>Ga0315296_10001750_pt1 | contig 18891 bp, 31 predicted proteins | sample YL17G14_18_MG_FD_203921 | JGI IMG/M metagenome (GOLD analysis project Ga0315296, IMG submission 203921) | Sediment microbial communities from Yellowstone Lake, YNP, Wyoming, USA - YL17G14_18 | ecosystem: Environmental > Aquatic > Freshwater > Lake > Sediment | place: USA: Wyoming | collected... | reverse complement strand
TAAGCCTGTTATCCCCGGGGTAGCTTTTATCCGTTAAGCCACGGCCCTTCCACTCGGAACCGTAGGATCACTTTGCCCGACTTTCGTCCCTGCTCGACTTGTAAGTCTCACAGTCAAGCTCCCTTATGCCAATGCACTCAATAGGTGATTTCCATCCACCCTGAGGGAACCTTTGGACGCCTCCGTTACCTTTTGGGAGGCGACCGCCCCAGTCAAACTACCCGCCAGGCACGGTCCCCCAGCTTGCACTGGGGTTAGAGGCTAAATTCACCAAGAGTGGTATTTCATTGATGGCTCCACCAAGGCTAGCGCCCCGGCTTCAAAGCCTCCCACCTATGCTACACATGATGAATCCAGACTCAGTGCCAAGTTGTAGTAAAGCTCCACGGGGTCTTTTTGTCCTGTCGCGGGTAACCCGCATCTTCACGGGTACTTCAATTTCGCCGAGCCCCTCGTTGAGACAGCGCCCAAGTCATTACACCATTCGTGCGGGTCGGAACTTACCCGACAAGGGACTTCGCTACCTTAGGACCGTTATAGTTACGGCCGCCGCTTACCGGGGCTTCAGTTCAGTGCTTCCGATTACTCATGACACCTCACCTTAACCTTCCGGCGCTGGGCAGGTATCAGCTCCTATACTTCAGCTTACGCTTTAGCAGAAACCTGTGTTTTTGTTAAACAGTTGCTTGGGCCAATTTTGTGTCACCCACAAAGTGGGCACCCCTTATCCCTAAGTTACGGGGTTAGATTGCCGAGTTCCTTAACGAGGGTTGTCTCGATCACCTTGGGACTCTTATCCCAACCTACCAGAGTCGGTTTGCGGTACGGGCGCTCCTACTTCAAAGGCAACGAGGCTTTTCTTGACGGCCTGGGGTCAACTAAATCGCCTTGGGTTTCCCCTCAACTTCCCCCCACCTTCAGCTAAATATCCGGGGTGGATTTTCCTGCCCCGGCTTCACCTATGGTGGAAGACGCACCATGTCCATTGGGTACGCTTAATCTACCCTACCGTGTCCCCCCTTTGCCTCAGTAGGGGCGGTACGGGAATATTAACCCGTTGTCCATCGCCTACGCCTTTCGGCCTCGGCTTAGGCCCGACTAACCCTACGCGGATTAACCTTGCGTAGGAAACCTCAGGTCTTCGGTGGGCGTGTTTCTCACACGCCTTGCGCTACTCATGCCGGCATTCTCACTTCCCTTGACTCCACCGTTACTTCCGTAACAGCTTTATGGCCAAGGGAACGCTCCCCTACCATTCCAGTAAACTGGAATCCATAGCTTCGGTGACGGGCTTAAGCCCCGTTGGATTGTCGGCGCAGCACCACTCAACCAGTGAGCTGTTACGCATTCTTTAAAGGATGGCTGCTTCTAAGCCAACCTCCTGGCTGTCTGTGCAGTCCTACTTCCTTGCCCACTTAGCCCGCGCTTAGGGACCTTAGCTGATGGTCTGGGCTGTTTCCCTCTCGACTATGAAGCTTATCCCCCACAGTCTCACTCCCAGGCTTGAGGTTAATGGCATTCGTGGTTTGGTTGGAGTTGGTAAGCTTCTTGCCCCCTAGTCCATCCAGAGCCCTACCTCCATTAACTAAAACCTGAGGCTGCACCTCAATGCATTTCGGGGAGAACGAGCTATCACGGAGTTCGATTGGCATTTCACCTCTATCCACAGCTCATCCCACAGCTTTGCAACGCTGAAGGGTTCGGGCCTCCACTTCGATTTTATCGAAGCTTCACCCTGGCCATGGATAGCTCACCCCGCTTCGCGTCTAATCCATGCAACTAAATCGCCCTATTAAGACTCGCTTTCGCTTCGGCTCCGCAACTAAAGTTGCTTAACCAGCCACACAGATTAACTCACCGGCTCATTCTTCAATAGGCACGCCATCAGGGGCTTGCGCCCCCTCTGACCGCTTGTCGGCACACGGTTTCAGGTTCTATTTCACTCCCCTCCCGGGGTGCTTTTCACCTTTCCCTCACGGTACTTGTTCACTATCGGTCATCAAGGGTATTTAGCCTTGCCCTGTGGTCAGGGCAGCTTCCCACAAGATTCCTCGTGTCCCGTGGTACTCAAGTACAAGCAAGGAGCTTCCCCTTTTTGTTTACGGGACTGTCACCCTCTGTGGTAGCCCTTTCCAGAGACTTTCAACTAGGGTTCAGTTTGTAACTCCTCGAACTATTCTAGGCTAGTTCCTGCTTGCCTTACAACCCCCTATAAACTTAGGCCCCAGAGCCACTTAGCTTATAGAGTTTGGGCTCTTCCCCTTTCGCTCGCCGCTACTTAGGGAATCTCAATTGATTTCTTTTCCTCAGGGTACTGAGATGTTTCACTTCCCCTGCTTACCCCCTCCCAGCCTATGTGTTCAGCTGGGGGTACTCAGGTTTTACCTGAGTGGGTTGCCCCATTCGGGAATCCCCGGCTAAGCTTGCTCGACAGCTCACCGAGGCTTTTCGCAGTCTTGCCACGCCCTTCATCGGCCCTTGATGCCAAGGCATCCACCATGTGCCTTATCCGCTTGACCTGCTTCAGATTTGATATTAGCCCTCTATATTCAATTGTTAATGTGCTAGACATAAAAAGGCGGCTTGGTGACTTGCCACCAAGCCGCGCTTGGTTTACAATCACCAATTACCTTAATTATGTCTCCAGTCTTTCCATCTGACTAAAAGAAATGTTAGCATAAAGCACCAACTTTGTCAATAGTTTTTAGAGATTATTTATCAATTTTTAACAAACTTGTTGACAGCTTGTCTTTACTGTGGTAATATTACAACTTGTCGCTGAGTAGTTCGGCTGATAGTTGATGGATTGAAATCTGAGGTTCAATCTTTGACTTCGGCCTTTAATGGATGAGCTACGGCTCATCCATTAAAATTGTGAGGGCTAGGAGGAAAAATTTGCCGACTTTTAATCAGCTGGTCCGTAAAGGACGCAAGCGGCTGGTCAAAAAGACCAAAACGCCAGCGTTGCGCCTCAGCTATAACGCGCTGAAGAATAAATTGGTGCCGGGGAAGGGCTCCCCGCAGAAGCGGGGGGTCTGTGTTCAGGTTAAGACCACCACCCCCAAGAAGCCCAATTCGGCGCTGCGTAAAATAGCTAGGGTGAGGCTGAGTAATGGGATAGAGGTAACTGCTTATATCCCCGGTGAGGGACATGAGCTTCAGGAGCACTCGGTGGTCTTAATTAGAGGCGGACGGGTGAAGGATTTACCCGGTTGTCGGTATCACATCATCCGGGGGGCACTGGATACCAGCGGTGTCGCTAACCGCCGCCAAGGTCGCAGTAAGTATGGAAGCAAACGAGTGGCACAATTGGCTGAGACAGCTCCAGCAGCTGAGGCAACCCCAGCAGCTGAGGCAGCTCAAACATAGGAGATAGAAATGCCAAGGCGGGCCCAGATTATAAAAAGAGAGAAACCCCTTGATGCCAAATATAGCAACGAAACCGTAGCCAGGTTGATTAACCGGGTGATGATGCAGGGCAAAAAGAGCGTGGCGGAGAGGATAGTGTATGGTGCCCTGCAGATTATTGGGCAGCAGGGGGCAAAAGAGCCAGTCACTATTCTAGAACAGGCGGTGAGGAACACTACTCCTCAGCTTGAGGTCAAGCCACGACGGGTCGGCGGCGCCACCTATCAGGTGCCGATAGAGGTCCGCCCCGAGCGCAGTCAGTCTCTGGCTTTACGCTGGCTGGTGGCATCAGCCCAAGCTAGAGCCGGTAAATCCATGGCGGAGAAGCTGGCGGCGGAACTCAGTGATGCCGCGCAGGGGCAAGGGGCAACGGTAAAGAAGCGAGAGGATACTCACAAGATGGCTGAGGCTAATAGAGCCTTTGCCCACTACCGGTGGTGAGGAGAGGACTATGCCCAGGAGTTTCCCATTAGAACGAATACGTAATATTGCCATTATCGCTCATATTGATGCTGGTAAGACCACTCTCACCGAGAGAATACTATACTATACCGGTCGCACCTATAAGATTGGTGAGGTGGATGAAGGCACCGCAGTAATGGATTGGATGGAAGAGGAGAAGCGGCGGGGCATCACCATCACGGCGGCGGCTACTACCTGTTATTGGCAGGAGCACCGCATCAATATCATTGATACCCCGGGGCATGTGGATTTTACGGCTGAGGTGGAGCGAAGCCTTAGAGTGCTTGATGGGGGGGTGGTCGTTTTCGATGCTGTGGCTGGAGTTGAGGCTCAGTCCGAGACAGTATGGCGGCAGGCTAATAGATATAATGTGTCCCGAATTTGCTTCATCAATAAGATGGACCGAATTGGTGCCAACTTCGAACGCACTCTATCTATGATTGAAGAACAACTGCACGCCAAGCCCCTGCCAATACAATTGCCTTTAGGCAGTGAAGAATCATTTGACAGCATTATTGACCTTGTAGAGAACAAGGCGTGGCGTTTTGACACCAATCCTGATTTACCACCAGTAGAGGTACCTATCCCCGAGTCTGAACAGGAAAGATGTAACCAGTTTCGCCACGCCCTGATTGAGAAATTGTCCGAAAGTGACGACCAGATTATGGAAGCCTATCTCGGAGGCAGTAGTATTACCCCATCTGAGTTAAGAGGAGCCTTGAGACGGGTGACCCTGGCGACAAAGGGGGTACCTATTATTTGTGGCAGTGCCCTGAGGAATAAAGGTATTCAGCCGTTACTTGATGCTATTGTAAACTATCTGCCTTCGCCGGCGGATATGCCACCGGTAAGGGCTACTGATATCCGGAAAGGCGGCGAAGTCAGCCGCCCCGCCCGAGATGATGCTCCCTTTTCTGCGCTCGCCTTCAAGGTGGTTTCTGACCCCTTTGTCGGCCGATTGGTCTATTTTAGAGTATATTCGGGCAAGGTGAAGGTGGGAGCGCAGGTATTTAACTCAACCCGAAGCAAGAGAGAGCGCATCGGGCGGCTACTGCTAATGCACGCCAACCGTCGTGAGGAGGTAACCGAGGCTGATACCGGGTCTATCGTGGCGACATTAGGTCTTAAAAATACCTCCACCGGTGATACCCTGTGCCATTACTCCCAGCCAGTGCTTCTGGAACCAATCCGCTTTCCTGAGCCGGTGCTCTCGGTTGCCGTTGAACCCATAACCAGGGCTGACCAGGATAAACTGGGTGAAGCCCTAAACCGGCTGACTGAAGAAGACCCTACCTTTAAGGTGCGTTACGACCAGGAGGCGGGGCAGACAATTATCTCGGGCATGGGCGAGCTCCATCTAGAATACCTGGTGGGCAGATTGCTCAGTGAATTTGGGGTCGGGGCCAAGGTAGGCAAGCCCAAGGTTGCTTATAAGGAGACTATTACCGCGCCGGTGCAGGTGGAGGGGAGGTTTATTCGGCAAACCGGAGGGCATGGTCAGTATGGTCATGTCTGTCTCCGGCTTGAGCCTATGGAGCGCGGCAGCGGCTTCCAATTTGCCGACCGTATTAGAGGCATGGCTATTCCCAAGCAGTATATTCCGGCAGTAGAGATGGGCATCAAAGAAGCTATGGAGACCGGGGCCGTGGCTGGCTATCCCGTGGTTGATATTAAGGCAACCCTTTACGATGGTAGCTATCACCAGGTTGACTCTTCAGAAATGGCGTTCAAGATGGCCGGCTCAATGGCGCTACGGGATGGCATCCTTAAGGCTAAGCCGGTTCTTCTTGAGCCGATTATGAAGTTGGAAGTAGTTGCCCCGGAGCAGTTTCTTGGTGATATAATAGGTGACCTAAATTCAAAGCGGGGACATATTGAGTCTATCGGCATACGTGATGAGATGGCAGTTATTCGTGCCCTGGTACCGTTGGCTGAGACATTTGGCTATACCACCAGTCTCCGGTCATTAACTCAGGGTCGGGCTACCCACTCGCTGGAGTTCCATCGCTACCAAGAGCTGCCGGCAGAGCTGGCAGACCAGATAACTGGTAAGGCTATGGTTAGATAAGTTAGAGGGTTATTGTATGGCAAAGCAGAAAATTCGGATTAAGCTAAAGAGTTATGACCACAAGATTCTTGACCAGTCGGCAGAGCAGATTGTCGCTGCCGTGGAGCGGACGGGAGCAGTTGTTATTGGACCGGTACCGTTACCCACCCGTATTAAGCGGTTCAGCGTTATCCGTTCCACCTTTATTGATAAGGACTCGCAGGAGCAGTTTGAGATTAGAACCCATAAGCGTCTCATTGATATTGTGGAGATGACGTCTAAAACTATAGACGCCCTCGGTAGTCTGAACCTCCCGGGAGGGGTCGAGATAGATATTAAGTTATAGGGACTAAAGGTATGATTCAAGGTATTATCGGCAAAAAGCTGGGCATGGGACAGATATTCACCGGCAATGGTGAGGCAGAGGCAGTAACCGCCATTGAGGCTGGACCATGCGTGGTGACCCAGCTTAAAACCAAAGCTAAAGAGGGATATAATGCCGCCCAGCTTGGATTTGGTGAAACCAAGCGGCTTAACTCTCCCCAGCGGGGGCACCTCAAGGAGTTGGGACAGTTTAAGTATCTTCAAGAATTCAGGGTGGCCGATACTGAAGCTATTAAAGTGGGAGATAAGATAGATGTTAGCCTGTTTAAGGAGGGTGACCGGGTCAATATTACCGGGGTGTCCAAGGGTAAGGGCTTTGCCGGGGTGGTAAAACGCCATCATTTTGCCGGCGGGCCAAAAACCCACGGACAGTCTGACCGCCACCGTGCCCCCGGCGCCATCGGCGCAACCACCTCCCCGGGTAGGGTGCTCAAGGGAATGCGTATGGCCGGACATATGGGCAATAGCCGGGTGACCGCTCGCAACCTTGAGGTATGTAAAGCTGACCCGGCGCGTAACCTGTTGCTGGTTAAGGGAGCTGTCCCCGGAGCTAAGAATGGACTGCTACTGATAAACAAATCGGGGAGAGAGAAGTAAGTGGAAGTCCCAGTTTATAACCTTAGCGGCGAGGTGGTTAAACACATTGAAATAAGCGATGAGGTTTTTGCCGTGCCGTTTAACGAGGCAGTGGTGCACCAGGCAGTGGTAAGGCAGCAGGCAAATGCCCGCCAGGGAACTGCCAGCACCAAGACTCGTGGTGAGGTCGCTGGCAGCAACAGGAAACTATACCGCCAGAAACACACTGGAATGGCTCGGGCGGGGAGTATAAAGTCGCCACTGCGCCGTGGGGGAGGTATTATCTTTGGTCCTAAGCCACGGAGCTACCGGCAAGAAATGCCGAAGAAGATGCGCCGACTGGCACTAAGGTGTGCCCTATCAGCTAAGGCAAGGGATAAAGAGCTAATGGTTTTGGAAAAGCTAGAGCTTGACCAGCCTAAGACCAAAGAGATGGAGGGGATTCTGGCGGCACTGGGGGTTGACTCCCTAGCTCTTATCGCTACCAGTGAGCCAGAGGAGAATGTAGTTAAGTCAGCTCGTAACCTGGCCTGGATTAAGACCATGCCCGCCAATATGCTTAACGTGGTTGATATCCTTTCCTACAAGAGGTTATTGATGACCGAGGCGGCGGTGCGCAAGGCGGAGCAGCTATGGGGTCCCCAGAAATCTCTGATTTCTGGGGTAAAGCTAGGGGGGGGTAGCAATGCATCTGTATGAAGTATTGCACCGTCCCTTGGTAACGGAGAAAAACACCGCCCTTCAGGCTCAAGGCAAATATACCTTTGAGGTCGCTGGAGAGGCTAATAAGGAACAGATTAAACGGGCGGTGGAAAAGGCATTTAATGTTACGGTGACACAGGTTAATGTGATAACAATGCCGGGCAAGGAGCAAAAGATGCGGGGAAGGCGGGTCTTGAGCCCGTCCTGGAAAAAGGCTATTGTTACCCTTAAGGCAGGGGACAAGATAGAAATCTTTGAGGGGGTATAAGTGGCACTAAAAGTATATCGTCCAACCTCTCCCGGTAGACGGGGAATGACCGGCTCTACCTTTGAGGAAATAACCAAAACCAAGCCGGAAAAATCGCTGCTCATTCCCCTCAAGAAGAAGGCTGGGCGCAGTAATCAAGGGAAAATAACGGTTCGCCACCGCGGCCGTGGGGCGAAGCGGAGGCTACGCTTACTCGACTTTAAGCGAGATAAGCTTGGTGTCCCGGGCAAGGTGGCTTCAATTGAATACGACCCTAACCGCTCAGCTCGTATTGCCCTTATTTACTATGCTGATGGGGAGAAGCGTTATATCCTCGCCCCTTCCGAACTTAAAGTTGGGGATACCATAAAATCAGGTAATGATGCTGAGGTAAAACCGGGGAATGCTTTACCACTCCGGCTAATCCCAGTTGGGACGCTAATACACAATATTGAGTTTGAGGCGGGAAGAGGAGGGCAATTGGTGCGGAGCGCTGGCGTTGCCGCTCAGCTAATGGCGAAGGAGGGCAGATATGCCCAGGTTCGGTTACCCTCCGGCGAGGTGCGGCGTATCCATAGCGATTGTTTGGCTACTATCGGGCAGGTAGGAAATATTGACCACCGGAGTATCAGCTTAGGCAAGGCCGGTCGTAAGCGGTGGTTAGGCTGGCGCCCCACGGTGAGGGGCTCGGCGATGTCCCCGCGTGACCATCCTCATGGTGGCGGGGAAGGTAGAACCCCAATAGGCTTGCCCGGACCTAAGACCCCCTGGGGGAAGCCAGCTTTAGGCTATAGAACTCGCAAGTCAAAACCTTCGGATAAGATGATTGTTAAACGTAGAGGAAAGTGAGACAATGTCAAGGTCAACTAAAAAAGGTCCAGCTGTTGATGCCAAACTCCTGAAGAAGGTGGAGGCGCTGAGCCGCTCTGGGGATAAGGCAGTAATCAAGACCTGGTCGCGCTGGTCTACTATCGTGCCCCAGATGATAGGGTTCACCATTGGCGTCCATGATGGCCGGAGGCACGTACCCATCTATATCACCGAAAATATGGTCGGGCACAAACTGGGCGAATTCGCCTCGACCCGAACCTTCAGAGGGCACGTGTCCAGGGCGGAGAAAACTACTTAGGTAAGGAAGTAAGGCGTAAATGGAAGTAAAGGCACTAGTTAAAGATACTGGCGTATCGGCAAGTAAGGTACGGCCGGTGGTAGATATGGTGCGGGGCAAGAAGGTAGATGAGGCGTTAGCCTTGCTCCAGTTTGCCCACACACCCACGGCTCAACTTGTCGCCAAGGTGGTGAAATCAGCGGCGGCGAATGCGGAGAACAATTTCCAGCTCTCCCGCTCCGATTTGAAGATTGTCAGCATCTTTGCCGATGAGGCAAGGACCTTGAAGAGGTTCCGCCCCCGGGCGCGGGGGCGAGCCGACCATACCCTTAAGCGCTCAAGCCATATAACGGTTATCGTTGCCGGGGAGGAGGGTTAAAATTGGGTCATAAGGTTCATCCTTTCGGCTTTAGAATTGGAGTCATACGCGATTGGCAGTCCAGGTGGTATGCCGACAAGAACTATGCCAACTTCTTACAGGAAGACCTGAAGCTTCGCCAGGCTATTAAATCCGGGTATAATGAGGCAGGTATCTCTCTGGTGGAGATTGACCGCCAGGCGAATAAGGTAACGGTAACTATTCATACCGCCCGACCGGGCGTGGTCATTGGGCGGGGTGGGCAGCGAGTTGATGAACTGAGGCTCCATCTTGAGAGCATTATCGGAAAGAGGATTCAACTCAATATTCTTGAGGTTCGGCAGCCGGAACTTGATGCCTATCTGGTAGCCAGGTCAATAGCTGACCAGATTGAGCATCGTGTTGCTTTCCGCCGGGCGATGAAGCAAGCAGTATTTCGCACCTTGCAGGCTGGGGCTAAGGGGATAAGAATAGGCTGTGCCGGTAGACTGGGCGGTGCTGAGATAGCCCGCCGTGAGATTACACATCAGGGGCAGGTACCATTGCATACGCTGCGGGCTGATATTGATTATGGCTTTACCGAGGCACACACCCCTCAAGGCCGGATTGGAGTGAAGGTCTGGATTTACCGGGGTGATATTCTTCCCCAGCCAAGCAAGCTTGAGGTTGAAGAGACACCAGCTGAGGTATAGCCAGAGGGAAGAAGGATGTTACAGCCAAAACGGGTAAAATATCGCAAGAGTCACAAAGGGCACCTCAGGGGGGAAGCCCAGTCTGGAAACAAGATTGAATTCGGTGACTTTGGTTTAAAGGCGCTGGAAACGGCCTGGGTTACTAGCCGACAGATTGAAGCGGCACGCCGTGCCATTACCCGTCACATCCGCCGTGGTGGCAACGTCTGGGTCCGTATCTTCCCGGATAAGCCAGCCACCAAAAAGCCGGCGGAAACCCGTATGGGTGGGGGTAAGGGTCCCCCCGACCATTGGGTAGCGGTGGTTAAACCGGGGAGAATACTATTTGAAATGGGGGGAGTTAGTGAGGCAGTAGCCAAAGAGGCAATGCGCCTGGCGGCTCATAAGCTCCCGATAAGCAGCCGATTTGTGGCCAGAGAAACGGCAATAGCTGTTGGCAGTGATTCCAAAACCGGGGGGTTGACTCAAGGTGAAAGTTGAGGAGATTCGGGCTCTCAGCACTGAGGAACTAGCCAAGCAACTGGGGGAGGCTCGTCAAGAGCTGTTTAACCTCCGCTTTCGCCTGGCGACCAAGCAACTGGTAAACCACCGTGAGATTCCCCGGGTTAAAAAGAGGATTGCCACGCTGGAAACAATAATGAGGGAAAGAGAGCTGGGCATAAGGTGATGTCTATGGAAAGCAAGCGCAAAACTAGGCTTGGTTATGTCGTGAGTGACAAGATGGATAAGACGGTGGTGGTGGCGGTGGAAACCCCCAAACACCACCCATTATACAAGAAGACCATCAAGAGGATGGTCAAGTATAAAGCTCATGATGAAAATAAAAAGTGTAAGGTGGGAGATAAGGTAAGAATTGTCGAATCTCGTCCCCTTTCTCGGGAGAAGCGGTGGCGAGTAGTTGAGGTAATAACCAAGGGAGAGGTAGTGGAGGTTAAACCTGAGGAAGTAGCCTAAAATCGGTTTCGGGCAGAGTGATATGATTCAAACCTATACTAGACTTAAGGCAGCAGATAATACCGGCGCCAAAGAGCTTATGTGTATTAACGTTCTCGGCGGCAGTGGGCGGAAATATGCCCGAGCCGGTGACGTTATTGTGGCTTCAGTAAAAAAGGCAACCCCGAGGGGGCTGGTGAAAAAGGGGGAGGTAGTCCGGGCAGTTGTTATCCGCTGTGCCCAGCCGCAACGGCGCCCTGATGGCTCCTATATCAGGTTTGATGAGAACGCCGCCGTGATTCTTACCGAGAAGAATAATCCTAAGGGAACCAGAATATTTGGGCCAGTAGCCAGAGAGCTAAGGGACAAGAATTTTGCCAAGATTATGTCTCTGGCACCAGAGGTCTTGTGAGGAAGAATGAAAATCAGAAAGAACGATACTGTGCTTGTTATTGTCGGTAAGGACAAAGGGAAGAAGGGTAAGGTGCGCTTCGCCTACCCCAAGGAGGAACGGCTGCTGGTGGAAGGCATCAACTTTATCAAAAGGCACAGCCGGGCGAGAGGGACAGTCAGGCAGGCAGGCATAATCGAGCGGGAGGCGCCAATTCATGTGTCAAATGTTATGTTGCTGTGTAGTAAGTGCAATCACCCGGCTCGGGTCGGTTCCCGCTCGCTGGCTGATGGCAGGAGGGTTCGGATTTGCCGCTCCTGTGGTGAGGTAATTGACTAGATGTCACAGCTAAAGGAAAGATATAAAAAAGAGGTTATTCCCCGACTGATGGAGCTTTACGGCTATAAGAATGTAATGCAGGTGCCGCGTCTGGAGAAGATTGGGCTTAATATCGGCTTAGGCGAGGCAATCCAGAATGCCAAGGCTCTGGAAGCAGCGGAGAGGGATTTGGCTACTATCTCCGGGCAACACCCGGTTATCACCCGCGCCCGGAAATCTATCGCCGCCTTCAAGTTGCGGGCAGGGATGCCTATTGGACTGAAGGTGACCCTGCGGGGAGAGCGCATGTATCACTTCTTTGACAAGCTGGTGAGTACTGCCCTGCCCCGGATGCGCGAGTTTCGCGGGGTTCCCCGAAACTCCTTGGATGGCAAAGGCAATTATACCCTGGGGCTTAAGGAGCAAACCGTTTTCCCCGAGGTTGAATACGATAAGATAGACAAGGTGCGGGGACTGGAGGTATCAATTATCACTACGGCTAAGACAGACGAGGAGGGCAGGCACCTGCTGGAATTATTAGGCATGCCCTTCGCTAAAGAGTGAGCGAGGATACGATGGCTAAATTGTCGGACATCATAAAATCACAGCGCCCTCCCAAATACAAGGTACAGCAGCGTAATCGCTGCCACCTGTGTGGTCGACCCCGTGCCTATATTCGCAAGTTCGGCTTATGCCGGATTTGCTTTCGCAAGTTAGCCCTCGCCGGGCAGATTCCCGGCGTGAGGAAAGCAAGCTGGTGAGGTGGATATGACTGTCTCTGACCCAATAGCTGATATGCTAACCAGAATACGCAACGCCGGTATGGCGAGGCATGATTTTGTGCCGGTTCCGTCGTCAAGGACGAAGCTGGCGATTGCCAAAATCCTCAAAGAGGAGGGTTTCGTCAGCGATTACGAGGTGCTGAGGGGCAAGCCACACCGGACAATTAAGCTCCATCTCAAATATGATGATAAAAATCAGCCCATAATTTCTGGGTTGGAGCGGGTCAGTAAGCCCGGGCTAAGGGTATATGTTGAGAAGAAAGAAATCCCCAGGGTTTATGGTGGTCTGGGCATCGCTATCATTTCCACCGCTAAGGGGATAATGACGGGACAGCGAGCCTGGCGCCGGGGGATTGGCGGTGAACTTCTATGCTATGTATGGTAAATAAGTCTGAGGATAATATATGTCTAGGATAGGTCGGATGCCAGTACCTTTGCCCCAAGGGGTAAAGGTGAGCATTGAAAAGGACATGGTCATAGTAACCGGTCCCAAAGGAGAGCTCCGTCGCCACTTCAACCCGGATATGGGTATTGTGCTCGACCAAGGTAACCTGCTCGTGTCGCGACCCAGTGATAGCAAGGTGCATCGCTCCCTGCACGGACTGACGCGCAGCCTTTTAGCTAATATGGTTGAAGGGGTAACCAAGGGCTTTGACAAGAACCTTGAGATAGTGGGAGTGGGCTATCGGGCAGAAAAGAGCGGGGATAAGCTGGTTTTCCGTATTGGCTTCGCAAATCAGGTGGAGGTAACACCCTTACCCGGGGTCTCCCTGAACGTAGAGGGAGCGAACCGCATCAAGGTTAGTGGCATTGACAAGGAGGTAGTAGGTGAGATGGCCGCCAAAATTCGGGCTATTCATCCCCCGGATGGTTATAAGGGTAAGGGAATTAGATATGCCGGGGAATTAGTCCGTCTTAAGGCCGGCAAGGCCGGTAAAGCTATAGGCAAGAGGGAATAATGGGAAGAGTTGAACCAAGGCTAGCCCGTCAAAAAAGACACCGCCGAGTCAGGGCCAAGGTAACCGGCGTTGCCTCCAGGCCACGGCTTTGTGTCTTTCGTAGTTTGAACCATATTTACGCCCAGGTTATCGATGACTTAAAAGGGCAGACTCTAACCTCGGCCTCAACCCTCGAGCCCGAGATTAAGGCTGAGGCTCAAGGCAAGGCAAAGGCCGGTAGAGCCGAGCTCGTTGGTTCCCTGGTGGCTAAGCGAGCATTAAGCCAAGGAATAAACGAGGTGGTTTTCGACCGTGGTGGCTACAAATATCACGGCCGGGTTAAAGCCCTAGCCGAGGCAGCTCGGCAGGCGGGATTGAAATTTTAGGGGATTAGAGCAAGTGAAACAGCCAATAAGCAGGATAGACCCCACCGAACTGACACTAACTGACAAGCTAGTGTATATCAATCGGGTGACTAAGGTAGTCAAAGGGGGCAAACGCCTCAGATTCAGCGCCCTGAGCGTAACCGGGGACGGTAATGGATATGTGGGCATTGGTGTGGGTAAGGCTAACACCGTGCCCGAGGCGATTAGCAAGTCTAGCACTATCGCCAAAAAGAATTTGATTAAGGTTCCGTTAGCCGGGACTACCATCCCCCAGGAAATTAGGGTTAAATTTGGCGCGGCCAATGTCTTGTTAAAGCCAGCAGCACCAGGTACCGGCATTATTGCCGGTGGTAGCATCCGAGCGGTGGTGGAGGCAGCCGGAATCAAGGACATCCTGAGTAAGTCGCTGGGTAGCTCTAACCGGATTAACAATGCTAAAGCTACCATACTCGCCCTTAGCCGGCTCAAAGAGCCAAAGGAGGAGTTAGCCCGACGCAAGGCAGCCCCTAAAGTTGAGGAGGAGACAAGTGGTGGCTAAATTGCGTATTACCTGGGTTAAAAGTGGTATTGGCTATGCCGAGGTTCAGAAGAGAACATTGAAGGCTCTGGGACTGAACCGGCTAAATCAGACTGTTATCCATAATGACGGTGCCTCAGTTCGGGGTATGATTAATAAGGTGAGGCATCTAATTAAGGTGGAGGAGGAAGGATGATGCTAGAAAAGCTCTCCCCAGCCCCTGGCGCCAAGAAAAAAAGTAAAAGAGTGGGGCGGGGGGATGGTAGCGGGCATGGCACCTATTCCGGGCGTGGTTGTAAAGGACAAAAATCTCGCTCCGGAGGCAATAAGATGCGCCCTGGCTTTGAAGGTGGGCAGCTACCCTTAATCAAGCGCCTGCCCCAAAAGCGGGGCTTTACTAATCCCTTCCGGACGGAGTATAGCACGGTCAATATTGATAAGCTTGGTATCTTTGAGCCTGGAAGCGAGGTAACGCCGGAGAAACTGGTCGCCGCCGGGGTAGTAAAATCCCTGCAGCGCCCGATTAAGATTCTGGCAGCTGGTGAAATCAGCCATCCCCTGGTGATAAAGGCAAATAAGTTCTCGGCGGCGGCTAAAGCCAAGATAGAGGCCGCCGGGGGGAAAGCGGAGGAGGTTGGGCATGAGAGCCAGGCAGGCTAGACCACGCCTGTTGCAGGCGATGCTTGATGCCTTCAGTCTACCCGATTTAAGGCGACGGATTCTCATTACCTTTGGCATTCTGATAGTCTTCCGCTTTGTCGCTCATGTGCCTCTTCCCGGGGTAAACCTTGACGCTCTGTCGTCGCTGTTTGAGCGTAATGCCCTGCTGGGCATGCTTGACATGTTTAGCGGGGGCGCCATGAGGCGCTTCAGTGTGGCCGCGATGGGGGTTTACCCCTATATAACGGCGTCAATTGTTATGACGCTACTGGTGCCTATCATTCCCCAACTGCAAGCCCTTTCCCAGGAAGGGGAATCAGGCCGGGACAAGATTAATCGCATTACCCACTGGTTGACTGTCCCGCTGGCTGGCCTTGAGGGCTATGGGCAGTTAATCTACCTCCAGCACGAGGGTGTTCTCACTAATGCAGCGGCACTGCCCATGGCCACCATGGTTATATCCTTAATTGCCGGCACTATGTTCCTGGTGTGGCTGGGAGAGCGTATTACTGAGTATGGCATTGGTAATGGTATATCGATAATAATCTTTGGCGGTATCGTGGCTGGCTATTGGCAAACGGCGGGGCAGGTTTTCATAACTGGGGAACAACAGTTGGTTGGTGCGGCTGTTTACATTCTTATCGCTCTAGCCACTGTTGTCGTCATCGTCATCTTTACCGAGGCACACCGCCGCGTCCCGGTTCAGTATTCCCGCAGCGTCTTCCGCGGCGGGCGTATGTATCGCCAGGCAGGCTCAACCCATATCCCGCTACGGGTAAACACCGCCGGCATGATACCCCTTATCTTCGCTATGTCGCTAGTCATGTTCCCCGGTGTGGTTGCCAGTTATTTTATGAATCCCAGCGGAGCTGAACCTAATATGGCTAACCACATCTATAATCTATTTAGCTCTAACGCCTCGCTGCCTCTGGGCTTATTTTACTGGGGACTCTATTTCCTGCTGACGGTTGGCTTTGCCTTCTTCTATACCATGGTTATTTTCGAGCAGCAGGATTTGCCCGCTACCCTGCAGCGGCAGGGAGGATTTATCCCCGGAATCCGTCCCGGAGCGCATACCAAGACTTATCTTAACGGGGTGATAAACAAGATTACCTGGGCCGGGGCTTTATTTCTGGCGGTAGTGGCGATAATGCCCTTCATTGCCCAGCAGCTTACTGGCGTCAAGGGAATACAGCTATCAAGCATGGGGATGCTGATTGTGGTCGGTGTTGTTCTGGATACTATGAAGCAGATGGAAGCGCAACTGGTAATGCGGCGCTATGAAGGCTTTATCAAATAGGCATAAAGGTGTATATTATCTTTCTTGGTGCTCCCGGGGCCGGCAAGGGAACACAGGCCGCTAATGTGGCCCGGGAGCTAGGGTTGGTTCATATTGCTTCTGGCGACCTGTTTCGTCAGGCGCTGGAAAAGGAAACTGAGTTAGGCCTAAAGGCTAAGTCTTATATGGAAAGGGGGGGGCTCGTCCCTAACCAGATAACAATAGCCATGGTTCTGGAGCGTCTCTCCGCCCCAGATGGCAAAAGGGGGGCAATCCTTGATGGCTTCCCCCGGAACCTGGAGCAGGCTGAGGCACTGGATAAAGCCTTAGCCAAGCAGGGTAAGACAGTAGATAAGGTGATATATATTAAGGTCTCTGAGGAGGAGCTGCTGAGGCGATTGAGCGGACGATGGATTTGCCGCCAGTGCCAAACACCATACCATATCACAGATTCCCTGCCCCAGGTCTGGGGCCGGTGTGACAAATGCGGCGGTGAGCTGTACCAACGGGCTGATGATACCGTGAAAAGCATCACAAAGCGGCTTGAGGTCTACTTTGCGGAGACAGCGCCGCTAATTGATTATTACGCCCGGCCAGGTAAGCTATTAGAAATAGATGGAGAAGGGGATGTGAGTGAAGTGGCAAGGAGAATAACCACCGCCCTTAAAGGGGGCACCAGTAGCTAGAGATGGGCATAATTATTAAATCGGAGCGAGAGATTGCTATAATGCGTCAGGCGGGTAGGATCGTAGCTACGGTTCTGGACATACTGTGTCAGCAAGTGAGAACAGGAATGAAAACCAAGGAGTTAGACATTATTGCGGCGAGAGAGGTGGAAAGGCTGGGAGCTAAGCCTTCATTCAAGGGCTACCGTGGCTTTCCGGCTAATCTCTGCGTATCAGTAAATGACGAGGTAGTGCACGGAACCCCGGGGGAGAGAGTCCTGGGAGAAGGCGACATTGTTTCCCTTGATTTTGGTGTCATTTATGATGGTTTTCAGGGTGATGCTGCGGTTACTATCGGTGTGGGAGAGGTTGACTTGAAGGCTAGCGAACTTTTGGAGACTACTAAAGGTGGGCTAAAGGCGGGCATTGCGGCTGCCCGTGCCGGGGCAAGATTGGGGGATATTTCGGCTACTATTCAAAACTATGCCGAGTCAAGGGGCTATTCAGTAGTGCGTGAGTATTCCGGTCATGGTATCGGGCGGGAGATGCATGAAGAGCCTCAGATACCCAACTTCGGGCTGCCAGGCACCGGACCGGTGTTAAAGAAAGGCATGACCCTTGCCCTTGAGCCGATGGTAAATGTGGGTGACTGGCGTACCCGGGTCGGTGATGACCACTGGACAGTGCTAACTGCTGACGGGAGCCTTTCCGCCCACTTTGAACATACTATCGCCATTACTGACGGTGAACCTGAGGTGCTTACGGCCAGGGAAGGAGTTCATGCCTAAGAAGGAGGTTATTGAGGTTGAGGGGACAGTAGTCGAGCCGCTACCTAATGCCATGTTTCGTGTTGAGCTGGCTAATGGGCATAAGGTGCTGGCTCACATTTCGGGCAAAATAAGATTGCATTATATTAGAATCCTGCCCGGTGACAAGGTTTTAGTCGAGCTTTCTCCCTATGACCTGAACCGGGGCCGGATTACCTATCGGTTTAAGTAATAGAGAGGGGTAACTCGTGAAAGTAAAGGCTTCAGTTAAGGTTAGATGTGAAAAGTGTAAGATAATAAAGCGACATGGCGTTGTCAGGGTCATCTGTTCCAATCCAAAGCATAAGCAGAGGCAGGGATAACCCTAAGGAGGATGTAGATGGCACGTATCGCCGGGGTAGATTTACCTAAAAATAAGCAGGTTTCGGTTTCACTGCAGTATATCTATGGCATTGGCCCGAGCTTGAGCCAGAAGATTATAGCTCAAGCTGGTGTTAATCCCTCGACTAAGGTAAGCGACCTAGCTGAGGACGAGGTTAATCGCCTTCGGGAGATTATTGACCGGGGGTATACCGTTGAGGGTGACCTGAGAAAGGAGATTGACCTCAACGTCAAGCGCCTTATTGAGATTGGTAGCTATCGGGGCACCAGACATCGTCACGGCTTGCCGGTCAGGGGACAGAGAACCAGAACCAATGCTCGGACCAAGCGTGGTCCTCGTAAAACTGTTGCTGGTAGGGGGCAGAGGCGAGGCGTAGCCAAGAAGTAAGGGGTTATAATTAAACGGAGGTAAAATGGCAGAGAAGAAGCGAACCAGGACAAGAAAGCGGGAACGGAAGGCTATCCCAGTAGGGAAAGCCTATATCCAATCCACTTTTAACAATATCATCGTGACTATCACTGACCCCAAGGGGAATGTCATTAGTTGGGGAAGCTCAGGTACTGCCGGGTTTAAGGGCTCACGCAAAGGCACTCCCTACGCGGCTCAACTGGCAGCTCGCGATGCGGCCAGAAAAGGTATGGAGCACGGCTTACATCAAGTAGAGGTTTATATTAAAGGCCCGGGCAGTGGGCGGGAAGCGGCCATTCGCTCCCTCCAGGCTTCAGGTCTTGTCATTACCAGCATCAGGGATGTGACCCCGGTCCCCCACAATGGTTGTCGTCAACGCAAGAGAAGGCGGGTGTAGACAGATGGCGAGGTACGTAGAAGCGGCTTGCCGATTATGCCGTCGTAGCGGCGATAAATTAATGCTAAAAGGTAGCCGGTGTTT
>Ga0315296_10001749_pt1 | contig 18891 bp, 15 predicted proteins | sample YL17G14_18_MG_FD_203921 | JGI IMG/M metagenome (GOLD analysis project Ga0315296, IMG submission 203921) | Sediment microbial communities from Yellowstone Lake, YNP, Wyoming, USA - YL17G14_18 | ecosystem: Environmental > Aquatic > Freshwater > Lake > Sediment | place: USA: Wyoming | collected... | reverse complement strand
AAAAAACACCACAAGAATATATTGTAGATGCCAATTTAAAATTTTTGGTGGTTCTTCAACAAATTCGTTCATATCTCAAACCCACCTCACGCGCGCTGTATACTCGATTTCGATAATATCTATCTGTAGTTCTTTCTTACAGTCCTACCTTCCCATTTGAGTGATATCCATAGATGTATGCTGAATCGGGTATACAGTTTTCTAGCCATCCAGTAGAAGCCTCTGGTTGTCCTTTCCCGTTGTCCCGTCGTCCGTCGTGGTCGTCGTCGTGGTCGTCGTCGTGGTCGTCGTCGTTCGTCGTGGTCCGTGGTCGTTTTTGGTTGGTTGGTTGATAAAACTTTACCCCCACAACAACAACAACCAACTTGAAGCACTCAACTCACGCTATCGCACGCTCGGCAATCAACGGTAAGCTTCACACTTTCTCTAGTTTTCCTTTCTTGATGGATTTGATGAACTCGTCGGGGTTCCTGGGAGTGATAAGATAAATGCCTTGCTTGGCTTTTATCAGCACTCCGTCCTTGAAGTTGGTTATGACCACGAATGCCCTGCCAATGTTGGGAAAATAGTAGTATCCGCCGTAGCCGCTTGCCCCGAATAGCCTGATGCCAAAAGGAATCAGCGTTCTTTCAGCAGATTCTATCGTGTCCAAGGAAATCCTTTTAGTGCCGCCGATGAATATGGACGCTCTCAAAATCAATTCACTCTGCGTCAAAGTGTAGCTCGTCGTGTACAGGGAAACCGCTATAGAGATTATTATCATCTCCACGACGACGATGACAACCAAGCCCACAAGACCTCCGAGTACTGGCGCCTGCAAATACAGATAGACGAAGAACAAAGCCAAAGCTGCCAATAGCGCGGTCGTCGCAACATAGAACCATGCAAGCGGTCTCGAAACCTCAGGTTTGTTAACAATGTTCATTTCGAACTAGCAAGAACCAACGGCATGTCCATAATTAAAGGTAGTGTACGTGCCGAGAACACGGTCGCGCTTGTCGTTGTGTGTGCTAGTGTAGAGTTTTATCCAACCAACATTAACTGATACAAACCGAGATTACCTGGTACTGTTCAAAATGTTCAAGCGTCAAATGGTCTATATAGACTGACGGCCATTTGCTTGCTACCTCACATTTTTGCCAATTATGATAGTATGTCTCTTAATAGTGATTCCGTGCACTTCGGAAAGATTAATAGGTCCTTTTTCCAAAGGACTGTAGTTAAAGAAATGTGACAAGGCGAAGCGTATGTCTCTCCTAGGTCTCCCTCCAATCTAATAATACCCTCTTTAGGAGACAATTTCATGTCGTATGGGAGAGCTGCTCTGGCCAAGATCGAAGATCTTTTCAGAGAACTTCAAACTGGACCTGAGGGTCTTTCGGATGAAGAGGCGAAACGTCGCCTTCTGAAAACTGGTTTGAACATCCTTCCTAAGGGGAAAAAGACCAGCTTGGCTAGGAAGATTATTTCGCAATTCAAGAACATGTTCAACGTTCTTCTGCTGGTCGCTTCATTCCTCTCGTTTCTAAGCGGCTTCACCTCCAATGATCCAACCTCAGTTCAGATGGGGCTTGCGATATTTGTCGTAGTTGTTTTAAACACAATCTTCAGCCTTTTTCAAGAGTACAGGGCTGAGAAGGCTGCGCAGGTGATAAGAAGCCTCATCCCCACCAAGACGAAGGCAATCAGAAACGGTCAAATGAGGGAAATTGACGTGACCGATGTTGTTCCTGGAGATATTCTGGCTTTCGAGGAGGGAGATAGAGTGCCAGCTGACCTGCGGTTAGTCAGTGCATTTGAGGTTTCTGTTGACAACTCGATACTAACAGGAGAGTCTGAGCCCCAAAGGCGATTTGCTACGATGTCTCCGGAGATGGGGACAAGCACTCCTTATGACGTGCACAACATTCTCTTTGCAGGAACCACTCTGGTTTCAGGAGTAGCCAAAGGAGTTGTGCTATCAACAGCAAAGTCTACCGAGTTCGGGAGAATTGTTGACCTATCCGGCGAAGTGCATGAACCTATGAGTCCACTTGAGAGGGATATTGACTACACTGCTAGACTGAATTTCCTGTTGGCGATTGGTGTGAGTCTAATCTTCTTTTCGGCAGCTCTGCTGTTTGTTAAGCTGAACCTCGCCACGAGTATACTATTCGCAATTGGCGTGATGATATGTCTAGTACCAGAGGGCTTCCAGCTGACTGTCTCTCTTTCGCTAGCTCTGACTGCTCGTAGGATGGCTGAGAGAAATGTTGTCGTGAAGCGACTTTCCTCTGTTGAAACGGCTGGGTCAATGACAGTGTTATGTGTGGACAAGACGGGCACGATTACGAGTGGGGAGATGATGGTGAAGAAACTTTGGGCGGCAGACAAGATTCTTGAAGTCACTGGTGACGGATACAGCCCAGATGGCAATATCACCTTCAATAGTAGAAGAATCGGTCGTAGTGAGGACACAGTCGTCTCTAAGCTTCTGGAGGTTAGTGCTTTCTGCAACAATGCCAAACTAAACCCGCCTTCGGACAGAATTGGCAGATGGACTGTTTTAGGAGATCCCACTGATGGTGCATTTCTCGTCTTCGCTGGAAAGGGGGATTTCAACGTCAGCAAAGCTCTCGCGGAGAATCAAAGAATTGGCCTGATTCCATTTGACTCCAAAAGGCGAATGATGACGAGTGTTCACAGAGGTCCAGAGGAAAATATAACCGCTTTCACCAAGGGAGCTGGCTTGGAAGTACTTAGACGATGCACTCATATCTTCTATGACAATGAATGCATCCCTCTCACAGACGAGATCAAGAAAGCCGTAACGAAACAGATGAATGATTTTGCTTCAGAAGGCTTTCGAGTTCTCGCAATGGCAACAAAAGCTCTCCCAAGCGAACCTGAAAATCTATCCCAAGGCGTCGAAGAAAACATGACCTTTCTTGGTTTAGCAGCGTTACTCGATCCGCCAAGACCAAAGGTAGAGGCTGCTGTTCAAGAAGCCAAGAGCGCGGGCATACGAGTCATCATGCTGACGGGAGATCACGAGCTTACTGCATATTCCATAGCAAAAAAAGTGGGCATCATAACGTCAGAGGATCAGGAAGTCTTCACTGGAAAAGAACTCGGCCAGATGAGTGACAAAGACCTAACAGACGTCCTCGTCAGAGGTGAGTCCGTGTTTGCGAGGATAGCGCCCGAACAGAAGCTGAGGATAGTGCACATCCTGAAATCCATGGGTGAAGTAGTGGCAGTGACCGGGGATGGCGTGAATGACTCCCCCGCGCTTGTTGAAGCAAATGTAGGTATAGCCATGGGAGCAGGTGGAACCGACGTGGCACGAGAATCCGCTGATATGGTGCTTCTGGACAATGATTTCACATCAATAATCGAAGGGGTCAAGCTGGGAAGGTCAACGTTCGACAACCTGAGGAAATTCGTTTACTATGTCTACACGCATAACTGGGCTGAACTGGTCGCGTTCGTCGCCTTTGTACTACTCCAGACCCCGCTTCCGCTGCTTGTTATCCAAGTGCTCGCGATAGACCTAGGGATGGATGTCCTTCCTTCCCTTGCCCTGATAATGGAGCCTCCCGAGCCCGACGTTATGATGAAGCCTCCCAGAAAGAGTGGCACGAGACTGATCAATGTTTCGACACTACTCAAAGGTCTTTACGTAGGCGTGGTTGTATCGGTTGGTGCGATCTACTGGGCCTTCCACGTTTGGGGGATTGAAGGATGGGTTCTGGGTCAGAGCACCGTGAACGATGCCGTGGTATATGCGAGAGGTACGACGATAGTCATGGTAGGAATAATGATGGGTCAGCTTGGGAACCTCTTTTCCGCACGAACGAGTTCATTATCAGCATTTCGACTAAGCCCGTTCAGAAACCGATGGATTTTCCCAGGGATACTAGGTCAATTCGCTATAATGGCAGCGATTATATACATACCGTTCCTTCAGCCGTTGTTCGGCACAGCCCCACTACTTCCGTTGGACCTACTTGTCCTTCTTCTGCTAGCTCCCGCGGCTCTTCTGCTAGAGGAGCTAAGAAAAATGCTTACACGTAAACTATCGCGTGCGTCGCGCACCGGTCTCTAAACTCTCGAAACAGTAAAAAAGGGATTTGCGGGAAACACCTCCGCTTCCAATGTTTCCTGAGAGAAGGCTAAACGTAGAAGTTGTTGTTGGGGTAAAGTTTTATCCAACAACAACAACCAAGTTTACGATGAGTTGACGTTGCGGAAAAGTTATAGCCGAATCAGATGTCAACACATGCAGGGGTAGAGTGGGCATATTGGTTTCAGAAGATGTGATAAAGTGGTTGCTTGAACCAGAAAATCCTTCAATGAAATACAGAACGCTGGTGGAGTTATTAGGCAAGTCTCCGAATGACCATGAAGCTATAGAATGCAAGAGAGAGATTGCTGAATCTATTCCAGTAAAAAGCTTGCTAATTGAAATGCACCCAGATGGATATTGGCTTCAAAAACATCCGAGGACAGGCAAAATGCTTGGTGAAGGGGTTAAGTATGGAAGCTTCGGAACGACCCATTATTGCCTATCATACTTGGCTGAGCTTGGCATGGATAGAACCAATGCTCAAGTAGCCAAAGCGGCAGAGAGATATCTGAATCTTCAAAAAGAAGACGGCGATTTCTATCACCACTTCTCGTGCCTGTTGGGTTTGAACATAAGAACTTTCGCTATGTTGGGATACAAAAACGATTCACGAGTGAAAAAGAGCATAGACCTGTTGCTCAATACCGAAAGACCTGACGGTGGCTATCTCTGCGATATGCACGAAGGAAAATACAAGACGAAACCTGTGAGAAGTTGCATTCGAGGAAGCGTGAAGGCGTTGTTAGCTTTTTCGTACCTTCCAGACTACTGGAAGCACGATAGAATAAGGAAGCTTATCGGCTACTTTATGCTTCGTGGGGGAATATTCAGGAGTACTAATCTGAAAGAGTTTGTCAACAAGGATATGGAAAGGAACTCTTTTCCAATAATATGGAGAGCCAACGTATTTGAAGTCTTGTTGGCTCTGAGCAAGATGGGTTACGGAAAAGACAGTAGACTCGAAAGAGCTTGGAGCTTTCTGGATGCGAAAGCGGACAAAAACGGGAGATACATTTTGGATTGGACCCCCGAGCAATCTCCTTGGAAAGTTGGAAAGAGAAATCAGCCAAACAAGTGGACAACATTCTACGCACACCTTGCCCACAAATTCAAAGAGTGAAGTCCGTGCTTGGTGAATTGAGTTGCTTGAAGGCAAGTCAGTTTTTGGTTTTGCGGAAAAGTTATAGTCGAACCGAAACAGGATAGATGAATACCGACAGAAGGGGAAGTCATGGACATCTATCTTGCTGTTGTGGGCTTCTTCGTAGGTGAGTGGATACTCCAGAGCGCGCGCGCTCAGCGCACTTGTCCTCCAAGAATAATCCTGATTCCCTCCTTAAACTCACTTGCACCACCTTGCACGGGATGTCGAACGCGCTTGTAACGCTGCGAAGGAACACCTGCGTATTTCAACGCGTACTCTGCCTTCCTTCCAACTGCAATCGTCGTTGTAGCGCGCGCTACGCTATGAGAAAGAGGAGGGATAGTTTTAAAATGTGGTTGACACGATGGAATGCTGTATGGAAGGGTGAATAGCTGTGAAGAAGAATACGGTCTATTTTGAGAAGACTGGCTTAGCTAATATAGAAGAAACCATTAAGACGGCTTATGAAAGAGCTGAAGAGTTGGGCATAAAGGATATTGTCGTAGCCTCTAGTCATGGTAAGACAGCTGCTAAAGCTGCCCAAGTTTTTGACCCAGCAAAATTCAACGTCGTTGCAGTGACAATAAGTGAAAGCTACAAGAGCGAAGGCTGGGTAATGACAGAAGAGGAAAGAGAGAAACTGCTTGCTAAGAAGATTAAGGTTTTCACTGGAACACATGCATTTGGTGACGACGTGGGTTCTGCTTTCACGGAAAAATTCGGCGGAAAAACCTTCAACGAAATCGTAGCCCAAACGCTATACAGGTTCTCTCAAGGAATGAAAGTATGCGCCGAAATAATTTTGATGGCGGCTGACGCTGGACTAATCCCAGTGGACAAGGAAGTCATAGCCATCGCAGGAACAGGAAGCGGAGCAGACACAGCCATAGTGGCAAAATCAGCTTATCCAAGAAAATTCTTAGATTTCAAAATCCTCGAAATAATCGCCAAACCCAGAGAAGGATAAAGGAAAATAATCAATAAGTCATCTATTCAGCGCGCGCGCTAACAGAAGAATCGGGATGAGAAGATAAACGTCCCACTTGTCCCTTTTGTTCTTCTTATTGAAAAATGCGATGTAACCTAGGGCAAAACCCATTATCATGACCACAATGCCTAAAACATATTCCACCTGCGGCAAACCAGAAATCCTAGCTATGAACAAGATTGCTATTACTACATTAATCGAATTCGCCATGCAGACAACGATCAAGTCTATTCTTCTGTAATCAGTTCGAGATTTAGAATTCAATCCCAAACCCAAACCCAACAGCAGCACTTATTCCTCAACGTTACACTGTATCTTTCACTCAATAGAAACGTTGCATCTTGGCCCGCTGCTAAGAGTGATCATGAAATGGGCTCGCGCTCTGGAAATTATTAAACCAAAAAGGCGCGCGCTTGTTATCAATTGGCTCTGAATTGGAAGGCAAATATGGAGAATTCAAGGTTCTAGAAGCAAGTTTCACAAGTTCTAAATACGTGGTGATACTAACGATTTGGTTGCACTCTAGAGTATGAAATAAAGGAGAATACGCAATGAAGAAAACAGATTCTATCCGAAGCATATGTGTTCTCTGCTTGATTGCGACTCTGAGCATACTGCCTCAATTCCTCGTTCATACACCGGTCACCAAAGCTTCGCTTTTGGATCAAGAGAACGTTGAGCTACCAGCTGACAGTGGGAACGTGAAAAGTGAGAGGCGCCAAACAGACGTCGGGGAGATTCTTCCTGACAGTTATGAGATAGGAGGACAGAGTGGTGAGATAACGACTAGTCAAATATTGAGCGAATCCAAGCCTGGCGAATCAATATTGGAGTACTACTTGAACGTCTCGAGCACAGAGTCTTATGAAGTATTGCCTTTATGGTTGATCACCCCAAAGTACATCAACGGAAACCTGGTTGGATTAGTCGGGAGCAACCCCGTCAATGGAAGTTACATGTGGTGTGAGGAATACGCAGGTTTCTTTCCACCTTTCTCGTCATATGAGGCGTCAGCAATCCTAGAGTCCGGAGGCTATCAGGTACACGGTGATCCTAGACTTGTGCTTTTCAACTACGAAACGTATTGGATGTTCAAATCAGTCAAAGCTCAGAAAGAAACGGATGCGTTTGTCGCCTGGACTGACGCTGAAGTGAGATTCAAGATTGACGTACTGACCGAACTACTAGCACTGCAGAATGACCATTCCTGCATGATTAGAGGAGAAGCCCACAATCAAGACGTAGCGAGTGGAACTTCAGCGTTGACGAGACTTGACAAGTCTCCAGGAAACAATGATCTGGCGGCACAAAGCCCTCCGGCAACGTACAACTGGATGGTCGGAAAAGTACCCTACTTCCTGCAAGGCCAAACAGAATGGTGCGGCATCTTTTCTCAGAAGAATGTTCTATGGTGGTACGGATTCTTCGAGAGTGAAGTCAACATTGCCAATTACTTGGGGAAGAACACTAATCAGGGTGTGTATTTTCATGAATTAGACTGGTCGTATGTTCATTTTATGGGGCGTGACGATCCAAACAAGCTTAACCACGGTTATGGAGGCAGCAACATTGCCACGGAGAAATCCTGGCTATATGGAAATTCTCCCTCCATATGCGCAATCCACGCACCAGGCAGCGGAGGAAACAGTGAGAATGCGAATCATGCCGTGACTCTGGTTGGATGGGATGACACATTGGGAGGCGGCAGCTGGTGCCTGCATGACACGGCTCTATGGATTACGAGTCCATCAGCAGCGGGCTACGACGTCTGGATCTCTTACAATACTTTCGCGTCATACTGGAACACATGGCATGAGGACACCAGACAGTGTGTTGTATGGGCCGAGCCTAAGGGAGACGGGTTGAAAGCTATGCCAGCAGTCTCTATCATCTTGTCCTCAACAACTATCTTTGATGATGAGACTGTGACGCTGTCCATTGGTCTAAAAAATGTGGGCTCTGACTACTCATACACTCGTCCGTGGTCAGAGCGGGACGACGGAGTTTTCATTCAGCTGACTGGAGCGGTTGTTCAGTCGCCTCAAATGTTTCCTGGGTTTTCTAGTTATGCCACCTTCGACGATAATGGAAATGAAGCGCCTCTGGGAAGTACAACAAGAATAATCGAGTTTTATGCGGATTGGGATTGGCTTCCCCCGGATGCTGCGCAGCCTCGCTGGGCACGCATAACAATCAAACCCACGACAGTCGGGACAGTTACTATCAGATATAGAGGATGGATATCGGATGACGACGACACGATAAGACAAACCATGATCACAATAAACGACGATCGTCCAGGAAACCTCGCGTTCCCAGTGTCCGAATACGTCATTTCAAGATACCCGGTCGATACAGTCAACAGAAGACCCAACATCCTTCAATACCCGACCTACGCAACATACATCCACGTCAATGATGATGATACGCAGGGACCAATAATTTTCGGACCGATCACAACCGGCAATACCTCCGCCAATTACACTTTTGACTACATTGTTGGAGCCTATACAGAATTCGGTTCCCATGTCGAGGTCACCTACTGGTACACAGGCGCGCGTGCTACACCTGCAATAACCGTCAACACCACAAATCTCGTGAAACTTCGACCACTTCCCTGGGTCCAATATGCATATACGTTCACTATTCCCAGAAGCGAGTGGATACAACACGCGCCATGCAGCATTTACTTCAAGATTCGCGCAGGAGATAACGACAATGATAGGCCGGGAGACTCAGCATATACTCAGAGCGGGGTATACTACGCCGGATCAATCACAGGGAAAGTACCGAGTCTGACAGTCTTCACGGACGGTTTTGAGTCTGGCAACTTCAGCGCATGGACAGGCACCGACGGTACTTCCGGAGAGACAGCGACCGTCGTCAACACAATCGCTCATCATGCCACGTACAGCGCCAAGTTCACGTCAAACGGCAACCTAGGAACCGAATCGGCCTACTGCCACAAGAGAATCACAGCTTCTGCTGAACTGTATGCGCGTGGATACTTCAGGGTGAAGACCTCCGGGATCGCGGCTAACTGGGACGGTTTCAACCTCATGATGTTCAGGGCAGGAGAAAGCACGCTCTGGAATCCTGTAGCCTGGGCTGGTTGGAAAATGGTGGACGGCGTCGTCAGGTGGAGCCTGCTTATTCGTGACGGTACGGGCTTCGTCTGGGCAGACGCCCTCTCCACTGCAAGTCCAGCGCTGAACCAGTGGTACTGTGTTGAGCTTCACTGGTGGAAACACTCTACCCAAGGCTTGGCCGAATTGTATGTCAACGGAAAGCTGGTCTGTTCACTGAAAGGCAAAAACACAAGCGCCTTCGGGAATGTGGAGCGCCTCGATTTCGGACTGCCAGAACTCGTCGACCTCGCCAGCACCACGGTCTACTGCGACTGCGTGAAGGTAGCCAGAATATACGTGGGTCCAGAGTCCATTTTCAGTGACGGTTTTGAGTCTGGCAGCTTCGGCTCCTGGACAGGAAAAGGCAACAGTACAGGCGAAACTGTCAACGTGACTAGCTCTATGGCTCATCATGGCACGTACAGCGCCAAGTTCACGTCAAACGGCAATGGCGGGTTCGAGTCGGCCATTTGCTACAAGAGCGTTTCATCGTTGTCGGAAGTCTATGCTCGCGGCTACTTCAGGGTAGCAGCCTCAGGAATCGTTGACAATGGCGACCGCATCTCTTTCATGGCTTTTACAAACGCGAGCGGCTACACTGCGGCTTATGCAGGATGGTGTAAAACAGGCGGAGTGGTAAAATGGTATCTGGTCCTCGGCTCGCTGATCGTGTATTCCAAAACCAGCCCCTCACTGAACACTTGGTACTGTGTTGAGCTTCACTGGAAGAAGGCCACCACAACAGGCCTAGGCGAGCTGTACGTCAACGGTGTCAAGGTGTGCTCGATATCAGGCAAGAACACGGCAACCTACGGAAGCGTCGCTCGAGCAACATTCGGGCTGGCACTTCTGAACTGCGCAAGCGCCACGGCCTACTGCGACTGCGCAAAGATCGCCGCCAACTACATAGGCCCAGAGTATTGACACGCACACTCAGGAGCGGACTGACTAGTTCCTCCCCCTATTTTTCTATGCGCTAACGTGCCCTTGAAAAACTAACAAGGGTGGACTTGCTGGAGCTATTCAAATGATGTAGCGCGCGCACTAGTCTGCGAGCTCAACAACACATGGCTTCCAGGTTGGCCTTTCGTCTCTTAGGAACATTGCCAACAATGAAGTTTCTTCATTGATCAAAGTTTCAACTTCCTGTCTGGCTCCCATTCGTATTCTTGGAATAGTTACCTTGCTCTGGAAGTATTCGGTCAGATCCTTGAGTAGATCACGGGTCCTTGGCTCGTTGAGATATTTTCTCTTTCCTTTTCGGGCCTTTGAGAAGTCCTCACTCTTCATTGTAAAGTCCACTGCTCCAAGCTTACGGCAGTATTGGATCACAAAATCGTCTACGAGATGTCGGTACAATTCTTGAAAATCACAGACTAAACTAGGCTTTCCCGTTGCCGTGCTATGGAGAAAACCAAGGTAAGGCTCAAGTTTGGCTCTGATCAAGGCTTGATGAACTTTCCAGGACAAGATCTCATAGGTGAGGTTGAAGACGTTGTTTGTCCCATCGTAAGCCTTGAAAGTCTTTCTACGCTCGGGTCTCAACGACTCGGGAAGCAAACCAAAGATTTGACTGAAGTACTTGTCGGAACAGTGACCTTCTATTGCCATCAGTCTGCTCCTTAGCCTCTTCACGTCATTAGTTTTCAGGCTGTTTATCTTCTCTATGACCGAAAGGTCATGACGCTTCAAACCATACTTTTTCAGAACCTGGTTCTGGCCTTCTATCTTGCTGATGACAAACTGTCTAGCCAAGTAGATGCCTTTCTCATTGCTTGAAGCCTCATATTGGCACAAGCGTGTCTTCACATGACTGTCATCATCAAGACTTTTAGCATCGCCACTGGCCTGCCTTTCTGAGTCAAGAAGAGACAGTCTATTCCCCAGAATCCGCAAGCGGCCAACGCACCAGAAGAGAGGGAAGGCGATTTCGGCACACAATTTATCTATCGCATCAAGGCTAATGGAGAACGTTATCTTCTTTCTGCGAGCATGAGGCTTGACAGACTCATCATTTCGGCATTAAGTGAAGGCGTTAATCCAATGACTCTTATCCGCACTGGAACGAAAAAACAGACACGCTACAGCATAAAGGAACTAGCAAAGAAGAAACGCTGATGTAACGCTATCCAAAAAACAGAGAAAGATCAAGAATGCCCAAGTGCCAGAATCCCGAATGCGGAAAAGATATTTCCGAAGGAAAAAACTACTGCAACCAAGAATGCCTCAAAAAGGCAATTACGCTTAGAAGACAAAGCAAACGCCAGAAACCAGAGGTGAATGATTCTCCGATTGAGACTGTCCTAAAATACATGGGAATTGACAAGGCGAATTTCACCAAGAACGTGGCTTATCGTCACTGGGAATTATTCATCAAGTTTGTAAGAGACAGTTCTGGACGTAGTTGGGATGAGTTCATTAGACCACGATTGAGAAGCTTCATAGGCATAAACTACAGGTATCTTGGAGAGTTCCTTGAGTGCTGTTTGGCTTGGGAAACCGTCGTTCTGGAAGATGGCAACTTGCTTTTCATAGGCGTTCCGAATGAGGTGAAATCCCATGACCCGTAGAAGTGAGAACTGGAGAAGATACGGGAAAGTAAGTGTTACAAGGGATAGGTATGGGCGTTTTGTCAAGTGGAAGAGAGTAGTTACTAAACCATTGTCCTATGGTTTGGGCGAAAAACGTGTAGCTGTGTACGGATATTGTTTAACTGAGGAAGGTGGCTCTTCGAGAAGATACGAGTTCTATGGAAACGGAAGGGAACTCTATCAGGCTGTCATTCAAGCTCACGGACTTGTGCCGAGAAGACGTTTTGTAACTGTTTCGGCAGAGGATTTCTTGGATGACCCTTTCGAGTATGGCACTTGGGGATACTGGATTGACAGACCAGAAGTCGAATCCTAGCATGCCTGTTCTTGGGTACTCCGATAAATCAACGGTTAAGCTTGACTTTGACGATACACTATTCAAGACCGTGAAGTATTGGGCGTTAAGAGCTATGAACTGGTTTAAGCTCCGAGGATTCATTATCCTCAGGTCAAGCAAGAACCACTATCATGTGGTTTTTGACAGGTCTGTTACTTGGGAAAGGAACATGTATGTTGTGGCTTGGATTGCCCTTGAATCTAAAAACTCGAAACTTCAGAGATACTTGACTATGCAGTGCATAAAAGAATCTTCAACATTAAGAATTTCGACAAAAGGAGAAAAGCCTTCACCGAGAATTGTTTTCCGTTATGGCAAGCACGACCAAGAGATTAAGAGTTTCCTGCAAAGGCGGAAGTCTCTCAAAAGACTGATAAGCGTGTGAAACAGAAAATCGGCGCATTTTTACTAAGCAAAAACAGAAATACTGGGAAAGCAATTATGAAAAAAGTGATTTCGCGCGCCTCTGAGCTGTATGAGGTATAGAAACTGAGAAAATGGTGAACATTATCATAGAAGCAAATCAAACGACAGAGCCTAAATTTTGGAGTTCTTGGAGAGGACGGATAATTCGTGCAATTGTTTTAGACGGTCTCTACAAAAGGAATGAAATACTCAAAAGAACTCAGCTTCAGGAAAAACAGTTTGAACAAGCACTTGGCGAATTGTTTCAAAAAGGACTTCTTACGGAAACGGATAAAGACCGATTCTTGGTTAGTTCAAGAGAACTCTGCAATGAATATAGAACCTTTTTCAAGAAATTGCAAGATAACCTTGTCGATTGGGTCAATAAATGGAGACTGCAAGAAAAGATCGAATCTAAACTGAACCACCTTTTTCTTGAAGATAGACTATTGTACGAGTTTTCAGAGAAGTCAATAGAAAATGCAAACGTGGAGATTTTGGTAGCAAACCCATACGTGAAAAGATGCCACATTAGTGAAACGCTCAAGTCGATGAGCGAAGAAGGAATCAATGTAAAGCTAATAACGCGTCCTACACAGGAGAAATATATGAGAGAATTATCCGAAAAAGGAGTGTCCGTTACTTATGATGAGTCTGTTCACGCAAAACTTATCGTAGTGGACCGTCGTGTTGGAATTGCTTCTTCAATGAATTTTTTCAGGTTCTTCAGGCGGAGCTTCTTGGGAGGCAGGGCTTGTTACTATAGAAGAAAGCACGGTGCAATCAATTGCAGGTTCTATCTTGAACAAAACGTAGAATCATATACCTTTTTGGATTGATGTTTTTGCGTGTGTGTTTTTTATTTTGTTTTTTTGGTTGAGATTGTAAGAGAAGGAACGGGTTTACGTTTGTGTGATATACACGCTACACGTGCTATGTGTGCTATACGAGCGGTGCATTTGTGAAAGAAAGAGAATATGAGTGAAAGTTAGTCAGCAAATATTTTGGTGTGTGTGGGATAAAACTTTACCCCAACAACAACAAGCTAATACGCAGACGTGTAAGGAGTAATGTTTCCAAAAAGACCTAATGTTTTTGGAGCCCAAGTTTTTAATGCTGTCTGGACTCTATATGGCATATCGGTCGTCTAGACAGAGTTGACTGTTATGAAGTCACCGTTGCTGAGGATTTTCCTTGTGAGTTGGCTTCTCTCCTTCCTGGGTGTCTCGTTTTCTATGTTCCTGCTAGCTTGGATTGAGGGACCTGAATCCGTGCGTGTCGCGGTTTTTGCTGCTCCCTTCTGGGCTGCTATCTTGTCTCCTGTAGCCGCGGTTATCTGCACATTACTTTACAGAGTCTGCAGGGAAGGAAGGAATAAAACTTTACCCCCAACCAACCACCACCAACCAGTTCTGCGGGGATTGCTGTCTCAGGAGCAAGCGCGCGCCTTCAAAGAAAGAGGCGAAGTGGGGCCGGCTGCGCTGGCGGCGCTATGGGTACTTCTGCCCGTAGTGGCTCAGCAGTATCACTGCGTCGAAGAGGAAGACCCTGCCGTCGTTGTCTATGTCGCAGTTAGGGTCGAAGTTGGCGCGCGCGCTATATAGGATTTAAGGATAGAGAGGAAACTTCTATCTTCTTACATCACGTCACTTATCTTAGTTCTTCTTCTGCAGACTATGACTGCTAGTAGTGTTGCTATCATGAATAGTGGTAGAATGAGGAATGATGGGAATTCTGGGATTACTTGGTAGACGCAGTAGGGTTGTGTTCCGTCCATGGTTGCGTTGTTTCCTGCGTGGTCGTAGGCGACTATTTTGAATCTTACCCATGTGCCGACTTGTTGCTGTCCCGGTATGGTGGCTTCGTATAGCCCTGTGGAGGAGTTGTAGTTCATTAGTATGGGTTCTTCCCACGTGGTTCCATCGTTTAGGGTGTAGTATAGTGTGGCGTTTTCTACTTGGCTTGTGGCGTCTGTGACGTTTACTGAGACTTTAACGGGCTGGTCTGGTAGTACATCACCGTCTGGAGTGCGAGAGGGAGTTTCAATGGTTGGGTAGGTCTTGTCCAATTTTATTCCTGTCAGGATTTTGTGTGGAAGCTCTTCGTTGTCAGCGTTGTCTACGCTCCAATATTCTAACTTGTTGTCGGCACCTTCAGTAGTGATGAGGGGTTGTCCATCAGCGCTGACGGTTTTGGTTGGTCCGTCGTTGATTTTGTAGTAGGTTTCGGCTACGCCGCTCAAGTCGTCGGTGGCTGTAAGGATTATTGCGAAGTCTGATGTGTGCCATAAACTGTCGTAGTCGTTAGATGTAGTCGGCGGAGTCTCATCTGGGTTTTTGGCTGTTACGGCACTTTGGCCGAATCCTCCAATTCTGTCTTCGTAGTTATAGGGTTCTGGATAAGATGGAAGGGAAGGAACAGACCCGTTTACTTTTCCTTCTGCTTCTACGGATATTGTATAGTTTCCAAGAGTGTTTACCTGAACAGCCCATGTTACGTTGGCCGATGTCCCAGCGACTAGAGTCCCTGCATCTATGGTCTTCTTGGTTGTCTCACCTGAAACTAGAGATAGCCCAGCAGGTAATGCGACTGTGGCGTTGACCGCGGAAGCAGGGTATTGGTTGACATCGAAAGGTAGAGAAGAGGGATAAGTAACGCTAGCTGTAACATTGAATACGCTTCCTAAGAAGACATTTCTCAAAGCGGAAACCTCGATTTTCCAAGGTGCAACTAATAGTCCCCAATGACCTGAGTAGTCCCAATCTGTGTCGAATTCTTGGTATGTCATGTTGAACATTTCGCCGTAATAGGAGTCTTGAAATGTGATGTGAGTACTGTTATACCCAACGGCAACTCGGAAGTGCCAGGTTGTCAACACAATTATGGGATATCCCGCTGCTATAAGCGATTTGAGATCGTTTATGGTCATGGGCGAGTATTCGAAGGCTGCATAGCCCAGTTTGCGGGATGTGTACCCTGTTATGCTTTCTGGCATTTCATTACCGACAGAAGTGCTAAGGTTGCTGAATTGAGCTGCTCTTATCATGTCACTAGTATATGTCCCATCTGCAGCCGTTCTCGCTACGTCCGCTATCTCAAGTTGAGGTATATCAGGACCATAAAAGTCAAAGACCATCTCAAGTGCAGCTGGTCCACAATAGTAACCGTTAGTCTGGCTATGATATGGAACAGAGATGTATGTTTCCGTTGGCACCATGAGCGGATAACGGTCTGAATTAGGAGGATTAAGACCAAAGATGACGTATGGAGTATCGCCTATACCATCGCTTCCTGGCTGATCTTGATTTGGTCCGCTTTTTTCATCAACGCCAGTGTAGTCGCTCCAGTAGTTGCCGCCAGAAGGATAACCATCATCCCAAGAGTTCGCATAACTTGGCGAAATATACACGTGGTGAGTATTATTTATGAAATTGTTATGGTAAAAAACATTGTTACCAGAAGAGTAGAGCAAAATGCCACAATAGCTGTTTGCGACGTTGTTGCCAGACAAAGTGTTATTAGAAGAAAATTCGAGCTCAACGCCATAGTCGTTGTTTGCGATGTTGTTGCTAGTGATTTTTGAATTGTTTGTGGATACGAGCAGGAGCCCCTGACGATTGCTTGTTAGGTTCAGCCCTTGCACGGTTACGTTGGCACAGTTGACAAAGCCCAAATACCCAACCTGTGGATACGCATCAGCATTTACCACAATGTCCGACTGGTTCATGAAGTAGTAAACTGGCTTACCATCAACCAGATTTGAAGTGTCAACCGACTGTAGATAGTCGCTCAAAGCAGAGCCAACGACTCCAAAGTTATATCGGTTACCTCCCATCACGTTGCCAGACAAAGTGTTATTTGAAGAAGAGCCGAGCAAAATGCCCGCCCAGCTGTTTGCCGTGACGTTGTTGCCAGACACGATGTCATTAGAAGAAGAGGCGAGCCAAATGCCATACCCGTTGTTTGCCGTGGCGTTGTTGCCAGACACGATGTTATTAGAAGAATGGTCAAGAAAAATGCCCGCCCAGCTGTTTGCCGTGACGTTGTTGCCAGACACGATGTCATTAGAAGAATAGTAGAGCTGAATGCCATAGTCGAAGTTTTTTGTCGTCATGTTTCTCACTGTCACGTTGCTCCTGCCCGTAACCGTTATTCCGTTCCCGCTTCCGCTTCCCGTCACCGTGTAGCCCGCCCCATCAACCGCAATGCTGTCCCTCTCGACAACAATCGAATCATTAATGTCATCCGTAAAAGTGTAGGTGACGTTGTCCGCAGTGCTTATGGGCGCTTCTGGCGGGTCTATGCTTCCGTCAGCCCTAATGTAAATGGTTCCGCTTGCCTCGACCGGTTGAATGTTGAACGCCAACGCCAACATGCCCGTTAACAGCAACGCGAGCATCATCGCTGGAACAACCTTTCCCTTCATAAACGGCATTCTCCCCTCTCCATTCCACCTGAGATTATACCATTTTAGACAATTTATGTCTTGTGAAGAAAACTTCCATGCGTGTTCAACCAGTTTTTTAATCATCTGATAATCGGGTGAGCATTTTGCCTAGGCCCACAGATTCTCTGCTCAACGTTCCATTTCCAACAATGCGGTGGTGACCGACAGCAGGACGAGTGTAAGCCACTCGTGAAGCAACAGGTGAACCTATTCCTAAGGAGCGCCTAGCCCCGAAGCAAAATCAAGCGCGCGCGGCGGTGAGGACCTGAAACTGCTGCTTCGTGCAACTGAAACTGGGCAGAGGAAAAGAGGCCGCCCAGTGCCGCATCAATGTGAACCCCCCTGAGGTTCTGGATGTGTCGGCAGTTTACGGCCCTGAAACCGCATTATTTGCCCTGCAGGGGCCGAGGAAGGGCCCGCGTGACGCGCGCTTAGAGTGCGAGCATTGCTGCATTCATTCAGATACAGGTAATCTTCCAAAACCGGAGTGAGAAATACTCTCCACGGCAACTAAGAATTCATTGAAAGGCAAGGCTATCATAAGCTCGTTTGGCGACCATTTGCCCCTTCGCCTCTCAGAGATTGATGTGAAGTTCACGTCAGGTTTTCCTTTTGACAAAGTATACGTAATAGTGAAGCACATGCTTGTGACCGGATAATGCATGAAAGGTTCGGCTCCTTTATAGGATGCCAGCCCAAGGATTCTGTCTGCTTGTGCAGGGTTCACAAAGAACAGAACCACGTCCGGATCTGTCTCGAACTTGTCAAGAGGGCCCAGAATGAGAAACCTACCTCGGTATGTTGGCTGGGGTTGTTTGCTCACCGAAGCCTCCGCAACTTCTTTTGACTCGTAAGCTTTGACAGCTAGAAATATCGCTGGGAGTTCTTCTGAAGAAAGGGTTTGCCAACCTGCGATATGACGGCCAGCCCTGCAAGTGCAATTCTATTTTGAAAGGTTGACTACGACATTCTCTTGCATAATGACATTAAAAGCTTCGCAAATCCTTAGCTTTCTATCTACTCCTTTTCTGTCTGGGCTTTCAGAGAATCTTGCTCCAACTGGCATCCTCTGCAATTCCAAAGTTTGAACTATCCTCTCGACCTGTTTTTCAAACTTGAGCATCTTTCTTCCTCAATGGGTTCCTTGCTCACAAGCCTACATGTTTTGAGGAACACATAAGACTAGCGTTTCGATTCCAACGGCACAAAAAATGGAAAAAGTATATTGCGTTCTTCTTGCCATTGCCGACTTACATGCTTTCCATGATCTTCTTTCTGGTCTCCAGCGCCGCGCGCTCCATTCGTGAAGGCAATCTACGTTTGTGATACGAAAATCGTTGATGGTGCTGGGAAGGGATTTGAACCCCGATAATTTAAACCGATATTTGAACCTATCCCGAGCTACCATACTCTAGCGGTTAGTTTTTACTAATCCAATAACATATAGAATTGTGGAGAAGGCAAAGCCATGAGCAGATATTTGACTGTTAATCGAATAGAATTCGCCGTCACTTATCTCTGCAACTCCAGATGCAAGCATTGCCAATTGGGTAACATAGAGGAGAGAAAGCGGTTCCCAAACCACATCGACAAAAATGTTGCCGTGAAAATCGTGAATAAAGTTGGCAGTAAGTATAATCCCGAATCGATTATGACCTTTGGAGGGGAGCCTTTGCTGTATCCCGAGATTGTGTATGCCATTCATAAAGAAGCAATGAAAGCGGGAATTCCAGTTCGGGATGT
>Ga0315296_10001748_pt1 | contig 18910 bp, 9 predicted proteins | sample YL17G14_18_MG_FD_203921 | JGI IMG/M metagenome (GOLD analysis project Ga0315296, IMG submission 203921) | Sediment microbial communities from Yellowstone Lake, YNP, Wyoming, USA - YL17G14_18 | ecosystem: Environmental > Aquatic > Freshwater > Lake > Sediment | place: USA: Wyoming | collected... | reverse complement strand
ACTCTGTCATAGATATGGCCTTTCTGTTTGAGTATAGTTTTTAATATAAGACGTTATACTATGAACAGTTAGGCCATTTGTCTATCCAAAAATCCGTAAATTCGGTGAAATATCCGGGTTAATCTGTTCCCATTGTTGGTCGGTTAAATCACTTGGATATCTGTTCTGTGTATCCATATGCCGTTCCTTCCCTTAATTACCAGTCCATTCAATAACGCATTTGCTATATGGGAAGTATCGGCTTACTCTGAACAATCACTTTGAACTTTTCACACACCCTCTCAGGACGGTGCTTGAAGAGTTGGCCCGTCTCAAGGGTACCGATGTTGTTCTTGGGACATCTTCAGGCAGGCAGGTCAAGCTGTGCTGTATTACCCAGCCGGATGCTGCTCAAAGGGCTCTGCTGGATCGAATGGGTCTTGTGATACCGGAGCGTCTGGGTCGTCCCCGGTGGGTGCACCGGCCTGAAAACATGGCAGAAATGTAGTACAGACTTTGGAGCTAAAAGCCTACGAAAGGCCCCCACAAATGTAAAATCACTATATAACTGACGAACTTGGGCTAAGATAGAAGCAGCCTTCCCACAAATGCGATGTTTCCCGCTCACAATTCCACAGAGCAACCATGAAAACGTTTAATTCTATAAAAACCTCTTTCATAAAGTCCGAAAGTGTTTACCGAGTGTCACTACTAAAAAGCAACTGCGCCCGGCAGGATTCGAACCTGCGACCTCCGGTTAGGAAACCGATGCTCTGAAAATACAAGTCCCGCAAAAGCCGACACTTGCGAATTTTCAAAAGAGCAGTTGACACCCCAGTTGACACCAAAAATCCAAAAACCAAGCGAATCCGCCGATACTTCTGGCAGACAAAACCTGCCCGCTGATTTAGCTGATGTTGTAGCAGCTTGGCCGGAACTGCCGGAACATATCAAAGCTGCGATTAAGGCATTAGTCCAGACACATATTCAAGGAGTTCAAAAATGATGGTATCGGAAAAACAATTGGAAGCAAATAGGCAGAACGCCCTCAAGGGCGGCGTTAAGACCGAAGAAGGCAAGGCAATCGTCAAATATAACGCCCTTAAACACGGCTTACTTGCCAAAGAAGTGGTTATCTCTGTTGGTGAAGGGGCTGAGAATCCTGGAGAGTTTGACGCTTTGGTAGAGGATTTAATGACGCAATTTGCTCCGGTTGGAGCAATTGAGGAAATGCTGGTTGAAAAGATAGCGGTATCCTATTGGAGATTGCGAAGGGCTTGTAGATACGAGGTAGGTCTAATCAGAAACGAATTGGACAATGCTACAGATAAATTCTATAGCAAAACAACCTATGGTGGTGATAAGAAGAATAGGACGGACGAGGAGATAGAGCAGGATATAAAACAGGAGCAAGAAAACCTCGAAGTGTGGGAAAAGGATAAAGAACAGCTAACCGCAATGCACAAAGAAGGCAAACCATTAGAAGAGATTTACGACTGGGAAGGGAACTGGGAGTGGCTTTTTGAGAAGGTCAGCGACCAGTTTGAATTAGACGATGAGAACGAAGGGACACCGAAAGAACTCAGGGAATTCTTAAATCATAATGCAGACTGGAGCGATGACCAGATATGGCAAGCTCATATAGAGCTTTGCGATGATAGGGTAAAGCATCACGAAGAGCAGATTGTCTCTTTTGAGAAACAGAAGGTGAAAAATAAGCTAAAGCTTCAGGTCTTAAAGAAATTGGGCAGCATACCCTCAAAAGACGAATTAGACCGGCTGTTGAGGTATGAGGGGTCTATCGAAAGACAGCTATATAAGGCAATGAATCAGTTGGAAAGGTTGCAAAGAATGCGTTTGGGCGAGAGCGTGCCTGCTCCTGTAGAAGTAGATGTGGATGTAAATACCGGTCAGGGCGGTTGAGAAAATGGGTTTGTTTCGCAGTTTTTATGTTTTTGGGGGTACTGAAAACCTGTATGCAGTTTACCCCACCGTATGACTCACTATATCTACCGAGGCTTGATGTCAAAAGGTGTAGCTATAATGTAGTCAAAATGTGTGCAGAATCCTTAATGATTTCGGCAATAAAAAGAGAGAAAAGTAAATGGGCAGATACTACTGGGACAAGAAAGACACGGTAGAAGATTGTACGAAGCTGAGCATCTTTAAGCTGAAAGAGTTTGGTTTGTTGACAGGCTTTCACGGTACGGGGCTGACTTGGACGCGCAAGTTATCGGGTCACACAAACAGTATAGGGATAGTTGTGGATGTCCTGGATGAGCCGTACGTAAAGCTTAACTACACAATTACAGATAGAGAGGGCAATAAAACAGACTACGATTACAAAGTAGCTTTGACAACAACGCAATGCAATTTTAGCGGTAAAAGATATTGGTTTATTTGCCCGCTGGTTAGGAACGGTGTGCCTTGTGGCCGACGGGTTGGGACGCTGTTTTTATCGTCAGGCGGCAAATACTTTGGTTGTCGGCACTGTTACAACCTGTCCTACGAAAGCCGGAACGAATGTCGTTTGGGTCGATTTGGCCAATTAGGATACGTCTTAAAGGCAGATAGGCAGATAGACGAGCTTCGAGGCAAAGTCAAACGCTGGACATATCGAGGCAGACCGACAAGGAAGGCCCAAAAGCTAAATGCACTTGAGCAGAAAACAGGGATATTATCATCGCAAGCTCTTGTGCGTCTTAACAGATACAAAGCACGATTAAGGTAGACTTAAAAATCAGCTATTTTACAGTTTTTAGCGCGCTATTTCTTTCGGGCAAGGATGGATTTAACCTGCGTATCGCTCCACGGGACGCCTGACCTTGTGGGGATTCCTTCTTCGTTTAGTTTTCGCGCTATAGTTCCAAATCCAAGCCGTTTTTCACCATGTGGCTTCCGGTAAAGCTCTTTGATTCTTTTGACGGTCTTATCTTCGCCTGGATAATAGCCGTAGGGTTTTCGGCCTTCGCATCGACCAGTTTTCCGTTTGGTGCGTTCACGGGCTGCACGAAGTTTCAGGACAATAACGGATTTTTCAAACTGCGATACCGCGCCAAGAACCTGTCGAATCAATGTTCGGGTAGGGTCGTCATCACCTGTAGTCAGGTCAACACCTGAATCGGCAGAGATAACACTAACGCCTAAATTCCTGAACCGGCCAAGTATTACTTCACTGACCATCAGGTCACGGGCAAGCCGGTCGGCACGCTCTACCAGTATAACCTTGACTCCGTTTGACTCGATATAATCCAGTAAAGCTGCAAGGCCCTGTCGATGTTCAAGCTCTTTCGTGCCGCTAACGCCTTCGTCCCGATACTCACCTACTATTTCCAGACTGTTAGCTTTCGCATATTTGCGGATAGATTCTCTTTGTCTTGGGAAACCGTCCTTATTGATTTGTCCCTTACCTGATACCCGAAGGTAGGCCAGGGCTTTCTTTTTTGCTTGTTTAGCCATAATTTACTCCCACTTTACTCTAACATTTCGCCTGATTCGATAGCCATAAACATTTGACGGCAGTTATTCTTACAATTTTGGGCAAGCTTGATATAGCTTTGCAGGGGCTTACCGTTAAGGTTTTCCTTTGTTGCAATTTGTCTGCAATGCTCAGCAAATACGTTGGCAAGTCCCTGATTTGTCAATTCGATTTTAGCACACCTGGACAGTAGCGGGTTCGCGTCTATCTGGTCGTCAAATAGCTGGGATTCACCTTGTTTTGTTGTTGTAAAGATAATGCAGACGTGAGCCGGTATTCGCTCCAGAAGGCCAAGTAAACGCCGTATAATGGCCTTGCGAAGTCCGTGTGCTTCATTGATGATATAAGCCTTACCGCCTTTGCCGGGCGCAAAATAGTGCATATCACACTCTATCTTGTCTATCTCTGAAACTGAAAGCTGGTCGGCACTATCAAACTCATTGATATAGAACTCATCGGCGCCTTGTGCCGCGATAATCCTGGCAATGGTGGTTTTGCCAGTCCCGCTTGCGCCAGAAACCCACCAGGCACGTCCACCCCAGCTTCGTGATAATAGTGTTTTGATTTTCTTAACAGCTTTGTCCTGTCCTAAAACTCCGTCAAAGTTTGACGGTCTGTATTTCTCAAATAATGTTTCCATCGTTTTTATCCTTATCACAAAGTGTTTTTTTCTTTTTAGTTATCCCGCGGCGCTGCCCTGGCCCATCATAAAACAGACCAGGGCTTTGCGCCTTTGGGCCTACGCGACTGCAAGTGCTTCGTCCATTGTCAAAGTCTGATATTTGTCCCAGGGCTTGTAATTAAGCGCAGGCCTTGTCGGTAGTCCGCAGTTGTGACACCATTGACCACGGCGCCTTGACCACCGAAAGCCAAAATCCTTCAGGGCTTGCCGGATGTCGGCGCTGGGCTTTGATTCAAATTCTATCAATACCCACCTGCCTACTACCCGCGCAGGCAGGTTCTGCGCTTTGCAGAACTCCAGGACTTCGATAATTGAGTGATTCGACTTGCTTTTTGGGGTTTGTTCTGTTAGTGTTTCCATTGTTCTAAACTCCTTCTTAGTTTAGGACCACGGTCGGGGATGTTTGCTGCATCGCCCGACCACTTTTCGTTTGTGACTTGCCGGTCAAGCCACTTCACTTACAAGTATAACACCTTATCAGCAAAAGTCAAGTATATCTTGAGAAAAAATTGACTACTATTTCACAAGTGCTTATATTTTGATGAGTTACAAATAAAAATAATTTTATTTTTATCTTTTTATGAAGCGCTGCCCAGCAAAATTCCAATGGCGTGACATTTACGCTGCCGGTGGTCTGCACAAGCTTTACCTGGACTTTACCATCGCTTTTTTGAAACTAAGAAAAAAGCCGGTTGTAACTTGCAGGAAAGCCGGTGAAAACCTGCCCGAAAGCAAAGCAAAAGACTGCAAATACACCCGCAGAACGGCTTATATTTGACTACACAGCAGACAAAATAAAGCAAAACTCGCCAGTGGTACGGTGTAAAACAGACCCCATAACCCCCCAAAGGGGCGGGGGTTGTGTGAATCATAAGCTGCCCAGAAATTTATATCATTTTTTGAATTTCGGACACAGCGAGTCCATTTAGGTGCAGAAAAATACAGTCTGGAATACTTATAAAATGCTGACAAAAGATAACATTTCAAGGCATTTTTTTAGCGTTTCTTTTTTCAGAACCTCGCCAACTTGCTCACCAACTGGAGAACCGGCGTTAGTAAGAGCATAGGGGGTTCACGAGCCGTTCCTTTCGTCGCTTTCCCTGCTGAACACCTTCCTTCACTCAGAAAAACCAGTAGCACATCAAGAACAGATTCCAAAGCGGGGTCAAGGGTTAAGTTAGCAGAAGCAGGGCTATTGATTGCTGGAAGTTTCTCTTTCTTCTCTTCTTGATAGCGTGACCAATTGTTGTAGGTAGAACAAAAACAGCCAAGAAAATAACAAAGAAAAGAAATAAAAACTAAAAATCAAACAATTATCAGAAGCCACCAGTGTTCGGGTATTGATGGTTTTTGTTGCCGCCAGGCTGATAGAGCGACACTACGATAATCTTGTCACTCGGTGTCAGATGATGGGTTCAAGCAGCCGTTCCTCACGTCTCTTTCTCTGCTGAACACCCAGCGATGCCCAGATAAATCAGTAATGCAACAAAATTGATTAAGAAGCGGGATAAGGTGGCATAGGTGGGGACTACGGCTCGCTGGAAGCATCTTTCTTTTGGGGAAGAAAAAGGCAAAGAAAAAGAAATAAGAAATAAAAATCCAAGAATTACTGAGAAGCCATCAGCGTTTGGGCTTGATGGTTTTGTTGCCAAGGCGATAGAGCGACACTGTGGTAATCTTGTCGCTCGCTGTTTGACGAAGGTTCACAGCCGTTCCTCACGTCTCTTTTCCTGCTGGACACCTTGCCTCACTCAGAAAATCAGTAATGCAAAAAGACAACATCTTAAGCAGGGAAAAGCCAAGTACAGGCGTTTCTACTGTTTGTTGGAAGTTTCTATCATTTGCTTATATTCCTCTGATGAAGCAGCCTGCACGTTGAGATGTTGTTAAGAAATAGAAGATAACAAAACAACCGAATATGGTGACTTGACAACAGTTGTTCCATATCAGGCTGGGCATTGCACATCGTTAAAAAAATGTTGGGCGGTGCCCACCTTACGTTTCCTGAATTTCTGACATCCTGATTTCCTGATCACCTGATTTCCTTTTGGGCGCATATTATTTAGAGCCATATCTTTGCTTTCTGCAAGGGGGGATGGCTGAATCTGGCCGATTCTGCCAGAGTGTAAAGGCCATTTTTTGCCTTTTACAGCGGATTTCTTCGACTTTTTGCTTGCTTTTGAGCATTGCGTCCGATAAACTATATTTTAAGATTAAGTCTGTGCAACGCAGATGGAAGCTAAGCCAGAAAATTTGTGTTCTACTCTGCGAAGTAGCTTCGCTACGTAGCACGAGTTCAACAAGCAAAGGCCGGCCTTCCGGTGAACGTATTTTTGTGGAGGGACACGATCATGAAAACACTAAATCAACGAGTTGGATTTTCCGCAATATCTTTTGCTGCGGTAATTTTGGTTTTGGTGATGGGGCAATTTGCTTTCGGAGAAGGTCAATACGACGCAGGGCTCGGCCTTGAGGTGTTAGAGGACGAATACCAACCTCCTGTGATGATGTTAGGAGACTCGATCGACCCGAATCTTGTTGGCTGGTGGAAGTTTGATGAGACAAGCGGAACTATTGCCAGTGACTCGAGTGGCAATGGGTACGATGGCACTCTCGATGGTAATCCGCAGTGGGTGTCCGGGAAGTTAAAAGGTGCACTGGCGTTCGATGGCCAAGGCGACCATGTGATTGATAACGATGGTGAGAATTACCTCAACGGCTTGAGCGCCGTTTCGGTTGCTATGTGGATTAAGTCCGATCTAACAAATACGGATAGAGGTTTCATCAATGGCGAGCAATCTGACGACAATGACAACGTAATGACTATGCGTTATGATGCAGCCGGCGCATTCTTTGGTGGAATAAACCTGCTCAAGGTGGCGGTGACATCAACACCAGGCGGCGAGCAGCAATTAGAAAGCTCCAGCAACCTTCAGACCACTGAGTGGCAGCACGTCGCTATGACGTGGGTCAGCGGGGGCCTAATAAGATTCTACGTTAACGGAGTAGAGGACACTCCATCAGGTCGAATCGGACCGAATAACGCTGGCACAGTCTCAGGCTGCACGATGTTGGTTATCGGCGCCGGCGCCAAAGACAATAACTGGGCCGGTGAAGGATGGGATGGCTTAATTGACGATGTCCGTATCTACAGCCGGGCCCTATCGGCTGCCGAGATAATGAATCAGATGGCCACAGCCAAGTGGGCACAGGTGCCCGATACCACGCCCAACGGGATCTACATCTGCGCGGATAGCAGCGATGGAATAATACGCCACCTCGCCGACAACTTTGAGTGCAGAAGCTCCGACAAGATCACGCAGATTACTATCTGGGGCTCGTGGAAAGGAGATGTGGTCGGCAATATCAATAAAATCCATGTGGAGATTCATCCTGACGATCCTGTAGGAAACTTAGGTTCTGATACGAGTAACCTCTATTCTAAGCCAGGCTCGGAGGTACTATGGTCTAAGGACTTTGGAATAGGCCAGTTCTATGCCAATTTCTATCATCAGGTCTCTACCCCTGGCGAGTGGTGGCACGACCCGGTGACAGAGCAATGGAAGGCCGGAGGAGACGACCAGATATGGCAGATTGACATTCCCATAGATGCCAACAAGGCTTTCCAGCAGTCAGGCTCGCAGAGCGAACCTGTGATTTACTGGCTGCACGTGCAGGTGGATACAGAAGCAGGCTGGTTTGGATGGAAAACGCGGCATTGGCCGGAATACTTCATGGGTGATGCGGTCTGGGACATAGGCAGACAACCACCTCGGTTTTGGAGGGAGTTGCGATACCAGCAGCCTCATCCCTACTCTTGGCTGAGCAGTAACTCGATAGACATGGCGTTCATGTTGGTTAGCGAGCCTGTAGCCGAGTACCCGACCTCTCAACCGGTCGCCCTCACGACCTGTCCGGCGGTCGATACGGTGTGTCCGCCTGTGGATACCGAATGCCCGGCACACGATACGGAGTGCCCGGCGGTCGATACAGAGTGTCCGTCTGTAAATACACAATGTCCAACCGAGGATACGAGGTGTCCTCCTGTGCTCACGCGGTGTTTTAGAGAATTTCCGACGGGGTGTGATATTGTCGATACGCATTGTCCGGTGGTCGATACAGAGTGTCCGATCGTGAATACGAAGTGTCCTCCTGTGCTCACGCAGTGTAAGAACCTGTTAACGTCGTGTCCGACCGACCCCCATATAACGCAATGTCCGCATATAGAAACGCATTGTCCGCCGCAAACTACGCTTTGTCCGCTTGTGGATACGCAGTGTTCGGTGGTCCAGACGCAGTGCCAGGGTGTGCAGACTGCGTGTCCAGTTGTGGATACGAAGTGTCCGCATGTATTATCAAAGTGTTTTTGTATGCTTTCTGAGGATGGTGGTGCCCCCGAGCTCAAGAGGTTGAGAACGATGCCTTTGCCCAGATTGGGCAAAGGCTTCGCAAGACCCGCGAGGTACAGTTCTGAGGGGACAAGGTGTCCAGCGGTGGACGTACAGGCCCCGTTCGTTGTGGCCGGTTTACTCCGTTAGCTATCTGGAGATGATAGAATTTATAAAGCGCACTGGCAGGTGGGTTAATGGGAGTCTCTTGACCCCCAGACAAAGCAGGCTCAATAGAGTTGTGAGGTACAAATAAGGTAATCGTTCACGTATAAAATCATTATTTTTAGACCCAAAAGGGGGCACTTTTTATTTTCAATAGCTGTTTTGGCGTATAGAAGTATTCAAAATCCCAGTTTTTTGTTCAATATCGGCATTTTAAGCCCGTGAATGGTTATTTTTATTTTTAATTTTTTATCGAGCTTGGAATCTCGGATTTGACAGAATCCTTTCTGAAAAAAATAACTACAAATCATATTTCCTCTCTATATCATCCAAAATTTTTGAGACTGTAGCAGCTTTACAGAGTAGATAATGCTTAACACCCGTACCCATAATGAGTTACATAGTCTCCATGCTAGCCATAATACAGGCTTCCTGTTTATCATTGTAGCAGATTCCAACGTTAGATCGGCTTTTTGCCGCGATTTCGCTGGAAGCGGCAACCGCCTACCGAGTCAGACCATTTGCAACCTTGTTGCGGTGCCTAAAAATGCTCTGTTTTGTTGCTACAGTCTCAAATTTTTTCAATATTTTTATTGACTTTGAGCTAATTTATATATAAAAATAATCGGTATCCATCCTTTTTAAGAAAAATATGCGAAGGAGCGAAATATAATCAACAAAATCGTGCGAAATGTACAGGTAAATATCAGTGCGCATAGTGCGTACTGAGAAAAATCAATAACTTTTTAAAAAGAAGGACTGTAAAGATTGGGAGGAAGAACATGAAAACTCAAATATTTCTTGCAATGAGCCTGGTTCTGCTATTATCCGGTTCTATCTTGGCTGAACAACTGCCGCAGGATGATTCTGCTACTGTTGAATATACCCTGTCGGAAGTCGAGTTAATGGAACTGGCGGCCACATTCAAAGGGGTGCAGTTGCCCGATATGACAACCGATGGGATAGACATCTGTGTTGACAGCAGCGATGGAATAATTCGCCATTTGGCTGACGACTTCGAGTGCACAAGCTGCAACAAAATCACGCAGATCACTATTTGGGGCTCGTGGAAAGACGACTTGATCGGCAATATCAAGAAAATCCACGTGGAGATCCATCCCGATGATCCTATAGGAGCCGGGGGTTCTGATCCGAACAACCTCTATTCTAAGCCAGTCCCTGATGTCCTGTGGACCAGAGACTTTCTACCTGACGAGTTTATTGTCTGGCCCTATTATCAAACCTCTGCTCCTGGCGAGTGGTGGCAAGACCTTGCCACGGGCCAGCTCACGGCCGGCGGGGACATCCAGATATGGCAGATAGACATGCCTATCAATCCCAACGAGGCCTTCCTGCAAAATGGCTCGCCGACCCAGCCGGTAATCTATTGGCTACACCTGCAGATGGATACTGAGATAGGCCGGTTTGGTTGGAAGACTCGCTGGTGGCCAGAGCATTCCATAGATGACGCGGTCTGGGATACAGACCAACAGTTGCCACGATTGTGGAAGGAGTTGCGATACCAGTGGCCGCACCCGTATTATGGGATTGTAGGTAATGACTCGATTGACATGGCGTTCAATCTGGTCAGCGAGCCTTCGACGGTGTGCGTCACCGCTCAACCGGTCAGCGTAACGAGCTGTCCACCCGTGGATACTCAATGCCCTGCTGTAGATACACAATGTAGGACCCAGAGTACGTGTTGTCCGAGCCAGCAGACGCGGTGTCCGCCGGTAAATACGCAATGTCCGACCGGGGACACGTGTTGTCCGATCTCTCCGACGAAATGCCCGGGTGGCCCAACCTATTGTCCGCAGCAGCATACGCAGTGCCCGCCAGTAGATACACGATGTCCATCGTCTGCGACGCAGTGCCCGCCGGTAAATACGCAATGTCCGCCTGTATGTACGCGGTGTCCGTCTTTGAATACATCGTGTCCGATGAGGCCGACACTGTGTCAGGATGGAATAGATACGTGGTGTCCATGGCAGAATACGAAGTGTCCGGTGCTTGCGACGGCGTGTGGGGTGGCTACAAGGTGTCCGCCTCTGCATACGCAGTGTCCAGAGATGATAACGATGTGTTATGTTTCGACGAAATGTCCTGTGTTACCCACGCATTGCCCGCCTATAAATACTTGCTGTCCGCCTATAAGCACGCAGTGTAAGCCGGTAGATACACAATGTCCGGCCCGAGAAACGTTCTGTCCGCCATCTGCGACAAGATGTCCAAGCGGCGCAACCTATTTGCCGGTCGTTTGTACGCAATGTCCAACCATAGACACGTGGTGTCCGCAGGAACCTACGCAATGTGCTCCATACCAGGACACGCAGTGCCCACCGCAGCAGACGCGGTGTCCGCCGGCGTATACGCAAGGTCCAGTTCAGAACACATGTTGTCCGCTGGTAAGTACGCAATGCCCGGGCGGCCCAACCTATTGTCCAATTACGAGCACACAGTGCCCGCCTGTAGATACGCAATGTCCGACCTCTACGACGAAGTGTCCGACGATAAGTATGCAATGTCCGAGTGGTTCGACATATAGTGCGATCGCAAGCACGCAATGCCCAATTGTCAGTACGCGGTGTCCGAGTGGCTCAACTTATTGTCCGACCAGAAGCACGCAGTGTCCGATTGCAGAAACGCAATGTCCGCCAAAGGACACGCGGTGTCCGCCCTGTACGACTTTTTGTCCGGGCGGTGCGACCTATTGTCCTATCGATTGCACGAAATGTCCGGCCTTGACCACATGGTGTCCGCAGAAAGCTACGCAATGTGCTCCGACCCAGGATACGCAGTGTCCGACTAAGACTACGGAGTGTCCGACCGAGACTACGAAGTGTCCACCGCAGCAGACGCGGTGTCCGCCGGCGCCGGCATATACGCAAGGTCCAGTTCAGAACACCTGTTGTCCGGTCTCTGCGACAAAATGCCCTGGCGGCCCGACATATTGTCCGGTCACGAGCACGCAGTGTCCAACGTTAGAAACACGATGTCCGGCCTCTACAACGCAGTGTCCGATCGAATACGCGCGTTGTCCGGGTGGTTCGACCTATAGTGCGATCGTAAGCACGCAGTGCCCGGTTGCCATTACGCAGTGTCCGACCGGCGCGACCTATTGTCCGACCAGTAGTACAAGGTGTCCGACTGCAGAAACGCAATGTCCGCCAAGGGACACGCGGTGTCCGCCCTGTACGACATATTGTCCGGGCGGTGCGACCTATTGTCCGGTCGATTGCACGAAATGTCCGACTCTGAAAACGTGGTGTCCGCAGATAGCTACGCAATGTGGTCCGACCCAAGAAACGCGGTGTCCGCCGGTAGAGACGGAATGTCCTGCGTCGTCTACGGAATGTCCTGCGTCGTCTACGGAATGTCCTGAGTATTCTACGGAATGTCCGTCTGTGGATACGCAGTGTCCGCCTGTGAGCACCCGTTGTCAGTATTCGGTAACTTATTGCGAACAGTATTCGGAAACTCAGTGTTGCCACTGGTCTCAGGTGGTTTCGCCTTCATCAAGATTAGGCGAGGGCTTTGCAAGATTCGTCAGGGTCGGTTCTATGGGTAGCCTGTGTCCGATTGTGAATGCAGAAGCACCGTTCGTTGTGGCCAGTGTAAACCATTAGCTCATCTTGGAGTCGACAGATGTCAGCATCAATCTACTATGCGTTAGTCTGATTGGTGATGAATATTTGACTGTACATTTTTTACATTGCACAGTGGTATGAGATGAGCTATAATTCAGTCGTGCATCCTGATAGACAAACAAAAATAGAAAGCCCGATCATTGATCCCTTAGTGGTTGGCTCTGTAGAATTCAGCGTTGTCATCTCTGCTGTTGCGGCCTTGGCGGCGGCTTGGATTGCCGCTGGTTCGATGGGTTTATTAGCACATCCACTGCGGCGGATGCTTACATTAACCGCTTTGTCTGTGGTAATTCTTTCACGCCGGCCTGTCGTCCCTCGTCTGTCGTACACCGTCTATCATCCATCATCTATTCCCTCCGGTACCTCGACCGGCACCACAAGGGTGCCGGCTAATCTGGCTCTGCTTGTCGTCATAGGATTGGACGCATTCTTGGTTGCTTCATCGCTCCAGGCTGCCGCTGTCATGGCTTCGGCGCTGGTCTTGGCGTATCTGGCATTGACGGCAGACGGGCAGGCAAGGCAGGTGTTCCGTACCTCATCTATAGCGGTTACGGTCTTCGGCATCTACCGCACCGTGTGCACTTCGGTGCCGTTTGTATGGCTAATGATCGACCGGCTGGGTCGCTTCATCGGGAGCCTCGGTGGGATGGTGACACACCAGCCGCTGCTCGTGGGGCCAACGTTTGCCGGCCTCGATTTTCTGGTACTTACAGGTACGCTCTGGGCCCTCTGGCTCTTTTGGAGTCCCAGGCCGAGACTAATCCGGGCTATTTATAGTGGCCTGGCCATTTTAGGCGGACACCTCATCTACCTAATTGCACTATCGTTTGTCCCCCAGTTCCTCGCCGCAATTCCCGTGCCTCCTGGGCAAACAGCTCCCGCTATGGCTTCAGCCTTCGCCGAGACGAGTTGGTCCTGGGCCGACCTGCTGCACAAGGCAGTCCCTTGGAACCTGCCAGTCCTGGCGTGCGGAATACATCTGCTGATAATAGCAGCAATGTTTCGATGGTCAGCCTGGCTCACGCAGAGCGCATCCGTCAAGGCGGATTCAGATAGTCCAGGCAAAACGCCTGCCCGGATCCGCTTCATATTACCGGTTATGGTCACCGCTGTGGCGATTCTCTTGCCTGTAATCACGGCTCTTTATCCTGCCAAGCTCTCTCTACAGGGAACCAAGATCGTCTTCTATGAAAAGGGCTTTCTCAACTGGCTCAAACCCGAGCACGGTCAATATGGCAGACTATCCGGTGGTATGTATGGGATGCTCCCCACGTATCTGGAAAGCCTGGGAGCCAGCACTGTTCTATCGTCTGATTTATCCAATGAGGACATCAGTGATGCCGATGCTTTGATACTGATTTTCCCGAACGAGGCCTGGAAAGATGGCCAGCTCGACCGTATCTGGGACTTCGTCCGTCGCGGTGGTCGGCTACTGGTACTTGGTGAGCACACGACGCGAGACCGCAAGGGAAGCAACCGCTTCAATGAAGTGCTCCAGCCGACAGCCATGCGCGTGCAATTCGATTCCGCGACGTTCGCAGTCGGCGGCTGGCTGCACTCCTATGAGCCGATCGCTCATCCTATGACCGCGGGTATCCCGGATGACCAAAACCAGTTTGGTGTAGTCATCGGTGCCTCACTTAAGACGACCTGGCCAGCGAACCCCCTACTCATCGGACGATGGGGCTGGTCGGACCTCGGAGACGAAGGAAGCGACAGAGCCATGATGGGTAACGACCGGTACGACAGCGGAGAAAGACTTGGTGACATCGTCCTGGTAGCCGAACAAAGGCTTGGCAAGGGACGCATCATCGCGTTTGGCGACACATCATCTATCACTAACGGCATCAACGTCACAACCCATGTCTTCACTTCACGGCTGTTCGGGTATTTGGCCAGCGGTGCAGGAGCTGTGCCCACCGTATGGCGACAGATATTTGGCATTTTGGCTGGTGCTTTTCTTATCAGCCTGCTAACCTGGCGAGGCAGTGAGCTTAAAGCAAGCCTGGCAGCAGTGGCCACGGCCGGATCACTGCTGCTTGCCACCACGATAACCTATAGTGCAGGTCAAATATTTCCTGATGGACGATCCAAGTCCCCCAACAACCTTGCTTACATCGACGCCTCTCACGTGGAAGCCTACAACGGAGAGGGTTGGCGGCTTGACGGCGTTGGAGGACTTGCTCTGACTCTGATGCGCAACGGCTACCTGACCCTTTCCCTTCCGCAGTTCACAGCACCACGCCTTGAACGGGCGGCACTACTTATCTCGATTGCTCCCAGCCGGGAATTCTCTAAAGCCGAACGCGCCATACTAAAGGATTTCGTCAACCAGGGTGGAACCTTCATCCTTACCGTCGGACAAGATGAAGCAATGGCCAGCCGTTCAATACTATCCGATTTCGGATTTACCATCGGTACTATTAACAGAACTGCTCCGCAAGATGAGGCTATGGGGCATTTCAAGTCTCCATACCTTAGATCCGAAGACAAGCAGGTCTATGTCCGCTTCCATGCGGCATGGCCTATCCACTGTACTGACCCACAGGCTCAAGTCATAGCGTATGGCAAAGGTAATTTGCCGATAATTATCTTACGTCGGTTTGGAGCCGGTAAGGTTGTGGTCATCGGTGATACTTGCTTTGCCATGAACAAGAACCTCGAGTGGGAGGGCGGAGAACCATTCGAAGGAATGCGCGAAAATGCCGACTTCTGGCGGTGGTTTATCAGCCAATTACGCGGCAAGGAAATGTGGATCCCGCCGGCACTGCGAACCACAGGTGAACCGCAGCCAGGCTCTTCTGAATCCGATACTACTAATCAGGAGGTGGCACGGTGATACGGTTCTGGATAAGTTTAGCACTATTGAGTACCTCGTGGCTGTTTGGGCTGAGCTACTACCGTGGTGCCGAGCCGCTTGTATGGGCAGTACTTGTGGCGGTGGGGACAGGTCTGCTGATAATGATTCCTATCCACATGCCATTGCTTTTTGAATCTGCGATAGCTGCGGTGCTATTACTGCCTGCCTGCGTCTTGGCTCCATGGCCGTTCAATGCTGCTCCGCTGCTTGCCACATGTGGTCTGATGTTAGCTGCTTTGCCGATTCCGCGTCGCTGGCCAAAAGCGCTCGGTTCGGCATTTCTACTGGCGGGTGTCGTACTGGTGGCACAGTCGCTGGTGATTCTTGGTTATGAATTCGTTACTTCCCGCTCTCACGAAATGCCAAAGCCGTTTCCCCAATTGCTTTTTGCGTTCACACGCCTGCTGGGTGCTGAGGCAGTACTTGATGGCACCACATTTGCTCTGTATACGCCAAGAATAGTTCATCGCCTCGGGACTACGTGGGAGCTGTTTCTGGACCCACCTACGTTATGCTTTCTGGTTGGCGGTGCTGTAATGCTGTGCCTGTCCGCTGGAAAACGAAGAATACGACCGGTTAAATCGTTGGCTGTTCTGGTCCTGTCGATTGCTGCCTGGTTGCCTGTTCGTACAGCCATCTTGGTATCAATGTTCTTGCATCGGGCGCTGCGTACAGAATACGATACGGAGCTGGCCTTGATGAACCAGTTCTGGAATCCGTGGTTGCATCTGGCCCTGCTGGCCGGCCCAATTCTGTTGCTGTTGCGGTTCCTGCCCAAAACCAATTCCGAACAACCCCCTCTCACGTCCGAACACAGTCTCTATCTTCCTAAACGGTTTGGTGCAGTGTTTATGGCCTTCGCCAGCATCTTTATGTTGACTATGGGCTTGGTCTTGGATCAGCCGGGACAACGAAAAGAAGGCCGAGTATTTGTGGACGAATATCACTCAAAATGGGAACCTATCGATAGACCCTATGACACAAACTGGTATGGGCAAGAATCTGGATACAATTACGCATGTATCTACGATTACTGCTCGCACTTCTACCAGATGTCCCGCCTGAACACGCCCATAAATGACGCCGCTCTTGGCAACTGCGATGTACTCATGATTAAAGTCCCAACTTCCAGATATAGCCGTGAGGAAATCGATGCTATCGAGCGCTTTGTCAAGCGAGGAGGTGGTCTGCTGCTGGTAGGCGAGCACACAAATGTTTTCAACACTGGTATATACATTAACGAGATTGCTTCTGTTTTTGGATTCAGCTTTCGTTACGATTGCCTTTTTGGGATTGATTCCGTTTTCGAGGATTTGTACCATCCACCTCTCATACCTCATCCCATCATCCAGCAGATGCCCCCATTGGATTTCGCAGTGTCCTGCTCGGCCAATCCTGGGCGAAGTCTCGGCCGGGCTGTCATTCGTTCCACTGGTCTAAAAAACCTGCCAGCGGATTACCACGCGAGCAATTTCTATCCTCAGGTGCAAGACCGCGCAGAGATGCGTTACGGTGCATTCATCCAACTGTGGGCAAAACGCCATGGTGCCGGGCGCGTCGTAGGATTTACGGATTCAACGATCTTCTCCAATTTCGCAGCCTTCGAACCGGGAAAGGCTGAATTAATGCTTGGTATGCTCGAATGGCTCAACCACCGTAATTCACGGCTCGACCCGCGGCCATTCCTAATTGGCATAGGACTTGCGCTCAGTGTCGCGGCGTTGATATTTGCAAAACAATGGCGCGGAGCATGGGCAATCCTGCTGAGTGCAGGTATGCTCGGCTGGGCCATTTCCGCCGTGAGTGTGTATGGTATTCACTGCCATTCTATGTCCCTGCCGGAGGCAACACGGCCTATGGTTCGGGTCGTAATCGATCGCACCGTGTGCAATGGACCTCTATCTAAAAGCGGCTTCATCGCGGGACAAAAAGATGGCTTTGGAATCTTTGAGCGATGGATCCTCCGCCTCAGTTATTTCACATCGCGTAAGAAAGACACTGATGCATTCACCGGAACCATCCTTGTATTTTTGCACCCCAATCAGAATGTTGGCGACCAATTTCGTGAAAGGCTCGTCCGATATGTTGCATCTGGCGGCAAAGTGCTCATACTTGACTCGCCCGAGAATTCTGGTTCAACTGCAAACAGCCTGCTGTATCCATTTGGCCTGACCGTGAAACGGGACACGCGGCACCGCGGATTACTTTCAACACAGAGTGATTGGCCTGCCATCACAATCGACTCATCCTGCAAGATAGACGGAGGAAAGCCGATTATGTGGATCGACTCCACACCCATAGCTGCGTCAATCCAGCACGGCAAGGGTACCGTCACCGTCATTGGATTCGGCTCGCGATTCGCAGATGCGTACATGGGAGTCACAGGTGACGTTGTCCCCGACGACGAACTGCGGAAAGTGTTCGACTTACAGTTCCTGATGTTGAAGGCTATCGTTTCTGGACCATAACGATCTTGTCGGCAGGAGTGTACGAAAGGGGCGCGTGCGTCCTGCTCCAACGTTTGGTATTTTCTTTTGATGATAAGATTAGAAAAGCCCTCAAAGGTGTTTTGCTATCAGATCCAGAATTGCGGAAGGAAGTCACCGGATGAGCAGAATCCAAAAGACCGACGCATTCCTCCAAAAACATCCCAATAGAAGTTACTTTTTGAATTTGCCCCCTTGGTGCGCCTTTTCTGGCAACCGTATCAACAGTTTTCCTAAGTTGTTCTGCAAGCTGTTTCTTGGTCAGTTTCGTGGTGGGTTCTCCCACCTCGTCTGATTCTTCATCTTTATCGAAACTGCCCGCCGTAGTTGAAGATTGGTGACGGCTCTGTACGATCATCTTATCCTGCTTTCCTTTCAACAGCAAATGTCCCTGGTTCTTTGAGCGGTCCAAATATGATTTTAGCAAGCTTAACTTCAAGCTTTCCAATCTAAGCTTTTGCTCCAGGTATGTACCTTTTTGTTAAGCTTGCTAATGACAGATTCAAGCTTCTACTTGAGCTTTGGCTCTTTATAGATAGCGACTTTCGATTCTTAATTGGACGCACGTTTCATGCTGCACTGCTAGCGATGGCTCTCCGAACCCCGCAGAGTATCAACATGTCCCCGAACGCTTACATCGGATTGGTGTTGACCAGCCATCAATCTGGTGTATTATACATGGCTGAATTCTCCAATGTTACCATTACTGGCGTGACCGGGCCGTGGCAGATAGCGGATATTGGTATGGCCCAGCCTGGTAACGATGCTCAGCCGCTGTATGTGGTTCTGCAGGATAGTGTTAACAAAACTGCAGTAGTCAAGTACCCGAATTCTGCAGCGACGACCATAGGCACATGGACGGAGTGGAATATTGAGCTGGCGCAGTTTACTGGCGTAAATCCGCGGGCTATCAAGAAGCTATCTATTGGTGTTGGCAACAGGACCAATCCGCAGCGTGGCGGTTCAGGTACGCTGTACATTGACGACATTCGGCTATATGGTCCTCCACCTACGCAATAGTAGTTGGTATGGTATAGGCTAAGTAGCTGATAGTTTTGCATCGATTCGGGGCCTATGCTGATCGATTTGGTATAGGCCCTGTTGTTTTCATAACCATAGAGACCAGCCTGCGTAACGTCGTTGCTCACCTTGAGTGTTGTGATGCTGCACAGGAATGTATTCTTAAGCATCAAAATAAACAGTAAGGGGAAGGACTTGACTATTG
>Ga0315296_10001747_pt1 | contig 18920 bp, 18 predicted proteins | sample YL17G14_18_MG_FD_203921 | JGI IMG/M metagenome (GOLD analysis project Ga0315296, IMG submission 203921) | Sediment microbial communities from Yellowstone Lake, YNP, Wyoming, USA - YL17G14_18 | ecosystem: Environmental > Aquatic > Freshwater > Lake > Sediment | place: USA: Wyoming | collected... | reverse complement strand
AAAGAGGGCCTCACCAAGGCCTAGTTTTTGTTCCTTATGGACCTTGGGCGAACGCCGTCGTTGACCCAGAAACAGATGGGATCGGGATGCCTTCACTGAAAGGAATTCCAGCGGAGATCGAACCAGCTCCAGAAAAGTCCGTGATAAGTCTGAGCACGCTTCTTGAGAAGCAGTTTGGGAAGGAAACTGGTGCGAACTGTTAAAGCTGTGACGTGTCCAGTCTGCGGCTGCTTATGTGACGACATAGAATTAAGGATCGAACATGGGAAAATAGTCAAGGTAAAGAACGGGTGTTCACTGTCTGAGGCCAAGTTTATGGGGCATGATGAGCATAGGCTCCTCAAGCCGCTCGTCAGGAAGAATGGAAAATTATGCGAAGTCTCCTTGGAGGAAGCGATAGCTAGGGCCGCTGAAATCCTCTCAAAGGCTGACTATCCTGTCCTATACGGATGGAGTTCAACAAGCTGCGAAGCAATACGCGTAGGCATTGAACTGGCCGAACAAGTCGGCGGAGTAATAGACAACACTTCAACAGTGTGCCATGGACCATCGGTGGTGAGCATCCAAGATGTCGGGATTCCAACATGCACTCTTGGACAAGTCAGACACAGGGCAGATCTAATCGTATATTGGGGAAGTAACCCATGGAGTTCTCACCCGAGACACATCGAACGGTACACCATGTTTCCTGAAGGAAGATTCGAGAAAAGCGAATGGAGAGATTACATTACAAAGACAAAAGCTGCGACGACCAGAAAGAAAGTTGAAAGCGCTTTGAGACTTGCTCCTAGGAAATCCCTCGCTGGCATGATGCCTGCTAGGAACATGCCCTGTCCAGCTATACTGAAAAAAGGCAGAAAACTAATAGTTGTCGACGTTAGGAGAACAAGAACAGCTGAAATCGCCGACTATTTCATACAAGTAGAACCGAACAAGGATTATGAGCTGCTGCAGGCTTTCAGGGCATTGGCCCGTGAACAAGAGATTGAGGTTGACAAAGTCGCTGGCGTAGCAGTTGGGACTCTCGAAGAAGTGGCCGATGCGATGATAGACTGTAATTTCGGCGCAATATTCTTCGGACTGGGCCTAACAATGAGCAAAGGAAAAGCGCGAAACGTTGACGCAGCGATATGCCTGACCCGCGACCTAAACCTGCGGACAAAATTCGTGATAATGCCCATGCGAGGACATTTCAACGTCAGCGGCGCGGACACGGTTTTCACGTGGCAGACAGGTTACACCTATGCAGTCGATTTCTCAACAGGTTACCCGCGATACAATCCTGGTGAAACCTCGATCGTTGACGTGCTTATGCGCAAGGAATCAGATGCAGCACTGGTAGTAGCCTCTGACCCAGTGGCAAACTTTCCACGAGCAGCCTCAGAACACTTAACAAGGAACCCGCTGATCGTAATTGACCCCCATTTCAACGCAACCAGCCAGATGGCTGATGTTGTTCTTCCTTCTGCCTTCGTTGGAATAGAAGCAGCCGGAACAGCCTACCGAATGGACCATGTTCCCCTACCCCTCAAGGAAGTTGTTGAACCTCCAAAAGGCCTGCTTCGCGACGAAGAGATCTTGAGAAGAATCTTGAAAGAAACTAAGAAGCTCAAGAAGAAACAACAGTGTGAGGAGGCATAGCAGAATGGAGCTTCTGGTGAAAAACGGCTTCATCTACGACCCTCTAAACGGCATCGACGGACAGAGAATGGACATCGCCGTCAGGAATGGGCGAATCGTCCAAGAAGTGAACGAACGAAAAGCAAAGAAAGTCGATGCGTCAGGAATGGTGGTGATGCCCGGCGGGGTCGACATTCACACGCATGTAGCGGGCTCGGAAGTGAACACTGGCCGGCTCTTGAGGCCAGAAGACCACTTCAAAGACGTCGAAAGTAAAACCCTGGTCACAAGGTCCGGCGTTGGCCATTCGATTCCATCAACATTTACGACTGGGTACCGGTACGCACGAATGGGTTACACAACAATAATGAACCCTTCAATGCCCCCTCTCGAAGCGAAACACACACACGAGGAACTCAACGACACTCCGATGCTTGACAAAGGAACATACCCGCTTCTCGGCGACTGGTGGTTCGTGCTCGAATATTTGGCTGCAGGAGACATTAATGAATGCGCACGTCACGTCGCGTGGTTGATGGACGCAACGAAAGGCTATGCAATAAAAATCGTCAACCCCGGCGGCGTGGAAGCATGGGGCTTCGGCCACAACGTGACCAGCATAAACGACCAGGTCCCAAATTTCTGCATCACTCCACGCGACATTATTCGAGGGCTTTGCCAAGTGAACAAGCTGCTGAATCTTCCGCACACGATTCATGTTCATACAAACAACCTGGGAAAACCTGGAAACTACGTTACGGCTCTGGAAACCATGAAGTGCGTCGAAGACTTGGCGACTGAAACGAAACCAATAATTCACATAACACACTGTCAATTCAGCGCTTTCAAGGGCGACGACTGGAAAACCCTTGAGTCAGGAGCAGAACCAATCGCGGGCTACGTCAACAATCATTCTCACGTAACGTTGGACATGGGCCAAGTAATATTCGGAGACACGACAACCATGACGGCAGACGGGCCATTCCAGTATGGCCTGTATGGGCTCACTGGGCATAAGTGGGTGAACCATGACGTTGAAACGGAAACCAGCGCGGGCATAGTGCCCTTCCGCTATCGTCGCAAGAGCTACGTTCACGCAGTCCAATGGTCAATCGGTTTGGAGCTTGCGCTTCTGATAAGAGACAGCTGGAAAATATTCATGACCACTGACCACCCAAATGCGGGGCCGTTCACAGCGTATCCCAGAATCATAGCTTGGCTTATGAGCAAGAAAGCCCGAGACGCAACCATGAAAAGGCTCAACCGCCGTGCACAGAGCAAGAGCCTTCTTCCCTCAATCGACCGCGAACTGAGTTTCTTTGAAATAGCAACCGTGACAAGAGCAGGGCAAGCTAAAGCCTTGGGTTTACGTAATAAGGGCCACTTGGGAGTGGGAGCGGACGCAGACATAGCAGTGTACAACGTGAACCCTGAAACGACTGACCCTTCCAGCAAGTATCGAGAAATACGCAAAGCCTTCAGACGAGCTGCCTTCACAATAAAGGACGGAAGAATAGTGGTCAAGGACGGCGTGGTCCTGAAGCAAGTGGACGGTAGGACGATGTGGGTCGATGTCCAGGTCGAGAGGCCCAAGGAGATCTCAGGTGATCTGAAGAAGAGGTTCAAAGAATATTGGACAGTTGAATACGAGAACTATCCAGTTGAGGACGACTGTCTCCGAGCTTCGCAACCCATAACCGCGCAGGCAAGTGTCTAGATGATTGAGCTTCACCCCAGCAGAGAATTCAAACTGTCAATAATTGCTGACTGCATTAGTCCAGACGTGTTTCAGGGAAAAACTGTTCCAGAAGTGCAGGCTCTCAAAGTATGGGAAGGCAACAAACAGAAAACTCTCGGAGACCTTTTCAAGATTGTTGAGTCCAACTCCGAAGACAAGGCAGAAACGATTACGGTGATTAATGGAAACGTGAGTAAGCTGAAGCGGATTGGGTCGCGCATGAAGAAAGGCGAGATCGTCATACGCGGTGACGTTGGAATGCACTTGGGCGTTGAGATGCGGGGCGGCAAGATAACCGTGTTTGGCAATGCGGGAGGATGGGCAGGGTCAATGATGAGCAACGGAACGATAGAAATCCACGGCAATGCTGGGGATTACTTAGCTTCGCCCTATCGCGGAAGCACATCAGGCATTCGCGGCGGAAAGATAATCGTTCACGGCAACGCCGGAAGTGAGGCGGGAGCTTGCATGAAAGCTGGGCTCATCAAAATCTTGGGAAGCGGAGGCCAGTTCGTTGGTCTCCGCATGCACGACGGCACAATCTACGTAAAGCAGAACTGTGATAGCAGAGCAGGAGCCTGCATGGTGGGCGGCAAAATCGTTGTCAGCGGCTCTATAGAATCCGTTCTGCCTTCCTTCACGATTGATGCTGTGAAGAAAAAGGTGAAAATAGAAGAGGGCGAAGAGGCTGAAGGACCTTTCTACCTTTTTCTTGGAGACCTCGCTGAAAACGGGAACGGCAAACTTTATGTGTCTAAAACTAACAACCCAGACCTAAGCTCTTATGAGAAGTTCCTCTGAGGAAAAACCCTTGGGAAAAACCTTAAGCGTAAATAGTCTTGCATGGGTACTCTTCCAGAGACTGGTCAAGGACCCCGACCTTTACGGAGTCCAAATAGAGGAAACAGCCGCAGGCACTACAATAGTGGACTCTGGAATAAAAGCCAAAGGCGGTTACGAGGCAGGAAGACTCATAACGGAAATCTGCATGGGCGGCTGCGCAAGAGCAGAAATAACGTGCAGAAAATATGGAGACATTGAACTTCCATCAATTCATGTTTTTACAGATCACCCTGCGCTTGCAACTCTCGGCTCGCAGTACGCGGGATGGCAAATAAACGAGGAAGGATACTTCGCAATAGGTTCCGGCCCGGCAAGAGCATTGGCTTTAAAGCCTAAAGGGATATTTGAAGAAATCAGTTACTCAGACAAATCTGACAAGGCGATCGCAGTCTTGGAAACAGACAGGCCTCCTCCAGAAAAAATCATAGGCAGGCTTGCAAAAGACTGCAAAGTGTCATTCGAAAACCTTGTTCTGATTCTCACGCCTACGACGAGTCTTGCAGGGGCAACCCAAGTCTCAGGCAGAATCATTGAAACGGGCATTCACAAGCTGCGACGGCTCGGCTTGAACCCAAACACTATTCTGTACGCTTCCGGGTGCGCTCCTATTCCGCCATTGCATCCAAAGTTCTCATGGGCAATGTCAAGAACAAACGATGCAATCCTGTACGGTGGAACGACCTACTACGTTGTTGAATACGACGATGAAGAAAAACTCGACAAGATTGTAAAAGAGGCACCATCAAAGACATCCAAAGCATACGGAAGGCCCTTCATAAACATCTTGAAGGAAGCCAACAATGACTTCTACAAGATAGACCCGAACCTTTTCGCACCGGCTTGTATTACAATAAACAACGCAAGAACGGGAAACACGTTCACATGCGGGAAAATCAACCCAGAGATGCTAAAGGAGTCATTTGGTCTAAAAACCTGAATATAAGATGTTTATGAGTTCGCCCATTCTAGTTCTCAACTGATTTGTCCAATGTTGAAAAGAACAGTTTTCTTCCGAAGTGGCACACGCTGCCGGATATTCTAGAGAAATCATTTGGATACGACAAATAGGCTATTGGTTCAAATTTAGATTAGACTTTTTCAGGATCGACTCTAAGATTCTTGCGACCGAATAGCCAATTGGAATCGTGTAGAGTGCCAAGGTCAGGTTGAATATTGTCACCAAAGGAAGAGAAGCGAGTATTGCCGGCTCGTCGAAACCGTATCCAATTGGAGGCGGAAAACGGAGCAGTGAATAGTTAACGATATCCATGAAAATGGTCCTGAATATGATGCCTGAAGCAGTGTACAAGCCGGCGACGACGGTCTCATGCGCCCCGAAACGTTTCTTCAGGACTATTTTGGTCAGGCCTATTCCTAAGAGCATGCTGAGCACGGCAGCCAAGTTGTACATAGGTCCTGTCGGAAGGGCTCCTGGGAAAAAGGCAAACAATGCAACAGTGTTTACGACTGCTATTAGGATTCCTACTGGTGCGCCAAGAAGAAGAAAGGCCGTCACGATCGGTATCTCCCAGATCTGGTATATCAAGTACGGTGCGTACGGTGCTGGAATCTTTATCGGCGACAGGTTGAGAGCGATCGCCAGTGCGGCGAAAACGGTTATTGCAGCTAGCATCTTTGTGTTCAAAGTATCCCCCGTAGTTTTGTCAGAACATATGAACCGAGTCTTTATTTAAGAGTAGCTACCCAGAAAAGTGTACCGAGTGATAATGCTTTGAAAGATTAATATGCAGCTGGACTATTTTTCTATGGGAAAATCTTTGTCCGAAACCGTGAGACTCTCGCTGAAAGACATCAGAGGTTGGCTCGAAAAAGAAACAGGGTCAACGTTCACGCCTGTGCATTCGAAAGCTCGGAAACTACTTGATGACATGCGCAAGAACTTGGAGAGTCTTTCAGAAGCTTCCAAAATGCTTCTGGACAACAGCGCAAAGGAGATCGAGAAAAGGAACATGAGAGTTTATGGTCGAGCGAGAGCGCTGAACAAGATTGCACGATTGTTCGTTGACAGGATGCACGGTATCGAACTCCCTGAACAAGCAAATTTCAATACCCTAGACGGTTTCGTGCAGAGAACAGGGAAGGCTTTCGCCGTCACCGAAATGGATGTTGCCAACTGGTTCCCACGGATATCTCCATTCTTCATTCTTGACAGAAGAAAATTCTTGGCAGTTTTTGAAAAATCAAAATCCAGCCTTGACAGCTTTCAGAATTTTCTCTCAAAAGATTATATCAAGACCAAAATGTTGGAAGACACATTCAGGCTAATCGATGACGTCGCGGCTCGCAAACAAGAAGTGGCCACACTAGAGAGCAAGAAAACAGGAATAGAGTCTGACAAAGCATCAATAGAGAGAGAAACTGCTCAGATACAGCAAAAGATGGCTGACCTCAGAAACAAGGGAGGCATGAGCCAACTTCATCAGACAACCACGGAAATAGACACCTTAAGTGCAGAAGTAAAACGCAGCTTGCAGCAACTTCAGAAACCCTTCATCAAGCTCGTTTCACTGTCAACTCGTGGCGGGGGAAGCGGCCTGACTCCTGAAGAACTCAACAAACTCAATCAATACATAGAGAACCCTTTTGAAGCATTTGCAACAGAAACCCCAGGTACCCCTATTCTAAAAGAAGTAGTGGAAAAACTTCAACGCTCAATCTCCGATGGAAAGCTCAAACTGAAACCAGAAAAAGTCCGAAAAGCAGAACAGACAATAGACAGCATAGTCAACAAAGATTCTTTAGTTTCTCTTCAGGAAAAATGTCGAGACGCAATGATGCGCAAGATCCAGCTCTCTTCGTCTACGGAAATCGAAGCGACCCGTCAGGACTTGTTCAAGCTTCAAGAATACGTTGAACATCTCGGAAGGAAGAAAGGAATCACTGAAACGGAACAGGAAGCCGTGCAGAAAAAAATTGATGATAACCTGAAAACAATCAGTACAGACAAGAGCGAGATTGAAAAGAACATATCCGGTTTTCTAGGCAAGAAGGTTCATCTGGACTAGTCCGAGGATGAATCTTTGCGGCCTAGCTTGCCTGAGATCGTGAAAGAGGCTTTTGAAGCCTCTTCCAAACAGTTCTGTACAGTGATAGAGAGAACGGCGTTTTCATTGTCTGCTGAGAACGGGGAAGTTGGCCATTTCCATGTTCAGGGAAGGCTTGTGAGAATGAAGCGTTCGGGGGCCGCTCTGATCATAGGCGACCTGCACGGAGACCTAGAAAGCCTCGTCGAGATTCTACAGGGAAGCAACATAATGGAACAAATCCAACGGGATTCTGGTCAAACCATGATTTTCCTCGGAGACTATGGTGACCGTGGCTCCTATTCTGCAGAAGTCTACTACACAATTCTGAAATTGAGACTTCATTATCCAGCGCAAATAGTGCTGATGCGGGGAAACCATGAGGGTCCAAAGGACTTGATGGCTTCTCCACACGACCTACCTGAACAACTACAATCAAAGTTTGGCACAAAATGGACAGACGTGTACACGCAACTCCTAAACCTTCACCAATATCTGTACACATCCTTGATCGTTGAAGACAGCTTGTTGATGGTTCACGGCGGTCTGTCACCGGACACTCGGACAATAGACGATTTAGCGTTTGCTCACTTGACCCACCCGAAACAATCCTTTCTGGAAGATATGCTGTGGAGTGACCCCGATGAAACGGTCGAGCAGACAATCCCTTCCCCCAGAGGAGCAGGAGGACTATTCGGCAGAAAAGTGACCGACAAAGTCCTGGAAAAACTAAATGTAAACGTGCTGATCAGAGGACACGAGTCCTGCGAAGAAGGGTTCAAAACAAACCATGCAGGAAAGGTCTTGACATTGTTCTCAAGGAGAGGCGCCCCATACTTCAACACCCGTGGAGCATATCTGGACTTGGGACTCTCTGAAAAAGTGGAAAATGCAGATCAGCTGTTGCAATACATTCACACTTTCTAACATAGAGTTATCTGATGCTGTTTCTTCATTACGTCTGATCTTTTCGAAAAGCCATGGAGCAAGAGGGTTGCGCGCTGCCTTGTCCCGAAATTGGTCTTAAATGGTCATAATTCTAGTTTTTGGGTTTGGGGGCAGATTTGAGGTGTGCATCTGTTTCTAGACCTGTTGCATGGCGTGACGCTTTAAAAGGGCTAGATGCAGCATCAGCGGGTTATGGAAGAACTCTGCTTTCTTACAGTTTCGTTGGAACCCCGTGAGTTGCCATCTTTCAACACGGCCAAGATTTGCTTACCAAACAAGCCCAAATCAAACGCAGATAGGCAAAAGAGGAATAAAAACCATTTTTAACCATTTCAGGGACAAGCCAGCGCGCTTTTTCTGCATGGATGGGCATTGGCTAGAGTCAAACGATAAGAAGTCATGATGGCGGAACCTACAGCTAGCGTGTTATCGGTCGAACTTGCCCTTCGCCTTCTCATCAAGTCCTCGGCAGATTTCAATCCTTCGTACACGCCGCTGAAAACTAGGCTTATTCCTAGACCCATGTAGAGCCCTGAATCAAAGAAAAGGCGGTTCCTCAGTTCCGCATCTGAAGGCACTTCAAAGTCAACCCTGAACTGATTCGACGAAGGCATAGACCACTGTGTAGCCGTGTTGTTGTAATACCAGACGAGGTTCCCCTGCGGTTTTCCTGTAGTTATCTCTTGAATGTCGGGGGCAGGAAAGCTTCCTTTGAACTCACAATCGTTCGGAATGCCAATCGCAACCATGAAAGGCACATTATCAAACAGTGCTACAGCGTTTGGGCAGCATTCGTACACTTTGCTGTGAACCGTCTCGTTAGCGTTGGCAAAAGGAATCATCAAAGAATAGCTCGAGAATCCTTCTCTAACAAACAATCCTTCCCAAGTGAAGTACAAGAATAGATGACAGGATACCGTTCCGGCAGGGATCAAAAACTTGGCGTACACTATCGCAGCTCTTGCTGGTTCCTCGACCAAGATCGTACCTTGATCCAGAATAGTTGCTTGACTGAGTCCCTGTCCAGAATTAATGGTCACGGTGAAATTGCCAGACCTGACACTGTAAGGAACCTGAAAACCCCCTATGTGCTCTCCAGGCGCATATCCTGGCTGCAGAAGCAAATCGTAGTCAAGCCAGGCCTCCCCCGCCGTAAGATTTTTCACAGAGATCCTTTGTAACGCAAGATGGGCCCAAGTTACCTGCGCCTGCATCGAGCTAAACACAAGAACACCATTCGGTGCAACCCACTGCTCCTTCTGAAAATATGCCTGACTCAATTTGTCAGCTCCCAAGGAAAACAGAAACGACCCAGCCACAAGCGGAAACAACACCACAATCAATCTGAAGAGAAAAGCGAATCTGCGAACCACAGAATCACCCTGCAACCAGTTCTCTTTCGAGAGTATTTGTGTTTTATCATCAATGCAGCGCGCGCGAAAACGGTCTGGTGAGAGAGAGCGAAAGGTCGTATAAATCAATTTGAGTATTCATCAAATCACCTGCATTTTTAATCTTCTTGCGATGAGATTGTTGGATTGACCTAATAAGTTGCGTGCGCGTTTCTCAAAGTCCAGACTGGTAGGTCTGTCAGTGTGTGCGTAAGCTTTAAATCTGTACAGTCTGCCAATTCAGAATGACATGGTGAAGTGGGGATGAAGGTCGTAGGTATCGTTGGCAGCGGAAACCCGGGTGGAAACACCGAGATCCTCACACGCGTTGCCTTGGAGGAAGTCGAGAAGGAAGGCCTCGAAACAGAACTCATCAGCTTGGCGGGAAAGAAAATCCGCCCCTGCGACGGCTGCAGAAGATGCGTGAAAACGGGCAAATGCCGTTTCAAAGATGATTTCGAAGCCATCTTCGCCAAAATGAAAAAAGCCGACGGAATTATTCTTTCCACACCAGTCTATTACGGTGCAGCCGCACCTCAACTTGTCAGTTTCCTCAGCAGGTTCTACAGCAAGAGGGACAAACCCTTGAGAAACAAGGTTGGCGGACCAATCGTCGTGGCTCGAAGAGCTGGAAAGAACTTTGCGTTTGCTCAGGTCATGTTTTTCTTCATGATTCAAGAAATGATCGTTCCAGGATCAACATATTGGAATGTGGCGTTCGGTCGCTTGAAGGGCGATGTGCTTAAAGATGATGAAGGCATTCAGACTATCAGGCATTTTGGAAAGAAACTTGCGTGGCTGGCTAAGAAGATCAATGCAAAAGAAGCTTGAGTAGGATGCAAATATCAGCGCGCGCATAGTAGATGATTCCTACCACAACGCCCGTAGACGCTATGGCTATCGATATTGTCTGTATGTCAACCATCCTTGACACTCACACTTGCTGAATAACCTAGTTTGCTTCGCGCGCTTTTATTATATGAAATCAAGGATAAGAGTGATTTAGTTAAACGAAATGACTGAGTAACGAGGATAAAAGTGAGAGTGAAGATAGTAACGAAAATGGACTGGCCATCTTTTAGGAATGTGGCAATACAAGTGAGAAAGGCTCTTAGCAGCTATTGCAATTGTACAATTTACGACCGGACTAACGCAAAACCAGGGGGAAACATTCTCTTCATAGGCACGGTTTTCCATCAAACACTCAATTTCTTAAACAAGTTTCTTGGGCAAAGTAACATAGTTTTCTATGGGACAACAGAAGGCCATAGCTTCGTAGACGAGGCAAGCCTCAAGGTTGCAAAACAGATTAAGATTATAGCAGTCAGCAACTTTGTGAAACAAATGCTCGAAGAAATCGGAATTCCAGTCGCTGGTGTAGTGTACCATGGGCTAGACATGGATGACCGAAGAGTTGATACTCAATTTTACAAGGTTCTGAAGAAAAAACTTGAAAACAAAAAGATAATTTTCACTGCCTCTGCAAATCATTCAAGAAAAGGATTAGACAATCTACTTTATGGCTACCGCCTAGTTGAACAAGAAATCAAAAACACTTATTTAATCTTGCACTCTGAACCAACGGGTTACTACAACATATCAAAGATAGCCAAGGACCTTAAACTCAAGCACTTATGGCTGACAAACCTTTATGGAAAACTGAGTCCAAGCCAATTGAATGCTTTCTACAATCTATGCAGCGTCTATGTGCAACCAAGCTACAGCGAGGGTTTCGGGCTTCCTATATTAGAGGCTTTCCGATTTAACGAACCAGTGATAGCCGTGGATGCTCCGCCATTCAATGAAGTTATTAAGCACGGGAAAAACGGAACCCTTGTGCCATTAAGTAAAATAACGTGGTCTAACTTTGCGAATCTTGTGCTTTTCAAAATGCACAGGTATCGAGCTAAAGACCTTGCTCACGCTATATTGGGACTAATGACGAATCAGCAACAAGTAGTAAAGATGCAAGAAAATATTCAAAAGGAAAAGCACAACTGGAGCGTAAAAAAACTGTATCCAGACCTCTTGAATTACTTCACGTGAATTTTCTTCGTCGAATATATTGAAACGCTTGGGTTCTACGTAGAATCATGGGTAATTTTGGGCTGAAGCGAAAACGATTTTTCAAAAGACCTTGGAGAAAGGTAGTTACGTCTTCAAATAGCGCGCGCTTTGTCCGAGGCTGCTATTCTAGCCTTTTTATTATATGGTAGCCGAATTTTGTCTTCACTATCGCTGAGGTTTGTCCTTTCTGCAGTGTGAAGGCAGCGGTTTCGAATTCTTTGACCATTTTTCCTCTGCTGAAGGTCCCAAGGTCTCCTCCCTTTTTCCCTGATGGGCAGAGTGAGGCGTCTTTGGCTATGTTTGCGAATTTTTCGCCCTTGTTTAGGCGTTCGAGAATTGCTTTTGCTTCTTGTTCTGTTTTTACTAGGATGTGGGCACAGTGGACTTGGTCTGGCATAAGCTATTCATGCTTTTTTAATGTTTATAATGGTTTCCAAATGGCCTCGGCAGAATAGCTTTTCAGCAGTGATTGCTCATAAGTTTTTTATAACGTGGTGGCCATGAAGTAAACCCGTTTACTGTTAGGAGTTGGAACACACGTTTGTCGGGATGGATCACGTTGGTGTTGCTGTGAAGAGTCTGGATGAGGCAGTTAAGGTTTACCGTGATGCGTTGGGTTTTGAGCTTAAGGGTGTTCATGTTTTGAAAGAGCGGAAAGTGAAGGTGGCCTTTTTCTCAACGGGCAACGATGCTCAAATAGAGTTGCTCGAGCCGTTAGGAATTGATAGTCCAGTGGCCAAGTTTCTTGAAGCCCGTGGCGAGGGAATTCACCACATTGCGGTGAAGGTGGACGACATCGAAGCTGTTCTAAACAGGCTCAAGCTAAAGGGTTTGGGTTTGGGTATAAAACTTTACCCCCACCACCAAAACGAGCGCGCGCTACGAAATCACAAGTAAGTGCCCCTTTGTCGCTGGTTCTCTCGGAACAACAATCCAATAATCTTCCGTACAGAATTTCGCGTGCGCTTTTCAGTTTCTGTTTGTCTGCGTCTGCACGGAATATTTGTACAGGGCGAAGATTACGGTCAAGTAGGCCAATGCCCTGGTCGCTATTAGCGGCGTTTCCAGAGTTTTTGCCATATCAAGCAGTGTCATGAGGTGTGAGATAGCGAAGAGGCCAAAGGCCACGCCTATCAAGAGAGGAATGAAGCTTTTTCTTCTTCTGTAGGCATATGCTCCGAGCATCAAGATTACGATGCATAGGGCAAAGTTCAGCAAATACACAGGGTCCAAGTTGAAAGCCATAAAATGTTCACGTGAATTGACATTTCGGTACTCTTCTTATTCACTCTTATGAAAGCTCAGTCAATATTAGAACTCAGGATAACCACAGAATTTGCCATAACCAATAACTGGCGCGCATTACAGGAAACAACGGTTTTTGATGGACTTTAGTGACAATTTTGAGGTAACAGCGCGTCTCTATTTCGTGTTGGTTTTGGTTAGTACTCCTTCTTGAGTTGTTCTATTGCTTTGGATAGTTGATCGTAGGGGGTCTTCATGAGTCCCCCTGCAGATCCAGCACCTATCATATTCATTGACGAGACAAGAACGAGGGAGCAGACTTTTTCTCCCGTCGGTCCTTGATAACGAAGTCTAAAGTAGGGTGTTCCCCAGGTTCTGTCCGCTTTTGCTTCTGTTATCATGTTTAGGGGAACCTCAAAGCTCCCTTCATTCTTTAGTCCTTCTTTAATATTATCACTATAGTCTTTGACCTTGGCTGTTAGATATTTCCCGCCAAGATGCCTAATGTAGATGAACCTTAGGTTGGTCAGGATAAGTTGCCCTTTTAGGGCTTGTCCCATTCCGGGTTTTTCTTTGGGATAAAACCCTACGTCTGCTTTTCCCACTATATTTTCTGACAATTGCATCCTCGTGTCCTATTGAAATGATTTTGCAGTTAAGTTTTGTGTTGATACTTGCGTTTTGTCTTTTCTGGAAACTGTTTCCTTTTTTTAGCCATTAGGGTACATGGCTAGCCCGCGTACACTTCAGAACTGCAATTGAATTATGAAAAGGGAAGCAACTTGCACAAACCTAGGTGGTTGTGTATCCAGCGCGCGTATGCGTGTTCCTAAAATGGCCAAGAATGGTTGCAATTCCGTGCGTCTCCTTCTCGCAACGGTTCTACCCGTTATACATAGTCTTGAGATTCTTCCACAATTCATAAGAACTGAAAGTGGCAATGAAGCGCGCGTTCGATGAAGCGAATTGTTTAAGAACATTCGCTCAGCATCTCTGACATACGTCTTGGAAGGTTCCGCTTTTGAGAATAGACATCGTAACCAAGAATGAGGAGTCTTACAGTTCAGCACAACTCCGAAAAGCTCTTGCAAGACGCAATATTCCGAGCATGTGTTTCAGCTTGCCCCAACTTGTGGCAAGTGTAGGATTCAAGCCTGCAGTAAGAATTCGTCGACACAACCTGAAGAAAGAGACTGAAGCACTGATAGTTCGTCCAATCGGACGAGGTTCTCTTGAAGAACTGATTTTCAGAATGGACATGCTGTATCGTCTAGAACGTTCAGGACTATACATAGTCAATGCTCCCGAAGCCATAGAACACTGCGTCGACAAGTACGACATTCTAGCCATCCTAGAAGAAAACGGCCTACCTGTGCCACGCACCGTCGTTACGGAACACGTTGAAGAAGCACTTGAATCTTTTACGACCTTAGGCGGAGATATCATAGTCAAACCCATATTCGGTTCAAGAGGAGTAGGTGCCACAAGAGTCAATGACAAAGAAATCGCATATACAATGTTCAAGGCGATCAGATTCTATCACGGTGTAATCTACATGCAAGAATTTGTTCCTCACGGCCATTCAGACATCCGCGCATTCGTGGTAGGCGATCGAGTTGTAGCATCAATGAGACGCGTCGCAAGAACTTGGAAAACCAACTACAGTCAAGGTGCCCGACCTGAAAAGACAGAACTAAACAGCAAACTCGAGAAACTTGCCGTCAAATCAGCAAAATCTGTCGAATGCAAAATTGCAGGCGTCGACATCCTTGAGAGCCCCAAAGGACCAGTCGTCGTAGACGTAAACAGCCAACCCGGCTGGAAGGGTCTGCAATCAATCACAAGACTTAACATCGCCGATGAAATTGTGAAGTTCGTCCTCACTGAACTGAAGAGGTAAGCAAGATGCTCAAAGTCGAAATCACCAGAATAGACGCTTCGACAGGAAAGGCTGAAAGAATAAACGATTTCGTCGCAGAGGAAAAACCTCTTTACGTATTCTTGAACCGAAGCCAATACGTAACCATTTTCTGTACCCCTTCCCAAATGAAAGAATTGGCAGTCGGGCACGCGCTTTCCGAAGGAATAATCAAGTCAGTTAATGAAGTCAAAGAAGTGAGGCTTCAAGAGAAAAAGAGAGTTTGTCACATCATTCTGAAAGAAAGTGTCGATTTGGAGGAGAGGTTGAGATTGGCAAAGCATTTCACTCGCGTGATCTTCACTGCATGTGGAAGCGACATGCCCCATCAACCTTCAACGCCGCTTGCCAAAATCAAATCCAACCTCCATGTCAAAGCCGAAGACATTCTGAAGTATGTTAACAGTCTGAACAGCGATGCGACAATTTTCAGGAAGACGGGCGGCGTGCATGCCGCAGCCATCTTCAACACTATGGGAAAGCGCGTGGCATTCGCTGAGGACGTAGGCCGCCACAACGCAGTGGACAAAACAATAGGCATAGCATCACTGGCCAAGGCAGAATTGAATAACTGCTTGCTTGTCTTGACAGGCAGGTTAACGGCAGACATCATAGTTAAAGCTGCCAGAGCAAGAATCCCCTTAGTGGCATCTTTGGCCGCAGCCTTGGACTCAGGAATTGCTCTTGCCAAAGACTTAGATTTGACGCTTGTAGGCTTTGCTCGTGGCAAACGCCTGAACGTTTACAGTTTTCCCGAAAGGATGCTCGCGTAGGGGTCCACTGCTTCTCTTGGGAATGCCACCTTTCGCCCTTTGTGAACGAGGATGGAGTCCTTCTCCGCTGTGAAAACACCTAGAACGCTGGCTCGGATGCCCTTGTGACGCAGAGTCTTCACAACTTCATTCCTGTACTCTGGATCTACGGCGGCCAAGATCGTGCCGGTTGAAGACATGGAGAGAACATGCTGGTCCGAAAGGTGGAAATGTCTCTTAAGGGCCATGGCTTCAGCCGCGATCGGTATCTTCTCAAATTCTATCTTTAAGCCTACTCTGGAGGCTTGGGCCAACTCGTTCAAGGCCGTTATCAGACCTCCTTCAGTCGCGTCATGCATTGCGTGTACACCTTTGACCTTGGAAAGGGTCAACGCTTCTTTTGCGCAGCTTTGCAGTTTCACGAGTTTTGGAAGCTCCTTTGCTCGTGCCCCACCAAACAATGTCTCAGCCAACTTGCGGTTGAGCAACGCCAAGTTGACTGCGATTTCCAAGCCCAGCGGCTTAGTACAAAGGATATAGTCTCCCGGCTTAGCTCCCCCAGGTGTTATCAGCTGTTCTTTGCCGATTACACCGTAGGCTGTACAGACTCCTACCAGAGTTGCTAAGCCCTCATACGTTCCCGTGTGGCCGGTAACGATTGCCATTCGTAGCTCGTCTGCTGCTCGGCAAGCTTGCTTCATAATCTTAAAGAAAGTGTGCGGAGGAGTGCACATTGGGCCCAGAAGGTCTACCGCGCAGAATTCCGGTCTTGCTCCGAACAAAGCTACGTCAGAAGATGCGTAATTCACCATCAGCCACCCAAACCACTCTTGTGGGACGTTGATGCAGGGGTCTGTTGATATCACAAGATATTGGCCGTCACTCAGTTTGTGAACGCCCGAATCGTATCCTGGCAGGGGTGGCACGGTCACTGCAGGATTTTCTTTTATGCAGTGAAGCAATTTTTCCAGGTCTTTGACGGAGAGTTTTCCCATTCTCAGCCAGGGCCTCCTCATTCCCTAAGTCGCTCAAAGATTCTGTGACCAAGGATGTCCCGAATACCAGATTCGATTCCGGCATCTGTTAGGTCATCAGGTCTTTTGATTGCGGTCTTGGGCTCGCTCACGTCACTTCCTGCCTATAGCCCATAGTCTACGGTTCTTCTCTTTACAAGGACAGCGATTAAGACGGCGCTGATGATGAACTCGACTGACAGGAAACTGCCATTGTAGACAGCCGGCCATAGCCATTGACCCCACTCTTTGGGGAATTCGTATACGGTGACCCAGATGAAGGCTCCTACAAAGTAATGTATCAAGAACTTGATGAACACGCTGATCGCCGCCCCGGCTACTGCAAAGTCAACGGTTTTCTTGTGAAACAGTCCCGTGAGTCCAAGCACGCCAAAGGCTACTGGATATTCAAGGATGATTTGTACAGGGGTTGCAATGACACTTGATGCCCCCAGAAGCAAGACGTCGATGAGAAGTGCCAAAGCACCGAAAATGGCTCCGGAGATGAGTCCGACACGCACACCTCGCCGCAAGGATAGCCACATCACGGGAACCATGCTGCCAAGAGTCACTGAACCGCCAAATGGAAGCGTATAAGGACGGACGGTATACAGAACCGCAGAAAGTGCCGAAAAAACAGTGATTTCCGCGAGGATTTTCGTGCTAGAGCTAGACTTACTTACATTCATGCTTTTTCCTCCGCCAGCATTACCTGGATCAGGTCCTAAGGGTCGACGATAATCAACCGTCCTCTCAGCCGGGTCATGATCCCAGCTCCCCAAAACCCTTGAAGGACAATTGTTATCTATCCGTATATTTACTTTTCCTAGACATAGCCCAAATTACGCTAGGATGCGAAAAAAAGGTATGAAGAATCTGCCTAGGAAATTTGACATTTTGGAGACCGAGAAGAAGTGGCAGAGTAAATGGGCGATGATGGGCACTTACCATTTCGATTGGAATGATAAGAAGCGTCCGACCTTCAGCATTGACACTCCGCCGCCTTATCCTTCGGGCGACCTTCACATGGGCAACGTGCTGAACTGGACGTATTTTGACGTTTTGGCTCGATTCAAACGCATGAACGGATTCAACGTGTATTTTCCGCAAGGCTGGGACTGCCATGGCCTGGGCATTGAAGTTCAAGTAGAAAAAGAGCACAAGATCAAGAAGAGAGAGATGCCGCCCGACGAATTCACGAAGTTGTGCGAACAACTTGTGGATAAATACGTTGCAATAATGAAAGAGGGCATAGTGCGGCTTGGAATCAGCACAGACTGGACGACAGAATACAGGACAATGGATCCTGACTATTGGAGACGAACACAGCTAAGCTTCATACTATCGCACAAGAAGGGGTTCATGTATCAAGGCACACACCCCATAAATTGGTGTCCTCGTTGCGAAACAGCAATAGCTGATGCAGAAGTGAACTATGAGCAACGCGAAGGCACACTTCACTACATACGATTCGGATTGGAAGGCACTAAAGAATGTCTTCGGATAGCTACGACGCGCCCCGAGCTGATACCTGCATGCGTTGCAGTTGCAGTGAATCCAGAAGATTCTCGCTTTGCAAAGTACGAGGGCAAAAGACTTCAAGTCCCAACGACAGATCGAACAGTGCCCATAATTCTGGACAAAACAGTCGACCCTGCCTTCGGCACTGGCGTAGTGATGATATGCACTTATGGCGACAAGGCAGACGTCAAAACAGTCCTGCAACACAAGCTTCCTGTTATAATAATACTTGCCGAGAATGGCCGAATCAATGAAAGAGGCGGAAAATACGCAGGCCTAACCACGTTCGAAGCAAGAAAACAGATAGTCAAGGACTTAGAAGAGGCTGGTCTGCTGGAGAAGACCGAGAAGATCATGCAAGAAATCGGCTTCTGCGACAGGTGCGATGCGAAGATTGAGATTCTTGAACTCAAGCAGTGGTTCATGAAAACTCGAATCCTGACGGATCGAGTGGAAAAAACGGCGAACACAGTCGTGTGGTATCCAGACTACATGAAGATTCGATTGATAGACTGGGCTCGTTCTTTAGATTGGGATTGGGTAATAAGCCGACAGAGAGTGTTTGGAACACCAATACCTGTTTGGTACTGCAGAAAGTGCAAAGAAGTAATCTTGGCTGAAGAAAGTTGGGTTCCGATAGATCCGAAGACTGAAAAGCCAAGACTGGAAGAATGCCCAAAATGCCGTGGAACCGAATTTGCCCCAGAAACGGACGTTTTTGACACTTGGATGGACTCTTCAATATCATGCGCCGTGCACGCGGGATGGCCAGACCGCAAGGATTGGCGAAGACTGTTCCCAGCAGATGTACATCCATCAG
>Ga0315296_10001745_pt1 | contig 18922 bp, 16 predicted proteins | sample YL17G14_18_MG_FD_203921 | JGI IMG/M metagenome (GOLD analysis project Ga0315296, IMG submission 203921) | Sediment microbial communities from Yellowstone Lake, YNP, Wyoming, USA - YL17G14_18 | ecosystem: Environmental > Aquatic > Freshwater > Lake > Sediment | place: USA: Wyoming | collected... | reverse complement strand
ACGGTCGAGCGCATTCCGGCAGCCAGACCAGCAATAACATTGGTGGCTGAACCCGAGACTGAAGCCTGGGCAATTGATTTTACCGGTTTGTATTTTTTAGAGGTAAAATATTCGGTGAAAATAAAAATACCAGCAGTAATGACCAGACCAATAATGCCGGAAAGATAAATTTTTATTGAGGAAAAACCGATTGGCTCAACAAAATTTTTAATTACTGGATAAAATCCTAAAGCAGCCAAAATTCCAGAAATTATTAAACCGATATAAAGAGCGGTTAAAATACCTGCCCCGTTGGAAGCCGGAGACTTTCCTGCGGGGCTTTGACCCTTGATTCTGACAAAAAAAGTGGCAATAATTGAAGCCAGAATGGCGACCGAAGATAAAATCAGAGGTAAATAAACCAGTTCCAGGCTTTGGGGAAAAATCAAAGAACCTAAAATCATGGCGGAAATAATGGTTACCAGATAGGTTTCAAAAAGGTCAGCCGCCATGCCGGCGCAGTCACCGACATTATCACCCACCTGGTCAGCAATGACGGCCGGATTTCTGGGGTCATCTTCGGGAATGCCCTTTTCAATCTTGCCCACTAAATCAGCCCCCACATCGGCTGCTTTGGTATAAATTCCGCCGCCCAATCGGGCAAAAACCGAAATCAAACTGGCGCCAAAACCAAGGGCAATTATGCCTTTCAAATCTGGAGAAAAAAGATAGAAAAGGGAAACAGAAAGTAATCCTAGACCAACCACCAAAAAACCGGTTACTGCCCCTCCCTGAAAAGCCAGAGTGAAAGCTGGTTTTAATCCCGATTTACTGGCTTCAGCCACTCTTAAATTAGCCTTGGTGGAAACCACCATCCCAACTAAACCGGCAAAGGCTGAGGCCAGGGCTCCCAAAAGAAAAGCAATTCCTATTTTGAAACCTAAACTAATCCAGAGAATTAAAAATAAAATTATTGCCACCAGGCCTACGGTTTTGTATTGTCTTTTCAAATAAGCCATTGCTCCCTGCCGGATATAATTTGAAATCTCAATCATTTTTCCTTCTCCGGAAGAGGCCTTTTCAATTCGTTTAATTAAAAATATGGCAAAGGCAACGCTTAAAAGAGAAACAGCAATGGGAAGATATAACATAAATTAAAAATGAAAAACTAAAAATTAAAAACGGGGTTTATTTTTTAGTTTTTGAATTTTTCTTGGATTTTTTTTCTTTGGGTTTTTTAATCTCCTTTTCTTCCTCTTCAACTTTTTCCGGGCTTCTGACATCAATCTTCCAGCCGGTTAGTTTGGCTGCCAGTCTGACATTCTGGCCGTCTTTGCCAATCGCCAGAGATAACTGGTCTTCGGGAACAACGGCCAGGGCGATGTTTCTGGGAAGGATTTTTACTTCCAAAACCTTGGCCGGAGAAAGAGAATTGGCAATGTATTTTTCCGGGTCTTCTGACCATTCAATAATGTCAATTTTCTCTCCTCCCAATTCATTAATGACGGCCATTACCCTGGTTCCTCTTTGGCCAACCATACTGCCGATGGGGTCTACCCCTTCGGTCTCGGAGACTACTGCCACTTTTGACCTTGAACCGGATTCCCGGGCAATTGATTTGATTGAAACTGAACCAGAAGAAATCTCCGGCACTTCCAATTCAAAAAGTTTGGTAATTAATTTGGGATAGGCCCGGGATAAAAAGATAATCGGACCTTTTGGGGTTTGTTCCACTTTTAAGACATAAACCTTCAGTCTTTGACCGGGCCGATAAAATTCGCCGGGGACCTGTTCTTCTTTCCCCAAAATGCCCAAAGTCCTTCCAATATCCAGAAAAACTGTTCTGACCTCAATTCTCTGGACAATTCCGGAAACAATTTCCCCTTCTTTTGATTTGAATTCGCTGTAAATCGTATCTCTTTCCGCCTCCCTGATTTTTTGCAAAATCACCTGCTTTGCCGTCTGGGCAGCAATTCTGCCGTAATCCTGCCGAGCTTCCAAAACTATCTCCAGTTCCCCTCCGGCTTTTATTTTGGGATTTATCTTTTTTGCCTCCTCAATCATTATATGTTTTTCCGGATTGAAACGAACCTTTTCTTCGCCCTCGGGAGTTATCGAAGCTTCTTCTTCAATCTTTTTTTCTTTCAGTTTTTCTAATTCCTCTTCAGAATAAATCATAGATTTATCAACCACTGTTTTTACCTGCCAAAATTTAACATCGCCCGTTTCCGGTTCGAGTTTTGCTTTTATCATCTGTCCCTTTTTTCCGTAATCTTTTTTGTAGGCAGCAGCAATTGCCATTTCAATGGATTCCAAAACTTTTTCTGGCGGAATGCCTTTTTCTTCGGCAATCTGGGCAATGGCTGAGGTAAAACTTTTTATATCCATACCCGATGAGTAGTCCCGCACCATTAGCGAGACATAAAATTAATTATTTCTTAATTATTCTTTACCCAGTAATGGCCATACCTGTATTATATAAACTTTTATAGGTGCAGGATCACTACCGGGCATAGTATTTAAGCACTTAATAAATTAGTCCGCTTTCAACGGACTAATTTCATTTTAACAAACCGGTTTTGATTGTCAATCCACATTTCCATTTCTATCTTATTGGCAGTTCCACATAAAAAGTGGAGCCCCTGCCTTTGCCTTCCGATTCCACCCGGATTTTGCCCCTGTGGAGTTCAATGTATTTTTTGGCAATATATAAACCCAAACCGGCGCCCTCAATAAAATGGGTAATGCCGGCTGAGCCCCGGGTAAAACCCTCAAAAATAGTTCTTCGTTCCTCTTCGGTTAATCCCTCACCGGTATCCCTAACTGAAATTTGAATTGAGGAATTGATTTTTTCGGCTTTAATTTCAATCTCTCCTTTTGGGGTGTAATGAATGGCATTATCAATCAGATTTAAGATAACCTGCCTGATTTTTAATGGGTCAATGTTGATTTTGGGCAGAGAAATTTTTGGTTTTTCAAAAATAAATTTCAGTTTTTTCTTTTCAATTTCCATTTTCATCTCTTCATAACAGGACTGAATTAGCTCTTCAATTTTTGTGGGTTTTATTTCTGTTTCCATTTTGCCCAATTCAATCTTGGAAATATTCAATAAATCATTGATAATCTTAATTAATCTCTCATTTGACTGAAAGACATTTTCCATTTTCTCTTTAATCTTTTCTGAAAGAGGACCGTAAGAACCCTCAATTATCATTGAGATATATCCTTTAGTGGCTGAAAGGGGCGTCCTCAACTGATGGGAAGCCATCGAAATAAACTCAGATTTTGCCTTATCCAAAACCTTTAATTCTTCGTAGGTTTTTTGAAGCTCTTCTTTATATCTAATTTCATCTAGAACACTTTTGATAAAAAGATATCCGGCAATAAGGAAGAAAATTAATAATACACTTTTCCAGGTGTATTCAAAAAGTGTTTTAGAGAGAAAAATATTAATAAAGAGTGGGATTGCAATTATACCAACCAAAAATTGAGTAAGGATAAGTCTAATTCCGAAGAGTTGCTCTTTAATAATCGTATAAGCTATTATTCCCAGAAAAAAAACTGTGGTCCAATTTCCTATAGGAGGAATGGGGACATTATACCAGAGGAAATAGTTTGTAATTCCCCCCAGATATCCTATAATTGTTCCAAAAAGAATATATCGAATTTGAGTTTTCAATTTCCCGGAAGCTTTCTTGTGTTCTTGGAAAAGTAAATAAATGGCAAAAGCCGCATAGAATATCCATATTGTTAAAAAGGGATGGTAGAGAATTCCTGGCTCAGGCCAAAATGGAAAGTTCAGTTTTGAAGTAACTTTTTCAACAAAAAAAGACGTGAAATTTGCAAATAGAAAAAAAAGGGAAATAAGATATCCCAAGATAAGATATCTCTTTTTTTCTTGTAATTTACCAAGAAATACAAGTATGAAGTGGAAATAAGAAATGGATATGAAAATTGCTCCCACCATTAAGGCGCGGGACCAAAAAAGTGCTTCCTCAGCGGTGTCTGAAACTTGCCAAATAAAATACGCACCGCTCCAAATTGTGACAAAAAAGCAGAATAATCCAAAGGTTTTGTTAGTGAGATTCTTTCTGCCCTGAGAGTATATAAAAATTCCAAGCAAAAGGCTTGAGACTGCATTTAGTAGAGCTATAAATGCGTAAATATTCATAAAAAGTAAAAAACCCCAAGGAAAAGATATTAAGATATTTTATCATCTTCCTTGGGGCTCTACAACTTTGTGGACGATAGCCAACGTATGGATGCCTAGGGGCTCCCTTGTAATTCTGATATTTGTTAGCGGAAAACCAGCTTCTATTAGGAGATTTCTGAATTCTTGGGGAGTTCTATAAATCATCGTGGGCCAGTTAATTCCCTTAGCTACGAAAGGAGCTTCTGGGTTGGGTGCAATGTTCCCCGCAATAAGGTATCCACCCGGGACAAGGACTTGGAGGACTTTCTTGAGTAAAACAATAGCTTGTTTTTCTGTAAGGTAATCAAGAAGACCAACAAGTTCCACCACATCAGGGCGAAACTCAGCAGACTCTCGTTCTAATCGAAAGAAGTTCTCGGTAAGTTGCGTGGTGTGATTGATATGAAATTCCGCGGCAAGGGTTTTACTGAACTCAATTGCCGCCTTATCTCTCTCAATCAGCATCACTTCTACCGAAAATTGTCCGTTGAACAATGCCACAGCTTCCAAAACTGGCCTTGCGCTTCCGCTCCCCACACTCAAAAGATGGACGGTTCTTTTCTTTGTTGCCACTGTACAAATAGTATCGATAATCTCTTTTTTTACTAATGCGAGTCTATTTCGTATAGATCTCGCATTATCAAGGAAGTTCTCCCAGAAAATGTTGGTAAGATTTACCTTTCCCTTCGCTTTCCGCTCAGGAAAGGTGTACATCACTTCAAGGGCTTTGTATGCAGCAGCATTAGCGTTCTGGAATACGGTTACAGTATCACCATGTTTTCCGCTGAACGCAAGGAAGATACGTTGGGCAACACTTGAGGGTAAACGGTTAAGCAGTTTAATGAGTTGAATATGAATCCAACCCATAAATCCCTCTCTTTTGTGTTCATACATAATCATCATCTCTATCACCTCCTTTGTGATTTATTTTTATACTTGAATCAATCAAGTCAGAATATCAATAGAATTCGAACATATATTAAAAATTAAAAGAACTAGTTGAAATCCTATTCTGGTTTCAGAATACTCCTTTATAAAATTTTGTCAAGCACTTGCTGACAGAATTTATCCACAAGGAAAAATTAGCCAAATTTTAACCTAAAACCTGAATTTATTTTTGTAAATTAGAATCTGACAAAAATTAGAAGTCCCCACCACTAAAACGGTTTGTTTTTTCTCTAAGTTTTTGATATAATAAAAGTATGATAACCGCACCAATCGAATTAGAATTAAGAAAATTAGGATTAAAACCAAAAGAAATCAGTGTGTATCTGTCGGCATTAGAATTAGGCTACTGTCCAGTCCAAAAGATTGCCAAAAAAGCAGGAGTTTCCCGACCGACAGCTTACGAAATTATCCGGGCGCTAAAAAGTAAAGGGCTAATGCGAGAAATTAAACGCAAAGGTGTGATTAAGGGTGAAAAAACTTATTTTGTGGCTGAATCGCCCGATAAACTTTTGGGACTTTTGCGGGTTCAAAAAAGAGAAATTAAAGAAAAAGAAAGAGAATTTATCCGAATAATTTCTGCCTTACGCGCTAAATATTATTTGGCCGGGCAATCAGAAATCAGGACTTTTGAAAGTAAAGAGGAATTGAAAGTCCTTTTAGATGATTTTGCTCAAAGCCAAACTGATGAAATTTTTATTTTAACCAACAAATCATCAACACTTAAACCCTGGCAGGAAAGATTTCCAGAAATCAAAAAACGACTGGGTGGCTTGAAAATAAAAGAAATAAAAAACAAAAAGGGCTTCAAAGGAACCCTGATAATTTACGACAAGTTTATTTATTTTCCCTCTTCTGAAAAACCTCTTGCCTTACTAATTGAAAACCAGAATATAGTTAAATTAGTGAAAATTTTGCTCCAATAAAACGCCTCCAGAGGCGTTTTTTAGATTTAAAAAAGGTCAAGTGGACCCTTTTCTTTCAGTTTTTCCTCTAATTCTTTAATTTTTTGTTTTAGTTCCATCATTTTTAATTCTCTGCCGACGGTTAATCTATAGAATTTCTCTAATTCTTCTTTTCGGTTTTTAACTTCACTATAAAGGGAAGCATTTTTAAGAGCGATTGAGGCCGAAAGAGAAAGGGTGGTTAATAATTCAATATCTTGGCTAAAGAAAGCGTCACCAGAGATTTTATTTCCCAAAACTATTATGGCAATAAGTTTCCCTTCAAAGATTAGAGGTAAAAAAAGATTGACTCCAATTTTTTCCATCTGGGTTTGGATTTTCTGAAAATTATCTTTCTCTTTTGTTTTTTCAATTAATGGAGTTAATTCTTCTTTTATAATTGGTTTTTTGGTTTTTTCAAGATATTTAAATAAAAAATCGTCTTTAGTGAAGAAAAACAATTCTTCTTTGGAAAAATTAATCGCATCTTGAACAAAATATTCTTCTTCTCCTATTTTTTTAATTAAAATAGCGATTTTCTCTAATTTGAGAGTGTTTTTTAGAGTATCGAGAATTAAAGAAGATGAAGTTTCTAATTCCAAAACTCGGGTTAGTTTTTCTTCTAATTCTGCAATGATAATTTTTGTGTTGTAAAAAGTGTGGTAGAAATATTGTTCGGCTATCTTTTCATAAAATTTAAGAAGTTGGAAAAATAAAATACTTAAGAAAACGCCTAAAATTAAAACTCCGCTATAGGTTAGAGGCTGAGCCAATTGTCTATTTATTAACATCGCTAAACAAGCCAATAAAATTACAGTGAAAAGAGAAAGGAAATAAACCGCTCCCTTACCCAAAACCAATCGAATATTCATTAATCGGTGTTTTACGATAGCATAAGTAGTTAATCCAACCCAGAAAAAACTAAAAAGAGAGCTAATTTCTATTAATAGATCAACTCTCCAAAAGGATTTAAAAATAATTGGAACTAATCCTGCGCCGATTATTGAGGCAAAAGCATAAATGCTTATTCCCAAAATAAAATATCTTGTTTGCGTCTTTTTAAAACCGGTGGTCTCAAAATAATACTTTATTAGTTTAACCAAACCAAAAATTATACAGAAAAGAATAAATATTCTTCCTAACAAGTCTAACGGTCCGAGTCTTGTCGTGACAAGAGTATCTTTAAAATAAGCTTCGGACACAAACCAAGGTGTAGAAATGGCGAAAAAAGTAATTAAAAATCCTCCTAAATATAGGAGGAAAGATTTAATTTTAATATGTTTGATTTGGTCGGTAAAGTAATAAACGAAGGTAATAAAAGACGATAATGACAGGGTGCCTATCCAAGTTAATTTAGTAAAAAATAAACATAGATTAGGGAAATTTACCAAGATATAGGCGAGTCCTAAACTACTAACATAAATACTTGAGAAAAAAGAGGCCCATCCTAAATGAAAAGTGGCTTTGGTTTTTCCTCTAAACCAGATTAATAAAGCCAAGAGAAAATTAAGAAAACCCACCAGTAAAAAAACAATTATTTTAACCGTTAAAATATTCATAAATTAGCGGGTTTAACGACTACTAAATTTATTTTAGCAATTCAAATTTTTTTATCAAAAATTTAGGAAAAATCGTGTCTGACACCGTTTTATTCTTGGTTTTTCTACATTTATTACATTTTTTTAAATGGATTCTCTCCACCGAAAACAATTTCTGGAGTTTGGTTGTTAATTACATCCAGAGGAATACCGTATTTTCTACTATAAAGCATATCAGTAGAACAGAATACCGCTTTTGAGTAATCAAATCCTAGCTTCTTAGAAATTAATTTTACTGCTTCCTCTGATTTTCCTTCAATCTCGACAAATGGTTCAAGAAAGGGCCATTCGTCAATGGTAATTTCAACATCGTTTAGCCTCCAAATTTCTCGTTTATTTTCTTGATACGCTTTTTTCTGGCAGCCAATGGAAGTAAGAAACGATTCAGCCTCTTTAATATTATCTACTTTCAAACATATTTCTCTTTGATCTTCAATTTTTTCTCCATTAACAATCTTTAAACTCATTGTTATTTTATCTCCTTCGTCTCTTACTCGAATCCAACCACCTTCTATTTCGTGTCCTGACGGCAAATTAAAGACTATTCTTTTTTGCAAGAATTCTGGACGAATTAACCTTGCATTAGCTTCTTTTAATCGTTTTTTAACTTCATCCTTATTAATATTAGGAAAAGTTGCCTCGTATTCAATTTTCATAACTTTAAATCTGGCTGGCCCAGAATATACTCTATTCAACACCCGAGGTTAAGTAAAAAACTAAACATTTAATAAATTACAACTTTTTAAGTAGTTCTTATATTTAATATAATTAACTGCGGAGGTATTCTTTTCTCAAAATTCCGTATATTAAATCATCAAACCATTTGTTTTTAAAATGGGTTTTTCTTCGTAATCTACCTTCGAGTTTAAAACCACGCTTTTTTAATAATTTTTGGGCTCGAAGGTTCTTATTGAGTACTCGGGCTTGAATTCTTTCTAAGTGTAATTTTTTAAATCCGAAATCTAAGATTAAATTCAATGTCTCCTTCGCTAATCCTTTCCCCCAATATTTTTTAGAAAGCCAAAAACCCACCTCGGCATTTTTATTTTTGTAGTTAATGTTTGAAAGACTTATTGTGCCTATTAACTTCTTAGTCTCTTTTAACTCGATACCAAATTCATAAGCTGTTTTTTCTTGCATTTCGTGCTGAGTTTTTTTAATAAACTTTTTCGCTTCTTTCAAATCAAAAGGTGGAGCAATTACATGAGTATATCTTGTAATATCCTTATCTTTCGCATTCTTGCTAATAAACTCTACATCGGAAATTACTAATTTTCTTAACTTAATTTTTTTACTTTTTTTATACATGTATATACAATAAAAGTCTTATTTATTATATTTATTATACTACTTTTTTTAAAAAAAATTTAAAAAGTGAGAAATAAAAAAGTGGCCTCGAAGCCACTTTTTAGTTATATCAATTGATATCTCTCTAAATTCCTCTGGATATACCTGAAAAGCCGTTTAAAATCTTGACAAAGAATGTTTTTGCCACCGCCCAGATAATACCAGCCGGGACACCCTCCTTTACAAATTCTATACCATTTACACTTAAAACAGCCTGTTTTGATTTTCCTTAAGAAATCTAAATAATTTTTGTATTTAGAAGATTTTTGAGGATCAAGAATCGCCTCAACTCCATTCTTAATGTTGCCAAACTTAAAGAAATCTCCATAACCATAGGTATTACAAGCAAAAATATCTCCATTATATTCAACTACTATACTCTTCCTACATTCTCCTGCAAATCTACAATCCTCCTGAGAAAAACCCAAAAAAGCTCGCACAATACTCTCTAAAGGAAGAATCTTTAATTCAGATTTATCTGTTTTCATCCAAAAATCGAATATCTTAATAAGAAAATCAATATAAGAAACTGGTTCTACGCTACATTCAAAAGAAAGCCCATGACCTGTTTCTATTCCTAAAGCGGGCGCAAGGTTAACAGAATTAGAAATTTCGTTTAAAGAAAAGAATTTAAAAATCTCTTCGGGGGCTAAAACGCTTTTCTTGTTGACAACAGCAAGAACCCTAAATTCTATTCCGTTATTTTTAAGGACTTCTACTCCTTTCATTACATCGTCAAAACTTCCTCTTCCATCTGGATAACGCCTGTATTCATTATGATATTTTCTCGGTCCATCTAAACTTACTCCTGTTTCAAATCCTTTTTTGCTTAAAAAATCAGCCCATTCACTATTTAACAAAGTAGCGTTGGTTTCAATGGCGTTTCTAATCTTTTGGCCTGACTTTTTAAACCTTTGCTGAAACTCAACTGCCTGATTATAAAAATCAATTCCTGCAAGCAAGGGTTCTCCTCCATGCCAATAAAATATAATCTCCTGATTATCTGGATTGCATTCACATATTTTACCAACAATCGTTCTTAGCATCGCTGTGCTAACTCGATTTCTTCTTCTTTCTTGTTTGGCAAAAAAACAATATTTGCATCTTAGATTACAATCTGTGGTTACCTCTTTTATAATCGGGTTTATTTCCATTTTTTCTCTCCTTTCTCGAGATAAATTTGCCCCTCCGCTTTTTAAACACGGAAAAAGCGGAGGGGCTCCAGCAGTCCTCAATACTCTGCGCTCCACATGACTCTTTTTGCCGAACCACTGTTTTTTTTCTTCAGAATCCTCTGAAGGACTGCGGGCTTTGGACGAGAAGAAGTCCTTACGCGTGCCAGCTTTTTCATCTCTCTCGCCTCCTTTTTTAATATTATCTATAACATAACCCGGTAGCCAAACCGAGAATTACTTAGATTAGAATTGTTTAAACTTTACAGATTCCTATCTATCTTAATCTAATATTCTAAGAAAAATAGAATCCTTAGAATATTTGAAATTGTTTTATTTTCAAAGATCTAAATCCTAATTTTATATTACTAATAATTAGCCCGGTTTGTCAAGTTTTTCGAAGAGAGTTAAATCTGGCTGACCCAGAAAGATTTTTTGTTTTTACAAATATAAAAGCATTATTATTTCATCAATTAATTTTCTTTTATATTGAATCTGTTTTGGAATTCTGGCTACTTTTTTGAAACCCATTTTTCTATAAAGTTGAAGGGCCGGTTGGTTGGTCGGAAAAACACCCAATCTAATGATTTTGGGCCTTGGCTTTAATTCTTTTTTGGCTAATTTTAAAATTTCTCCCATTAAATATTTTCCTAATCCTATTCCTCGATAGCCTTTTCTTATTGTAATCCCGAAATTCCCTATATGTTCCTGGCGATTTTTTCCCAAACTAATTTCAGTTGTGCCGATAATCTTATTACTATCTTCCGCGAATAGAAAAACTGATTTTCGTTTTATCACGTTCTTTATATGTCCTATTAACCATTCTTTTTCCTCTTTCAATGAGACTTTTTTATTCAGTGTAATTTGAGCATCTTCTTCAATAAAAGAATTGATAAAATCTTGAAATTTTTTAACCTTTTTTAAATCTTTTTTTAAAAGTTTTCTTATTTTTATTTTCTTTCCATTAAAAATTTTTATTTTCATAATAATTTAATAATATTATCATTTTTAAACGATGTTTTTGAAATGGCGGATTTTGGCTTTTTTTGTATTCAAATCAATTTTTATTGAAACAACGTCAATCTGCCATTTTGAGTTTAGGGGAATTTTCTTTTCTATCAGCCACTTTTCGGCTGTTTTAATAATTTTTCTTTGTTTTTGATAATTTACCTTTTCTTCGGGCGAAAATCCATTTTGGTAAAAAATCCACGATCGTGAGTTTTTTGCACTTTTAGAAATCAGGGTTTTTACCTCAATAAAACTGATGGTGTCCCCCTTTTGGGCGACAATATCAATCTCTCCGGTTTGGGGACCGGAAATAAATTTATTTGAGTAATTTTTATCCAAAATCTGATAGCCCTTCTTTTTTAAAAATTTCTCGGCAATTTTTTCTCCTAAATTTCCGGTTTCTTTTTGATTCATAAAAAATGTTTTAGTATTATAGAATATATGGAAGTTTTGTTTTATATCTTATTGAGCACAATTTTAATCAGTTTTATTTCTTTTATCGGGGTTTTAACTCTGTTTTTGAAAGAGAGGTTTTTAAATAAAATTCTTCTGGTTCTGGTGGCTTTTTCGGCCGGAGCCTTAATTGGCGGAGCATTTTTACATTTAATTCCTGAGGCAATAGCCGAGGTTGAATCAAAGGAAATCCTAAAAATATTTTTATTTTTAATCTTAGGTTTTAGCACTTTTTATATTTTAGAACATTTCATTTACTGGCATCATCACCATAGCCTTTCCCATCCTGAAATTCACCCTTTTTCCTATTTAATCTTAATTTCCGATGCCATCCATAATTTTATTGACGGAGTAATTATTGCCGCCTCTTTTTTAATCTCTCTTCCCACCGGATTGGCGGTCAGTTTAGCCATTGCCCTACACGAAATCCCCCAAGAATTGGGAGATTTTGGAATATTGATTTACGGAGGATTTAAAAAAGCCAGGGCTTTATTGGTAAATTTCCTTACTGCTTTCACTGCAATTTTAGGAGGGGTGGCCGGATTTTTCCTTTATGAAATAATCGGGAAATCAGTTGTTTTTCTTTTACCTTTTGCCGCCGGCACCTTTCTTTATATTGGTGCTTCTGACCTGATACCGGAGATTAAAAACAAATTTAGTACTAAAAAATCTCTAATCCACTTTTTTATCTTTTTACTGGGAATACTGATAATGTGGATAATATAAAAAATTTTGGACCCAGCGGGAATCGAACCCACATCTGCGCAATGCGAATGCGCCGTTCTGCCGTTAAACTATAGGCCCATTCGGGGCATTGGGAATCGAACCCAATCTTCACGCACCTTCACCCCGTTAGAAATTCCGTCGGAGAGTCGGGATTCGAACCCGAACTAAATCCTCCCGAAGGACTCGTGCTACCGTTACACTACTCTCCGATATTTCTAACGGGGCGAAGCGCGCATGTTGCCATTACACCAGCCCCCGTTATTTTTGGTTTTTAATTTTTAAGTCACCCAATATTTCTTTTTTGTCATTTCATCTCTTTTTATTTCCAGTTTTTCTCTTTCTTTTTTGGCTTTTTGGGTTAAGGAACTAAGTTCCTTTTCTGATAATTTTCCTAATTTTTCAATCTCTTTTTCCAGAAATTCTTTTTCATTTTTCTTTGGGCTTTCCAAAACATAACCAAGTAAAATATCTAAAATTTGTCCTATTTTTGGGCCCGGCTCCATTCCTAGAATTCTCATTACATCATTGCCGCTTACTTTTAACATTTTAGCCGAAATCGGGTCCTGGGAAACTTTTTCAATCACATATTTTAAGTGTCTTAATTTGTAAGGTTCGGCCTTGGGGACGCCAGAACCAATTCTGTCAGCCATCCGAACCTGCAGTAACTCTTCCATATTTTCCAGCCCTGCTTTCAAGACCAATCTTCTGACCGAGGATTCGGAAACTTCGCCAACATTGTAATAAAAAAGGTGATATCTGACAAGTTTGGTAATTTTCTCAATGTCTTTTTTGGGAAATTTCAGTCGGTTTAAAATTTGAATGGTCATTTTTGCCCCCACACTCTCGTGTCCGTAAAAAGTGGCATCCGGTCCCTCCCCTTTTTTTACCCGGGGTTTGGCAATATCGTGAAACAAGGCAGCCAGTCTGACATATTTATTAAAATTTTTTTGGGCAGCATATTTTAAGGAAAATAAGGAATGTTCATAACATTCATAAATATGATGCTTGTTTTGAGTGATGCCATAACCTTCTTCTAATTCCGGGATAATATATTTTAAAAGAGAAAGTTCTCTCAAAAGTTCTATTCCATCGGCCGCTTTTTCTGCCATAATAATTTTCAAAAATTCATCCCTGATTCTTTCTTTTGAAATTGCCTGGAGCCAGGGAGAATTTTTTTTAATAGCTTTGGCGGTTTTTTCTTCAATTTTAAATCCTAAAGTGGTGGCGAATCTTACCGCCCTTATTATCCTCAGGGCGTCTTCATTAAAACGGTCATCGGGATTCCCTACTGCCCGAATTATTTTATCTTTCAAATCTTTTTGGCCATTAAATGGGTCAACCAATTTAATTTTTAATTTAGGCGCTTCCAGCGCCGCGGCCATGGCGTTGATGGTGAAATCTCTTCTGGCCAAATCTTCCTCAATTGTCTTTGCCCATTGAATTTCGTCAGGGTGTCTTTTGTCGGTATATTTTGCTTCCAATCTATAAGGGGTAATCTCAATCTCTTTGAGTTTGGGGTTTTCGCTTTCGGTTAAAACGGTTACCGTTCCAAATAAATTTTCGGCAAAACTTCGCAAAAAGATTTTTCCAATCTCCTCGGGTTTGGCGTTAGTTGCGACATCCCAATCTTCCGGCTCCACCTTTCTTAATAAATCCCTAACGCAACCTCCGACAATATAGGCCTCAAAATCCTTCTTTTTTAATTGGTCAATTACAAATTTTACTTCATTTGGGATATTCATGTTTTTATCTTATCTTAAAATTTGATTTTTTTCAATTTTTTGTTAAAATTTAAACTGATACGCCCTCGTGGTGTAATGGATAACATTTTTGTCTTCGGAACAAAGGATAGGGGTTCGAATCCTCTCGAGGGCACAAAGGTTTTTTAAAAAATTTATATAATTAAATACTTTAATTAAAACTTATGAAAAAAATATTTTTGGTTGTTTTTTTAGTCACGTTTCTTTTTTTAACTTTCGGTTTGGTTTATGGTGCCTGCACCCCCTGTCCTTCTGAACAAAGAGGAGGAGTAGTTCCTTGTGGGAGAAATTGTGACGATCCAAGAACTCCTAATAATGAATGCGAACCTTGCCAACTCTGTCATTTTTTTGTCATGTTTGAAAATATTTTTCATTTTGTTTTGTTTGATATTGTTCCACCTCTGGCTGTTTTAATGCTGGCAATTGGCGGCTTTATGTATCTTTTTGCTTATTTGAGTCCGGGTGAGGTTCTGCCAGGCGGGGGAAAGGGCGGGCCGAAATTACTGGCTCAAGCCAAAGGATTAATTAGTTCGGTAATTTTTGGCTTAATAATAATTTTTGCTGCCTGGTTAATTGTCAATACCTTTTTTATGGTAATTGGAGTGGCTAGCTGGACGGGTTTAAGCGCTGGCTGGTGGCGTATTGAGTGCCCAATCCTCCGATAAGTAGATATTAGTTTTTAGTTTTTGGTTTTTGGTTCAAATTGCCCCCATAACTCAATTGGCAGAGTAGCGGACTCTTAATCCGTAAATCCAGGTTCAAGTCCTGGTGGGGGCACAGGTTTAGTATTAAGTATTAAGTTTCTGGTGATTTAAGGGTATTTTGCCCTTTTTCTTTTTTAGTTGTAAAACCCCGTTAGAAATATAGTAACCAAATTATAAGAAGAGCTTACCTGTGTTTGCTTTAGAATTTCTAACGGGGTAAAATAAAATAAATACGTTAATGTCGGAGGAAAAAGAAAAATATGCTTGAAACAGAAGATAAAGAAAAAATTATTAAGAAATACAAACTTCATGAAGCAGATACCGGTTCTCCCGACGTCCAGATTGCTTTGTTAACCGAAGAAATAAAACGGCTGCTTTTACATTTAAAAAAGCATTCCAAAGACCTTCATTCAAAAAGAGGACTGATAAAAATGGTTGCCAAGAGGAGAAAACTTCTAAAATATCTAAAAGATGAGGATGAAAAAAGATATAATAACATATTAAAGAAAATAGGATTAAAAAAATAATAATTATGGCAATAAAACATATTGGACAAAGAGTGGCGGTCCTGATTGACGTCCAGAATTTATATCACTCGGCTAAAAATCTTTACGGCGCCCGGGTGAATTTCCAAGAAATCTTAAAATTAGCCATCAGTCAGAGAAATTTAATCAGGGCTTTTGCTTATGTAGTTAGAACAAAAACCAGAGAAGAAAAACCCTTTTTTGAAGCCCTGACCAGGTTGGGTATTGAAACCAGGGTGAGAGACCTTCAGGAATTTTACGGCGGGGCAAAAAAGGCTGACTGGGATGTGGGAATTGTCATTGATGCCGTAAGAATTGTCCCGAATCTCGACGTTTTGGTATTGGTTTCCGGAGACGGAGATTTTGTTTCTTTGATTGAATATCTGAAAAATCAGGGAAAGAGAGCAGAGGTAATTGCTTTCGGCCGGTCAGCTTCTTCTAAATTGAAAGAGGTGGCTGATGAATTTATTGACCTGGAAGAAAAACCGGAAAAATACCTGTTAAAGAAATAATTTATGAAATATAGTTTAGAAATTGGAGGACGGGAACTTAATATTGAGGTCCGGGATTTAGCCGAACAGGCTAATGGCAGTGTTCTTATCAGTTATGGCAACACTATGCTTTTGGCTACCTGCGTGATGTCAAAAGAGGAAAAAGATATGGGTTTTTTTCCGTTAACGGTTGATTATGAAGAAAGATATTATGCCGCCGGAAAAATTCTGGGACCCCGCTACATAAGAAGGGAAAGCCGGCCCTCAGATGAAGCCATTTTAACCTCCCGATTGATTGACCGGGCCGTCAGACCGAGATTTCCCCAAGACTTTTCCCGGGAAGTTCAGGTGGTGGTAACCTGTCTTTCCTGGGACAGAGAAAATGACCCTGATATTGTCGGACTTTTGGGAGCCTCTCAGGCTCTTTCTCTTTCGGACATCCCCTGGTCAGGCCCGGTGGCTACTTTAAGAATTGGCAGAATAAACAATGAGTTTATTTTAAACCCGACCTATGAAGAAAGAGAGAAGGGTGAAATGGATTTGGTTTTGGCCGGAGTTGAGAGAAATGGAGAAATTCTAATCAATATGATTGAGGCTGGGGGAAACGAAATACCGGAAGAGGTAATTTTAGAGGCTTTTCAGTTTGCCAGGCCTTATCTTAAGAAAATTATTGATTTCCAAAATCAAATTATAAAAAAGGAGGGTAAGAAAAAAATCTCTGTTGTAATTCCGGAGTCTGAACCGGAATTAGAAAATGAAATTAAAAAATTTCTGGAAGGCAAATTGGAAAAAGCTCTCCATCAGACTAATAAAATAAGTCAGGTGGAAGAAACCGAAGGGCTTAAAGAGGAACTGGCTTTATCTATTGAAGAAAAATATCAGGAAGCGGAAAAAGTAAAGTATAGCCGAGATTTTTTTGAAAAAGAGGTTAACCGATTGCTTCACGAAAATATTATCAAATCGGAAAAGAGACCCGATGGCCGAAAATTAGATGAAATAAGAAAAGTTTCTTGCGAAGTGGGGTTATTGCCCAGAACCCATGGGTCAGGACTCTTTTGCCGGGGTCAGACCAAAACCCTTTCGATTTTGACCCTGGGAGCGCCAGGTGATGTAAAAATTTTAGAAGGAATGGAAATTGTTGGTAAAAAGAGGTTTATGCATCATTATAATTTCCCGCCCTATTCAACCGGGGAAGTGAAACCAATGCGAGGCCCTGGCCGGAGGGAGGTTGGTCATGGAATGCTGGTAGAAAAGGCAATTTTGCCCCTGATTCCTTCTTTTGAAGATTTTCCCTACACCATAAGGGTGGTCTCGGAAATTCTTTCTTCCAACGGCTCAACTTCAATGGCCTCGGTCTCTTCGGCTTCTCTGGCTTTAATGGATGCTGGAGTACCGGTTAAATCACCGATAGCCGGAATTTCCATTGGTTTGATGATGAATGAAAAAAGAGAATACAAACTTTTAACCGACATTCAGGGACCGGAAGACCACCACGGCGATATGGATTTTAAGGTGGCTGGTACGGAAAAGGGAATAACCGCCATTCAAATGGATGTCAAAATTGAAGGAATTGAAGAAAAGATTTTAAAAGAAATATTTGCACTGAGTCGGAAAGCCAGACTCCAGATTTTCAAGGAAATGGCAAAGGTTTTGGCCAAACCCCGGGCTGAACTTTCTCCTTATGCTCCCAGAATCTTAACCATTCAAATTAATCCGGAAAAAATCAGAGAGGTGGTTGGGCCGGGTGGAAAAGTGATTAACGAAATTATTGGGGAAACCGGGGTGGCAATTGATATTCAGCCCACCGGTTTAATTTTTATCACTTCGGAAAAAGAAGAGGCGGCCAAAAAAGCCATTGCCTGGATAAAAAATATCACCAGAGAGGTAAAGGTTGGCGAGGTTTTTCAGGGTAAAATTAAGAGGATTTTAAATTTTGGGGCGATGGTGGAAATTTTTCCCGGTCAGGAAGGATTAATTCATATTTCCCAACTGGCTCCATATCGGGTGAAAAGAGTGGAGGATGTGGTAAAAGTGGGTGATGTGGTGCCGGTAAAGGTAATTTCTATTGATGAACAGGGAAGGATAAATCTTTCTTTAAAAGAAATTAAAAAGTGAAACTTAACTTATGGAAAAAGAAATAGCTGAAAAACAAACAATGGAACAAGAGATAGAAAGATTAGAGATAAGAACCATGAAAAAGGATATTTTATTGGTTCAGACCGGAGGAAGAGAAAGAGAAAAAGAAAAAGAAAGAACGGAAAAGTTAAAAAGAGAGGAAGAGATGGGAAAAAGAGAAGAAAAAGAAAAAATGGAAGAAGCCCAGGAAAAAGCAAAAGAAGAAGCCAAAAAAATAGTAAAAGAAGAGTTAGTAATGAAAGAGGTTCAGATTGTGGAAAAAATAAGACGGGGGGCGGAAGAAAAAAAGAGAGCAGAAGAGAGAGGGAAATTAGAAGAAGAATTAAAAAGAAAAAACAGAGAAGAACTCCTTGAAGAAAGAAGAGTTAATTTAGGAACAGAAAAGATTAAAATAGAGGAGGAACTCAAAAAGATTCCGGAAGAAAAGAAGCCTTTTGAAATAAAAAGGGCTCAACTTTTGGAAAAAATGGCACCGGTGGAAAGAGCTCTGGGTATTATTTTAAAAAAGGAGGAATTTTATGAAGAAGAAATTAAAAAAATTGAAGAAAAAGAAAAAACGGCCGCCTCGTTGAAAGAGAAAAGAGATGTTGAAAAAAGAAGATGGGAATTGGAAGAAAAAAGAAGAGAGGCTGAAAAAGAAAGATGGCCCTGGGGTGAGGAAAAAAAGAAAATCGGAGCTCAAATAGAAGAGACTGAATTAGGATTTCAGAAAATATTTCAAAAAGAGGAAAGGTTAAAAGAAAGGTATCAAAAGATTTTGGAAGGTCAGGAACAGGTTCGGTTAGAAAAAGAAAGGATTAATATAGAAAAATCTCTCCAGCAAATTAAACAAAATAAAGAATCTTTAGAAAATAAAAAAGTGGAGGTTTTAAGAGAACTTAAAGAGGTTGAAGAAAATTTAAGGATTGTTTTGGAAAAAGAAAAAAAGATTGAAGAAGAGAAG
>Ga0315296_10001744_pt1 | contig 18928 bp, 19 predicted proteins | sample YL17G14_18_MG_FD_203921 | JGI IMG/M metagenome (GOLD analysis project Ga0315296, IMG submission 203921) | Sediment microbial communities from Yellowstone Lake, YNP, Wyoming, USA - YL17G14_18 | ecosystem: Environmental > Aquatic > Freshwater > Lake > Sediment | place: USA: Wyoming | collected... | reverse complement strand
GCCTCGGCGTCCTCGGGCTTCCTCGCGCCCGTGCAGACGAGCTTGCCGCTGCCGAAAAGCAGGACGACGACCTTTGGCGCGTCGAGCCTGTAGACCATGCCTGGGAACTGCTCGGGCTCGTACTCGACCTTGTCGAGTCCGAGGCTGATGGCTATTGAGTTGAGATTGATCTTCGCCCCGAGGTCGCCCGATGCGACGATGTTCTGAACTTCGATCTTCGGCTCGACCTTGATCACTATGCCCGCGGCCTCGATCTGCTTCACAACCTTGCTTATCGCGGTCTTCACCTGCTCGAGGTTCTTCGCACCTGTGCAAACAATCTTTCCGCTCGTGAACAGAAGTGATGCGGTCTTCGGTTCCTTGAGCCTGTATATCAGGCCAGGGAACTTTTTTGGCTTATACTCCGCGCCGTCAAGCGCTAGCGCGATCGCTTCCAGGTCCAATTCCACACCCAAAGATGTTGAGGCGACAATGTTCTCTATCTTGATGATTGCCATTAAAACCTCACCGAACACACGTCATTCGGTTCTCTCGTTGGTATTGGAGCATAGGATACATCACGATAAGTTTTGTGCTCCATACTCTATGATGCGTGTGTGACACTGAATACATCCGGGAATTCGGGCTCGGTTGCGCCGCCATTCCAAGTCGAAAAGAGAGCCAAAGTGCGGGAGGTCAAATATGACCGCGTTGGCTTCTAACGATAAGAGTTTTCACAAAACTATTTCGTCGCACCATCCATATGTAATCTCCTAAAATTTGGGCAAGAGCGACTCGGAAATAATGGATATGGTCAAGGAACAGCGCGGACTCAAGAAGCGCAAGAATCCGTCATTCAAGAATGCCAAGGAGGCTCTGAAGGACGCGCTTAAGCGGATGACAACCATCGAAGTGGTCGAGTACGAGCCCTACGAGCCGCCACGGCCCGAGGCGACGGTCGAGCAGAGCCTGGAGTCGCTCGAACGGACTGCCGAAAAGGTCGTCGAAGAGGAAGAGGGAATCGAAGAGGGCAGGAAGGCGCTCGAAGACCTCACCGCCGAGACTGTCAAAGATGATTGGACGGCCATGTTCGACAAGGAACGGAAAAAGCACCCGACCATCCCAGAAGAGGTCGTCGAAAAGATTGTCGATGACCACATGTACATCGTTCGGCGTCTGGCGTATCTGGATTCCAAGACCGGAGGAGAGGAACGAGAGAACCCGAGCAAACAAGACAGGGTCATCAAAGCATTCTGGGGGGAGAAAGAGGCTAGTGGGCCGAAGGCCACACCGATGCACGAGACTGGCATGATGGCCGACCGGAGGGATAGGGTCATTGTGAGACCACCAACGAAAAAAGATGCTGAGGAGGAGACCAAATGAAAGGTGAGAAAGAGCAAATTGAGACTCTGCAAGGATTCGTGAAGCTAGCGAAAGAGAAGAATCTTCTGACAGCCGAGGATGCAGCTGAACTCGATGCAGTGATGGAAATCATGAAACGGCGCTACATCGAAAGGCTGGTCGACCAGATGGCCATGGGTTTTATCCTCATAAGCACCGCACCGGCAAAACAGCATGCAGTATACGACGAACTCCTCAAGGTGAAGGAGATACTCGAGCTTTATCCGCTATTCGGGGAATATGACCTGATTGCAAAGATCGAGGCCGAGGAATTCAACCTCTTTGGTCAAGTCGTTGTTGACAAAGTCCGCTCTATACCTGGTGTGATAGATACGAAGACCCTCAGGCCTATGTGCGATCTGCGTGATTTTTTTAATTCTGGTTAAAGACAGTGTGACCTAGCCAGATGCACCAATTAACCATTTCAGACGCTATTGAGGATTAGTATTATCATGCAAGTCGCCCTATGGGGGGTCATGACACGCCGAGTCGAAGAACGATACATTCGAAAAGTGATGAGGTTTACCCAAGGCACGCTGACGGTAAGTATTCCCAAGCCCTTGGCGACCATGACACATATCAAGAAAGGCGACAGACTGCGGTGGACAATCGAGGACCGAGTGCTCGGTCTCAGGAAGATGAAGCGATGAGTGTATGATGCCCTCATGAACCCTGGAATGGAGGCCTGCATCGAGGAGATGAGGGTCGCGAACAAGCACCTCGAGGAAGCCCGAAAAGAGAATGAATGAGCTTCTACCGGCCGGTAAAACTTCCGTTGATCGGTTGGGGAAGATGAAATCTATCGCAGGTGACTTGAATGCCGAATCTCTTTCAGAATCGTCTCGAGCTCGATCTCTCGATGCTCTGCCGGAGATGTGGGCGCAAGCTCCTTCTCATGCAGGAGAAGTTGGAGGCTCAGATGACGGGAGGCCTCTGTCCTGATTGCGCGAGGAGGCACTGAATGACCGTATTGACGCTCCGACGGGTTGATGCGATGATTGCCCATCTGTACGCGCTCGGTGTTCTGAACGGAGAGGACTTGCCCCTCTTGCACAATCTGCCTTTTGTCGAGCGCGTTGAGTACCTTCGCGCTCGATGCAAGCATGTGATTCAACAGCTCCGCATAATCGAGATTGAAGCTCAGGGCACGATATATTATCGGAAAGTCCGGAAACGGTGAGAATTGACGGAAAAACAATGGAAGCGGGATGGACGGGAATCGGTCCGCGTCCACGCTCGTCACGACGCAGTCTATCCAACCAGCAGAGTCATTCCCCGGGGTCAGATTAAAAGCACACCATTAGGAAGGAGAGACGAACATGGGCCTCTAGTGCACAGTGAGGTCGGTAATATCAACAGCGATAACGAGGACCTAGCTAGCATATACTGTCTTGTTACCTAAGTTATAGGCTGAAGGTGGTCGGCGACGGGACGGTCAGCCACAAACGGGTCTACACTCAGGCATACCCTCCCCCCTCACGGAAGTGGCCTAGGATTAGTTCTTTTCCGTTTCCAACACCTTCACCTTGGTCCGACCTGATGAAAGCCAGGAAAGAGTCCGCCAGCGAAAGAAGGTTACGTCGTTGAACGTTAGGAAGTTGAGAGTCTCGAAGGTCAAGAGAAAGTTCAAGAGACTTGCTGCTCCGATGAAAATGCCCCTTGAAGAGATGCTTGACATAGCTTCAAAGCGGCGCAAAGAATAGAGATAGTCTTCGCCCGTAGGAAAAGGTCAAAGGGAGGGGATGTCGATGCGGTCGTGGGGGGAGAGCGGTTACGAAGCGCCCGAAATGGGAAACTAGGAATCTGGCAGGAAATGGATCTTTCTGGGTACTGCGAGGCCCAGATACTAGACCCCTCTCCCTCACCATTGCCAGCGGTTCCTTCTGATGCTGTGACAGATAATTAGCGTGCCATCTGCCATCGGATATAGCATGTGAATTATCTATTCTGAAGGAGCTGAAAACGCAATCGCGTTCACAGAGGCGGCCTTCCACTGGACATTCGTGATCATGAAAGATTCTTATAATTGCCTCTTAGTTGAGAGTGCCATGCAGACTCAAGTACCACCGCTGCTTGTCTCTTATGCCATCACTGGGAAATGCAATCTGCACTGCAAGCATTGTTACAGTGACGCTTTGGATACCCAGGGCGCCGGACGAACTCTCCACCGAGGAGGCCAAGGGGCTTCTGAGTGACTTGGCTGAGTGGGGTATTGGCTTCTTGATACTGGACGGAGGCGAGCCAATCTGTCGGGAAGATTTCCTGGAACTAGTAGATTTCGCCCACAACAAGGGGTTGAGGACAACGGTGGGGAGCAACGGAGCTCTGATTGATAACTCGATGGCAAATAGGATGGCGAAAGCGGGAGTAAAGGCCGTTGCCATATCTCTGGACGGTGCCAAACCAGAAACTCACGACAGCTTTCGAGGCGAGGAAGGTTCTTTCGATAAGGCTTTGCGAGGGGCTAACGCTTGCAGGCAGGCCGGACTTCCTTTCCAGTTTGGAATGGTCATAAGGAAGGCAACGCTTGCAGAAGTGCCAGGCATGCTTGAACTAGCAATCAAGAGCGGGGCTTTTGCGGCGGAATTCTTTGACCTAATCAAAGTCAAGCGCGTAAGAGAGGAGTGCTCGAGCGAAGTCTTGACGGTAGAGGAAAGGAAGAATGTCATTGGATGGTTAGCAGGTGCACAGCAGAACTGTCCCATCCCAATAAGGGTTGTCGCATGTCCGATGTACCCGTTGACTGTGAGAGAAAGGAATATTCAGCCCAGACATTTCTCCGCCGATCTTCTCAGGAGAATTCCCTATTGGGAGCGAGGGTGCGCAGCTGGGATGCCGAGAGGCTACATTACTATTCTGCCAAATGGAGACATTATTCCGTGCATGCTCTTGCAGACAAAGTTCGGAAATGTCAGAGAGCAAAACGTTAAGGATATCTGGGAGAACTCGCCTGTCCTGAGAAGACTAAGGTCAAGGGAACTTCTCCAGGGAAAGTGCGGAGAATGCCAATACAAAGCCCAATGCGGAGGGTGCAGAGGTCGGGCCTACGAGGAAAAGGGAGATATCATGGCCGAAGATCCCGGATGCTGGATGCATTAGTATTTCCGTGCTTAATATGGACATTTGCCTGAAGTCAATGAACGGAATGGCCCGTAGGGAAATCATTGAGAAGTTCGGACATGAGCTAGCCATGGTGGAAAAAGCGGTTTCAATTGCGGTTTGAACATAAGCAGGCGAGTTTCATGGAATCCTGAAGGTTAGTGTATTGGACCCGAAGGGATTCGAACCCTTGACCAGCCAGTAAGTCGAGCGAAATCGCCAATCAGCAGGGATTGAGCCAGGCCTAACTCCTTTCCTTTTTTCTTCTCAATGGTCTTATCCAAGGAGAGAAGCAGACTGCGAAATTCAGGCTTTCCGTCCGCCGACTACGACCGCGGCTACAACAATGATCACGATGATGACGGCCAAGGCAAGGAGTCCATAACCGATGCCCTTGAGGTCCTTGAAGAACTCCCCTCCCTGAAGAAAGAGGTACGCGCCAATGAGAAGGGCGAGTACAATGCCACCGATAATCCCAATGTCTATCTTCTCCATCCAATCAGTCCTTCCCTAAGACTATGGGTCGTCCACCGTTCCAAGAGGTTCAGCGTTTCCGTCTCTTTCGTCTGGGTTTTCTCGACTTCGACAAGTGGATTCTGTTGGTCTTGGTGAGTAGCTCGCGTTCGACAGTCAACGTGTGGCGGCGAATCTTCTGTTTCACTGCAACTGTGACACCTTTCCGTGTATCCGCGTCGAACGCAAGCGTGGTCGTCGGTGTGACTTTCTTTCTTGCCCGCGCGTATGGTATGCCTTTTTTGGTCGTTCCAAACTCAGTTGGTACACCCATTATTCGCTTGCGAATCCGGATGCCCCTTATCTCTCTTGGCACCAGTCTGTATATGTTCCTGGGCAGTATTCTGGGCAGTACAACGCGATGTGGAATACCGCTTATCTTCTTGCGATACCGCTTTCTCTTCAATGAACCACTACTCAACGTATGTAATCAAGAGTAGAAAGACGTTCTGTGAAGTAGTAGCCGTATGCGGTGGTCAAATCCTTCTCGTGGCGTCCGAAGTGTCCGAAAGACCTTAGATAGAGCATCGCGATTCGGCTCAGGAAGGTGGTTCAGGAAATGCTTTCTGGAGTATTCGGTGGTTTGAGTCGGGTGAAGGGAACGGTCAAGTCAGATTCCGAGGGCGAGGTGTCTGGAGCGGCGATAGCAGTCATTGTCATAGCCATCGTAATAATCGCGTTCTTGGCAGTGACCTTCTGGCCCAAGGGCGAGGTAAGTACCTTTCACGCTACGGTGTCTGTCACAATCCATAATGATGCCTATTTCGATAGAGTCCCGTACACTCTATACATCGATGACAGTTCCGTAAAGGCAGATAGTGTGGGACCACTGGATACTGTCAGCCTCTCTTTTCCTGTCGAATGGACTGGTACACACTCTACGCACTCATTTGCACTTAAGATTGTGACTGGTAGCGGGACTCAGAACTTCTCGGTTACCATCAAGGACGGGGGGATTGGTTCAGTACCAATCACGATATAGGATGAAGAGTGTCAATCCAAGTCAAGACAGACATCTAGCTCAACGGGATTAGCCCCGACTTCTTTGGGGTAACAGGGTTCCCGTTCAATCCTTTTTCGGTCTTTGTGGCCTCTCCAGTGTCTTTTCTCGGGTACCAAAAGATTATGTGGAGATGGTTCAATTTCCCACTTCCTTGGAGGCTAGGTGTCTGGGGGAGATTGATTTGTGGCCGCTAGAGTACTATAGATCGCTCAGAAGCGATGCCTCTTATCGAGGCCAGAAGAAATTCTTCCTCTTGTTTGAAGCGCTACCGGCAGTTCTCGTATGGCTGGTTTTGATCTTCGCAGCAGATTGGCTCCGCATCGTGCCATCTGAGCAGACTCAATACTGGTTGTATTCATCGATATTCCAGGGACTGGCCGCGCTTGTCGCCGTTACCTTCGCAGTCCTATCATTGACGTATCAGCGCCTTGAGGATTCCGCCAGAGTCCATCTAGCTGATGCATCCACGGAGCTTATGCAATTGGAGCCCATTTTTCGACGCGATTGTCTCTCCATCCAGGAAAGCGCAAAGAACTGGTATCTGCAAAAGATCAAACCCATCTATGATTCTTTGAAGGTTGACTATGACTGGCTGAGATCGTTGCGTTCTGAGGGCACCCCCAATGACAGCTCCGACAAAAGGGTTGTCAATATCCAACAGGCGAGAGATGATTTGGCCCGGCTCGGCAGCTACAGGGAAGTCCTCTCGGCCTACGACAACATCGCGAGTCATCTTGGAAGGTACATATCCTCGACGAGAGAGCAAGGGTATCTGCCTTGGCGAGCAATCAGGGCATTCACAGTATCGATTATTGTGATAGCCATATCACTCTTGTCTCTCTGGCTGATAGACGGTGCCCCATATTATCAGAAGTTATTCGTGATAACATCCGTTTACGGCGCACTCGTCGCCATTCTATATATGTGGAGCCTTTTCGTCACTATGTTCACTGTCTTGTTTGGTGACTGGCGCAAAAGGGGATATGATGAGACAAAGCTGCCAGACCCAAAGGAAGTGTATGAAATACGAGACAGGGTCGAGGAAATGTTGAAGGTCGTAGATGGCACTTGATGATCGCTAGAAATCAGCCGGGATTGAGGCAGAACCTAAACCTCTATGTGAAGAGGTCCTCGCGGCTTCTTCCAAATCACTTTTCTTATTCTTTTCGTTTTGCCTCCAATCGTCGATTCGTGTGTCTCGTTCGTGGGCTGGGGTGTTTGGCAGACAAGCCTCTATTCGCGGTCTACGCCGCACTATGGTTGCTGCGTCCCTTGTCAGGGACCTGCCCCAATCCATAGGTCGCACTAGCAGTGCAGTCTCTTCACGGGGTTGAGCAGGACAAGGGCTGAGGAAAAATGTTGGACCGCAATGCTTGGCACAACTGCCCGAGAATAGGCCTCTTTCCACTTCTCGTTTGCACTTCCCTACTTGGCATTCACCACAGTATAGAATATCGTATTAAGGACCCTCGAGCAAATTGTTCTGTAGTTGGCATAGACTACCTTGCTGTGCTTGATATTGTGCGCAGCAGAATTCCTGAGCCCGTACGAGATCGCAAAATCCTCCTGAATCGGAGTCGGCCGTATCGGTGAGACATTGCCCTTGAATCTGAAAGTCCCTTTGACGAGATCATCAAGGGCCGTTGACATATCTCTGTTGAAGTAGCGATTCACTTGCCCTAGCTTGTTTCCATCCAGACCGAGGGATGGCACTTTTCCCGAGAGTAGTTGTATCCTTTCTTTTAAGCCGTAGCTGTCTCCCTTAGCGTTCCGTTGCAGAGAATGCAATTCGGCTATTGTGCAATCCAAGACCTGACAAAGGTCAAAGAGGATCTGGAGTTCCGCAAGGGATCCGAAATCAGTCTTCGTCAATGGGTCCTCGACATTGCTAGCTATGTACTTCATCCTCGACAAAGTATATACGAAGTAGAAAACAACGTCCTGCATATCACCACCGCGCTGGAGGAATTTCCTCTTGAATTCATCAAGTTGCAGTGACGTTGTTGCATGCCTCTTGTTGTATTCTTGAATTGCGCTATCCAGGAATTCAGCAAGGTCCTTTACTTCGTCATGGAACCACTGGTCTATCTTCTGATAATCCAAAGTAACGAACGCATTTGCAGGTGCCGTTGTGTAGTTTGCCCCGAAAGTCGTTTTGTCTTCTTCCATGGCAGCATGCATGAGGAGAAATCCCTTCTCGAGTTCCCCACCAAGAATGCATGTCACCGAATAGAAGTAGTAAGGAGTCCCCTTATGTATTCTGGACGATTTCTTCTCTGCATCATTCGTAATCTGCAATGCAAGTTCCCATATTGCTTTTGCACTGCTCATCATCTTGAGTCTACCCAAATAATACCCCCAGGTGGGCGTAAAATTGCTGAAAAACCACTCGTTCATAGCGAGATCGTTGCCGTGGGCCTGAAGAAGTGCCGAAGAAGTCTGTTCAAAACCATCGGGTAGGAATATTGGGAAGGCAGACTGGACCTTGGCCATGTGAGCGTTGAACTTCTGACCTACTTGGACCTGCAGTGTCGAAAGAAGAGGGTTCGCAGTTTCCATAGCCAGTGCCTCTGCATTTACATGTATCATTCTTTGGAAATACCTCTCCATCTTACTCTTAAGGTCGGTATTAGTCATAAGAAGCCTCCGAGTCGCTATACGGGATTCATTTGGACTTTATGAAGAGTACGTGTCTGATACGGAAAGTCTAGCTCGATTCAGCAATAAGATTTTCTATTGGCGCTCGTGTCTAGACCACATAGCATGCCTTGACCATTTTCTTCCAGTGGTGTTTGCTTGGTCTGTGGAAGTCGATGAAAAGGTGCCATTCGCTGCAAAGTGACCCGAGTTTGTCCTTCATGAACTCCATCCACGAATTTGACCTGTGTGCCAGCATCTGCGCCGGACAAGCGGCCTTCGAGAAAACCTTATCTGCTGGTCAGAAGATAGGTGACAAGTGAGGTGATTGACTGGAGGCAGAAACCGCATACTGGCTGCTAAATTCACTCTCAACCGTTGCCGCTACATTGATTGGATTTGGCATAGTTGCAGCTGTCTTCTATTTTGAGAGACTCATGAGATTCCACGGTTCGACTCGCTGGATGGAGAAGGACAAGTATAAGATCAAAGAAAGGAAGAAAATGATTGCCTGGGATCTAGTTCTTTTCTTTCTGGCAGTTCTCTCCTTCCTTTTCATCGGATTCTGGTTCATAATCAGTACTCTAGATGTGATGGCTACACTACCAGGCGACGGAGTTACACTTACTCTGCAAATGGAACAAAGAATCTCGGACGCCCGCGGCCTTTTCGTTGTTTTCCTGTTTGTAGTTGCCGGGAATCTTTCTTTGTTTCTAATCACTGGGTACTTCAACGGGACGAAGCAAGCAGAGAAGTATGAAGCACTTGGTGAAATGAACGCGATTGAACTTCAGTTTAGGAGAACGCGACAGCAGTGGATTCCGGATTTCTTGGTTTGGAAGGCGCAGCAACTTGGAAGAGAACTTGCGGATTCTGAGAAACAGGACATTGCTGAGAAGATTGAACGAGCCGAGATCTTTGACAATGGTGAAATCGTCAAGGAGCTAGTTGAATTTGCGGATTTCTGCTACCGCAAGATGGCGGAGAAGGCCGGGAATGATGCTCCGAGTGATTCTGCGGAATCTACTCAGTTACAGAGATGAATGGGAGTGACCCACAAAGGGCGATTTGCCGAACTCGTGGCTGCCGCTGGACGGACAGGTTGATGCACTCAGCGTTGGACAAGTCCCCGGATTGTATAACTCATTCTTCATGACTCATGCCTTGACCGAGGCACATGTTCGCTTGAACGAAACAACCAATCAGTCCGGTCATATGAAGTCTCCATCCAGAAGGGGATGACAACCAGGCTTTCCGCAGAATTTGTCCTCATTCGTGGCAGCGATGCTTGGCGCGAGGTCTTGATGGAGACTGTTGTGGGCCTGAAGGGATTCGAACCCCTTTGGTTGCCAGCAAAACCACGAAGCGGAGTCAATCAAATGAGGGACAAGGCGGTTGAGAACGTCTGGCGAGACTACGAGCGAATCGTGTTGATGCCGTTGGTCGGAGCGAAGATAGGGCTAGCGCTCATGTTCGAGGACCTTGTCAAGCAGGGCGTGGTCAAGAAGTATTGTGTTCGCACAGGTGAATCGGTGAGATTCGAATAGGCTTCAACACCGGACAAAACAGGTAGTGTGCGACAGAACCTCTGCACACCGAAGAGCCAGGCAGTTTTTCACTCGACAAGATACACGGGAAGTGCGCACGAAAAATACACGATGTGCTCACGATAGTGTGTACGATGTGCGCCTGACAATGTGCATGAAGTGTGCCTGACAGTGTATACGATATGCGCCTGATAGTGTGCCTGATGTGCGCCTGACAGGGCGCCTGAAGTGTGCCTGAAATGTGCACGATGCCGTGCATGAAATGCGCCTGAAGCTGCGTACGAAGTGAGCCCGAAACCGTGTACGAAATGCGCATGGAGCTGCGCACGAAAGTTGCACGAAAGAGCTCTCGAAGAACGCACGAAAAAAGCTCGACAGAAGGATCGGATGCTACTTGCTCATGACGATTCGTGCATACCGATGAGCCAGACAGTTTTTCGCTCGATAGATTTGCCGAAGATTCGCTCGAGAAATCGCTGAATAACCGCCGATGATGCATTGAGGAATGCCCGAGAAGTCGCCGAGGACGCATCGAAGAGTCATCGAAGACGCATCGAGGAACGCCCGAGGGGTCGTCGAGGCACCGCTGAAGATCATAGAAGAATGCTCGGAACATCGCCGAATGATCGCCGACCTGAATGCGCTCACGCAACCGCGGTTCCAATCATGAACAGCCGAATGGGCACAATCTCTGAGGATGTGTTCCAGTCTTGCACGAATCACGCTCAAACATGAGGGTTTCCAAGGGGCTTAGCTTCGATCTGAATCCCTCGCTGATTGACGAGCTGTTCTGACTTACTGGCTGGCCAGAGGTTCAAATCCCTTCACGCCCGCTCTCACGCATAGCCAGTAAGGTCGGTTTTTCGTCCAATCAGAGGGGGATTGACGCTCTTATCGAATGCCGCGACTGAGATTAGGCTTAATAGCGGAAATCGCATATTTGCAACCGATGGATAGGGAAGCAATCAAACAGAGGATAATTGAGCTCGTCAATGACTTCAGAGCGAATTATGACCAACACAAGAGGGAGCTTGAGGCAAACACTGAGACCAAACTGGTCGAGCCGCTATTTGCACTCCTCGGGTGGACAACAAAGGATTTCGTGAAGAGAGAGCATGCTTGGAGAGCGACGAAATCTGGAAGGGTGGACTATGCATTCAAGATCGGCAACAAGAGCGTATTCTTCCTAGAGGTAAAGAGATTAGGAGTAGAGTTGGAGAAAGAAGCAGACAAACAAGTCATCTCCTATGCGCTATCACGAAGGATTCCTTTTGCAGTCTCGACAAATTTCGAGAATCTGAAGATATTCTGTGTCGAACAGGAGAACGCGATCAACAATGTATTCAGGGTGTTCAAAAAACCAGAAGACTATGCCGATGATCTTCAGGATTTGTTGTTCTTGCATAAAGAGAGTTTTCAACAGAATTTGCTACTGAGGAAGGCAGAGGATGAAGGCAGGTTGAAGAAAAGGCTCTCCATCGATAGACCATTGCTTGAAGACCTGATGAGCATCAGGAATATGATCGCAAATGATATCGAGAAGCGATACCCCGGGAAGTACGATTTGAACGAACGAGAGGAAATCATCCAGAGAATTATCGACCGCCTTATCTTCGTGAGAAAATGCGAAGATGTTGGGATCAATCCAGATGAACTGACTCTGTTGGAGATTACGCAAAACCCCTACGGTAAAGCGCATTCAAAGCTAAAGGAGATATTCAAGCGATACAACGACATCTACAATGGTGGTCTGTTCGCTGTTGGGTTCGACAATGATTGCGACAGGATTACGATAGATGGAGGAATTGTTCAGAAATTGGTACACCTCCTATACGAATCAAAAGACAAACAGTATGTCTACAACTTCGATTGGATTGATGCCGATATTCTCGGCCAAGTCTACGAGCAGTATTTGGGGAAGATTCTAGCACAGACCAAGTCTGGCAGATCAACACTCAAGAATGGGCAGGCGCATAGAAAGGAGCAGGGTATATTCTATACTCCGACATTTGTAGTTGATTACATCGTGAGCAACACTCTAGGGACTCTGCTCAGAGACAAGAGAGTAGATGTAAAGGGGATCAAAGTCTTAGACCCCGCATGTGGCTCGGGATCCTTCTTAATCAAGGCGTTTGACTATCTGAAGTCACACCTCTATGTGGATGATGACTCTAAATTGCGCAGAATCGATGAGCAGGGGATGTACTCGGTCAAGACCTCGATTTTGAAGAACAACATTTATGGCGTGGACCTGGACCCTAAAGCAGTCGAAATTACCAAACTAAACCTACTATTGAAGGCGGCAGAGAAGTTCAGAACGCTCCCAGCAGATGTCGAATTGCATATCAAACGTGGCAATAGCCTGATCAGTGACGAGTCCGTGGCAGGATTTAATGCTTTCAAGTGGGAGCGGGATTTCCAAGAGGGCAGTTTTGATGTTGCGATCGGCAATCCGCCCTATGTTAGACAGGAGGAGCTCTCTGAGATAAAACCCTATCTTGAAGAGAACTACGAAGTCTACCATGGAAAGGCAGACCTTTTCGTCTACTTCTTTGAGCGAGAAATGAGGATGCTCAAGGAAGGCGGTTATTTCGGAATGATTGTCTCGAATAAGTGGTTTAGGGCGGGATACGGCGCCAATCTTCGCAGTTTTGTTAGTAAATTCTGGATAGAGAAAATCATCGATTTCGGGGACCTGAAAGTATTCCCAGATGCTACAATCTATCCATGCATAATCATACTCAGAAAGACAAACAGATCTAATCCTAGTATTCAAATCTGTAAGATGAAGACTCTAGATTTCCCTTCTCTGGAAGGATACATAGATGAGAACAAGTTCTTGATAAATCAAAAAACCCTTGGTGAGAAGGAATGGAACATACAAGGTGCTAGAGCAAATCAACTTATGAATAAAATAGAGTCCTCCGGGATAAGGTTAGAGGAGTTTTGTGGCTGCAAAATATATCGAGGTATCATAACTGGATTGAACGAAGCGTTCATAATTGACGAAAAGGCAAGACAAGAACTCATAGCAGAAGATGAAGAAAGCGTGAAAATGATAAAACCATACCTTACTGGAGCAGAGGTGAAGCGCTACTCAATTAAATCAAAGAATAAGTATCTAATATTCACGAAGATTGGCGTAGAGATAAACAGATATCCCGCGGTCAAGAAGCATCTTTCAAACTTCCAGACAGACTTAGAAACCAGATGGGACAAAGGTGACCATTGGTATGAGCTAAGATCTTGCGCATATTATGATTCATTCGAGGTACCTAAAGTAGTATGGGGAAATCTTGCAACAAGGGCGTCATTTGCATTTGATGAAAGCGGATACTATGTAAACGCCCCAGCATGCATTCTTCCGACCAATTCAAAGTATGTTCTTGGTTTACTCAACTCAAGGCTTGTTTCTTTCTATTTGAGATCGATTTGCGCTGAAAGGCAGGGTGGGTTCATAGAGCAAAAACCAGTATATGTTCAGAAGATTCCAATAAAACCCGTTTCAGAATCTCAACAGCAATCAATTGTGAGACTTGTGGATAGAATGCTCTCTCTTAACAAACGCCTCAATGATCTTGGTGACAAGAAAACAGGGGAGAGCGCGAAAATCGAAGAAGAAATCAAGAAGACCGATGCTGAGATCGATGCACTTGTTTATGGACTATATGGCCTGACGGAAGAGGAGATCAGGATTGTCGAAGAATCCCTACCCTCTCCGTAACTCGATTGGGAAAAGGCCATTGGGAAGGGACGACTTGCCCGCAGCACAAAAACCCTGATTCTTTTTTCCACTCGACTTACTAACTCCTCGGGGGTGCTCGGGGTCGGGATCATGTCGGCAGCCGACATACCCGTTTCTAGCCCGTTGTCAGCGCGTATTCTCACGACGTCAGCGAGAGCAATCGCAGCCCCAAAAGTAGCTTCAGGTAGACCGCTCCGTGCCCGAAAGAGGTTCTGAGTCTGCCAATCATTCCGAGTTCGCAGTCGATCCTGCCGAACAGAAAACCGACTATCTGATCAGATACGCATGCCGTTTCTTTCCAAGTGGCGGAGACCTGACAGAGGGCGGCTCCGCTCAAGCCGGAGGAATCAGGAGATATGCCGAGACATCGTGCACAACATACGAATGAGCATACCCAGGTTTTCGCAACAAGGGGAGAAGCTTCCTTTTATCGTGAGGTAACAATCTTAAGGAACGAAGCAGATGAGGAATTCGAGAGGAAATTTGGCTGTCACTGCGAGACGGCGATTCCGACAGCTTGTGGCCTTCTCTCCAGGCTGAATCGGGCAATGCCACCCATCATTGGCTCATTCCTTGTCGCTGTTCTGCCGACGGTCAGGATTCATAGGAATTGAAATATCCTATTGCGTGCAATCAAGGACTGAAGGAAGTGGGGGTAAGGCGAACCGAGATGAGGAAGTTGAGAAGGAGGAAGACACCGTCCTCGAATACACTGATTATCCCGCCGGAGTTAAGGAAGGAGATGGAAGAAGGCATCTGCTGTCAGATTGTAAAGGAAATCAAGGAAGAAGAAGTGCAGAATGAGTTCGTGTTCGGAGAGAATTCTGAATCTGATATCGATGAGAGTAGGATACTGGAATGTATGGAATCCTGGCGCGTACTTCTGACACATGCCAGAAGTTGGACTATAGCCACATTGGGAATCCTTGCTGGATTACTATATGCTGCAACGAACATCATAACCGGCGACAGCGCAGGAATAACACCCCATTCCATCGGGTCTATAGCGCCATACATCGTGTCCGCTATCTGGAGTTTCGAGATATTTTTCGCTCTGCGAATGTACTACTGCTGGCCAAACCCGTTACTGCTGAACGAGAGTTTGGATAGCCGTGTCCATCGCACCATCGGCCCTGAGCGCCTGATGGCAATCTTGAGCTGGCAGTTCGGAGTTGGTGCAGCAGTAATAGCCGTTCTTGATTCGTCATCTATGTACCAATCATGGGTTACGATAGCCGGCATACTGGTGTTCGGAATATCTGCAGGACTGTTCGCTATCAAGACATGGGGGGTAGTAGATATCCAGAAGGGCACAGAGTTCACGAAATCGTATGTGTCGAGCGGAATTCGTTGGGACTCTAAGGGAAGCTCAGTGCAACAGGATTGGCAAGTATTTTGGACACGCAGATTTGTTGTTGCTGCTGGAATCGCGCCTTTGGTTTTGTTCTTGGCATGGCAGCTAGACGGACACGTTGTCTATCTGGCATTGGGCTATTTGGCGTACGCTGCGCTCTATTCTTTCCAGTCCTGCCTGAGGCAATATGGCAGAATGGTTGAGGCTGCCTGTGCTCTTGAAATGCTCGCGAAGCATTCCTCAGACCTTCGTCGGGCGAGTAGAGCAACTCCCGAAAGCAGAGAACGTCTTCTGTGTAATCGTGATTCAGAAAACCTTCCGTTCGGATTTGACCAGAGAAACAACTGAGAGCTTGGTTCGGTCTTCTGAGGACGAAATAGGAAAGGATTCTGATGGCCGCCTCTCAGATAGGCATCGAGCTAGATACCTGGATTCATTCACCCATTGCAGCATCGCCAGTCCCCATTCGAAAAGGTTTTCGGGGACGGACGACGAATGTTGAGCGTTCGCAACTGGTGCGACATATGCTTTCGACATCCCCAACATAAGGTAGTCTACCCCTGGCTTGCATTCATCGCTAGGAATGCGGTTAACCCGGCTTCTTGCGCTTGTTTCGCCTTAGCCTGCTCCTTGCGACCATTGCGACGAGGAACAACAGCGATATGACGGGCACAGCTACAGTCGAGAACTCCGGTATGGCCTCAATGACCTCAACCTGCAGGGACGGAGAACGGCGGCTAGCAAGAAGGCCTCCTTGCTACTTGTTTCAGAGACGACGCTAGATCGAGAGAATCCTCGAGGAAAACCCACGATAGAGGACGATGCGAGCGGATCTCGTGGAAAAAGACACGGAAAAGCACGATAGAAGACGATGCAAACGGTTCTTGCGGAAAAGCTTGAGACTGGCTCATTGACCATTTTCATCGTGATTATCGTCACAATTTTCCATCATCGTGACTATCATCGTGATTTTCCATCAACAGGCATGGAATCCAATGATAGAGGATGATGCAAATGATTCGCATGGAAAATGCTTGATACTGGCTCATTGCCCATTATTATCATGATTTTCCATCGATTTGAGGCTTGGCCGCCGAACCCCGAGCACCTTACTTTCCTTTAACGATGGTTAAAGACGGTGTGGCCTAGCCAGATGCACCGATTGACCATTTCAGGCACTATTGGAGGCTAGTATTATCATGCAGGAAGCCCTTGAGGCAGACTGATGACGCGCCGAACGGTGGATCAGGACTATCGCGAGGACTAGCAACGGCACCTTGACGATAAGCATCCCCAAGCCCTTGGTGGCCATGACACATATCAAGAAAGGTGATAGAGTGCGCTGGACAATCGAAGGCCAAATACTGAGTATAAGGAAAGGAAGGAAAGGCGATTCCCTTAGGAGAGGTCGGCGGTGACAACGCAGATTGATCCCCGTTATTTCCAAACAGGCTTCGCGTCCTCGGGTTGAGCATTCGCCGGGCTCGGGATAGGATGAAATGGGCTGAGGCGGAGCTAGCGTAACAAACGGCGCTTGTCTACTAAATCGTCCTTTAGACCCCTAAGAAACCCGCGAAAGCCAAACACCCCATTCCGAATCGGATTAGGGCCGATAAGGAAGGGCGACGCTTGATCGGGCCTTCCTCCCTCAGCTTGGTTCGCCGGGGGCTTGACCGATGGGGGCCGGGGAGGAGGCTCTTGCTGCTCGATCTCCTGGGCGCGAAACTGCCGGTTGCTGGCCTCAGCCATCGCGGCCTCCTGCTTGATTGCCCTATCCAGCCGCCGCAGCTTAGCCCTCTCCTCCTCAAGCTTATCCTGATGTTTCCTCTCACTTTCTCGTAGCTCCGAGTAGAATTCGTTCTGTTGTGTCCGACGTGCTAGGCTCTCTCTCTTATCTTGGTATTCACGCCACTGTTTGTTATTCATGCTGCGTTGGGTCCCGTCATCTAGCACGCGTGTCCACATTACCTCATCCGGGGGCGTCTCGGGGTTTTGGGCCGCTGCTTTTTCTTTTTTGGCTGCAGCTTCTTTTTCTCTCTTGGCTGCGGCTTCTTTTTCTTCATTGAGCTTGTGCGTCTTCATCCGCACGGCTTCGTTATGATATTGGACCCATTCATTGTCGGTCATCATGGCTAGGGTGCCATTAATAAGTGTGCGCATCGTCTTCAGTTCTGGGGGCGGTTCGGTCGGCGAGGGGGCGGGGCAAGAGCACGAATTAGGTTCTGTCAGTGGTTTCTTGGGGGCGGCCATGTTGCCTGCCCGTACCTGCTGTAGCTGTTGCAGGGTCTGCATAAAATCAAGCTGGTCATGCATCATTTCAAGGACGCTGTTCGGTTCAGTCTTTTTCTCCACAACGGGCTGCGGGGCAACGGACGCGGGCGGTGGCAAATACGGATCTGGCTCGGGTTCTTCTGGGTCTGCTGGATACGGATAGGGCTCGATGGCACGCCGACGGCGAACTGACTGTGGATGGGACTCAACTCGAGGCGCCGCTAGCTGCACTGGCGTAACAAACGGCGCTTCACCCCGGCGGATTCGGCCACCATACTTCTTAACAGACGACCTCCCTGCGCCACTCATTCGAACGATCTGCGCATACGACAAACCGCCGTCCGAGGCGAGGCGTTCGATTAATCGGATCTTGGACGTTGAAAGAGCTTTTCCTCGAGTCATTGAGGAACTCTTCTACCTCGGTCTTATTTATTAATGTCGGTCCTGATTGAGGACGAACGCGTTGGAGCCCTCAAGTCTCCCCAAGAAACGGATGCGATAGCTGTGAGAAGCCGTGGTGAGCCACGGCGAAGCCTGTATGAGAAGCCACGCTTTGGTGCCGGGTTTTACGACACGGGTCGAAGTGGGTCGAAGTTGCGGTCGTAGTGATGTTACTGGCTCAAGCAACTTCGACCAACAACTTCAACGAGGACTTCAACCGACGAGAAATACGAGCTTCAAGAACGGTGTTGGTGCATGTTTGACGCAATCAGGACAGAGGCCTCCCGTCATCTGAGCCTCCAACTTCTCGTACATGAGAAACATTTTGTGACCACACTTCTTGCACATATCAGGAGTTGAAGCTGTAGTTGGTACCGATCGATTACGGCCAATCAATCACCGCTGTCGCGTTATGGTTGCCTCTTGCGATTAGCTCTTTTATCTGTCTGTTCAGATGCTCCAGAAGTGGTATCTGAACAATCAGGAAGATTCTAGCTCGCTTGGGGATGCGGAGGGCATGATGCCCGGAATGTCAATGACTGCCCAGCTGCCGAGCGGCCCGGACTTCGCGAAGAAGGCTATGCCCGCCCTCATGTCGACATGCGAGTGCGAGGCATGCAAAATCCTCAGGAATGCTCATTCAGCTGGCAAAACAGATCGGCCCTGTGTCTACGAAAGTTAACCGCATACCTCTGTCTGGAGTGCAAATCGGGAGCTACATGTCCGACCTCTTCGACTGGGGAATAATCGGCGAAGATCAGAAGCCCACATACAAGGGTCGCCTATTTCTGCGCAACTTCAACGAAGGCCGCGAGATTTCGAACTTCCTTCAGTCCGGCAATCTCGGCAGCCAAACCAAGCCAGCTCAAAAAATGACTTCGGGTCTCTGACAAGACAGATTTGAATTTTCGAGAACTGTAGATGCAAATCTCCCACAT
>Ga0315296_10001742_pt1 | contig 18938 bp, 17 predicted proteins | sample YL17G14_18_MG_FD_203921 | JGI IMG/M metagenome (GOLD analysis project Ga0315296, IMG submission 203921) | Sediment microbial communities from Yellowstone Lake, YNP, Wyoming, USA - YL17G14_18 | ecosystem: Environmental > Aquatic > Freshwater > Lake > Sediment | place: USA: Wyoming | collected... | reverse complement strand
AAAGGATGGCGGGCATGAAACCGGGCTGTAGCGTGCTCGTTATCGGCAGCGGCATTGCCGGGCTGCTCCATGTGCAACTGGCTCGCATGCTAGGTGCTAGCCGCGTGGTGGCTACAGACATCGTTGACTACCGGCTGGGGGCGGCGCGACGGTTTGGCGCCGATGCTACAATCCACGCTGAAGAGGACGTGCCCGCCCGCCTGCGCCAGGAAAACGACGGCCGTCTCGCCGACCTTGTGATTGTATGCACCGGGGCCACGCCAGCCATCACCCAGGCGCTGAAGTCGGTGGAGCGCGGGGGCACTGTTCTCTTCTTTGCACCGACAAGCCCGGGCGTTACCATTCCCATCTCAGTCAATGACCTTTTTTTCCGCAACGACATTACGCTCACCACATCCTACGCCGGCAGCCCCTCAGACTACGCAGCAGCACTAGAGCTCATCCGCGCTCGCAGTGTGCGGGTGCGCGAGATGATCACACACCGGCTGAGCTTGGCCGAGGCCAGCCTGGGCTTTCAGTTAGTCGCCAACGCTCAGGATTCGATCAAGGTAATTATCGAACCCCAGAGGTAGCCAATTGTCGTTGAGCTTTTGAGCCTAGGGAGCTTTGCAGCCTAAGTCAGATGTGGTAGACTGAAGTCGTGTTATATCTTGGCACTGCTGGCTTTAGCTATAACGACTGGGTAGGGCCTTTTTATCCGTTGGGCATGCCTAAAAGGGAATGGCTCTGTTATTACGCTCGCGAATTCAACTGCTGTGAAATCAATGCCACTTTTTATACCTTGCCCCAGCCGGCAACCCTGGTATCCATGGCAAGCAAGACAGGGGAAGGTTTCCTTTTTGCAGTTAAGGCCAATCAGAGGATGACCCATGAACAGACGGAAAACGAAGAGGTGTTTACCGCCTTTCGCCAGATGCTCACGCCACTGATAGAAAGGGGTAAGATGAGCTGCGTGCTGGCTCAATTCCCCTATAGCTTTAGATTCAATCGCAAGAATTGCGATTACTTAGAGATTTTCAGGGAAAGGCTGAGGGATTTGCCCATCGTTATTGAATTTCGCAATGCTCAATGGCTGAGGCGCGAGGTGTTTGACTGGCTGCGTCAGAATGAGCTCGGCTTCTGCTGTGTTGATGAGCCCCGATTACCTGACCTGCTGCCGCCTATTGCCGAGGTAACGAGCAAGGTGGCTTATGTCCGCTTCCATGGCCGCAACAAAGAGAAGTGGTGGCGTCATGAACATGCTTACGAGAGATATGATTATTCCTATTCACCAGAAGAGCTTGAGGAATGGCTGCCCAAGATTCGCAATCTGGACAAGATAGCGGAAAAAACTTTCATTTTTGCCAACAACCATTGGCGAGGACAGGCAGTAGACACTATCCGGCAACTGCGGATGATGCTAGAATAGGCACTTTCCATCGCCTTATCCCAGGAAGTGTAGTTTTAGAATAAACTCTCTATTTGAGCCGTGGGTATTTGCCATGCGAGGAGATGAAGAGCGAAGCAACAGATTCATTATGGGGCTGGGCTTTTTCGCCACTGCTTTGTCAGTCATAGTTTTAGACCAGGTGGCGAAGTTTTTGGTTAGAGCCAACGTGTCTCTGGGGCAATCGATACCGGAGCAGGGGCCTTTCAGAATCACCTACACTACCAATGTCGGGGGGGCTTTTGGCATCCTGGGCAATCAAGGCTTCCTCATCCTGGTTACCACTATGATGAGCATTGCCGCCATACTCCTTTATGCCTACTATCCTCTGTTTAATAGAATGCCGGCCAAGATAGCCTTAGGGCTGCTTCTCGGTGGCGCTGTGGGCAACCTGATAGACCGAATCTTCCAAGGAGAGGTAACTGATTTCATCGACGTCGGTGCCTGGCCGGTGTTCAATGTCGCCGATACCGCCATTACCGTCGGCTTTGTCCTTCTCCTCTACTATTTGATATTCCACGCCAGAAGGCAGAGGCAATCCTATGAGCCAAAAGATGACTAGAAAACTTCAATTCATTGCAGCCAGAGCGGGGATTCGCCTCGATAGATACATCGCTGATGAGTGCCCCGAGCTATCGCGCTCTTATATTCAGAAGTTGATCAACGAAGGGTATATCACCGTTAATGACGCCGTGGTGAAGAGGAGCTTCAGGCTCAATATCGGAGACAAGGTCAGTGTCATAATACCGCCACCTACTGCTCCTTCCCTCCTTGCTGAGGAAATCCCGCTAAACATCGTCTATGAGGATAGCGACCTGCTGGTGGTGGATAAGCCAGCGGGGCTCACCGTTCATCCCGCCCCTGGTCACCCCAGCCACACCCTGGTGAACGCCATCCTGGCTCACTATCCCCAGCTCTCAGGGGTTAGTAGCCCAGGTCGACCCGGGATCGTGCACCGCCTGGATAAGAATACCTCGGGGCTGATGGTGGTGGCCAAGAACGATGCTGCTCAGCAGAACCTTTCAGCTCAGATTAAGGCTCGTTCTGTGGCAAAGCGATACCTGGTGCTGGTGGTGGGGCATCTCTCACCGGAAAGAGGCATTATCGAAGCCCCCATCGGGCGTGACCCAGGCAACAGAAAGCGGATGGCTGTGGTCTCCTCCGGCAGAGAGGCGCGCACCCAATACCGAGTTGTCAAATACATAGATAACTACACCCTTCTCGAGGTTAGCCTGGAGACGGGGCGTACCCATCAGATAAGAGTTCACCTCGCTGCCATAGGCTACCCGGTGGTTGGCGATGAGGTCTATGGCACGAGGTCGCCTTTCCTCAAGCGACAGTTCGTTCATGCCCACCACCTTGGTTTCAGGCTGCCCAGCACCGGGGAGTATGTGGAATTCAGCTCCGAGCTGCCTTCTGACCTAGAAGAGGCACTAAAGCGCATTTCATCGCCGTTGTAGCGGCGGGGGCAAGATGATAGAATGGTTCAGATAAACTCACCGGCAGCGCAGCCAGAGGGGCTTTACGCGGTTAATCGAGATCCACAGAAATTCAACTTAGGGGGTTTGAAATGGAAGAGCGAAAAGAGGTTAATGAGGTCAATATTAAGATACGCTTTGATACCGCCTTCCTCCTCGGCTTAGGCTTGGCTTTGGGAATGCTAGTTGTCTTCCTAATCCCTTGGATCATCATAATGGCAGTGATTGCCGCTGGGGCGTAATCTATTTTAACCCCGGCTGACAAACATCTACTATCGGGGCAATGAATATGGAGAATGTAAACAAGCCGGTGCGGGTTCGCTTCGCCCCCAGTCCTACAGGCATTCCCCATGTGGGCAATCTTAGGACTGCCCTTTTCAACTGGCTTTTCGCCAGACACCATGGCGGCAGCTTCATCCTGCGCATCGAGGATACCGACATCGTGCGAAAGGTCAAGGGCGCAGTTGAGGCTATCCTCGAAAGCCTGCGCTGGCTGGGATTGGATTGGGATGAAGGACCAGAGGTAGGGGGGGACTATGGCCCCTATTTTCAGTCGCAGCGCCTTGAGATATATCAAGGCGTAGCGCGGCGCTTGCTAGAGCAGGGTCATGCCTATCTCTGCTACTGCTCACCCCAGCGCCTGGAGGAGATGAGAAGGGAGCAGGTGCGGAGGAAGCAGCCGCCGGGCTATGACCGCCGCTGTCGTGAGCTCAGCGAGAAGGAGAAAACACAGCTTAGAGCGAAGGGCATCACCCCTGTGGTTCGCTTCAAGACGCCGCTATCAGGAGAGATCAAATTTGAGGATCTGATTCGCGGCGATGTGGTCTTTGACTGCGAGACCATAGATGACTTTGTGCTACTAAAATCAGACGACTACCCCACCTATCATCTGGCCAATGTGGTTGATGACCATTTGATGCGGATTTCCCATGTGCTGAGGGCTGATGAATGGCTATCAAGCACCCCTCGCCACGTCTTGCTCTATGATGCCCTGGGCTATGAGCCGCCAAAATTTGCTCACTTGCCCATGATCCTAGGAAAGGATCGCACTAAATTGAGCAAGCGTCATGGCGCTGTCTCTGTTATGAACTATTGGGAGCAGGGATACCTACCCCAGGCCATGGTCAACTTTCTCGCCCTACTTGGCTGGTCGCTCGATGACCGGACCGAGCTGATGAGCCGAGAGGAGCTGATAAAGAACTTCTCCATCGAGCGCATCAGCAAAACGGGGGCTATCTTCAACCAGGAGAAGCTTGGCTGGATGAATGGCGTCTACCTACGCCAGCTCAGCATCGACGAACTGGTAGAGCAGGCAATGCCCTTTCTGGAAAGGGGGCTGCCGAAGAAGGTCAAGCGCCCCATTTCCCGGGACTATGTGCATCAGATAATGCCCCTCATTCAAGAGAGGATGAGGACACTAAATGAAGGGGTAGAGCTGGCTCAGTTCTTTTTTGTGGAGAAGCTTGATTATGAACCTGCTCTCCTTCTTGAAAGGGGGATGACCGGAGAAAGGGCGCTAAAGGCGCTTAAGGCAGCAAAAGAGCGGCTTGAGGGCTGCCCATTTGAGGCCTCTTCCTTAGAGGACATACTTCGCCCTCTAGCGGCGGAGCTAGGGCTCAAGACCGGCGAACTCTTTGGCCTGCTCCGGGTGGCGACCACCGGTCGCACCGCTGCTCCACCCCTTTTTCAGACCATGGCCGTGCTGGGCAGGGAGAAATGTCAGAAAAGGATCGAGGCTGCCCTGGAGAAACTCTCGGATAATGCCAAAATGAAATCCCCCGCGCACAATCCCAGGCTGGAGTTAATATAGCCGGTTTACGCTTTGGGCACCATATAGTATATTATTACACAAGGGATTATCCCTGTAAGAGCTGTTAAGTTGCAAGATGTAGGGGGGCAAGCTTCCTCCCAGATTCTGACATAGGGTGTTTCTCAAGAATAGCCCTATCGGTGGCCTCGACCGGCGTTTGCCTGTACCGAGCCAGCATGCTCAGTCCCCTTGGCGTTGCCCAGCGCATGAAATTGGAAGCGTTGATGTCTGAGGGTTCAACCTGGCTAACGTCTGTCGCTACCCGGCACCGGAAGCAGTGAAATCCTCCCCGATGTGGAAACTGAACTCCAGCCGCTTTGCATATCTTTTTGAGTTCCCTTTGTAGCTGGTAATCGGGCATTGGCTCGATTGGAACGGCAAACAGCGGCACCAACTTCAGCGGTATCGGCTGAGGCTTCCTCTACCACCTTTCAGGGTTCAGATGATAAAATAGCTTCAAAAGCCCCCTGTGTAGCTTCATCAGAGGAGGTTGGCTGCGGGAGCTGGTTTTGGACTTGTTACGGACATTGACAACCAGCGAGCAGGGGTTTAGCATAGCCACAGTCGTTGATACGGAAAATCCCAGATTGAAGATATCCATTATCTCCACTAACCGAGAGAAGTTTCCTCAGGTCTCCATACCCATCGGTCCCGCCTGCATTGCAGCGGCACTAAGAGAGCAGGGACATAAGGTTGAGATACTCGACCTCTGCTTTGAACCAAAGGTAGAGGAAGCGGTCATCGCCCACCTGAAAAGATTTGCCCCGGAACTGGTCGGCATCTCTCTGCGGAACACAGAAAACAATGAACTGTTTCACTGCCGCTCCTATCTCGCGGATACCAAGAGCATCGTGGAAACATTCAAAAAGCAAAGCCAGGCAGAAATAGTCATCGGGGGCGCTGCCTTCGCCCTTTTCCCCGAGGAGCTCATGAGATACCTTGAGCTGCCCTACGGGATCGCCGGGGATGGGGAAAGGGCTTTCCCACTCTTTGTCCAGTATCTTCAAGGCGAAGGGGATCTGAACTCCATTCCCGGAATTTGCTATTGGGACACAAAAAGGGTGGCGGTAAACCCAGCAGCCAAGATCAGGGATTTTGCCGCGTTGCCCTTCCCCGCATATGACCTGCTAGATCTTCAGCGGTATCTGGCTGAGGTCCCCGCCCTTCCCATAGAGGGCAGGAGGGGCTGCGACCTAGCTTGCTCCTTCTGCCCCGACGGAGCCGATGAGGAGGGATGCCGGCTAAGAGCCCCCAAGCTGGTGGTTGACGAGATAGAGTTCATGGCCAAAGAGCATGATATCCGGAGATTCTTTTTCACCGATGGCGTGTTCAACTTCCCCCCAGATCATGCCCTGGCGATATGCCGGGAACTCAGAGAAAGAAAGCTCGATATAAGATGGGGGGCAGATATTAACCCAGTAGCCGTTTCCAAGGAGCTGGTTGCCGCTATGAAAGAAGCCGGTTGCCGAAACCTTGCCCTCGGCATTGACACCGCGTCAGAAAAGATGCTCCGAAGCTATCGAAAGGGCTTTCAAAAGGAGGACATCATCAAAGCAGTGAAGCTGCTCATCGAGGCCGAGATTCCATTCGCCTGTTGGGTCCTTTTCGGTGGTCCGGGAGAAAATCTGGACACTGCTCAGGAGACCATTGATTTTCTTCAAGAGGTGCCTCAGCCGGTCTTCTTTCGCGCTGGAATCAGGATCTTCAAAGGTACCGAGCTGGAGAGACAGGCAAGGGAGGAAGGCCTGCTCCAAGAGAACCACGATATGCTTTCGCCAACCTTCTACCTGTCCAAAGAGCTGGGGGAGGATTTCATGGAGTGGCTGGACAGGCAATGTGAGCCCCATGAGAACTGGTTTACCATCACCAAAATGGCTTGAAGCAGCAAACCGGGTTGTGCTTGATTCGTATCCATAAGTGGCTCACCTGCACCATTCTAGCTATCGAGTTTATGGAGAAGCTGATAAGGGAAGAGCTAGCCGCCCGCCAGGAGCGTCGCCTGGCGGTCAAGCAGTGCCTGGCTCATTCATTTCGATGAAATCTGACCCCCTGTTGTAACTGGCTCTTTTCGGCCGAGCTTGAGAGGTAGCTAAGCATAGACCACCATGCTTTGCAGTGTCAAGTCCTCCTCAGTAGCCTCCGAAGGTGAGGCTTGCCCCCGAATAGCTTTGACAAAGGCTCTAATTGATACTCCATTGTATGATAATGTATAATAAGAAAAGCTGGGGAATCGTCTAGCGGTAGGACGGCAGACTCTGGATCTGCAAGGCTAGGTTCGAATCCTAGTTCCCCAGCCATCTTGTGGGTAGTTAAGGCTATGGCCGAAAAGACACAAAAAAGAGTTCAGGTTTTGCCACGGTTCACACCATTGACAGTTCTTGTTGATTGTATTATCCTTACTCCAGTGTTTACCATGAAAGGAGGCTGAATGGTAGGAATTACTTCGTATGGTGCCTATGTACCCCTATACCGGTTGGACCGAATGGTGATCTTCAGTGCCATCGGTTGGGCAGCTCCGGCAATGCCTCATCCCGGGGAGAAGGCTGTGGCCAACTATGACGAGGACAGTATTAGCATGGCTGTTGCTGCAGCTGTCGATTGCTTAGACGGTCTTGATCGGGAAAAGATCGATGGTTTATATCTGGCCACCACCACCTCGCCCTATAAAGAGAGGCAGGGTTCCGGCATAGTTGCTAGCGCCCTCGATCTTCGTCCTGACATTCGAACCGCCGACTTTACCGATTCTCTTAAGGCGGGGACCACTGCCCTAAATTCAGCAATTGACGCCATCAAGGGTGGATCAGCAAAGAATGTTATGGTCGTCGCCAGTGATTGCCGCCTTGGAGCCGGTGCTGGGGCAGCCGAACAGCTTTTCGGCGATGGCGCTGCCGCTTTCCTCTTGGGGGATAAAGGGGTTATCGCCAGCCTGGAGGGCAATTATAGCATTTCTGCCGACCTTGTCGATGTCTGGAGAGCGGATGGAGACACTTTCGTCCGCAGCTGGGAGGATCGATTTATCCGTGATGAGGGATACACCAAGTTGATCCCTGAGGCTGCTTCTAAGCTTATGGCTAAGTATAATCTGAGCCCGAAGGATTTTGCTAAGGTGGCTTTCTATGGCCCCGATGTCAGAACCCATGGCGCGATAGCCAGGCGATTGGGGCTTTCGCCGGAGCAAATCCGGGACCCATTGCTTACCACGATAGGCAATACCGGGGCTGCTTTTCCGCTGATGATGCTGGTAGCAGCTTTAGAGGATGCCAAGCCGGGAGATAAAATCCTGGCTATCAGTTATGGTAATGGAAGTGATGCCCTATACTTTCAGGTGACTGACGCAATAGAGAAGGTAAGGGATAGAATGGGGATTAAGAAGCATCTGGCATCCAAGAAGCAACTTACCTCTTATGAGAAGTACGCCCGCTTTAGGGAGACGTTGCCGATAGAACTCACAGGACGGGCTATGCTTCCGCCTACTTCAATGTCCGCGCTGTGGCGGGAGCGTAGGGGGATCGCAGCTCTTGTCGGCTCTAAGTGCAAGCAATGCGGGACTCCACAATACCCGGCGCAAAGGATATGTGCCAAGCCTGATTGTAGAGCCATTGATCAGATGGAGCCTTATAGATTCTCCGATAAGAAGGCTCGCCTTTTCACCTACACCGGAGATAATCTGGCTTTCAGCCCCGATCCACCTCAAGTATATGGCATGCTTGATTTTGAGGGGGGAGGAAGGTCAATCTTTGATGTCACCGATTGCGTCCTCGAGGAGCTTAGCGTAGATATGCCGGTGGAAATGAGCTTTAGAAGGCTCTATCGTAATCAGGCACAGGGCGTCAGCAACTACTGGTGGAAGGCTGCGCCGCCGCGAGGATAAAGAGGAGGTAAAGATGACTACAAAGGCAAAAATGGCTGCAAAAGGCATAAGAGATAAAGTTGCTATTGTGGGGATGGGCTGCACCAAGTTTGGGGAGCTGTGGGATAAAGGTGTTCAAGACCTGATGGTTGAGGCTTACAAAGAGGTTTTGGAGGATGCAGGGATAGAGCCTAAGGACATTCAGGCAGCTTGGCAGGGCAACCTATATGAGTATACCGCGGTAAGTGCTATTCCCATGGCTGCGATTCTGAAGCTCCCTTTCATCCCGGTGACCAGAGTGGAGAATATGTGCGCCTCCGGCTCCGAGGCATTGAGGGGTGCCTGCTATGCCGTGGCCGCCGGAGTCTATGATATCTGTTTGGCACTCGGAGTTGAGAAGCTCAAGGATGCAGGTTATGGCGGTCTTCCCGTAGGGGGAGGAGGGGTAGGTGTCGGGCCCAATGCGACTGCGCCTGGCATGTTTGCCATGATGGCCACCAGATACTTCGCCAGATATGGCCTGAGTCCTGAGGAGGGAAAAAGGACACTAGCCCGCATATCCTCGAAGAGCCATCATAACGGCACCCTAAGTCCCAAAGCTCACCTTCAAAGGGAGATATCGGTAGAGGACATAATGAGAGCCCCGATAATCGCCTGGCCCTTGGGATTATTTGACTGCTGCGGCGTGAGCGATGGGGCGGCGGCAGCGATTGTGGTCCGGGCTGATATGGCTAAGAATTTCAGGCCTGACCCGGTCTATGTCAAGGCGCTTCAAATCGCGGCAAGTAGTGGCGAGGAAGCAGGTTACACCGATTACGACTATACCCATGTTGAGAGCACCTATCGTGCTGGAATCAAAGCCTATGAAGAGGCAGGGATTAAGAACCCCAGAAAAGAGGTCAGCATGATGGAGACCCATGACTGCTTTAGCATCACTGAGCTCGTTAATTATGAGGACCTGCAGATATCACCCAGAGGAAGGGCTAAAGAGGACATCAATTCTGGCTTTTATGACCTTGATGGTCAAATACCCTGCCAACCTGATGGTGGACTGAAGTGTTTCGGTCATCCTATCGGTGCCTCGGGTCTGAGGATGATGTACGAGATGTATAAACAGCTTCAGGGCAAGGCTGGCCCCCGTCAGATAAAAAACCCCAAGATCGGGCTCACCCATAATCTGGGCGGCGTTCCGCCGCGCTGCATCTGCAGCGTGTGCATTGTAGGGCTCTAAGAACTCAGCCACATCTTGCAGTGAGGGCTCCCCGATTCGTCGGGGAGCCCTCTTCTATTGTTATCTACCTCAGCCCAAAGCGCCGCTCCGTACTCCGCGCATTAGTTAAGGAATAGGCCTTTTCGATGGGCGAAGTCGCCAAAACGATGGACACAGGCTTCGTTTGAAAGCAGCGGGACCAAAGCTCGCTTCTTGCTGCAGACTATACTTCACTGCGCTTAAGGTTGTATCTGCAGTATGCTGTTACGACTGGAATATGATGACGAAGAGCTCCATTTAGAGAAGGTTATTGCGCCAAGCAGCCTTTGATTGTATAATCCTACAATGGGTTGGCAGTTAGTTCTTGCTTTTATCTTAATTAGCCAGCCATTTTCGACTAAGGGCGCATTCGTCTAGCGGCTTAGGACACCTCCCTCTCAAGGAGGAGATCACGGGTTCGAATCCCGTATGCGCCAGTTCTAATCCTTTTTTAGGGCAAGAGGAGATGCCAAAGGCAAGCGTCAGGACAAAAAATCCGAGGGGGTCACAGAAGTCAAACTAACTGCCAAGGGCGAGGAAGCCGTCGGTCCTGGAATAGAGACACTGAAGGCCCTGATCACAGGGGGCATGTCCACTTTGTCAGCAGAAAAGCTGGAACAGCTCCAAAAGCTCCCCCGATTGCAGCAGAAGGTGGCCGAAGAGCTGCACACAGAGTTAAACCCACCGCCGGGCTACGCTACAGGCGAGCCTATTCCTGTTGAATGGTAAGAAAGGGCCATCGCCTAGCTGGTGTAGCCGGAGGGGTGTGCGTTCATGAAGCAACTACAAGGTTGGAAAGAGCGGTTGTATTAGAAAGATAAAGCCACTGCATGGCATCATGCTGACGGTTGAACGAGTATCACCTGTAGCACGAAGGATACATTGCGCCCTTATGTCACATTCACGCAGGATAAAATAGGGCACGAACGTCGCGAATTGGCCGCTGAGTTCTACGAGAATTGACGGTTGAGAGTCGTTACGCTAGGATTGGCGTAAACAGTGACGAGGGCCGGGCATAGTCTCGCCAAGAGTTGAAAATGGAAAAGCCGGTTCACTTCCGTGACGGTCACTTGCAGGTCTATCGGTGCTCGCCCTCGGCTGCTACGCGTAGGATTAACCAAGGGGGAAAATATCATGAGCAAAGTTGCGATTATGACCGACAGCACTGCTTGCATCCCACGGGAGCTAGAAAGCAAGTATGATATTGCCGTTATGCCGCTGCTGATAGTCTTTGAAGACAAGAGCTACCGAGATGGGGTAGACATAACTGCCGGCGAGGTTTATCGGCTTATGCAAGATACGGATAAGCTGCCTACCACCTCGGTTCCATCGCCGTTGGATTTCCTTGAGGTCTATCGCCAGCTGAGCCAGAAGACGGAAAGCATCCTGTGCGTCATCCTTTCTAGCCTGCAAAGCAAAACTTTTGACGTAGCGGTGATAGCCAAAGAGATGGCCAAAGAGGCGATACCGAACACTGCCATAGAGGTCATTGACAGCCGAACTGTAGCCGGCGCTCTGGGGTTTGTCGTCCTCGAGGCAGCTCGTGTTGCCAGCCGCGGTGCTGAGCTGGCTCAGGTGGCTGAGGCTGCTCGAAGCATGATACCCAAGGTAAATCTCATTGCTATCTTGGATACCCTCTATTATCTGGCAAAGGGCGGCCGCATTGGCAAGGCATCAGCCTGGACTGGATCCCTCTTGAATTTAAAGCCTATCCTAGAGTATTCTACCTCCACGGGAACTGTAGAGGCTTTGGAGCGCCCCAGGACCAAAAGCAAGGCGGTAAAGCGCCTGCTGGAGATAATGGTAGAGAGGGTTGGGGACTCCCCAGTGCATGTCCTGGTGCACCATGCCGGGGTGCCTGAGGAGGGGGAGCAGCTTAAAGCTCAGGTGGCATCAAGACTCAACTGTGCTGAGCTGCATCTCACCGAGTTCACCCCAATGATGGGGGTTCACACCGGTTCTGGGATGCTGGCCCTCTCCTTCTACGCTGAAAGCTGACCTTAATTTCGGGTATCCCCAAGGGATGAGCCCTTATAGCCGCCTCTTTGAGAACGCTGCAATATGTATGATGTCGTCGTAATCCAGGCTGGCCTCTCGGTGCCTTCATCCAACAAATCGCCGCTATAAAAGAGTAATGCAACCCCAGTTATCCTTGAACTTTTTCTCTTGGTTAAGAGTTCCCTCAATCTCTTATCCGTACCACCGTTTCAGGGTGCATAGGTAACTTCCGACCAGAGCCCCTTAATCTAAATTAGAGCGCAATCCAGCTTCAGTAGATTCGCTAAGCGAAGTAAAAGGCAGCTCCGGACTCGGCCATTTTATCATAGGCGGCGATATATGGTCGCCTTTCCTTAAGCACGTGGTAAAACACTTTAAGCAGCCACCTAGCCATCGCAGTCTTTGCAACATTGGCACCTTTTTTCTTCCTAAGAGCGTCCCATCGTTCCTTTATTTCGGCATCAGCATAGGAAGCTGGCACCGCGGCCTCCACCAAAGCCCACCTTAGCCCTGTGCCTGATTACCTCCGCTTTACCCTATTGTCTCGTCTCCTCAAGTAAGATCGGCCATTTGCAGTCGCACCAGTGTCCGCCAATCGATCGCGTCAGTCTTTATCTTCAAACAAAATGGCTTTTAGTTTGTGCCAAGATTGTGATCACGCATAGATATGCCAAAGCGTCGGATACCTGTGATAAAAAGAACAGTTTGAGGTACCCGCATTATTTTCCTGTTCTCTCTATAGCGGACAATGTAAGACCTTCCATCTTTAAAATGCCTTTACCATATATCCCTCTATGGTGGCATGTATACCCGCACGCATATATGGTTAACGTAGAGGGATATAGCTGTTTGTGCTGAGTGTGTTATAATAGCCACAGGGGAAGCTGTGGCAAAGATAAATAGCTTTAATTTCGGGTTTATTGTGGTTGATGGGAAACAGTATGTCTATGACGTACTAATCCTGCCTGATGGCACTGTAAGAGAGCGGGAACCCGGCAAAGGGAGGTTGGGCAGCCACACCATTACATGGAACAATGTGGGAAAGATAGTCAAGGAGCAGCCTGAGGTTATTGTAATAGGCACCGGAACAAGCGGTCTAGCGAGACTGTCTGGGGACACAGAGGTTTATCTTCATCAAGCTAACTTGAATCTAGTGGTTCTGCCGTCTTTCCAAGCCGTAGAGAAGTTTAACCAGTTAGTGGATGAAGGAAAACGGGTGGCGGCTCTTATCCATATTACTTGCTAGAGAAGTTCGAGGCAGGTGATATAGGATGTGGTATCGAGAGCGCCATCATTTTGGCTTTGGTCTCTGCTTTCCTCCCTTCGGCTTTTACTAGTGGAATGAGACCCTTCCCTCGGCTGGAAGAGGATCTATGCATGCTTGAGGGATACAAAAAGAGCTAGAGCAGGAGCTGAAGGAAGTAGAAAGTGAGATCGAGCAACTAAAGCGAGCTTAAGCCAGCTAGATTGGCAGAGTTGCAGAACAAGAGGAGGGTAGCTATGCTCCTTGTAACTCTTTTGTCACCGAAGGGAAAGGGAGCTGAAGCGGTCAATTATCTAAAGAAGCTTAAGGCCCCCAAAGGCATCACCATGCACGCTGTGTATTTCACCCTTGGGCGTTACGATGGCGTGATCGTTTTTGAGGCGCCTGACGCAAAGACGGCGATGAACTTCGTGATGGACACAGGCTTTGCGACGGACTATACTGTCGAAACCCTTACCGCTGTTCCAGCTAAAGAGCTGTGAGTAATGGTAGGACTGTGTAGATAGAGGAAGCCCAGCCAGCCGGCTTGGAGGGCAGAGGATAGTTAGATGACCCAGCCTATCCACCGGACCTTTCCGGTTCAAGGCACTCACACCCCTTGTGTTGCACGAAATGACGTTTTGTAGTGGTAGCCCTTGGCCGCGAATTCAGCGATGACGGAAGGGCGCCACCGATCCTGCCCGTTGGCAAGGATCTCGCGATTCGATGGATTATTAAATGCTATGGCAACCGAATAGAACAACCCTTACGAGGCGCCATAGTATCTGCACGGACACTCATTTCACTAGGCCACCGCAGGCCTTAGCTCGCATGCTGCGCCAGATTGACAGCCAGCAAGCAGGAGTTTTAACATAGCCATAGTGGAAGTATAAGGAGCGAATATGATATCGTTTAGTCCCTCTGAAGAACAGCAAATGATCATCAATACGGTGAGAGAGTTTGCTGTCAATGAGATGCGGAAGCTCTATCGGGAGTGCGACGAAAATGGGGAGATTCCCACAGAGATCATCGACAAGGCCTGGGAATTCGGTCTAATTGCCGGCAGCATTCCTGAGAAGTATGGCGGCTTCGGCAGAGAACACTCGGCGGTCACCAGCGCATTGGTCGCCGAGGAGCTGGCATGGGGAGATCTCGCCATGGCCATGCATATCCTCTGCCCCGCCCTAGTGGCCTTCCCCATTTTGGAGACCGGCAGTGAGGAGCAAAAGAGAAAATACCTCCCCCTTTTCTGCGGTGAAAACTATAAGCCAGCCACCGCTGCTCTCATTGAGCCCCGCTTCAACTTCGATGCTCATAACTTGACCACCACTGTCCGCCTCGATGGCAATGAGTATGTGCTGAGCGGCGAGAAGTGCTACGTCCCCCTGGCTGCCGGTGCCGACTTGGTGCTGGTCTACGCATCTTTTGACGGCGTTACCCAGGGTTTTATCGTAGAAAAAGGCACCCAAAGGCTGGAGGTCGGCGAGCGCGAGAAGAACATGGGACTGAAGGCCTTGGCTACCTATGAGCTCGCCTTGAACGACTGCCGCATCCCCAAGGAGAATCGGCTGGGCGGGGAAGTGGGGTGCGATTTCAACCGGATTTTAAACTATTCCCGGGTAGCCCTTTCCGCCATGGCGGTAGGGGTAGCCAGAGCAGCCTATGAGTATTCACTGGACTATGCCAAACAGCGTTATGCCTTTGGAGAGCCCATCGCCGCTCGCCAGGCTATTGCCTTCATGCTGGCAGAAATGGCCATTGAGATCGATGCCACCAGATTCATGACATGGGAGGCTGCCTGGGAGCTTGATCGAGGTAGAGATGCCACCAAAGATGCATACCTGGTCAAGATGTATGCTGACGACATGGTGTTGACCGTCACTGACCGCGCTGTCCAGATCCTAGGCGGACATGGCTACATTCGCGAACACCCGGTTGAGCTATGGCTCAGGAACGGTCGCGGATTTGTCACCTTCGATGGCATGGCCATTGTCTAGAAGGAGGTACCCATTATGATCGACTTTGAAATCCCACCCGAAATCGAAGCTGCCAGAAAAGCAGCCCACGAAGCTGCGGAGAAGCTATTTCGCCCTATTGCCCGCTACTACGATGAGCATGAGCATGAGAGCCCTGATGAACTGATCGAGACATTGTGGCACAGCCCCTCCATAGGTATGGGCGCTCTTGGCGGGGGCAGTGGTGGCATCGGCCCTGCCGCTATATTTTTGGCCGAAGAGAGCACTTGGGGTGATGCCGGCCTCACCATATGTGCTCCGGGCCCTGGCCTGGGGGCTGCTGCCGTTTTGGTATCGGGAACCCCGGAACAGAGGGAGCGCTTCCTCAAGCGCTTCACTGGAGGAGGGCCTAAGTGGTCAGGCATGGCGATCACGGAAGCAGGCTGTGGCTCCGATACCGCTGCCATTACCACCACCGCGGTGCGCGACGGCGATGAATGGGTGCTCAATGGGGAGAAGATCTTCGTCACCTGCGGCAAGAGGGCTATTGTGGACTCCGATGGCTTTGTCGTGGTTTGGGCCACCGTTGACAAGTCGGCGGGGCGTGCTGGCATCAAGCCCTTTGTGGTGGAAGCGGGAACACCGGGCATGAGGGTGGAGAAGTTGGAGAGAAAGCTGGGAATCAGAGCCAGCGACACTGCAACCATCGTCTTTGAGGATTGCCGCATCCCGTATAACAACATACTTGGTAGCCCTGAGGTGATAGATAAGACCAAGACCGCAGGCTTCAAGCAGGTCATGGCCACCTTCGACGTCACTCGTCCCTTCATCGCCGCCATGGCTCTAGGCGTTGGTCGTGCCGCCCTTGACTTCGTCAAGGAAACCTTTGACAAGGAAGGCATCAAGATACGCTATGGCTTGCCTCGCCATAAGCTGAGCGCGATCGAACGCGATGTTATGGATATGGAAGCCAATATCAAGGCAGCCGAGATGCTAACCTTGCGGGCAGCATGGATGATGGGCCAGCTGCAGCGCAACGACCTGCAAGCCTCAATGGCCAAGGCCAAAGCGGGGCTTGCCGTCACCAGGATCACCCAGAAGGCCGTGGAACTCTTGGGTCCGCTGGGCTATTCGAGGAAGAATCTGGTCGAGAAGTGGATGCGCGACTCCAAGATCAACGACATCTTCGAGGGCACTGGCCAGATCAACACGCTCATCGTGGCGCGGCGAATCCTGGGCTATACCAGGGAGGAGCTAAAGTAAAGGGCATCCTGGCATGATAGCTTGCCGCCACATCCCATCCTATAACCTATAGCTCGATCTCTTTTAGATCCGGGGCCACGATGAGTCTGGGCTCGGTAAGGGCCTGAACCTCTGCCGCCGACCAGCCGGGGGCTACCTCCTTGAGCAAGAGCCCCTCAGGGGTGACCTCGATTACCGCTAGGTCAGTTATGATCAGGTCTACGCAGTCCCTGGCGGTGATGGGGGCAGTGCACTGCTCCACGATCTTGGGCTTCCCATCCTTGGTGGTATGCTCCATAGCGATGATCACCCTCTTGGCGCCCATTGCCAGGTCCATTCCACCGCCGATGGTGCCGCCCAGGGGGTCTTGGCCGGTGTTCCAGTTTGCCAGGTCCCCCTTTTCCGATACCTGCAACCCGCCAAGGATAGTTATCAATCGCCCGCTCCGTATCATAGCAAAGGAGGTGACCAAGTCGAAAATAGCCATCCCCGGCGCTGGAGTAAAATATCTTCCCCCGGCATCCACATAGTATTGTTCTGCCTTCTCCACCTCGTCCTGCGTCACAAGGGGGCCATAGCCTAGAGCACCGTTCTCCGACTGGAATATTACGCCCTCAGGGATGTGAAGGGCACAAAGGGTTGGTATGCCGATGCCAAGGTTGACATAGTCGCCATCCTTGAGCTCTTTGGCCGCCCTCATCGCTATTACTTCCCTTTCCAGCCTCTGTTTCATTTTCCTGCCTCCTGCGAAGCTTGATATCTACCTGAACAGAATCTTGCGCACGATGTCCATCTGAGCGACCTTGAAAAGCAACTCCTTCGCTATCTGGGAGCTACCCAGGCCTCCCTCGGGGACCTTCACAATGCGGTCAACAAATATCCCCGGGGTCACCACATGCTCGGGGTCGATCTCCCCCACCTCGACTATTTCGTCAACCTCAGCGATGGTGACCTTAGCTGCCATCGCCATCACCGGGTAGTTCTCGCGGAACACTCCCCGGTAGATTAGGTTGCCCAGCTTATCCGCCTTGTGGCCTCTGATGAAGGCGTAATCGGGTCTTATCGGCATTTCCAGGATGTACTCCTTGCCATCGATAACCCTTTTCTCCTTCCCCTCCTCCAGGATGGTGCCCACGCCCACGGGGTTATAGATACCCCCCAGGCCAGCGGCACCAGCATACAGCCTTGAAGCCAGCGTGCCATGGCTGGTAAATTCCACCTCAAGCCCCTTCTCCACATATTCCTTGATAAAGGCCCCGGCACCTAACACCTGGAGACCCACCACCGGGGTTATCAGCTTCTTTAGCTGGGGCAGCAGCACCGTCAGGTTCACCACCTCATCCTCAGTGAAGAAGGGGGTGGGTATGAAGTTGTGCACTATCAGCGTCAGGTCCTTTACCCCCTTCCGCTTAAGGGCAGCGATCAGGTTTTGAGAGAGGGATGTTACCCCCCAGCACCCGGTGGCGATGGAGGCGCCATCGGGGATGTCTGCCACCGCCTCATCAAAACTGTCAAACACCTTATTGATCATCAGTACCCCCTGAAAGCAAGATTTCGAGAATAGCTGTATCATTCTAGCGCAAAGAAGCAGAGAAGTGAAGGATTATTGCCCCCTTGACACAGGGTAGTACTGTGCTTTAGCGTATATGAAATGCTGTACGAAGAACGAGAAGGGGGTGACTGATGAAGAGATGGTTATCTTTACTAGCGATTGTAGTCCTGGGCCTGGCGCTGGTCATCGGCGCAGCCTGCGGCGGGGGGAAGGAGAAGGAAGAGGGTGTAACCGAGTTGAAGTGGGGCATTGGGCTGCCGCTGAGCGGCCTCTATGGCGCCATTGTCGGCATCCCGGAAAAACACGCACTTGAGTTGGTCGCTGAGAAGATCGGCGAGTTTACCGTGGGCGGAGAGCAATACCGTTGGAAGCTCATCTTTGAGGATAACCGTGCTAGTGCAGAGGGCGGGGTAGCTTCGGCTACCAAGTTCATCTACGAGGATGATGTGGACTTCATGCACCAGACACTTAAGGATCCAGGGATGGCCGCCCTACCTATATGCCAGGAAAAGGGGATGCTTCTCGGCATCTCGGGCTGTAATTTCGATGATTTCAGCCCAGATACGCCCTACCTCTTCCAGACCTCTGCTACCTGGTCGCTCCACGCCCCAGCGTTCTTTGACTGGCTGACTAGGGAGCACCCGGAGGTGAAACGTGTCGCCATGTGTGGCCCTGAAGGCCTGCTGGGGGAGGCGATTGCTGATGCCGTGCGCGCCTCCGCCGAGCACTATGGCCTTGAAATGGTAGCTGAGGAGTCTTACCCCATGGGACTGGTGGAATTCATGCCCATAGTGACCAAGATCATGGCCAGGGACCCCGACCTTTTTGTGGGTGAAGTTGCCCCGTATGATTTGATGAAAGCAATGGGCTATAAAGGGCTGGCCGCTACCCCATACTGGACCGAATCGAGCGCCGAGCAAGTAGGCTGGGATGTGTGCCAGGGCTATCTGATCTTTATGCCTCACCCGATGAGAGACGTATGGCCCGAAGTGGCAACCTTTCGTGCTGAATATGAAGATCGCTATGATGTTGAGCTCACCCCAAGTGCAATCTTGGCGGTTAATTTGATCTACGTCCTGACCGGCGCCTTGGAGCAAGCTGGAACCGTCGATGATGTGGATAAGATCATAGAGAC
>Ga0315296_10001741_pt1 | contig 18939 bp, 22 predicted proteins | sample YL17G14_18_MG_FD_203921 | JGI IMG/M metagenome (GOLD analysis project Ga0315296, IMG submission 203921) | Sediment microbial communities from Yellowstone Lake, YNP, Wyoming, USA - YL17G14_18 | ecosystem: Environmental > Aquatic > Freshwater > Lake > Sediment | place: USA: Wyoming | collected... | reverse complement strand
CCGCAGAAGTGGATCCGCGTGGCAGTTTCACAAGAGATGCCGACTACAAAACTCAAGACATTGGCAACTGCGATGAAACTTTCCTGTGAAACCCAAAAAGATGGCTCCTTGCTTGTATACGGCGAAGACCAGAGCATAAAGGATTTTGTCAAAAAAATGGCTTCCGAATACGGGAAGAAAACTGGGAAATACCGCAAAAAAGTACATAACTGTTAAAGCCTAAGGGCACAATAAACGCTTTTATAAAAAATCATACAACTGTCTGCCAAAGAGAAATGTTCACGGCGGGAAGCATGAGGACTCAGACTGAATGCCATACATCAAGAAAATAGAGGTTAAAGGTTTCAAGTCGTTCGGACCGCAAGTCGTAAAAATAGCGGTAGACAAGGGTTTCACTGTCGTCACGGGTCCAAATGGAAGCGGAAAAACAAACGTCCTGGACGCATTGCTTTTCTCTCTTGGTGAACTCAGCACAAGAAGACTGCGCGCAGAAACAGCTGCCAAACTGATTTTCCACGGCTCGGAGCAAGCTGGTCTGGAAAGAGCGAAGATGGCAAAGGTGGTGATTCAATTTGACAATGCAGATGGAAGGATGCCAGTTGACACCACAACGGTGACGATTTCTCGGGAAGTCTACAGAAATGGACTAAGCGTATACAGACTCAATGGAAGAAGAATCTCAAGAATGCACATAATGGAAATCCTTTCCATGGCAGGAATAAGCTCGACAAGTCAGAACATAATCTTGCAGGGCACCATAACACGCCTCACCGACATTTCTCCCACGGAACGCAGGAAAATAATCGAGGATCTGATTGGAATAGGCCAGTACGACGCTGAGAAAGCCGAGGCCGAAGAGAAACTGAGAGCAGCAGACATTTCCATACGCACCGCCATGGGCAGAATCGACGAGGTGCAGAAACGACTTGACGACTTGGAAAGAGAACGCAACGAACTTCTCAGAGTCAACTTCATCCAGAACGAACTGAAACAGTTTGAAGCCGTCAAAGTCTCATACGAGATGGCGCAGACAACGAAAAAGGCAGAAGAAATCTCGTCGCTAGCAGAGAAAGTCAAAACTAGGGTCGACAGACTGCGACAGGTCCGCGATGACTATAGGTCCAAGAGGCGTGAAGTTGAAGGCGAATGGAGAAAGCTCAGCTCTGAAATAGTTGAAGAAGGCGGCTCACAAGTCCTCAAAGTGCAGATAACGATCGGAGAGCTAAAATCCAAACTAACGGAGTTGGCGACCAGAATCAGTTCCAACAAAACCAGTTTCGAAGGACTGACACGCATAGAAGAAAACAACCTGCAGCAGCATCAAAGCATTCAAAAGGAAATTCGAGAAAACCGAATGAAGATCAGACACCTGAGAATCGAACATGACAGAATTCTCAGTCAAATAAACGAGAAACAGACAGAACACGACCTGCTTGCAAAAGAAGCTGCCCAATTGTGGGAAAACCTGGGAGAAAACAGCAAGAGAATACGAGAAATCGAGATCAAACTGGACAGCGATAACAAGCGACTCGCGTTCTTAAGGTCAGAATACCTGAAGAACCAAACGACTATCAGCGTGCGGACAAGAAGGCTCAGAGACCTCAATGAACGCAAGGAAAGGTTCGCCGGTACGTTCGCTGAACTTGACAAGTCCTATCAAGAACTAGAAAAAGTCCAGAAAGAACAGAGGACCCAGCTCAAAAACTTGGAAAAGAACTTGGAAAGGAGAATGGCGCAGAAAGAGGCCGTTGGAAAGGAAATTGTGGAAGCAGGCAAGATAGCTGACTCTGCGCGAGAGGCAGTGGTCGAGTTTGTTACGCAACGAGAACTTGCGGAAACCGTCGCCGCCGAAGAGAACGCACTCAGAAGCATAGAGGAATTGGGCGAGCTTGGCGTAATAAAAGGTGTATACGGCAGACTGCGCTCTCTAGCGAAGATAGAAAAGAGTTATCAAAAAGCCATAGAGGCGGCCTCTACAGGATGGCTTGACGCCGTTGTTGTAAAGGACTTCGACGCAGCCTTTGCGTGCACAGAAACGTTGAGAAGAATGAAACTTGGAAGAATCAAAATTATCCCACTCGAAGGGGCAACCGCGACCAAACCGCTGAAAATTCCCCAGAAAGAAGGCATACGCGGATCAGCCGAGGCTTTCATAAAATCCGAAAGAAGCTATGAACCCGCCGTGCGCTTCGTATTCGGAGACACACTCATAGTAGCAGATGACAAGACTGCTTTCAACATGTCAAGTCAAGGATTCCGAACGGTCACAGTGGAGGGAGACCTCTTCGAGATCGGCGGTGCCTTCGAAAGCGGATATTACCGCGCGCCTATAGATTTCTCCACAATAATTCCTAGTGAAACAGCCATCAAAAGCCTAGACGAAGCCGTCAACGCACTTCAACAGCACCTTTCAAGAAGAAACGACGACATAACGGGTTTCGAAGAGGAAATCGATAGGACGCGAGTGGAAATCGCGCGCCTATCAGACGCTATCACAACGTTGGACAGGGAAATAGTCAGAGTAAAGAGAAGCGTAAGAAGAACGAAACTCAACGTCAAACGCGTGGACCACTACATTACTAAGATCGCCAAGGAAGTTGAAGAAGAAAAAGCCCAGATGTGGGTTCACCGAGCTGAAAGAAGTTCGATCCTTAAGGAAATGCGAAAACTCCAAAATGAACTTGCGGCTCTGAGAAAAAAGACCGACCCGGGAGATATTCAGGAAATGGAAGTCCAGAGAGAAAGACTTTCAGAGGAAGCAATTACTCTCAGGCAGAAGCTCGGGACGAGCCAGACAGAAATATCAACTCTTCAGTCACAGTTCGACAACGTTTTGAGGGTTGGTTATCAAAACTCGAAGATACAGACTTCAAAGGTTGAAACACAGCTCAGAAGGGTCCAAAAGGAAGTTGAGGAAGGTCTTCAACAGAGAGAAGTGTTGAAACAGGAAGTCGCGCAACTAGAGAAGAGTCGGGTTGAGCTTTCAAAATCGGTTTTCTCAGCAAGGGAGGAAGCCAAGAAATTCACTAGCCAAATAGATGAAATAGACAAGGACCTGAGAAAGCTAGACGCGGAGTATGAACAAGCAGACCGACTGAATAACCAAGTGCAACTGAACAGTCAAACGTCGCTCCTGAAACTTGAACAGTATCGAGGTCAACTCAGACTCATTGGCTATGATCAACCTTTGGTCGTCACGTCGAAGCAGGTTGAGGAAGCCGAAACATCCATGAAGATGATGCAGCTGGAACTTGAAAGAATCGGTGCAGTCAACCAGCTTGCATTGTCACATTACGCAGACCAAATTTCACGTTATAAGGAACTGTCCATGAGAATGAACGAGCTTGAGAAGGAAAAGCAAGCAATCGTCCGGTTCATGGATGAGATCGAACAGAAGAAACGCAAAGTGTTCACTGAAGCCTTCGAAAGAATCAATGACAAACTGAAAACGTACTTCTCAAAGGTCACAGGAGGCGGAACAGCAGCCTTGATGCTTGAGAACGTTGAGGAACCCTTCTCAGGCGGCATTGACATGATAGTACAGTTCCCAAACAAGCCTTCAATAGTCGTAAGTGGAGCCAGCGGTGGCGAACGTTCAGTGGCAGCCATCGCATTTCTATTCGCTTTAAGAGAATTCACACCTGCTTCCTTCTACATTCTAGACGAAATCGACGCCCACCTGGACGCGTTCCACGTTTCGAAACTTGCAGATCTCTTGGTTGAAGAATCAGACAAAACGCAGTTCGTAGTCATAACATTGAAGCCCGAAATGGTCAACAAAGCCCAAAAAGTCTATGGGGCTTACATGCGAAACGGAGTGTCAAACGTCATATCGACCAAACTCCTGGAGGCTTCAGCGTAATGTCATCGACAACGGTGAGGAAGCCGTTCTACCTGTATCCTCCATGGAACATACTTTTTGAGTTTAAGAAGCTTGAAAAACTGGTACCTTGGAACATCAACATCGCATTTCTCCTCAAGTCTTTTCTTGAAAACATGGACAAAACTGGACAGGTGGACTTTAGGGCATCGGGAGTTGCGCTTGATTCATCGGCATTGATATACCTGATGAAATCACGACTGCTACTAAAACTCGAAGAACCTCCCCCGCCGCCTAAACCACCAATGGACTTTCTTCCTCCGCCACTTTTCTTGCCTCTCAGACATGAACTCACATCTACAACAATCAGAAACCTTTTGGATGTGCTAGATGATGTCTTGAAAGGAGAACAGTTGATCCGGCCTCCGCCGGTCGTTCCAGAGTCGATTCTGCCAACGGCTTCTGAGATATTTCCTCAGCTGGACATGTTCCTTATGGAAATTGAAGCCCAGATGGAGAGACTCTACAAAGTACTCTCAGATCGCGTTAAAGGCGCTGGGATAATCGAGTTTTCGACTTTGATCAAAGGAGTTGGACGACTTGAAGCCATCCGCACGTTCATTCTCTTATTGTTCATGGCACAGGAAAGCAAGATTAACCTGTGGCAGAATGAAGAGACAGAGGAGATTTACATAACTATTGGGGATTTGAAACTTGGAACAGACGGAGAATCAGGCGCCTAGTCTCTATGCTGAAGAAAAGGAAGAACAGACTCCAGAGAAGATCCACAGCGACCTGCCTTTAGTGGAAGCTGCACTGTATGTCGCGGGTCGACCGCTTGACTTGAACGACCTGTGCTCGGTCTTGAAAACACGCTCGAAGAAAAGAGCCAGACGCACCGTTGACACGTTGAAACAGGAATACACAGCAAGAAACACGGCCCTTGAAATTCTTGAACTGAAAGATGAAAGGTTTGTTCTGCAATTGAGAGCTGATTTCACCCCGCACGTCAGGAAATTCGTCAACAGACCACTACTATCCGTAGGGCCGCTGAAGACACTTTCCTACATAGCCTACAGACAACCAGTCTCGCAGAAAAGAGTCATAGAAGTCAGAGGCCACCACGCCTACGGCCACATAAAGGCCCTGAAAGACATGGGAATCGTGGGGAGCGAAAGAAATGGACGGTCAATGCTTCTCAGAACGACCGAGTATTTCGCAGACTACTTTGGCCTCAGCTTGGACACGTCAACGATGAAGAAAGAACTGAAACATGTTTTCGAAGAGCCTCCTAAAAAAGAAAACCGCGAAACTAATAACGGATAGCCTTATATTCGAAAGAACCATGATAATCCACACTCAAAATTCAACATCGACGGAGAAATAGAAATGTCCGATTGGCACGGCGACATGCACAAACAAAAACCATCAGGCGGCAGACGGCACGCTCACAGAAAGAAACGGAAATTCGAACAAGGCACGTTTCCGGTTGAAACATTAATGGGAGAACAAAAAAGGAAATTCGTCCGAGGCAGAGGCGGAAACATCAAGGTCAAGATACTGAGCGAAAAACAAGTATGCGTCACCGACCCGAAAACGGGAAAAACCGAAAAAACCGAGGTTGTAAGAGTAATCAAGAACCCTGCAAACATCGACTACAACCGTCGAGGCGTAATCACCAAAGGCGCCATCATAGAGACCCCAATAGGCCAAGCAAGAGTGACTTCGCGCCCAGGACAACACGGCGTGTTGAACGCCATTCTCACAAGTTCAGAGAAAAGTTAACGTGTTTCCTGTTTTTTCGACTGGGCACGAATAATCTAGATCTCAAGCGCCCGCGCCAGACTGCGATAGCCGCAATCGTGATAGTCAGAATGATTATTACAGCGTCTTGCTGTCCATCCACTGACATGCGGGCAAAGGGGCATTAAGGCTTTGCGGGCTGCTGTACTTTGGCAACAGAACGTATTTTCAACAGTTGCCCTGCAATTAGGCCGATCGTTTGGTTCTTAGATCCCTTCTTTTCCACAAGAAGCATGCCTGTTTTCACCCAGGGAGTCTTTGAATATCCCGCGTCAGGAACCAATTCGCATGCCAAACCGAGTTTCTCAGCCGCTTCTTTCACCTCTCCGATTCTCGGGACCGCAACAGCGAGGCTCTTGGAAACTCGTCTTCCGTCCATTCTAGTTCTAGCTAAGTCAAAGTAGGACGACCATATGATGATTTTTTCCTGTTTCCTCATCTTTTTCCCTTCTGCACCTCATTTCTGTGCATAATAAGCTATTAGAGAAGCGCCGTTCTTATCGACCCTGACGAAACCGAACCTTTCAAACTGTATTATGTCATCGGGTTTAAGTTTTCTGCAGGCGTCCTCCGCCACTCCTTCTGTTATCGTAGCGTCGGGCATGACCACGCTACAAGGCATGTCTCTGCCTATTAATATCCAATGTATCAGTTGTGCCTTGACTTTCCTTGCGTCCTCGTAGGATTCGCTTACGAAAATGCCTTCGGCAGAGTAAACGTTTGCCTTTTCGATCCTCACGTTGAACAGTTCCATGAGGCGAAGCATCATGCCTTCTTTCGAATCGTCAATGTCCTTCCTTGAAACCCACAAGGTCACAGCGCTGTTCTCTCCTTGCGGTTTCAAGAGATATTCCCTAAAGCCTCTCTCAGGGTGGTCTGGATGAAGGTTAAGTTTAACATTGAAATCTTTCGGAACTCGCTTGACGGTGAGCTCTATTGGCATCTGCACAAAGAAGTATCTGTCAGCGGTCGAGTCCAACATCTTTCTGTTGTAGGCGTACAGGTTCTCCCAGCTCAGCATGACGTCTGATGTCTTCGGCCCCACATCTATTATCATCTTTTTGACTGCATCAGGCTTGATTCCCCGCCTGCGCAAGGCCAAAAACGTGGCCAAACGTGGGTCATCCCAGCTCTTGTAAGTCCCTTCCCGCACGCCCTGCACGATTTTGGATTTGCTCAATGAAGCCCCTGTTATCTTCAGTCTTCCATAATGGATGGTCTCTGGATACTTCCAGCCAAAGTGTTTGTACATGTAAGTTTGTCGAACTTCATTCGTCAAATGCTCTTTTCCACGGATAATATGGGTTATTCCCATTAAATGATCGTCCACGCCTGACGCAAGGTTGTAAAGTGGCCAGACCCTGTACTTGCTTCCCACTCTGGGATGAGGGTATTTCTGAGTGTCAAGGACCCTGAGGGCAGGCCAGTCTCGGACAGCAGGGTTCGGATGATTCAGGTCTGTTTTGACTCTAACGACAGCTTCCCCTTCCTCATAGCCGCCCTCAAACATGAGTTTCCATCTTCGAAGGTTTTCTTCCACGGGAACGTCTCGGCACGCACAGGGTTTTTGAGCTAGTATTTTCTCGCGGAAGTCTTCAGGCTTGCACGTGCAGACGTAAGCGTTTCCATCTTTGAGCATTCTTTCAGTGTGCTCATAATATATCGGGATCCGGTCGCTCTGAATGTACTCTTGGTCTGCCTTGCATTCGAGCCAAGCCAAATCTTGCCTGATCAAATCGTAGAATTCTAACACGGGTCTTTTCAGTCTTGGATCCGTGTCCTCAAAACGCAGAATGAACTTGCCCTTGTACAACTTGGCATATTCGTGGCAAAGCACGATCGCTCTGGCCGACCCCAAGTGCAGCACACAGTCAGGGTTCGGTGCATAGCGCGTGACAACGTGGTCATACTTCTCGGCATTGGGCAATGGAGGAAGCCTTTTCTCTTCAGCTTTCTCTTTCACAAAAGCCTCCGGCCACTTTTCTTCAGTTATCCTTTTTTGTTCTTCAGGAGAAAGACTGTTGACCTCTTGAACAATTTCGCTGATCATGGCGGATATTTTCTTGACGTCACTTCTGTACTCTGGTTTTTCTCCCAGTATCTTTCCGACGACGGCTCCTGTCTGTGCTTTGCCATCATGCTTGACAGCATTCAACAAAGCAGACTTGCGAATAAGCTCCCTCAACTCTGCTTCTTTTGTGGGCGTCAAGAACATTACGCTCTATATTTTTCTCTCAATCAAGAAGGTTGCGAAAGCTTTTAGTTTTTCCTTTGCTGGCGAGTCAGGCAACAACGGATCAACTTCACCCCAGCTTCGTTGAAGCATTTTCCTTGCCTGTTGTTTAGCATGCTCTATTGAGCCATGATTCTGCATGATTAAAATGGCTTCGTTTCTAAGTTTCTGACTCGAAGTATGCATGTTGAGGATCTCAATCAACCGGTCTCGTTCTTTGACGCTTGCAGCTTTCAACGTATGAATCACTGGCAGACTGCGTTTTCCTTCAGAAATGTCCTGCCCTCTTCCGCCCTTCTTCTCGGCAAACTCGTCACTGATCAAATCCAATACGTCATCCTGTATTTGAAAACCAACACCCATACTCTCAGCATAATGCCCAAGCTTCTCAGTTAGAGTATTATCTGCACCTGCCAGAACGCTGGCGATTTTTGCAGACATTCTTGCCAAGGTTCCCGTCTTGTAGGCGCACATCTGCAAGTAATCGTTTTCGCTGATCACATCTCCGTTTGCCAGACCCCTGTGCCAAGCGATATCCATTGCTTGACCCAGGCTCAGGTTGATCATTTCTTGAGTATAGATCTCGTAGACCTTGTTAAGTGTCTGTGGGGCAAGGTTTCTTCTTTCCAAGAGTGGCAAGAGGGGTAGGTAGTACATCGCGTTTCCAGCGTTTATTGCAATGTCTAAACCAAAGATCTTGTAGGTGCAAGGTTTTCCCCTTCGGAGTTCAGAAGAGTCCTCTATGTCGTCGATCATCAGGGTTCCATTGTGAATAACTTCAGGTATGATGGCGAAATCAACGTATTCTACAGGATCGCGGCCCAGCGCCTCGCAGATGATCAGAAACAGTGTCGGCCGCCATCTTTTCCCGCCTCTGTCCAGAAATTCCCAGATGGGGTCGGCGACGGCTTTGTTCAAGGGTTCAAGATTATACGAATAACTTGGCGGAGATATTCTGAACAGAACTGCATTCTTAGAGAAGACTCTGGGAATATACTTCTCAACGACTTTGTTTATCAGAGGGGCCTTCTCTTGAAGAAGCACTTCAATATCCACAGCATGACACCTCATCTTCGCGCATAGTGCTCTGCGTCGAAGCCTCGTGCACGCAGCCATTCTGAGGTTTTGCCGGTTATGATCAACGGGGATTTCTTCAGTTGTTCAATGGAATCAGCCCCGACGAGGAACATGACATTTCTCAATTCGTTCATCAAGAGCGAAAGGGTCTTGACTGTCTCCTTTGTTCCTTTGACCGCTGACTGAAGAATCGGCTTTGACAGACTTGCTGCGCTTGCGCCTAAAGCTATGCTCTTGGCTGCGTCCACGCCGCTGCGTATTCCTCCAGACGCTATAACTGGAATCTTGACTGTTTCGGAAACCTCGACGATGCTTGCGACCGTGGGGATGCCCCAATCCCAAAAAGCAGCGCCTAACCTACGTTGAGAACTGTTATTTCTCGATTTGGCACGATAGTATTCAACTGCCGCGAAGCTGGTTCCTCCTGCTCCGCTGACGTCTATGCCTTTGACCCCTGCGGTTTCAAGTTTTTTTGCCTCTTCAGCCGCGATTCCCGCGCCTGTTTCCTTGGCAATGACGGGTTTCTCCAATTCGTCCGTTAGCCCTTGTATGCGTTCAAGAACCCCTTTGAAGTTTGTTTGACCCTCTGGTTGAGCGGTCTCCTGCAACGCGTTGAGATGTATTGCCAAGGCATCTGCATCAATCATTTCTAAGGCTTTCTTCGCTTCCTTTAAGCCGTAACCGTTGGCAAGCTGTATCCCGCCGAGGTTTGCAATGAGAAAAGCAGTCGGCGCCTTCTTTCTGGCGACTGAAAATGTCTTTTCAAGCCTTCTGTCTTCCAGCGCAGCGCGCTGACTTCCGACACCCATTCCTAAACCCAGTTCCTCAACGGCTTCGGCAATGGTCGCGTTGATTTTTTCGGCCTCCTCTGTGCCGCCAGTTATGGCACCTGCGATGAGTGGCGCGGCAAACTTGTGACCGAAAATCGTGGTGGAAGTGTCTATCTTGTTTCTTTCTATCTCGGGCAAGGCGCTATGGACAAAATTCACATCTTCAAAACCTGTTGTCAGATATTTCGCGTGAACATTCTCGTTCAATGATATCCTGATATGATCTGCCTTCCGTCTCTTTGTTTCATCTGACAAAGCAATTATTCCTTCTCAATCATTGTACCTTTTACCTTTTCTCCCTGTAAGGCTCTAAACACGGTGCGAGGCTCAGTGGCGTTGACGATTTTCACTGGAATTCTCTGCTCTACTGCAGGAATGAGTTCTGCCATCTTGCCGAACATTCCTCCTGTCACATCGCATGCCACTGTCTTGCCAAGTTTTCCATGCAATTTCCTGAGTTCTTCGAGCGTCAGGTGTTCGTACATTCTGGCGGTTTTTTCAAGTTTGGGGTCTGAATCAAACACTCCATCCTCGTCTATACCGATCACTATGCCTTTTGCGTTGAACTTCACTGCAAGCGCCGAAACCAGCTGGTCGCCAGAAAGCACCGTGAACCCAAGTTTCGTATCCAGAACTGCGTCTCCATAGAGAACCGGCGTGAACCCCATTTTCAACAGTCCCTTTACTGGGGCGTCCTCGAACTGTTTGATTCGACCGTTTTCCGTGATTATGCAGGATGAAGGCATAATGCTTACCGCCGGAACACTGTGCCAAACAAGTGAGTCCATGAACAATCCATTGAGCACTGTCATGACGTGATGTGTTTCGGAGAAACCAATCTTCTGCGGCTCCTCTTTGTATCCTTCCTTTATTTTGTATTTTTCAGCAACTGGATGACCAAAGCTTCCGCCACCATGGACGATTATCAGGTTTGTGATCTTCGCGTTGTGTATTTCCTCAGCCAAGCGGTCTATTTCATGTGTTCTGGCCGCAAGCTCTCCTTTCTTGTCAGTTATCACCGAGCCCCCGATTTTCAAAACCGTAGGTCTAGGTTCGCTCAATCCTAACACCTTCATCAGTCTTCTTTGCCATGAAAGGTCTTCCACCCGCCCTCATTATTGCATCAAGCACGTCTTGAAGTTTCCCTTCGTTTGCCAACGCAATCATGCATCCTCCCCCTCCGGCGCCAGTCAATTTCGCTCCATATGCACCCGCTTTTTTCGCTGCGTTTATAAGCCATTCGAGGGATTCGTCTGACACGCCTATTCCGTAGAGCAAGGCATGGTTGACGTTCATCAGGTCCCCAAGTGCTTTCAAATCGTTATGCTTAAACGCGTCCATCGCCCTCAAAACGATTTCTCTTGCAGTCTTCTTCATAAGCTCCATGATCTGCGGGTAGTTTTTTGCTATGGCCCTGACCTTGTCAACCTGGACCTTTGTTGATCTTTCGACGCCAGTGTTCCCAATGACAAGTGGGACTTCAGTTTTCACCTCAAGAGGTTTGAATCCTGTATCGGTCTGAAAAAGTAGGGTTCCCCCGAAAGTCGCTATCGCGGGATCTACGACCGAAGCAGTTCCATGTACCACTCTTTCGGCTTCAAGGGCAACGCGGAAAACGTCTTCTTTCGTCATTTTCACATTCAGAAGTGCGCCTGCTGCTTCAGTTACAGCTGCCACCACGGCGGCTGAAGAGCCTAGTCCAGCTCCGACTGGAACCGTGGAGTTGATCTCAACGTCCAAACCTATTTGTTCCTTGTAGGCGGCCAGAACTCTTTCCACTGCCACCCTTACAGGTTCAAACTTCAACTTCGCTTCTCTTATGTCACCTTGCTCAACCTTGAAAACTCCGTCCTTGAAGTAGCCTTTCAGGTTAAGGTTTGCGGATCGCACGTGAAGACATTTGTCGTCACTTTGGTCAACTGTTGCGTAGGCTCTTTTGTCTATGGCTAAGACAATGGCTGGTTCGCCGTAGACGACGAAGTGTTCTCCGAAAAGTATGATTTTGGCGGCAGCTGAGGCAGTGACCCCCATTCTACACCACTATTTTGTGAAGCATACGGCAGCGTACCCGACGACGCTTGAGTAGTCGCCAATTACATCTCCACTAGTCTCATAGCATAATAATTTTGCCTCTTTCACTCCCAACTTTTTTGAAGCCGTGATGAGAGCCGCTATCGGCCCATAACCGCAAGCCGTAACGCGGTTAGCTTCAATCGTGGAGTAAAATCGAACTTCGTCCAGTGCCTCTACGGTTTCAAGCACTCTTCTGTCTTTTCTTTCAGCTTCTTGCTGCGTCTCATAATGCGTCATGTCTGAAGAAGCTATGATCACACTGTTTCTCTGCGGGGCAATCTTCGCAACGGCTTCACCTACTTCTCTTGCTGAAGCCAAGTCCTGCATGAGAAAGCAGATGGGAACGATCTTGAAGTCTGAACCGTAGAGATACTGAAGAAACGGAAGCTGAACTTCAATTGAATGTTCCAGACTGTGCGCAGAATCATCAACATCGATAGTCTTGGCTTCTTTAACGAGCTTCTTTGCAAGCTCAGCGTCTACTTCCACATCGCCCAGCGGCGTGCGCCAGAAACCCTCGTTCATAACGGCCAGACCACTGCCTAAGCCGGTGTGGTTTGGTCCAAAAAGGAAAACAACGTCAGGCTTTGCGTCAATTGCCAAGCGATAGTAGGCATGAGCTGCTACGGGCCCTGAAAACATGTAGCCCGCATGAGGACATATGAGCCCTACTACTTTTGCAGGGCCGTTCTTGACGACTTCTGGAAGTTTTCCAGGCCCGAGCCTGCTTAGGAAGCACTCTTCTATTTGTCCTTTCAACGATTGAGGTCTTCCCTCATAGAAGGCTCCGGCTTGGCATGGCTGCCGAACCTTCGCCATCTAGTTAATCTTCCCCCTCTTCCTCCCTGGCTATTTTTGCCTCGAAATCATCAATGGTGACTGTCGGATCCTTGTCGACAGGCAATTCGCCTCGCTCACGTAAGACCTGTCTGGCCAGTAGCCAATAAATAACTGCTAGTGCTCGTCGACCCTTGTTGTTGGTGGGTATTACAAAGTCTACTCCGACAAACTCGTTGTCTGTGCTGCACAGAGCCACCACGGGTATGCCTACGGAAGAGGCTTCCTTGACCGCTTGAGAATCTGCCCTCGGATCGGAGACTATCAGCACGTCGGGTTCAATCCGGTTGGGATACAATGGGTTTGATAAGAGTCCAGGTATGAACCTTCCAACCACGGGGGTTGCCCCTGTGACTTTGCAGAACTTCGCAACAGGCTCCTGCGCGTAAAGCCTGGCGGCTGTGGCAGCAACCTTCGCAGGCTCAAATCTCGCGAGGAACTTTGCTGCTACGCGTATTCTATCATCAGTCCTCTTCACGTCTAGAACAAAAAGGCCGTCGGGTCTGACTCGATAGATGAACTGTTCCATGTCTCCCGTTTTCATTCGCGTTCCGATGTGTATGCCCGCAGACAACAACGTGTCCTGGGACAGAAGAAGCTCCTCTTCGGGAGCCACTGACGTAGCAGGTTCGGCGGTGTCGGTTTTCTCTTCTGGCTCTGAAACCTTAACTTCTTCAATCTCTTCACTAGTTTCTTCTTCTCTGTTTTCCTCTTCTTCGTTTTCTTCTTCATCTTCTACTTTGGTTTCATCGTCTTCTGACAAATCCTTTACACTTCCTTCAACATTTCAAGGTCAGCCATTTTGGCACGGTCGCCGAGAAACTCTTCGATTCTTATTAGTTCATTCATTTTTGCAGTGCGTGCCGCTTCAACAACTCCGGCTTTTATTACTGGACACTTGAACGCAACGGCTAGCTGCGCAATGTGCCAGTCGCACGTGTCACCTGAACGGTGAGACATCACTGGAGCGTACCCGTGTCGAAGCGCCAGTTCGATGGTTTCCCAAGCATCCGAGAGCGTGCCTACCTGGTTTACTTTGATTATGATTGCATTCCCTGAATGCATCTTCACTCCACGGTTCAGTCGTTCACTGTTAGTGGTGAAAAGATCATCGCCGCAGACCAGGCAATTCTTGATCTTCTTGGAGAGCTCTGCAAAGCTTCTGAAATCTTCCTCATGGAATGGGTCCTCAACATAGACGAGGTGATATTTCTTTGCGAGTTCAAGCACGTATTCCAATTGTTCACCTGAATCTCGCTTTTTGTTTTCTCTGGTGTAATCGTATTTCTTCTCTTTGCCGTTCCAAAGTGAGGAAGAGGCAAGATCGATGCCCATGCCACATTTGAAGCCCAGTTCACTGCTTTTCTCCTCGCAGGCCTTGGCCAACACTTCGAAGGCCTCAGCATTTCCTATGTTGGCGACCCAAGCTCCTTCGTCGCTTCTTCCGCCGCTGAAGAGTTTGTCCTTCTTGCTTAGTATTTCGCCGATTCTCTTGTGAACCTGAACGTTTGCCGAAACAGCTTCCAGAAAAGTGTCGGCGTCATGTGAGATTACAAGGAACTCCTGTATGTCAGGCGATCTTCCGCCTGCGTGCTGCCCACCGCTAATCGTGTTGCCCAGCGGATAAGGAAGTTCATGAGCGATGTGGCCGCCCAGATATTGAAAGAGAAGGAGACCGTTAGAGTTTGCAGCTGCTTCCGCGCAGGCTAGAGAAATCGCGAAGGCAGTGTTTCCGCCTATTGATCTGAAGTCTTTTGAACCATCGATTTCATGCAATGTCTTGTCAATTTCTTCTTGGCAGTCTGCGTTCAAGCCTACTATTTCCGGAGCTATGAGGTCATCAACTTTCTTGATTGCCTGGTCAACGCCGCCTGTTGGGTAATAGACAACTTCCGCCTTTCCTCGGCTTTTGCCTGCAGGTGCCGCAACCCTTCCAAAACCTTGTGCAGTGATTACGTCGACTTCTATTGTTTCTTCTCCACGGTTGTTGAAGACTTTTCTAGCAATTATATCCTCAATCACTGCCGCCATGATTTTTCACACAAGTTCTCGTTAATAGTAACTTCTGGCCTCTTTCCGTTTCTCAGCTTCTTCATAAAACCGCAGGACTTCATCCAAAATCTCTGCATGCGACAGCAACATCCGCCGACAACAATACCGCTTTACTCCGAGAGTGTCTAACACTTCGCCTGGATTTTCGCCAGCCTTGACCCTTGCAGTAAATTCTTCCCACTTATCCCCAATCAACTTGCCGCAAGTGAAACATCTTACAGGTATGATCAACCCATTTCAACCTTCTTTATCGATAGCTCTTTTGGTCCCTCGCCCGAGCACCTGGACCTCCGAATTTCTTGGGTTCCTTTTTCCTTGAATCTCCTGCAATCATCGTCCTGTCATATTCCGCGTAAACCGAGCGTAAATGAGTGCTCTTGGTCCACTTCAAAACCGCGTTTGCAATCGCGGTTCGTGCGGCCTCGGCCTGTCCCATGTAGCCGCCACCTTTTGTTTTCACATCCAAGTCCAACTGCTTCCAAACCTCTTCACCAGCCTGCACGAGTGGCTCAAACATTTTTTCCCGTGCGATTTCCGGCTCATAAATCTCAAGAGGTACCTTGTTTATGTAAACTCTCCCGATGCCCTGTCTGACGACTGCACGCGAAAGAGCAGTCTTCCTTTTTCCACTGACGACTAAAGTTTTCTTAGCAGGCATATCTATTCACCTTGATTCCATCCTATTTCTTTCGACAATTCACCCACCGTGAAATATGCACATTTCAACTTGCTCGCCTGAGCGTCACCGACCGTTTCCATCTTTTGATTCTCCAGGTCGTCCGGCACGCCGATGAACACTTTGAGACGTTTGTAGGCTTGTTTGCCTTTGGGCTGTCTGAACGGAAGCATGCCCCTCACGGTCTTTCTTACTATTCTGTCAGGTCTCCTGTTATGGAAAGGTCCATATCCGACGCCGCCCACTTCTAGGAATTCCTTGACTTCATTGACTTTGCTTCGTTTTCTACCCGAAATCACGGCTTTCTCGGCGTTGACTATGACTATTTCGTCGCCATTTAACAGCCGTTTTGCAATTTGGGTTGCCATCCTGCCTAAAATAAGGCCTTCAGCATCAAACACTGTCACAGGTTTGCTTCCAGTCTCCATTTTTTCACCCGATTATTTTCACTTTTGAGCCTTTGGGATCCTTTTTGATGAGATCGGCGAATGACATGCACTTTCCCTTAGCCGCATTTATCTTGTCCCTTGCCTTGGCAGAAAAACTGAACGCGGTTACAGTGATGGGATGAGTTATTTCACCCGTGCCTAATACCTTGCCAGAAACAACAACTGTTTCACCTTTCTTGCTGAACCTGTTCAGGCGACTTATATTCACCGGGCTTGTCCGCCTTCTAGGCTTGGCCAAGCGTTCGGCAACCGTCCGCCAGATTTCCGATTTGTTTTCGTTGCTTTGCTTTTTCAGAAACGTGATCAGCGCTATCAGTTCAGGGTTTGTGGCTTTAGTCTTCTTCAATCTTCTTCACCTTGACTTCGCTTTCAAGTTCTTTCAGCTGTTTGTCCAGTATCTTGACAGCTTCCGTGATGACGCGTTCAGGAGGCAGTGCCCCTGTAGACTCAAGACTGAATATGAAGGCATCTTCCTCTGCAGAAACCTCTATTGCTGAAGGTTTCTCTGGGCAAGCTTCAGCGCAATCTTGGCAAAGTGTACATGCCATCAGATCGCGGATCTCAATCTTGTTGTTTTCTTTAATCAGGACTTTTCTGGGACACATTTCAACGCATTTTCCGCACACATTGCACTTTTTGCTAATCATGATCTTCGGGAAATACTTGTATGCGCACATCGATACAGGCTGCCACTTTGCGTGGTTTTTTCCTTTTCCAAGCCTTGCGTACGCTTCAAGCCTTATTTTCTGTTCTTTAGCGAGTTTCACAATCGGAATCTTGTCGCTCACCGGCACAACAGTCTGACTTTCGGATTTCAACTCACCTGAATAAATGGTTCTTGACCCTTCTTTTGGTTCAACGTCAAGCGCAAGTGTGACCCTGCAGAGATTGCATCCAAATTCGCTCTTGCAGGGGCATTCTTCAGGGAGGTTGTAACTGTCAAGGTCAGTTTTGAGCGGGACAAGTCCGAGCCTGTGCGCTATAACTTCATCCTGAAGTACTGAGGAGTTCTCGACCATTACGATTTCGTCTATAGCCATACATGGGACTTCGGATGTCACTATTCGTCGCAATGCGTTCATGTATGGAACGTTCACTCCTTGAACCAACAGACGTAAATGTTCAGAGTCTTTCTCGAGTACTTTTATTTCCACTTACTTGGACACTCCATGCTAACCAGCGTGCCGTTCAATAGAACATTGGTGCATTATTTCAATTTTTCTGTCGAAAGAAGAACGGCTTAAACCTGTTAAACTCTTCTTCCCCTTCTACCGCCTGGTCTTCTTGTACCATCATGTGGGATAGGCGTAACTTCTTCTATGCGTTCTATCCGGAAACCTGCTCGTGCCAAAGCCCTGATCGCTGCTTGAGCTCCTGGTCCCGGGGTCCTCGGACCTGAACCTCCAGGTGCCCTGACCTTTATGTGTATTGCAGTTATTCCTTTGTCTTTGGCCACGTCCGCTGCTTGGGAAGCTGCACGCATAGCTGCGTATGGTGAAGACTCCATTCTGGACGCCTTCACAACCATGCCTCCAGACGTTCGGGCGATAGTTTCTGCACCTGAAATATCTGTCATGTGGATTATCGTGTTGTTGTAGGAACTGTAAATGTGAACAACTGCCCATTTCTCTGTTTTCTTACTTGAACTCAACCCTCTTATTCCTCCTCTGCCCCTGCTCGCTCAGGGCCGGTTCCTGTCTGTGGCGCGACAGTTATCGTCTGACGCAACGGATGGCTTGGATTAGCCAAAGAACTCTGTGCCATATATTCAATCTGAGACTCCTGAGACTTAGTGACCAAGTAACCAGGTATCTTGATTCTTTGTCCTCCGATCGTTATGTGGCCATGAGTTATCAGCTGTCGGGCCTGTTGAGAAGTCTTCGCTAAGCCTTTGCGCAAAACGATGGTCTGCAACCTACGTTCGAGCACGTCTTCGACTGCCAAGTCCAATACATTGTCCAAAACAGCGGTTTCAGGAAGAATGCCTAGTCTTTTCAAACGGGCCAGTAGCTCATCTTCCATTTTCTTGCGTTCTTCAGCTGTTTGTCCCACGAGCGATCTTGCGTTGCCCCTGAACCTGGACAATATTGTCTCATGGCGCCATAGTTCATGTTTGTTTCTTAAGCCGTACTGGCCGATAAGCTTGAGTTCTTCCTGCATGATGTCTGTTCGCCATGGGAACCGCGGGGTATCATACTTTTTTCTTTGCTTCCGAGTGTCACCCATTACTTCCTACTCTCCGCTGCTGCTGGTCTCTGCATCAGGGTCTTCTTCTTGACCCCCAACGCTTTGCCTGCTCTCCCAGTTGTCTTGGTTCTTTGCCCGCGAACTTTAAGACCATAGGCATGTCTGTACCCACGCCACGATTTTATCCCTTTCATCTGCTCTATATCCATCTTGGTTCTGAGAACAAGATCCGCACTTATCAGATGGCCATCCTTCCCAGTTTCCAGGTCTTTCCTTCTGTTCAAAAGCCAACCTGGCAGACCATGCTTGGCTGGGTCTTTGATCACGTCTTCCATTTTCTCAATGTCTGATTCTGTGAGGAAACCCGCTCTCTTCTCCGGGTTTATGCCTGCTTTCTTCAATATTGCATTTGCAAGACTCAGGCCTATCCCCTTGATTTTCGATAGCGCGTAAGAAGTTTTCAACGTGCCATCTACATCGGCGTCAATGATTCTGAGTCTGTACCGAAATTCCTCTGACATTAGTTAACATCCAATATAGGCTGAAACTAACAACGAAATAAACCGTAATTTATATAAGAATATCGGTTTTTAAACCAAGATTGCAGCTTCCGGACCACGTATCCTTGTCAATTCGTCAGGAAAACGTCTTCCGCGCGCGCAAGATGGACAGGAAAATCATCATTGCTGTCACCATCTTGGCCGTCGTAATCATCCTCGTTGCTTACTTTTTCTTGGGCAGCACAAACTCGTTGACAAAAATCGCCGTGAACCTAGCAGTCTTCAAAAAACTGTGGGAGAGGATTTCACGGTGACCATCGACGTTTCCAACGTTCGAAATCTGTATGGCTGGCAAACAAGGCTGAGCTTCAACGCGGAAATCTTGGGCGTTTTAACCGTCGT
>Ga0315296_10001740_pt1 | contig 18948 bp, 17 predicted proteins | sample YL17G14_18_MG_FD_203921 | JGI IMG/M metagenome (GOLD analysis project Ga0315296, IMG submission 203921) | Sediment microbial communities from Yellowstone Lake, YNP, Wyoming, USA - YL17G14_18 | ecosystem: Environmental > Aquatic > Freshwater > Lake > Sediment | place: USA: Wyoming | collected... | reverse complement strand
ATCGGGTTTTGCCACCTACTGTTTAACCGCCGGAAGGACTATCATCGATCTGACTCGGAAAACAGCTCTCGCCGATGAGAAAAAGACTGAAAAAATTTTCCCCTGTCACCCAACTGCGGAACTTGGGTCAGGTGCGGCGCGCTGGCGGCGTAGTAAGTGATCAGTTCTCCCCAGGTGCCATTGGGGGCTGTGTTTATCGCGAGTTTGTAGCGGATATATTGAGCCGCAGCGTCCAGCCACGTCTTGGCCATGGGATGGTCGGGGATCAGCGCCGCCGCCCAAGCCAGGCCGCAGAAGCGGTTAATCGGCATGTTCGGATTGCCCAGGTGGGTCATGGAGCCCCGCGGGTTCACGTCCGGCTCGGTCAGCGCGTAGCACAGGGCCGCCAGAGGTCACTCCGGAGACGGGTGCGCTGCTCGGGCGTAAGCTTGTCGCTGCTGAGCAGTTCGTCCATATCGCCCGCCCAGCCGGTCATCTGCGACACGCGATAACCGATGGCCCAAGGGATGTTCGACGGGTCCCCTTTGGAGAGCACATGCCTCGCTTCGCCGGAAGGACTGCTCCATTCACTGTCGCTCGTCAGCTTGTTCCAGAGTTCCTTACGCCGGGACTCGGCGTCGTTCACGTAGAGATATCGACGGAACTCGTCACCAGCAGGAAGTTGGCTCAGCAAGGGTTTCAGACGCTCGACATCGGCTTGACTGAAAAGCAGACGTGGGTAAGTCACCTTCGGGTCGGCCGGCCAGTCGAGAATCCAGTCCTTGTAATCATCGAGCGTGACGCAGCCTTCCTGGGCACGAAAGATCCAGAGCTTCTCGAAAGGCTGGAACCCGCCGCCGATGAGAGCCCATTGCCGGCGACAAGATGTCAGAGGTTGGTTTGGATCATACTCGCCGGTGTGGAGCATTGTGCGAGGGTGCGGGCTGGCACGGAGGCGCCAGTTAAGGCACACGTCACCGAGTTTATAAGAGAAGAGCATAGCATCCATCGGATCGATGGAGCCACGCCAGTTACCAGTGTGCATGGGCACGACGGCCAGGAACGGCGCTTTGCCCGATGCCACCGTGTCGCGGGAGAGGTCGGCGGTGTTGACCAGGCCGAAGAAATGCGCATTGGGATGCCAAGGGTAACGGACCGCCACGTCGAAAACGTGTCGGAACGGTTCGTCGTAGAGGATTGGAGTACTGCCGCAATCAGGCGCGTTCGTGAGACCCAAATCCCGAAGCGCCGCTTGAAATCGCTCGTCGCGCCCCTTCAGGCGTTCCTCGGGAGAAATCCAATAGGCCGTGTCGGGCTTCCATCCGCCGTCCTTCCAACCGCTGGTCAACGACACCATCAGGCGGTAATCCCATATCGAGCCGGGCGGGCCCATGTCGAACTGCTCATCGACGCGTATCGCCGGATCATCCGCCAATACCCGCGCAGTGAACTCATACCAACCACCGTCGCTGAAAGTGTATCGAAGCGTTGCATCAACAAACAGAGGCCCTTGTTCGGTGATCCGACATGTATAACCGGTGACCTTGGGGGCAGTCTCCGGATTCGCGGCGAAGAAGTAACTGCCCCCCACCCAGCGGCCGTCCGCCAGTCGCACGCCTTGAATCGGTCCCGGTGCGATCCCCTTTGCCAATTGTTGGCCGTAGGCAGACACCATCGTTGCCTGATCTTCGCCCATAGCCAGGGGCGGGTCAAACTTCACCTCGCCGGCTTTGGGCAAACGCAGCCCGACAATCCCATTGTCCAAGATGGTGAATCCCCCATCAGCATGCGCTATCGTCGAGACTGCACTGGTGGGCGTGCCGGTAATCAGTTCATAATGGAAACTGTCCATCTTGGGCAGCTCTGCGTAAAACGAAATCCTTGCGGATGCCAGCGAACCATCCGGATGCTTGCGCACACTCCAGAGTTGAAACGGATGTTCCATTCCGTCGGAGGTTACCAGGTTCAATTTCTCCGGTCGTACCATACCGGGTTGGAACTCTTTTTGATAGGTAACCAAGGTCCGTGGCCAGTCGATGCCTATTTCTTCGCGGGACTCGAATACGGCCAAGGGTTCCGCCATCATGTCCGCATGAACGGCAGCATATCCAATATGGATGAACACAAACAGGAAAAGGAATAACGGTGAGTCTGATCGGATCATATTCAACGCATGCTTATGAACAAAGATCCTGGAGATGGCGGCTGCGATGCTTGCAGTGTATCTCTTGTTCATGCATAAGTCTTTCACAGATAATGATTATTTTGTTAGCAGCTAGTGGCTAAGCCACGAGATGCGCTGGCCGCGGGGCAGCCGGCGAAAATGATTAGACCGTACAAGAGAGCAGACATATAATCGACGCCATTGATCCGGGCACGTCAGGTGCTCGTTTGCCCAAGAGGTCTTCTATGGAACGTTTGGCCCTGTATAGTGTTGTTTATGGAATCGTGGCGACCGCAGCCTTGGCGGCTGCCCCGCGGCCAGCGCAGCGAGCTGATTCTCAAGAACATTTGGAGGTCATGGTCTTCTGGGGCCATGAATTGCCCCGGACAACACCCTATCATGTGCAGTTTCTAACTGAAGAAGCACAGATCGTGAATGTCAGGGCCGTCGGCTTGGAAGCAAACGACATTCTCACAAATGGTGTGTTCAGAACACGTGCGGGCAACGGTGATATAGATGGTGCGCGGTTCATCCTTCGATATGCTGCAAGGAAGGTAAAAACCATCGGGAACCTGCACAGCATTTGGGCGGAGCTAATTGGCAACAGCGACGATGAGACGGTTCAGCGACTAAAACAGGATCCTGCGTACCGGCCTGATTCACGGAAGCTGACCGTGCAAATGGATGAGAGGGGCACAAAGGGCTTCAGCGTTACGGTGGATCAGTTGCTTGAAAGTAAGGCGTTCTGGATGCCTTCGCTCGGTGTTTACCTGACTGCCGGTGATGCTCCGATTTCATTCGCAGACCATCTGAAAGAGCTTCAAGCGTACAAAGGAAAGAGCATTCTGGAGCGGGTCCGGCGCGAGCCGGAAGCGGCTTATGATCAATACGCCGGACGCTGGGAGGATATGGGGAGCCCAACGTATCAAAACCGTCACATGATTCCGCCCGGTCATATTGTGGGAGTTACATGGGATAGCGCGATTCATAAATTCGGCATCGATCGCGGAGCAGGTATCTGGAACGACTACGGCAATCCCGACCACTTGCGATTCTGGTGTGACTTCGGCGATCTGGCCAAAGGGATCCAAGAATCTTGGAAAGGTCAGCGACTTGAGGATGGATTGCCTGTCATCACGACAATCATCGAGCAAGACAGCCTGCGTTACGAGGTGGAGCAATATGCATATCCTCTAAACGGTCCGCCAAATGAAAGGCGAGGCGACATCCCGATGGTGCTGCTGCAAAAAGTCAAGGTCATGAATCTGCGCAGCCGGGACACGACAGCCTCCGTGAAAATGCACCATCGAAGGGAGTTCGATTCGGCCGATGCAGAGGAGATGATTTGTCGCAGTGAAGGTAACACGTTCGTTTTTGAAGAGAATACCAGCCGGCGAATTCTGTTTGCAGTCGCCGGTTCCGACCTGGAAATCAGCTCGTACGTTACGAGGCAAGACCCAGAGCAACCGGATGGCAAGACCAGGACGCATTGGAGGCAATTCGACACAGTCCTGACCTTTGAGCTAAATGCAGATGCAAACAAGGAGTTCATCGTTAAGCTTCCATCGCCGATGATATTGCCTGAGGATCGGGATAAGCTAATCAAGTTGGATTACACCGGATCTCGTCAGGACACGTTGAAGTTCTGGAGCGACTACGTCTCACGGGGGGCACAATTGCGGGTTCCTGAGAAGGTCGTGAATGACCTGTTTCATGCCAACCTCTGGCATGCCTTTCGTCTCCCGCGGCGCCACGGCGGGCAGGAGGAAAACGTGAAGATCGACCTGCCATATTCCAACTTCGCCTACGACCAGCACGGGACGCCCTGGCCGGTCAACCAGGCCGTCTATGTGGATTACATGATCTATGGCCTGCGCGGATATGAGACAAAAGCCACAGAAGAGCTGCTGACGATATACCGCAATAACCAGCAGCCGGACGGCCGTGTGGCCGGCTATGCAAACTGGGGTGTTTATACGCCTTCGATGATCTATGTGACGGCGAAGAACTACCGGCTGTCCGGCGACCGGGACCAGTTCGACCGACTGTTGCCGTACACGCTCAAGGCGCTTGACTGGTGTCTTGGCCAGATACGCAGGGCCCAGGGGAATCAAGGTTCGGCTACCGGCCTGATAGGGTCGCCTTTGAACGACCTGACTGGTGAAGGTGTTTGGGCCTTCACTCAGGCGTACGTCTATGCGGCGCTTGAGATGTTGGGCAAGGCCCTTGAGCAAATCGGACATCCTCGGGCAAACGAATGCCTTGAAGCGGCTGCGAGCTTCCGCGAGTCAGTGGAACGTGCTTTTGCGGCCGCGGCTGTGCGCTCGCCTCTGGTGCAGCTGCGGAACCATACCTGGATACCATACGTGCCATGCGAAGCGACGAAGTCGGGCCGGCTGTTCGAGCAGTGGTATCCCACAGACGTGGACACCGGGGCGATACACCTGTTGCGACTCAAAGTGTTGCCGTTCGATGGTGCACTGGCGGACTGTCTTCTGAACGACCACGAGGACAATCTGTATCTGCATGGCTGGGGTATGGCCAATGAGCCGGTGTACAATCCGCAGGCAACTGCATACTTGTTGCGAGATGAGCCCAAGGCGGTGATAAGGGCGTTCTACAGCTACATGGCCTGTGCGTTTAGCCACTCGGCGCTCGAACCAGTGGAACACCGCTGGGGCTGGGGACAGTACTTCGGCCCACCGAGCACGGACGGCGCCTGGTTTGAGCTGTATCGGCATATGCTGATTCACGAGCTTGACGATGACACTCTGCTGCTCTTGCAAGCAACACCGCGCAAGTGGCTGGAGGATGGAAAGAGAATCGAAGTCGAGCGCGCCCCAACGTATTACGGCGAATTATCCATGAGCGTTGAAAGCAAGGCTGGCTCCAGTCAACTGTCCGCACAAATTAAGATGCCCAATCGCCGCAGCCCCAAGCAACTTGTCGTTCGATTCCGCCACCCGCAAGACAAGCCGATGCAGTCAGTGACCGTGAACGGGCACGAGTGGGACAACTTCAACGCTCAGAAGGAATGGGTCGTGATTCCAGAACCCCGCCGGGAACGCTACACCATTATTGCCCGTTATTGAGACAAGGAGGATTCTATGAGACTTACTACTGTGCTGTTCTTGAGCACACTTCTCCTACCCCTGGCCGGGCGTGCCCAGGAGCAAGCCGTGCAGGTGACGGTGTCTCTGGAAGATCGATTGGGACCTATGGAGATCGACCAAATGGCGCTTGGCCAGGGAGGGCTTTCTGCCGAGCCTATGTGGGATAGCCGCATCGCGGAGATTCGTGCATTGCGGCCGAGCATGATTCGCCTGTTCATCCAGGAGTATTTTGACCTGCTGCCTGAGAAAGGCCGGTATCATTTCGACACGCTGGATCGTTCGGTGGATACCATCCTAAAGACCAGTGCAGAGCCGATTATGTGTCTCTGTTTCAAGCCGTGTGTGCTGTTTCCTGAAATCAACCAGGACATCGTCGAGCCGAGCGATTACGACCAGTGGGAGAAACTGATATTCAACCTCGTCCGGCACTACAAGGAAAAGAATACCGGAATTCGCTATTGGGAGGTCGCCAACGAACCGGATATTGGCGAAAGTGGCGGGTGCCCTTATCGCTTTAAGCCCGAAAGCTACGTGCGCTATTACAGGCACACTGTAGAGGCCATCCTGCGGGCGGATCCTGATGCACGCGTTGGAGGGCCGGCTTTGGCCAATGTCCATTCACCCATTCTACCGGCCCTGCTGGAGTTCTGTGAGGAGCAGAAAGTGCCGTTACACTTCGTTTCGTGGCATATCTACAGCAGCAGTCCACAGCAGATTCGCGGGACGATCAACTACGTCAAGGATCTGTTGAAGAATCACCCGACCACGAAGGTGGAGACCATTCTCAACGAATGGAACATGGATCTATCGAATCCACCAACGGATCCTCGCTTTCAGCCCTGCTTTGTTGCAGAGGTCATTTGGCAGATGAAGGAAGCCGGGCTTGATTATTCGTGCTACTACCATATCCGGGATTATCATGTCTCGTTCGAGACATTTGCCAAATTCATGTCGCCGGGCGGAACGGCATTCATGCACAACTGGTGGAACCGCAGGCCGCAATATGACGGCTTGTTTGACTATCAGAACACGGTGCGTCCAACGTATTTTACTTTCAAATTACTGTCGCGCCTTACCGGCGAACGTTTGCGTCTGACTTCGAGCAGCGAAACGGTTCACGGACTGGCAAGCTGGGACCAGAAGCTGCAATTGTACAACGTGCTTGCGTGGAACTTCTCTTCGTCGCCCGCCACAGTCAATATAGCCTTCGCCGGCTCCGCCGGCAGTCTTCTGGCTCGGCCGATTGTGCTGGACGCAGCGTCAGGCAGCTATGACGAAAACTCCAGACTCAGGATCGAGAGTCCGGTGGAGCTAAAACGTGACAAGGCGAGCATGGAGGTTCAGCTTGACCCATACGGGATCAGGTTCTGGTCAATCGAACGCCGAAACTAACACAAACATGCCTGCCTAAATACGGACCGCAGAAGAGGTGCAAGTTGTTCAACAAGGCAATGATTTCTCTGAAGTTCAAGAGTTCCGTTGCGACATTTGTCTTGGCTGCTGTGTTCATGGCTGTCTCAACTGTGGCAGGGAGACAGTTTTCCTCCCCACCTGTCAGCGAAGATGTGTCCGCGAAGCTCCTGGCTCAAGAGGTGCACAACAAGGGTTGGATTGTGTTTTGCGGCCGGTCTGACAAGGGTGACTGGGACTTGTTCCTGTGCAGGCCGGATGGCTCTGGGTTGCACAACATCACGAAGACATCCGAGTACAACGAGGCGGCGCCCCAGTTCTCCCGCGACGGCTGCAGGCTGCTCTATCGACGTCTACCTCGCGATGAGCAAATCGACGGCAACCACTACGGCGCCCAGGGCGCGCTGGTAATAGCCAATAGTAACGGAACCGACGCAGAAGTCTTCGGCGAGAATGGCGAGTATCCCTGGGCAAGCTGGAGTCCGGACGGCAGGCAGATTGCCTGCCTCTCCATAGAAGGAGTCTCTTTCGTCGATATCGCCAGCCGACAAATAGTCCGTCGACTGAACCGGAAAGGGTTCTTTCAGCAGTTGACGTGGTCTCCTGATGGTAAGTGGTTGTGCGGCGTGGCCAATTCGTTCGGCACCGGCTGGTCCGTCGCGCGAATGAATGCGCTCACGGGTGATGCCAATGCGGTCAGCCGTGTGGACTGCTGCACGCCCGATTGGTTTCCAGATAGTAAATGTTTGATCTTCTCCAACCGGCCCCCCGGCCAGAAAGCGAATGACGGGTACGGCTGGACGCAGTTGTGGATGGCTGATGTTGAGGGGACGGACCGAAAGCTGGTCTACGCCGAAGAAGGCCGGCATGTTTATGGCGGGCATGTCTCGCCGGACGGCAGGTATGTGATCTTCACAGGCAACATACAGGAAAACGGCGATCCCGGCAATGTCGGGGCACCAATGGGCCTTATGCGGTTGGCGGATATGCCTGTAATCGGAGGACAAGACGGCGAAGCTCGCTCGATGTATCCCAATGCAAAGAGTGGTCCTGCGCTGAAGCTGCCTGTCGGGTGGGAGCCTTGTTGGACATTCTTCGAGATTGGGATTGACACGGATGCTGATCTACAGGACCTAAGCCGTAAGAGTGTAGGAGCCAATACGCGTCCACAGGATAAAGACCCGGAGGTGATTGCACTGGCCGAGGAGTTGCGCAGTAAAGGTTGGATTGTCTTCAGTGCCGCGACCGGCAAGGGCGACTGGGATCTTTTTCTCATGCGCCCGGACGGCTCGGATCGGCGGCAGATAACCGATACCCGCAACTACAATGAGGCCGGGGCACGGTTCTCGCCCGATGGAAAGAAGCTGCTCTATTATCGGCTGCCCAGCACCGAGCAGATAGACAACAATACGTACGGCACTTATGAACTGGTCGTCGCAGACTCCAACGGCCGCAATGCAGTCGTCTATGGGAACCGTTTCAAATGGGCTTCATGGGGACCGGACGGCACGCAGATAGCGTCTCTGGACACAAGAGGCATACAGATCATCGACCTTGCGACCCGGCGGGTTGTCAGAGAGCTGCGCCGCAGAGGGGTGGTTCAGCAGCTTGTCTGGTCGCCGGACGGCAAGTGGTTCGTCGGCACGGCCAACGGCCTGGGCGTTGCATGGGCCATCGGCAGGCTTAACGCTGAGACGGGCCAAATCAATGCCGTCAGCGAAATAGACCGCTACAACTGCACGCCGGACTGGCTGGGTGATTCCGAGCGTATCATTTACTCACGAGGAATCGTGCCGGATTCTGCGGGCTGGGCACAGTTGTGGGTAGCCACCGGGGACGGAGGCGAACGGCGAATGCTCTATGCCGAGAATGCTCGTCATATCTACGGTGGTTGCGTCTCTCCCGACGGTAAATACGTATTGTTTACGCGCAGCGAAGAAGACCTCGGCAAGGTGGACAATTCGCAAACGACAATGGCAATCATACGGTGGGAGGATGCACATAAGGTTGGCCGAGACAGTGAATCTCTGCGTGCACAGTACCCGGACGCCCAGAGTGGCCCGCTGCTGGACCTGTCATGGGGGTGGGAGCCGCACTGGACCTACAGTGATGTTATTCCTGCCGCGAATCCAGGCGTGGATGTCACCGACAGCCGTAAGTGAAGGAACCTAAACAATGACCGGACGACACTTGGCAACCACCTCGATCCTGACGGCCGCTCTGATTTTTCTGTCCTGCAGCAAGAAGCCAGACCACACACGTCCAACGGGGGAAGATCCGAATGTAACGACGATGGGCAGTATCGAGGTGACCGCTCGCCTGGCGGAGATACCCGAAGGCGCGATCTTCAAGCGAGAGCTATACAACTATACGACTGTCCTGAAGTACAATGTCCTCAAGGTGCACAGGGGGCAGGTGGGAGCAGAGACCATTTACGTCGGGCACTACAATCCTTTCAAGCCCCGGAGCGAGGCGGCCGACAAGCGGGTCAAGGGCATGGGCGGAAACATCAGGGACTTCCGGTCGGGACAGATCCATCGGATGGCGCTGGAAGTGCCGATTGACGACTACTATATGGGCGGAATCATCAACAAGTACTTCGGAAAGTCCGATGGACCTATTTACTGGGCGGTCTGGACCAACGAAGTCTCGAAATAGCACTCAATGAGCTTTGCGTCACACATATTCGTGTTCTATTTCCTGCCGCTTGTTCTGTTGGGCTACTGCCTGATACCACAGAATCCCCGCTTCCTGCGCACGGCCTTTCTCCTCATTGCCAGTTATGCCTTTTATGGCTGGTTGAATCCGTGGTTCGTGGCGCTCCTGTTTGGGACCAGCGGCGTCAACTACATTCTCTCGATACGAATGACGCAATGTGAAGGCAAGTATGTGCGTCGTATATTGATTACGATCGCAGTGACAATCAACCTCGGTTTGCTGGCCTTCTTCAAATATGCCGTGTTTTTCCAGGACAACCTGAACCACGTTCTGAGATTCTCCGGCTCTGACGCTATGCCCGTGCTGCGTATGGTGCTGCCGGTGGGAATCTCGTTCTACACGTTCAGACTTCTTAGCTACGTTATCGACGTCTATCGCGGCAATCCGCCGGCCCGTTCCTTCCTCGATTTCGCCTGTTATGTTGCCTTCTTCCCCCAATTGCTTTCGGGGCCTATCCAGCGCTACGGGACAATCGACTCCAAGTCAGAGACGACGCCCACTTTTGCCGATCAACCCCGCCATAGTGATGGCGGGGTTAACCGGTTAGCCCCGCAATGTATTGCGGGGTTTTCCACTGGTTCCTACGGCGCAGCGCTCTTTATCCTCGGTTTTGCCAAGAAGGTGCTTCTGGCCGATACGGTAGGGCAAGTGGCCGATGCCGTCTTTGCCGCTGAGGCGCCGGGAACGCTGGACGTCTGGTTCGGAGCTGCGGCGTACACATTCCAGTTGTACTTCGATTTTTCCGCCTACTCGGAGATGGCCATCGGCCTGGGAGCCATGCTGGGCTTCGAATGCCCCAGAAACTTCAATGCTCCCTATAGAGCCAACAGCATTACGGATTTCTGGAGGCGGTGGCACATATCTCTGTCGAGCTGGTTCAGAGACTACCTGTACATCCCGCTCGGCGGCAATCGGAGGGGCGCCGCCAGATCGTACTTCAATCTGGTGGTCGTGTTTCTGCTGTGCGGCCTATGGCACGGCGCAAACTGGACGTTTGTCGTCTGGGGTGCATATCACGGCGTTTTTCTAACAGTTGAACGCTTCCTGGGCAAAAAGACTGTTCAATCCTTCCTGCCTCGTCCTCTGCAGATAGGCGTCACCTTCGTCGTTGTCACCGTAGGCTGGGTTCTCTTTCGGTCGCCGGATATGGCCCATGCGTGGAATCTTCTTGAGATCATGTTCATGCCCTCTGAGCCACAGGGCGGCTCCATCCTGCTGGGTGCTGTCATATACACACCGAGGCATCTGCTGACGATTGCTATCTGCTCGTTGCTCGCGTTCCAGCCGGTGCAGGCCTTCGACTGGGCAAAGGACTTGACCTGGTTCAAGGCGATGATATTGGTTGGGCTGTTCTGCCTGTCGCTGATGGTTATGTTTACTCATACCTTCCGTTCATTTTTGTACTTCCAGTTCTAGGGGGCGAAACGTGTCTGACAACCGATACCGACAGATCTTTCTGACAGTAGCCTTCTTGGCTTTGATTTACAGCGATGGCCTCATCCAGGTAACCGCAGAGCTGCTGGAAGGGCAGACTCCGCAAGTAATCGAACTGTTTGTCCAGATGCCTACCAGGGCTAACCTCAGGGTGTTTGAGAGAAACCTCCAGGATAACTGTTGGCTGGCCCAAAGACTAAGGCCGTATGTGCAGTCCGCTTGTTTCATGGCCTTGCGGGAATTGGGTGACAAAGCAGTTGTTGGCCGTGATGGCTGGCTCTTCTACAGGCCTGCAGTGCAGTATCTGGTCGAACCCTGGTCGCCCGACCCGGCCGGCGATCAGGGTGACATTCTCTCAGCGGTTGTCTCCTTCAGAGATCAGTTGGCCGAGCGGGGCATACACCTGCTTGTAGTGCCCGTTCCTAACAAGCCAAGCGTGTATCCTGACCTGCTGACCAAGCGGGCAAAGGAGAAAGACGAACCCGTCAATTCCAAGACCATCGAGGTCATGCGCCGGCTGCGACAGGCCGAAGTGGAAGTAGTCGATCTCTTCGCACTTTTCAAACAGGCTCGTGCCGCCTCGCCTCCGGGCGAAGCGACGAAATACTATCTGGCGCAAGACAGCCATTGGTCACCGGATGGAGCACGGCTTGCAGCGAAGGCCGTTGCCGAAAGCATCGTTGATCTGGGATGGGTCGAAAAAGGACACGCTGAATATGCGTTGAAGTCTGCGACAATACAGCGGCATGGGGATATTCTCAGAATGGTTCAGGTGCCTCAAATAGAAAGACATTTCGAGCCGGAGCAGATCCACTGTACACAGGTCATCAACAGCACAACCAACCAACCTTACCAGGACGATCCAAATTCCGAAATCCTTGTCCTGGGGGACAGTTTCCTTCGCATCTATAGTCAGGATGAACCCGGCGCGGCAGGCTTCGTGGAGCACCTGGCGTACGAGCTTGGATTCGCTCTCGCTTCGATTGTAAACGACGGAGGAGCCTCCACTCTGGTCAGACAGCAGCTCAGCCGCAATCCCAAGCTGCTCGCCAACAAAAAAGTGGTAATCTGGCAGTTCGTGGAACGCGACATTCGTTTCGGGACCGAAGGCTGGCAAATAGTCCCTCTGCCCTAACATGTCGCCCGTCTTCCACAACCGTTTGCGCACTTTCCAGTCACAGACAACATTAAGAGTCGCCTGCAAACATGAGAACAAACGGTGATGGCCCAATGCTGCACAAGCTGAGAAAGATGTCCTTATGGTGCGCTCCAGAGGGCGATCATGCTGCCGCCCGAAGCCCTCGTGGTCCGGCCGGGTACAAGTTGGAAGACTATCTGCCGCAAGGGCATAAAAAAATGGAGCCAATGAGATTCGAACTCACGACCTCTTGCATGCCATGCAAGCGCTCTCCCAACTGAGCTATGGCCCCAGTACAAGGCAATTGTAATACAAATCGCCGCTATCTGCAAGCACATTTTTCTAATTTCGTCCTGCGGCACCGCACTCCGATCGCAAGACAAGAGTTGTCTTTTTTTCGCACCACCAGTTATAATTCTGGAGAACTGCCGATTCAGATAGCCGTATTAGAAGCCAGTGAGAGGATGAAGATTCAGAATTTTGATTAAGAGACAGAGAATACTTGTAACGGGTCGCGTGCAGGGCGTTGGATTTCGGCCTGCGGTGTACCGACTGGCTTGCCGGCTGCGTCTGGCCGGCGCAGTCTACAACGACACAAAAGGCGTAACAATTGAACTGCAGGGCGAAGAAAAAACAATCGCTGAATTCTTAGCCCGTCTGCAATCCGACGATAAACCTCCGTTAGCCGAGATAAAATCCGTTGCCGCGGTCGATGCGCCGGTCATCCAGGGCGACGACAAATTCACAATCAGGCCGAGCGATTCGCAGGGAACCGCCCTATCCCAGGTGACGGCTGATATTGCCGCCTGTCAAGATTGCCTGGCTGAGATGACAGATGAAAATGATTTTCGGCACGAATATCCATTCATCAACTGCACCAACTGCGGGCCAAGATATTCAATAGTCAAGACCATTCCTTATGACCGGCCCAATACCACGATGTCGGTCTTCAAGATGTGCCCGAAATGCACCGCACAATACGAAGATGTTACCGACCGTCGTTTCCACGCCCAGCCTGTCGCCTGCCCCGTTTGTGGACCAAAAATCTGGCTGACAGATAGCAAGGGACATACAATAGTAGCAAAAACCGATAGCAGCATCGCTGAAGCAGCCGGATTGCTTCGAGCCGGGAAAATCGTGGCAATCAAGGGCGTCGGCGGATTCCACCTCGCTGTCGATGCCCTGGCCGAGCAAGCAGTACGAAGACTAAGGCGGCGCAAAAGACGAGACCATAAGCCCTTCGCTTTGATGGCGGACTCGATTGAAACGATAAAGAAATATGCCGTCGTCGGCGAAATAGCCGAGCAGGTCTTGAAAAGTCCGCAAAGCCCGATTGTTTTACTGCCGAAAAAGGAAGGCTCGGCAATCGCTGCATCCGTTGCCGGCGGCGTTGACACCTTCGGCTTTATGCTCTGTTACGCCCCGCTGCATTATCTGCTTTTTGCGCAGGGCGTAGAAGTCCTGGTGATGACAAGCGGCAATATCTCCGATGAGCCGTTGATCTGCAAAAACGAAACGGCGCTGGAAAAACTGGGCCAAGTCGCCGACGCCTTTCTAATGCACGACAGGGAAATCTATCGGCAGCTTGACGACTCTATTATTCATTTCATAGACGGCCGGCCGGTGCCCTTGCGAAGAGCCAGAGGATATGTCCCCACCCCAATTTTTATGGAAGAGAACTGCCGAGAAGACATATTCGCGGCAGGGGCGGATATTAAAAATACTTTTTGTTTTGCCAAACAAAATCAGCTTATCTGCAGCGAGCACATCGGCGACCTCGAAGACGCGGAGGTGCATCACCACTACATCGACTCAATCGAACATCTGCGGGGGCTATTTGAGGTCGAGCCGAAAGTCACGGTCCGTGACCTTCACCCGGCGTATCTATCGACGCAATACGCCCGGTCACTATCCGGCGTTAAGATTATTGCGGTTCAACATCACTGGGCGCACATTGCATCGGTTCTGGTTGAGCACGGCGTTGCCGGCCCGGTCATCGGCATTGTGTGTGACGGCACCGGCTACGGGACTGACGGCGCGATTTGGGGCTGCGAATGTTTGATAGCATCGCTGGAGAAATTTGAGCGTTTTGGACACTTAGCTTACTACGACCTGCCCGGCGCCGATAAAGCCAGCAAAGAAGCGATAAGGCCTTTGCTGTCTCTGCTAAAAAAGAGCTGGGGCAAAGAATTTCGACTGCCGAATTTTGATTGGCTTATTGAGAGAATTGAGCCGGAGACGGACGAAAACACGACATACGACATACGAAATACGAAATACATATCAGAGCAGCTTGACAAGGGCGTTAATTGTGTCGAGACTTCCAGCCTGGGCAGGGTTTTCGATGCGGTTGCCGCTATGCTCGGCTTGGGCGCCTACAATCATTTTGACGCACAACTGCCGATGGCTCTGGAGGCGATTATTGAGAGCGGCATTGAAGACCACTATGACTTTGAGCTTATAAGTAGAGCCAACGAGGCAGTGGAGCTTGATTTGGGCAAAACGCTAAAGGAGCTTATCGCGGACGTAAAAAAAGACCTGCCCGCTCCGGTAATCTCGGCAAAGTTTCATAACACGCTTTCCATCGCCCTATTGGCGATGGCTAAACAGGCCAGAGAAAGTGCGAAGCTCAACATCGTTGCGCTTAGTGGCGGCGTGTTCTGCAACCGATACCTGACGAATCGCTTGATCGAGCTGTTGAAAAGGGAGGATTTTCCCGTATTATTTAACCGCGAGGTTCCCGCCAACGATGGCGGCCTTTCGCTCGGCCAGGCAGCAATCGCAGCCGCCGTGATGAATCACGAGTCTTGAGATAAGATACGAGCTATGTGTTTGGCGATACCAGCGAGGATAGTAGAGTTGGACAAAGACACGGCAGTTGTTGATGCGATGGGCAACCGCTTCAAGGCGAAAACTACACTGCTGCCGGAAGCTAAGCTCGGCGATTTAGTGCTGGTACATGCCGGTTTTGCTATATCGCTTGTGGATGAAGAAGAGGCAAAAAAAACCTGGGAGCTTTTTGCAGAAATAGACAAGTTCACACAGACGCCGAATAAAGTCTCGGGATAAATGCAAAACTTTAAATACTAAGCACGAAATCCTAAATTCTAAACAATATCAAAATTCAACTTTCAAATGTTCAAAATGATACTTAGTGTCATCCTGAGGCGAAGCCGAAGGACCTTTTCAACGAATAGGGGATTCTTCGCTTGGCTCAGAATGACAGCAAGGCTGTCAATTTACGTCATTTGAATCCTTCGGCTTTGCTCAGGACAGGTTTGTTTAGGATTTAGATATTAGATATTCGGATTTACTTATTGTATGCTTGAAAGAATCTATAAAGCACAACATAGTATCGATGCCGCCTGCGAGCGGTTGGGGCGGCAAATCAACATAATGGAGGTCTGCGGCACCCACACCGTTGCTATTTTCCGCAATGGCATAAAGTCGATCTTGCCCAGGAAAATAAAACTTCTCTCCGGCCCCGGCTGTCCGGTTTGTGTTACCGACCAGAGCTATATCGATGCGGTCTTAGAGCTTGCGGACCACGATGATTGTCTAATCGCTACTTACGGCGACATGGTTCGCGTTCCGGGCAAAAGCGGGTCGCTTGAAACCAAACGCACAACGGCCAATGTCAGGGTCGTCTTAAGCAGCGAAGATGCACTGCAATTGGCTAAAGACAATCCCCAAAAAAACGTGGTGTTCGTAGCCGTAGGCTTTGAAACCACCGCGCCGGCTACCGCGGTGGCGGTAAAAGAAGCAGCCGAGCAAGGTATCAACAATTTCTTTGTGCTGAGCGGGCATAAATTGGTTGTGCCTGCGATGCGGGCATTATTGAGCCAGATAAACCACAATATAGACGGCTTTCTTTGCCCGGGACACGTCAGCGCGATAATCGGCTACGGCGCTTTTGCAGAGATTGTGGAAGATTTCACCCGCCCGTGCGTTGTGGCGGGCTTTGAGCCGGTGCAAATAATCGAAGGACTTGCCGAAATTTGCCGGCAAATCTCAGGCGGTAAAGCTGAACTAAAATCGGTATACTCAGCAGTCGTTACCGAAAAGGGCAATATCCCGGCGCAGAAAATGATTGCTGAGTTTTTCCAGCCCGCGGATGGCTGCTGGCGAGGCCTGGGAAAGATTAGAAAGAGCACGCTCGAACTAAAAGATAAATACAGCCGGTTCGACGCCTTTAAGCAATTCGCCATAACTGAAACGCCGGGCGGGGACACTACCGGCTGTCGATGCGGCGAAGTCTTGTGCGGACTGATAGACCCGCCTCAGTGTCGCCTGTTTCAAAGAAACTGCACGCCCCAGACGCCCGTTGGTCCGTGCATGGTAAGCTCCGAAGGCGCTTGTGCGGCCTGGGCAAGATACACGCCAGAGAGGTAGGGTATGCTATGCATACCGGAAAACATTCAGAGATAGGTATGCAGAAACCTGCATACCCTACGAAATATGACAGGATTCTACTTGCGCACGGAGGCGGCGGACAACTGACCGATGAATTAATCCGGCAGCACATTCTACCGAGATTCAAAAACGATGTTCTCGCCCAGTTAGGCGACTCGGCAAAGCTAAACCTCGCTTCAAATTCGATCTGTTTCACGACCGACAGCTATGTTGTCAAGCCGCTATTTTTTAGCGGCGGAGACATTGGAAAACTTGCCGTTTGCGGTACGATAAATGACCTGGCAGTCGCCGGTTCGAGGCCGGTTGCTTTAGCTTTGTCCCTGATAATCGAAGAGGGCTTTGAATTCGATTTGCTGGAGAAGATTTTAGCCAGTATCGCTGAGCAAGCTCAACAAAACAAAGTGGATGTTGTCACCGGCGACATTAAAACTGTTGAGGCAGGCGCAGCCGACCAAATTTTCATAAATACAGCGGGAATAGGGGTAAGACTGCCTGGCGTCGATTTGGGATTCGACAAGATCACGGTCGGCGACAAGATAATAATCAACGGCACTATCGGCGACCACGGAATGACTATAATCTGCCAGCGCGAAGATATTAAATTCCAATCACAATTGAAAAGCGATTGTTCCGGTCTGGCCAACTTGACCTGTCAACTGCTGCAAGATACAAGCGGCATAAAATTTATGCGCGACCCAACTCGCGGCGGGTTGGCTGCAACGCTTAATGAAATCGTAAAAGCAACCGGACTGAGTATCGAAATTCGCCAGGCGGATATACCAGTCGCTCCGGCGGCGCAGGCGGCAGCCGATATGCTCGGCTTTGACGTGCTCAATATCGCCAACGAAGGCAAATTCGTTGCGATTGTTTCGCCCGAGTCAGCCGATAAGTATTTGAATGTTTGCAAAAACCACCGGCTGGGCAAAAAGGCAAAGATAATCGGCCAGGTCTGCCAGAGCCGTGATCTGCCCACAGTGGAAATGCTGACCAAAATCGGCGGCAGGCGAATTGTGCAGATGCCGTACGGACGTGAGCTTCCGAGGATATGCTGATGCACCAAACAAACCACAGATTTCGCAGATTACACAGACTGCATTTTTCTCGCCATCCAATCCGTGTTCCGAGGATATGCTGATGCACGAAACGGTGATAGCAGAAAGTCTCTTGGCGGCCATATCGCAGGAAGCCGCAAAACAAAGTGCAAAACCTATCACTGCCAAAATTAGCTGCGGCACATTTAATACCGTTAACGATGAAATACTGCGTTTTGCTTTTACGGCTGCCGCCAAAGGTACGCCCTGCGAGAATGTGAAACTGCAAATCGAGCATAAGCCAATCCAGGGACAGTGCCAAAAGTGTAGGCAAAATTTTGACGTTGAGTCGCCGGACAAACGATGTCCGCACTGCGGCAGTGGAGATTTCCAATTGCTGCCCGATGCCCCTTTGGTGCTGGAAGAAATAGAATTTGAAACGGATTAAATATGCAGAAGAAAAAGATCGGTAAAAAGATACTCAGTGCCAACGAAGAGTATGCCCTTAAAAACAGCCGATTTCTCGCCCAGCAGAAGAAATTGTGCCTAAATATGATATCGTCGCCCGGCTCAGGCAAGACCACGATTCTCGCCAGGACGATAAGCGAGCTAAAAGGCAAAATCAAAATCGGCGTGATAGAAGGTGACATCCAAACGGACTTCGATGCCCAGAAAATTAGAGCAACTGGCGCGCCCGCCGTTCAGATAAATACCGGCGGAGCATGTCACCTGTCAGCCGCTCAGATAAGCGATGCTCTGCAGAATCTGCCCCTCGCGGATTTGGATTTGATTTTCATAGAGAATGTCGGCAACTTGGTTTGCCCGTCCGCGTTCGAGTTAGGTGAAACCGCCAAAGTAGTGGTGCTTTCGGTCGCGGAGGGTGATGACAAGCCGGCCAAGTACCCTGCAATCTTTGCAAAGTCAAAGGTGCTGCTTGTAAATAAGATCGACCTGCTGCGGGCAGGCGATTTGGTGGATTTCGATATCGAACGGGTGAAAGCCGACGCCCGCAAGTTAAATAAAGGCATAGAAATTTTCCCCATATCCGCCAAGACCGGCGAGGGTATGAATGACTGGTATGACTGGCTGCTGAAAGCAGCAGAAAAACAACTCAGCCAGAAATAGGCGGGTGTTTTTGCCTGCCGGCCAAATGGCTGCGGGGCGGCCTCAGAGATCCTTCTCTTTGATCCCCGCCAGCTTCATGATGGCTGCCTGCAGCCCGGTCTTGAGGTCCCGGTTGCCGCTGATAGCTTTCATTTCAGACGGCAAGCTCCATGACCGTATCATTCTGCTTGAGATGAATCTTGTCCATATCGACGCTCAGGCAGCCTTCCACTGCATCATACAAGTTTTCGATTAACTCTTGCATGTTCTGTCCCTGGGTCATGCAACCAGGTATAGCCGGCACCTCGGCCCAATAGGCCGCCTTCTTCCGCCTCGTGGATGATGACTTTCAACTTCATAATGTATCTCTCCGCGTCATGGACTAACATGTATTTGACAGCGATTCCACGGTCTATTCAACTGGCAGTATACCGAAACTGCCGC
>Ga0315296_10001739_pt1 | contig 18949 bp, 17 predicted proteins | sample YL17G14_18_MG_FD_203921 | JGI IMG/M metagenome (GOLD analysis project Ga0315296, IMG submission 203921) | Sediment microbial communities from Yellowstone Lake, YNP, Wyoming, USA - YL17G14_18 | ecosystem: Environmental > Aquatic > Freshwater > Lake > Sediment | place: USA: Wyoming | collected... | reverse complement strand
TGGCGGCGCTGAGCTTCAACTGCGTGCCGAAGTTCGTGGATGTGAAGTACGACACCTATCTCATGGATCCGGCCGCCGTCGAAAGGGCGGTCACCAGACATACGAAGGCTTTGATCGTCACTAATCTATGGGGCCTGTGCGCTGAGCTGGACAAGATCCGCGCCATTTGCCGCAAGCACAACATCTTCATGATCGAGGACTGCGCGCACGTCATCGGCGCCACCTGGAAAGGCAAGCACGCCGGCACGTACGGCGATGTCGGCGTCTTCAGTTTCCAGCAGGGCAAGCATATCTGCACCGGCGACGGGGGGATAATTGTAACCGACCGGGGTGACCTGCACCACAACCTCTACAACGAATGGGCGTTCCGCGGCGAAAGCCCTTCCTTTCTCACCCTCAACTTCCGCATGAACGAGTTGACGGCAGCGGTGGGATTGGCGCAGCTCGAGCGTTTTCCGCGTTATCTGGCCGAATACAACGCTTCGCTGGCGATGTACAATGAGGCCATCGTGGACTGCAAATGGCTGCGCAATCGGACCGTGCCCCCGCAGGCGCGGCAGGTCGGCTATTGCTGGGCCTGCCTGTGGGAAGGGGATAAGTTCGGCCTCAGCCTTAGGCGTTTCAAGCAGATCGCGGCACAGGAGGGGGCTCCCTTCGGCTACAACTTCACCGGGCGGCCCGCCCATCGCTTCCCCATCTTCCGCACCTCTACCGCGTATCACAAGCGGGACTGTCCCGTGCGCTGTCCTTTCTACAAGGGCAGTTACCGGGTGGAGAAGAGCAGCACGCCGGTCGCGGCCGACGTCCTGCGGCGCGTGATCCAGGTGGGCATCATCGAGAAGAACCCCTCCCTGGTCAAGCGCGAATGCGCGGCCATCCGGCGCACCATCAAGCGCATGGAGAGCGAGTAAGAGCCTATCCCAAAATTGTCAATCGTGGTTTCCAGAATAGGCTCTCAGCCATATCTCATTCCAGGAGAAGGAGGCCGTAGTAGTTGGCGCGCTGGCTGCGAGAAGCGACGACCTCGATGGGGAGGCCGTGAGCGCGCGCCGTGGCATAGACGTCAATGCCGCAGGCCTCCATCGAGGGCCTGGCCTTCCTGGGATGAACGCATTCGTTCAGATTGCATTCGTCGCAATGGCGACAGGGGCCGGCTCCCATCGCGAAAGCCTTGTAGAAGCCGGCGAGGAAGGCTTCTCTCTCCATGTCCGGCATCAGGTCGTGCAGCGCCGCGCCATCTGCGTGGTGCACGAGAAGCGCGTGTTTGAATCCGTCGAGAAGAACGCGAGTCTGCTGCGGAGTGGGCGAATGAGGCGGACAGGTCAAGCGCGCGCCATATCCGCCGCACCCGTATTGACATTTGAGCCGCACCCATTCGGCCGTGACCACTGACTGGGGCGGGATCAACTTCACGTGTTTGGCGCCTCTCTTCTTCGCGAAGGAGGAAAGGGAAGAAATGACTTCTTTCACGACGGGATCTCCTTCCGGGGGCAGGTCTTCTGCGGATCAAGGCGAGCGCCCTTCCGGCGTTCTTTATCTGGTGGCAACTCCGATCGGGAACCTCGAGGACATCACTCTGCGGGCGCTGCGGACGCTTCGCGAAGTTGATGTGATCGCTGCGGAGGACACGCGCGTTACGCTGAAATTGCTCAGCCACTACGGTATAAGCAAGCCGCTCGTCAGTTACCACCGGCACAGCAAGCCGGGCGCGCTGCAAAGGATATTGTCGCTGCTGCGAGAGGGTAAGAACGTGGCGCTCGTGTGCGATGCGGGCACGCCTGGGATATCCGATCCGGGGGAGGAAGTAGTTCGAGCCTGCGTCCGCGAAGGCTTGCAGGTTGCTGCGATTCCGGGGCCTTCTGCGCTGATCTCTGCCCTGTCGGTTGCTGGCCTGCCAACAAGCGGGTTCGTGTTCACAGGGTTCTTGCCGAGGCGCGCGTCCGAAAGGCGCAGGGCAATCGCAGAACTTGCCGGCGAGCGGAGGACGCTCGTTTTCTTTGAAGCGCCGCACCGGCTGCTGGCCTGCCTGAAAGACATGATCCAGGCGCTCGGAGACAGGCAGGCGGTGGCCGCGCGCGAGTTGACGAAGAAGTTCGAGGAGATGATTCGAGGGCCGCTGTCAAGTATCAGCAAGCATTTCGAGGCGACGAAGCCGCGCGGCGAAATCATCATCATCGTCGCCGGGGCCCAGCAGCACACACCGCGCAGCGAGGAATCGCCTGGGGATCGAATGAGCGAAGCGATTGCCATGGCGCGCAGTTTGCGCGCGTCGGGGAAATCAACGCGCAGCGCCGCGATGCAGGCTGGGGAAACTCTCAACGTTCGCTGGCGAGCAATCTACCGGGCGCTGCTGTCCGGATAGCGCGCATCATTCGTCAACATTCCCGCGAGCCTGAAAATCGTAGGGCAGGGGCTTGCCCCCTGCCCCGAAGGACCCCGCTACCGTCTCGACTGCCTGACGATCAGGCCCGCCGCGACGAACAACCCCATGACATTGGGAGCCCAGGCTGCTGTCCAGGGAGGAACGACCTGGCCCTCCGCAAGCGCCTGAAGGTAACTCCAGATCACATAGTAAACGAAGATCACCAGCAGGCTGATGCCAAAGCCCCAAGCGCGGCTGCTGCGCTGTGGGCGCATGGCCAGAGGCGCTGCCAGCAGCCCAAATACCAGGCTCGCAAACGGAACGGCGATCTTGTTGTGAAGTTCCCAAACCATCTGCGCAATCTGCGCGCTGGGCGCGCCCGATGTCTGCAGCCGTGCGATCACCGCGCGCAGTTCTCGCCAGGTCATCTCGCTGGGCTTGCGCTCGCGCTGCGCAATTTCTTTCGGCGTGCCGCGCAAGTCCAGTTGCACGCCCTCGCTGCCGAAAGACACCGTCGGCTTCATGTTGTCCAGCGGAAACATCATCTTTCCGTCATAGAAGCGCCAGGTGCGGCCCCGCCAGCGCGCGGACTCTGCCGAGACCACCATTTTCGGGCGGCCCGGTTCTCCGACCACGAGAATCAAGTCGCGCATGGTCCCTTCGCGCACGTTGAGACGGACAGCGTGGAGAAGGCTCACCAGCCGCCCGTCCTGGTAGCCTGGAAGCACCACTCCCTGTGAGTCGCTGCGCGATTCGCCCGCGGCAGCGAGTATCCGCTGGGCCGCGGCATCTGCTGCAGGGGATACTGTTTCGTCAAACGCAAGCGTTGCCACGCTGACCACGCAGCCGGCCAGCGCGAAGGGCACCATCAGGCGGGCGAAACTGACCCCGCCCGCGGCCATCGCCACCGTCTCCTGCTCACCCGACAACCTGCTCAGCGAAAGAAGCCCTCCCAGAAGCATCGCCATCGGAAAAGTGAACCTCATGAACCAGGGCATCGAGAAGACGAGCAGTTTGGTGGCATCCCACAGCCCGATGCGCCCCTGGGCCAGAAGTTCGGTGAGCGTGAACAGAACGTTGGCCGCCAGGAACACGATCGTGAAGGCGGCCACCCCGAACAGGAACGGCGGCACCAACTCGCGCAGAAGATAGCGATCCAGGAGTTTCACGGTCGCTTCAGATCTCGAATTCCTCGCCCAGGTAGAAGCGCCGCGCGATGGGGTCGTCGGGCAGCGTGCGCGATGGGCCCGAGGTCAGGATTTTTCCGTCCGAGATGATGTAGGCGCGGTCGGTAACGGCGAGCGTGTCGCGCACATTGTGATCGGTAAGCAGAAGCCCGATGCCGCGCACTTTCAAGGAGATCATGATCTGCTTCAACTCGCTCACGGTGATCGGGTCAACGCCGGTGAAGGGCTCGTCGAGCAGCATGAAGGATGGCTGCATCACCAGGGCGCGCGCTATCTCGACTCGCCGTCGTTCCCCGCCTGAGAGCACGATGCCCGGTTGCTGCCGGATGTGCCCGATGTGCATTTCGCCGATGGCTTTCTCCGTTCGCTCGCGCTGCTCGGCGCGGCTTATCGGCTGCATCTGGAGAACAGCCATCAGGTTCTGTTCAACCGTGAGATTCCTGAAGATCGAGGGCTCTTGCGGCAAATAGCCCATGCCCATGCGCGCGCGCCGATACATCGGCACTCTTGTTACATCCTGCCCGTCCAGCCACACGCGCCCCCCGTTCGGCTTGACCAGGCCCACGCACATGTAGAAGGTCGTCGTTTTGCCCGCCCCGTTGGGCCCCAGAAGCCCGACGATTTCGCCGCGCGAGACCTCCACGCTCAGGCCGTCAACCACGCGGCGCCGATTGTAGATCTTGGTCAGGCCTTCTGCTCGCAGCCTCTCCACGACCATTTACTTGCTCGTCTTCGTCCCGGTTTTTTCCGGCATCGTGATCTTCAGCACCACGCTCTCCAGTCGGAACCTGTCCTCATCCAGCCAGAACTGGGCGCGCTGCGAAGTTAGGTCCCATGTCCGTTCGCGCTCGACCTCGACGAGCGTGCCCTTCACACTGCCGGAGAGGATCAGCCTTCGTTCGTTCACGAAATACAGCGCCTCATCGCTCGTAGCGTCCAGCCGCTGCTCGATGCCCTCCTTGGTCTTGCGGGACCCCTTGATGACGACGGGTGAGCCGGTCAGCCGCACCTGCTCGAAGCCTTCCTTGCTCGCCGAAGCGACCATCTCCTGCGCCTTGACCGTCATCTCTTCGCTGGTTAGAGTCACCCCGCCGCTTGCTGTAACTATATCCTTGCCCGGATTCTGAGGATCGGGCTGCCGCTCGATGACCTTGGCTTCTACTGTGGTGGTGCGCATTCGGGCCTTTGCCAGGGTCGCGGTCTGCGCTGGCTTGGCTGGCTGATCGGGCGGCGCGCTCACCGCGAGCGCGCAAATCAGTGAAAGCGCCGTTACTGCGCACGTAGTAATGCGAACGTTCATATTGCTCACCGTTGTCTCCTTGCCTGGCCTTTCTCGGTCGCTTTCTGGATGATCGTTAGCCTGGCCGGGCTGCCGAGCAGACGCGCGCGCTTGAGGGCCGTGTCCCCAACAAGTTCGGTGCCCTCGGCCAGCCACTCCTTTCGCCAGAAGCGAACATTGCCCCACGCCTTCAACTCCTTCTTTCCGTAATCCCAGCGCGCGCGATCCGCGCGAAAAGAGTAGCCGCTCGCCTGCGATCGGCCCTCCACTCCGCCCTCGAGCAGCACGGCCTTCTTCGCGTAGTCAAGCGCCAGCGAACCTGCTTGCGCCCTCAAGCCCTCTCTGCCGTCCTCGTAGAAAGTGAAGCGCGGGCCGCTCATGCGCCCAACCTTCGATTTCTCGTCAACCTCGACCGACTGTGCCGTTGCCTCCAGCAGCGGCTGCCCTTTTTCGTCCGACAGGCTCAATGCCAGGTGCTCTTGCCTCAGGCGCGTGGGAATCAGCGCGCTCTTCTCGGGCCGCGGCTGCCGCGCGGCTGCCTTTTGCCTGGTCTCAACCGACCGGCGCGGCCCGCAGCCGGGCAACAGGAAGGCCATGCATATGCTCAGCACGAGCAGCCTCGGCGCTTTTCCGCGCCATTGCTCCACAATACTCACCTCGGCAGCCCCGGCATGATCCACAGCCACGGTGCGATGGCAGCCACAATCAACGCTGCCGCCGCTGGCAACATTTCTCCGAACCACTTCTTTTTTCCCGCCCATTCTCCGGTGCCGAGGCACAGAAGCATCGCCCACACGGGCAGCGCGGGATAAAGGTAACGAGCCTGCGCCTGAAAGAAGTGCATGTTGAACCTGACGAACAGCACAACCTGCACCAGGGCGGCGAAGCCGAGAACCAGGAGAGCCTGCCGCTGCTGCAACTCCAGCCTGCGCCAGCCCAGCAGGAACTTGATCGCACCGGCGGCGCTCACTGCGCAGAGCACCTCCGGCACGATATAGACTGCCTTCGGCATGAACACGTCCATGTTGCCGAATACGCCCCAGAAACTCCTGAATGTCCACCATGCGACGAACTGCATGTATCCTGTCAGGGTCATGCCCCCGGCGAAGAAGTCCTGGGGCTTGGGGCTGCCGCGAAAGGCCGCCAGAAAAACCCGCAATGCGAGCGGGTCCCCATATAGCAGTTGGTTGCGGACAAGCCACCACCCTCCCACCAGAACTGCGACGATGGTAAGCCAGCAAAGGTTCACGAGCATCGGCTTCCACGCCGGGCCCGGTGCGCGGTTGTGATAGAGGAAGATCGCCAGCCAGGCGATTGCGATCAGGGGGACTGTCCCAGATTTCGTCAGCCACCCGAGCCCGACGAGCGCCCCCGCGACCGCAGCGCGCCGCGCGTTCCATCCGCGCGCGATGCCTTGCGCGCACACTACCAGGGTCCAACCGGCGAGGACCTCCGCCAGAATGTCATTCGTCACGCTGGCGCACAGCGCGACATGCATCGGCAGAAAAGCAACCAGGGCCGCCGATGCAATCGCGAGGGAGGGCCGCTTTGGGAACACCTCGCGCATCAGCGCGAACGCGGCCCATATCACGCCAAGCCCCAGCACGACATTCACCCAGCGGACCGCCTTGTAGTGGTTCGCAGGGCTGGTCATGACATACGCAGGGGCGGCAAGCGCATAGAAAAGAGGCGGCTGGTGGAATTCGTAACTGCCTTCTCCCGGCCTGAAAACCGGCAGGCTTCTGTGCTCCACCAGGTGGGCTACGTATGGCAGGTGCGCAGACTCGTCGGGCGCCTGGCCGAACGGCGTGAAGTGCGCATACCACCCTGCCAGCAGTAAGTAAGCCGCGCCGACGGGTATCAGCCAGATTCGCGGCCTGCTTTCACTTGTTCGCTTGTCGGATCTCGAAGAGGACATATCCCCGGCTCTCCGCCGCCGGATGCAGCAGCCTTTGCGCGATCGCTTCTCGCAGCCGCTTCGAGAGAGGCTGTTCGCCCTTGCGCACCGCATCCAGGAACGAGCGAGTCATCAGCACGTGCGTAGCCCTGTAATCGCGGTATGCTTGCGCCAATTCCCGCGCGTGAGTCATCCGGTCGTAACGCAGCATCTCGTGATGGTGGTTCCCCCACATGTAGTCGCGATCGAAGTAAAAGCCTCGCGTCTCGCCATACATGATAACCTTTGCGTTTTCCGGCAGCGAGTTCACCTTCTCGACCATCGGATACACGCGCAGGGTTCGGGCCAGGTAATTGCTTTCTTTCTCCAGGCCAAGCGCCGCTGATGACGAGTCAATGACGCCGAGGCCCAGGCCGAAGGCCGTCCACAGTCCTGCCGAGACATATGCCAGCCCGACCACCTTTCCTATTCCTGCCTGCGCTGCCCTCTCGGCTCCTATGCCCGCCATAACGCAGAGCACTGCGCCGATTGGCAGCACATACCGGATGTGCTGGCTCATCCAAAACCAGGCTGCGAGCGCGACTGCGCTGTAAACCAGCAGTATCTTCTCGTCCCGCTTCAGGCGGCTGAGCCACACCAGCGGCACCATCGCCAGCAGCAGCGGCCCCAGGGATTGCGTGATTATCGTGAACGCGAGGCCCGGCAGGTTCGAGAACCTGCTGCCGTGCATCGTCAGGTTCCACGGAAGGAGCAAGAACGCAAGCGGCCCACGCCCCATGCCGAAGGAGATTTGCTCTTGACTATACTGCGCCGCAGCAGATGCGCTCCAGTATTTCCCGCCGAACAGGTGGTAGAAGAACGGATAGACAGGATTGCCTGTCCACACCGCGCTCTTGATATACCAGGGTGATGCAATCGCGAGCGAAAGCGCGAGGAACTGAGCGGCGTGCGTGAGCCGCCTGCCCTTGCTGCTCTCAACGGTGGTTGCCAGAGCGAGAAAAGCAATCACCAGGACAGCGGTCATCTTGCAGCCCGCAGCGAAGCCGGCGAGCGCCCCGCACGTCAACAGCCATCCCTTGCCTCCATCGCGGCGCCAGTGCAGGAAAGCGCCGAGGGAGAGCACAGTGTATAGCGATGCCGCCAAATCGTTGCCAGCGACCGTTGCTTGCCATGCGGCCAGCGGCATGCAAGCACAACAGCACGCCGCCAACAGCCCTGCTCTCCGTCCGGCCATCTGCCGCGCGATGAAGTAACCGGCGGCAGCAGTCAGGCAGGCGGCCAGCCAGTGCATCAGTTTCGCGAGCCCCGCCCCATGCAGCATCAGGCCCACGGTGTAAAGCATCTCCCAGGTGAAAGGGAAGTTCGAGTGGCTCATCCAGCCGATGTAGTGAATGCCTCCGGCGCGAACGTATATCTTCGGCACGGCCAGGTGATATGAAAGGCCGTCCCAGTCCGTCTCGCCGGGAGGGACGAGCGCGGCCAGCAGCGCCAACAGCGCAATCGCCGAAAGGCACAAGGCTGCAGCCCAGATAGCCGGTGACGGCTGTTGAACATCGGCGCTGGCCTCGGGCCCGGATTCCGCTTTCGGCCTTGCGATATGGCACGCCAGCATGAAGCCTATGATCGTAAGCACCACCGGAAGCCGCAGCCAGCCGACCAGCCCGACGCCGAGGACTGCGTAGGCGAGGATGCCCAGCCCTAGCGCCGTGGCATAGACGAACCGTTCCCAGCGGCTTTGCCATCCCGGCAGCCTGGCGAGCAGGCAAGCGCCTGCTCCAAATGCCGCTGCAATGATTACGGCAACCAGTGCGAGCGCGCCGAGGGCAGCCATCAGACCCCTATGGCCTCGACTGAGCAGCGCCCGCGAGAGCCGCGCTCAGTTTGGCCACCTGAAGAGAATAGTATGCGACCACGACGACTGCGATCCACAAGGCGGCTGCTATCGGCGGCAAGAGACTCCACAGGGCGGCGACTATCTGCAGCCAGACGCGGGTTGCCGGTTGTGGGGCTTTGCGCTTCTTCATCACCTAAAGAGTCTCCTCCATCAAGGTGACGCCAAACCACGTCTATCATGTCATTCTGAGCCGAAGGCGAAGAATCTCACTGTGCCGCAGGAAGCCCTGCGGAAGGGCCGGACGGGCCAAGTGGGATGCTTCGCTTCGCTCAGCATGACAGAAAAGACCGTGGGGCCTTCTTGGCCTCCTGTAATACGCGAATCTCTCTATAACTCCAGCGCCTGACCCGTGACCATGATGCCTGTCTCGTGGGCCTCGATCTCGAGCCGGTTGACGCCCCGCGCATATGGGGCCGGGTGGGCGATGCAGGCTGCGCCCACCTTCTCCGGCGGCATGACGGGTTTGTGCCCATGCCCTCCGAGCACCAGGTTGACTCCCTCCACCTGCGCCAATCTCCTGTCTGCTTCGATTCCGAGGTGCGTCAATAGAATGACAATATCAGCCTCCGGGCGCAATTTTCTCACCAGGCCCGCGGCTGTCTTTTCCGGGTCATCGAAAACGTAGTCGGTAACGCGGCGCCACCAGGAATCGGGCGCGGTGATCTGGGGCGCGAGGCCCACGACCGCGACGCGCAGGTTGTCGTCCATCGCCTTGACTATGTGGCTGCGAATGCAGTCCGGCACCGGCTTGCTGCGATGCGGGCGAAGGTTTGCAGCGAGCACAGGGAAAGTTGCCTGCGCGAGTTTCCGCTTGAGCACCGCGTATGTAGGGTGGGATTCGCGGTTCCCCATCGCCATTGCATCGTAGCCCGCGTTCGCCATCAGTTCGAGGATCGGCTCGCCGCCGGGGCGGTAGGCCAGGTTGCCTGCCCCGACCGCGTCTCCCGAATCCAGCAGCAGGGCGCAGCCCGCCTCTTTCTTCATCTCGGCCAGTCTTCGCGCCTGCGCCACCGTGAGGCGGTTGTGGAAGTCCGACGTATGGAGGATGATAACCCGCGCCATCGGGCACCCGCAGATTATCAGAGGCGCTCACCCTTGTCAAACCTGGTATCAGGGAGATGAGCAGACCGGTACGGAATTGCCCTCGAGCGCGGCTACTCTTCGGAGGTTATGAGGCGCATGAATTCGGCAGGGTCCTTTGCCTTGGCGCGCGCGTCTTCGTCGTCCACCATTCTTCCCTGCACCAGGCCCACCAGCGACTGGTCCAGCGTCATCATCCCCTGCTTCGACCCGGTCTGGATGACGGACGCTATCTGGTGTGTTTTCCTTTCGCGGATGTTGGCCCGAACCGCAGGGATGCACACCAAGGTCTCGAAAGCCGCGACGCGCCCCTTTCCATCGAAGCGGCGCACGAGAATCTGGGACACCACCCCCAGCAGGTTCACGGACAACTGCATCCGGATCTGCTGCTGCTGGTGCGTGGGGAAGATGTCAATGCACCGGTCAACGGTCTGAACGGCGTCGGTGGTGTGAAGCGTCCCCAATACCAGGTGGCCGGTTTCGGCGGCGGTGATCGCCAACTGGATGCTCTCCAGGTCGCGCATCTCCCCGATCAGGATGACGTCCGGGTCCTGGCGAAGAACGAACTTGAGCGCATTGGCGAAAGAAAGCGTGTCTCTGCCGAGTTCGCGCTGATTGACCATCGCCTTGACGTCCGTGTGCAGGAACTCAACGGGGTCTTCGACAGTAACGATATGGCAGGGATACTTCTCGTTGACGTAGTGGATCATCGCCGCCTGAGTGGTTGACTTGCCGCAGCCTGCCGGGCCGGTGATCAACACCAGGCCTCTGGGTCGGTCGGCGAAATAGCGGCATACCTCAGGCAGCCCCAGTTCCTCCATCGTCCGGATCACCAGCGGGATGTGGCGCACGGCCATGCCGACGCAGCCGCGCTGCACGAAGCAGTTGATGCGAAACCTGCCGACCCCCGGTATCTCGTAGCCGGCATCGAGTTCCCAGTCTCGCTCGAAGGCTGCGCGGCCGCGCTGGTCCATGATCGTGTAGGCGACGTCGCGGCTATCGTCGTGCGTCAGCGGGGGCAGATCCGTGGGGTGCAGTTCGCCGTAGATGCGCAGCAGGGGCGGGCTGTCCACCTTGATGATCAGGTCGGAGGCATCGCGCTCTACCATAGTTACGAGAAGTTCGTCGAGAGTGGGCGGCACTTGGAAGGGCTCCTATGTTGTGCGCTGCGCGCTGGTTACTCCGGCTGCACCGGCGGCGCCGGCCGCACCGACCGCCGCCATGATCTTCGCGCGCTCGCGGAACTCCGATGGGTTGGACGACTTGGCCGCGGCGTCCTCGAACGTAACCAGGCCCTGGCGGTGGAGTTGCAGCAAGTGGCCGTCGAGGGTCTGCATGCCGAGGTCATGGCCGGTCTGGATCATGGCGTAGATCTGGTGCGTCTTCGCCTCCCGGATCAGGTTGCGGATCGCGGGGGTGGCCATCATGATCTCGAAGGCGGCGGCTCTGCCTGCGACATCGCAGCGCGGCAGCAGCGTCTGGCTTACCACCGCCTGGATCACGACGCTCAGCTGCAGCCGGATCTGCTGCTGGCGGTCGGGCTCGAACACGTCCACGATGCGGTCCATCGTCTGCGCCGCGTCGGTGGTGTGGACGGTGGCGAAGACGAGGTGCCCGGTTTCCGCGGCGGTGATCGCCAACTGCATCGTTTCCAGGTCGCGCATCTCGCCCACCAGGATGACGTCCGGGTTCTGGCGCATCACGTGCCGCAGGCCGTCGGCGAACGAGTGGGTATCTATCTCGACCTCGCGCTGCTCGATGGCCGCCACCTTGTCGGTGTGCATGAACTCGATCGGGTCCTCGATGGTGATGACATGGACCGCCTTGTGTTCGTTGATCCAGTCTATCATCGCGGCCAGGCTGGTTGACTTGCCGCTCCCCGTGGGCCCCGTAACCAGGACCAGGCCGCGGGGGATCAGGGAGATGCGCTTCAGCACCTGGGGCAGGCCCAGTTCGTCAATCGTCTGCACGCGCAGGGGAATCAGGCGCAAGGCCGCCCCCACGCAGCCGCGCTGCTTATAGACGTTGACCCGGAAGCGCGCCAGGCCGGGCACGGCATAGGCCTGGTCCAGTTCCATCTTGCGCTCGAAGCGGCGCTGGCGCTCCTCGGTCATGATGGCGTACATCATGGTCTTCGTCTCTTCCGGGCTCAGCGGGGGGAAGTTGGTGCGGGTGAGCACGCCGTGAATGCGCAGGATGGGCGGCTCGTGAGCCTTGATGTGCAGGTCCGAGCCGTTCTGCTCCACCACCATCCGCAGCAGGTCGTCGAGTGCAGGAGCCGGCATGGCTTATCCTTGCTCGCTACTGGATCTGGCAGCGATGCTGGCAGCGGTTACGCCGCGGCGCAGCATCTGCTTCAGTTCCGTCAAGTTCCCCGCGTTGGCCAGCGCATCCTCTTCGGTGATGATGCCCGCGCGCGTGTATTTCAGCAGCGACTGGTTCATCGTCTGCATCCCCCAGTAGCCTCCCTCTGTGATGGCATTGTATATCTGGGAGGAGCGCCCCTCTTCGACTAACTTCGCGATCGTGGGGGTGTTCATCATCACCTCCACCGCTGCCACGCGGCCGGTGCCGTCGGCGCGGGGGATCAGTTTCTGCGAAACGATGCCCAGCAAGGCGGTGGAAAGGCGCAGGCAGATCTGCGGTTTCTCGTGCGGGGGGAAGATGTTCACGATTCTCTCGATGGTGTCCGAGGCGCTGGTCGTGTGCACCGTCGAGAAGACCAGGTGGCCGGTCTCGGCTGCGGTCAGCGACACGCGCATCGTCTCCGCATCCCGCATCTCCCCGATCAGGATCACGTCCGGGCTCTCGCGCACCACGTATTTCATCGCGTCCCAGAACGACTCCGTGTCAATCCCCACCTCGCGCTGGCTCACGATCGCAAGCCGGTCCTGGTGCACGAACTCGATCGGGTCCTCGATGGTAACCATGTGGCAGCGCCGGTTGCGGTTTATCAGGTCCATCATCGCGGCCAGGCTGGTTGACTTGCCGCAGCCGGTGGGGCCGGTAACCAGGATGCAGCCCTGGTGATACTTGGTCATCTCGGCCAGCACCTTCGGCATGCCCAGTTCTTCCAGCGTGTAGATCTCCAGCGGGATGATGCGCAGCACTATCCCCGTCGTGCCGCGCTGCTGATAGGCGTTGCACCGGAAACGCGCCAGGTCGCCCAGGGTGAACGCCAGGTCCAATTCGTGATAGTCGCGAAAGCGGGCGATCTGCTCCTCGGTCATCACCGATTGCGCCAGCCGTTCCGTCTCCTCCGGCGTCAGCGACTCAAGGTCGGTCAGCACGATGCGCCCGTGAATGCGCAGCGCGGGCGGCGAGTCCGACTTGAGGAACAGGTCGGAGGCCTTGTTCTCGACTGCGAGCCTGCATAGCGATTCAAGATCTACGGCCACTGCTATCACCTCTTCTGCGTTTTTTGTTCAGCCCCCGCCCCAGCCAGCAAAACGCGCCTGCCCCGACAGCCGCGGCGACGACCCCGGTTGACAGCCAGACTGCCACGCTCCTAGTCGCCTTCGATCCGCGCCGCTGCCCGGGCTTCTCGCCTTGACGGCTGCGCCCCCCGGCTTTGCGCACCGCGTCGTATGTGTATGTCTGCTCAGCCTTGTGCAGTTCGACTCGCCAGGCACCCAAATCCCTGACCTGCGGAGCGGCTAACCGGAACACGCCTCTCACTTTGTATACCACCCTCGCGGGCAGATAAGCCTCGAGGGCGCGAAGAAATTCTTGCACCGCTAATGTCCCCGCCTGCCGGTTCACCAGGCCGACGACCTCGAAACGGCTCAATGTCCGCTGCTGGGGCTTTGCCTTCTCTCCCGACAATTGCTCCCACAACTTGCTGGGAACGAACTCGTGGTGTTCGATTCTCTGCGGCCCGGGCTGCCACCCGCCGTGGCGAGCGGCCTCGGCCACCAGCCGGCGCACCTCGCTGGCAGGCACTTGGCCCATGAACTGCAAACTGACCTGGTCCGGGCCCTGGCCGATGGATTCCACCAGCACCAGGGCGCACGGCTGCGAGGCCAGTCGCGCGCCGAAGGGGTTGTCGCTCCCCAGGGCGGGAACGCATGCCCCAACCGCTGCGAGGACTATTCCACAAAATGGGGGAAAGCGGCACTGCCCCATCTCGCGCTGGATTATACGCTCGCCTTCAGGCCGCGTCAAGCCCGGCAGATTGTGGCATGGGGCAGCAGGCGCGCCGGGTCCTGCGGCGAACATCACAGGAGCGCGGCGGCTGGCAGGCGCAGGCAGTAGGTAGTAGGCAGAAGGCACCAGGCAGATGGAAAGGGCAATGCGGATCGAGAAGGTTCTCATACTGATCGGCCTCGCGGTCTTGCTCCCCTGGCCGTTCGTCGCCAAGGGCCTTGGCCACACTCCGGGGTGGTACCGTATTGCCTTGTGCGCTGACCTGGCGGTGATGCTGGTGATCGCCTATCGCCGCTGGATGCGCGTGCGCGACTTGTGGCGCTAGGGGCCAGAAGTCATTTTAGGAGTCCGCAACGTGACTGAGTGGAATTCCTCGCCGGGTTTACCCCGAGCAGAATGGGATTCTTCGCCTTCGGCTCAGAATGACAGTAAGGCCTCCTTGTTGCCAATGTTGTCACCCTGAGTCCGCCAGCCGGCGGACGAAGGCTCCCACCCTCAGGAGTCGTGAAACGGCCTCTAGCGGCGGCCTTTCTTCCGCGCGGCCCTGCGCGGTCGCGCGGGTTTCTCTTTCTTCGGTTTATTGGGCTTCTTGGGCGCGCGCGGCGGTTGCCGCGATGGTCTGTGCGTTGGCTTGGCTGGCTTTCTTGGAGGCTTCACTGCTGGCCGCGCGGGCTTTTTCTTTTCTGGGCTCGCAGCAGGTCTGGCAGGTCTCGCCGGTCTTGCGGCACGCGCCCTGCGGGATGGGCGCGCCTGAACCGGAAGGGTAACGGTCGTCGTCGCCTGCGCTTCGGGCAGGTTCTCGAAGTAAATGCCCTTGAAATGCCTGCTGTTGAGGGCAGCGCAGTATATCACTATGTTGTTGGGCTGCCCATAGGTAACCAGGTCCGTTACATCCACATACGCCACTGGCAGCAGGTCCTCGCGGTGAACCTGGACGGCAACTCCGTTTATCCACACCCGCACCTCGCCCTTGTGCTCGGTGCTGTAAGCGATGCCTGCCTTGTGGCCCATTCCCCAGTGGGACTCAGGGTGCCCGCTGAGGGGCCCGAACGTGCGTATCGGCTCGAATGCCGACGGCGGCTCGATGCGGATCACGGCGATCAGACGCCGCTCCCATGTCCAGTAAGCGCTTGCTTCCCCGGCCTGGAGCGCGAAGGTTCCGCGCAGGTCCTCCGGAACGGAGAACTGGCCCGACAGCCAGACCGACTGAAGGAATGCGCCGCGCGCATTCTCCAGCGGCCACGACGGGATTTGCCCCGACTGCCATCCCGCATCTAGCCCGGCGTGAAGCGGGAAGCACGCCGCCCGCCACGAGGTAACTGACCGCTGAACCGGTTGCCCGGGGAACACGACCTCGAAATCATGCGCGCGCCTGCGCTCCATCAGCCGCGCCTGCGCCCTTGCGCCGGGCTGGCCGCGCACCTGGGCGAAAACGTCATTGCCCACGCGGCGCACGCCGTCAACCACCACGCCCGCGATGCGCAGCGGCCCGGGGCCTGTTTTGCCCTTGCGGATTTCGAGCACGCGCACGGCCTTGGGCGGCAGTTCGACCGTTACCTCCTCGCCGCTCTTGAAGAACAGCCCCTCGGCGGGCAGCAGCATTGCCTGGCCGGGATACATCTCCGCGAGCCAGTATTCATTTTCCTCGGACAGTTCGAGCACGAGCGAAGCGCGCTGCACATCATAGGTCGGATTGAACAGGAACACGAAGCCCTCGTCCTGCCAGATGTGCGCGATGCCGTCCACTCCTTCCATCCCCGGTTCGTTGAGCAGCGGGTCTGCGCGCTGAAGGTATCTGGAGTGCTGCTGCTGCCACGTGATCCACTGCCTGGCGAATTGCCTCGCCTCGTCGGGCAGGTCGGCGGGGAAGTAGTTGAACGACAGCCACATTCCCGCGCTGACTGCAGAGAGGATCGCGTAGCGCCATGCCTCAATATCAAAGTGGGTCTCGGCGTGATACTGCCGCGAGCAGCCGACGCTCGATCGCAGGCGGTGCGCGGGGACCAGGAAGTCCAGCGAGCGGCGCAGGTAAAGACGGTTGGCATCGGCGCACATTCGCATCTGGCGCACATCCGGCAAGCCCAGGGGATGCGGCCCGGCGAGCAAGTCCACCGCATCCACGCGCGGCGCGATGCCCAGCCCATAGCAGGCGTGCGATCCATATCCGCGGGTTTGCTGGTAGTGCTCCGACAGCGAGTCAAGCCACCGCGCGTAGGCCGCGTATTGCTGGAAAACCGCGTACTTGCCGGGCAGATGACCGTGCGACGCGCTTTCGCATTCCGCTATCGCGATATTGTCCAGCAGCGCGTCGCGGTGCCCGTGCGTGGTTGCCGCGCGCTCGTATTGCTCAATCACCCAATCCACATAGGGGGTTGCGAGGCACGGCTCGGCGGATTCCGGCGGGCTGCCCTCCGACTCGCCCCGCACCAGGGCCCATGCCGGCGCCATCGGATGAGCGGCGGGAGGAGGCGCGCCCGTTTCCATGCCCTTTTCGTGCGCCGCCCGAATCGCGGCCGCATCGGTCAGACCGGCGGCGTGATTGATGCCCAGGGCTTCAGAGCGGACAAGCGCTTGCTCGTCTGCTGCTTCCGACTCCGACAGTTCGAGAATCGGCCCGCCCGCGCGCGCCGGACAGGCGTCGAGAGCATACTCGATAAACCAGTTCCTCTCTCCGCGATCGAGTTCGATCCCTTCCTCATGGTAGGGGTTGCGATATGTCCGGCCGGTGTTCTGACAGACGCCGATCACGACGGGCCCCAGGGTGATCGAATCCCCGGCCTGCATCGCCTGGCCAGGCGACTGATCGAGGGCGAGCACCTCATCGTTCGCCGTCGCACTGGAAGCATTCCCCTCCACGCAGGCAAAGATACTCCCGCGCTGCGCGCGCGCGAAGATGATCGGGAAGTGCGCTCCCCCGTCGTGCAGCACAGGCTCCATCGCCTTCTTCACCGCCCATTGCAGCAGCCGGGCATCCTTCAGCACCAGCGCCTGGCGCGCCTCCACCTCGACTTGCTTCCGCAGATAGTGTTGCCCTCGCGCCAGGCGATAGCGCACGCGCACGCTCAGGTTGTCGTCCCGAAACGTGAACTCGACGCTCGCCACCTGCTGGCTCTGCCGGGGCTTGCACGCAACCTGCGCGAAGGATTCGGGCGCGATCGTCTTGTCATCAACCAGCAGCGCGAACTCACGCACTCCAAATGGATAGCGCTCCCTAGTCAGGTGGTTAACCAAGATAGCCTCTGCTGGCTTGCCTGCCGACAGCCGGATTGCCAGGTCCAGGAACCCGTTGCTCAGCCGCGCCGTGCCGCGCGCATACTGCGCGCGCGCGGGCGTCGAAGACCACGGCTTGCGCTCGCGGTCAGGAGGGCTGATTACGTAGTCAACGGATTTCGGCACGCGCCCGAGCCGTTGCGCCAGTGCAGGCCAGGATTCCAACGGTTTCGCGGTGTCCATGTTGCCTGTGCCCCCGGCAGGGGATTTTGCGCTTGCTATCTTCACCATATTCTGCGCCCCCTTTCCTCTTCCCCCTTGACTGGCCGGGGTTCTTTTTTGTAGCCTAGCAAACGACAGTTCTATGTTCGCGTTATCGCTGGAGTCACACAGTGGATGCTGCTGCTGTGTTCAGGACTAGCCTGGGCTGGGTGCACGCCCGAGCATCGCATCGCGGCATCACGCACCTACAATTCTCCCGGCGCCGACCGACAGTCCGTTCATTTGCCGCCGTGCGGGGCAGGGCAAAGCAGCACCTTCGCACTCTGCAGCGCGAGATGACAGATTATCTCAGGGGCAAGATCACTCGCTTCACAATTGCCGTTGACCTCCGCGACGTCGCCCCGTTTCACCTGGCAGCTCTCCGAATGGCGGCGCGCATACCTTTTGGACGGGTGATGACCTACGGCGACATCGCCCGCTGCCTTGGCCGCCCGGGCGCAGCAAGAGCAGTCGGCCAGGCGATGGCGCACAACCCGGTGCCAATACTGATTCCCTGCCACAGGGTTGTAGCGCGCAGCGGACTTGGCGGCTATGGCCTGGGCTTGCATTTGAAGGCCAGGCTGCTCCGCCTGGAAGCGAAAGCCCTTGCCAGAGAAGGCTTTCCCCGTTAGAATGTCGCACACATTTCAGAGGGCGCGTGATACGGCGATGATGCTGCTGGGCACACAGAGGATCAACGGGGCCGGCCGCCTCGAGATCGGCGGCTGCGACGCGGTCGAACTTGCCGAACGTTTCGGCACGCCGCTTTACGTGATGGACGAGGCGGAGATCCGCTCGAAGTGCCGCCTCTACCGGCAGGCTCTTGAGCAGCGCTACGATGATGTCGTCGTGGCGTTCGCGGGCAAGGCATTCCTGACGCTGGGCATGTGCAGCATCGCCCAGCAGGAGGGCCTGGCCCTCGATGTTGCCAGCGGCGGAGAATTGTTCACCGCCATTCGCGCCGCATTCCCCACCGACCGCATCTATCTGCACGGCAACTACAAGACAGATGAGGAATTGCGAACTGCCCTGGCTGCAGGTGTCGGCCTGATCGTCGTTGACAGCCGCAGCGAACTCGACCAGGTCCAGCGCGTCGCCAAAGAAAGTGGAAGGAAAGCGACGATCCTGCTGCGCGTAACCCCGGGCATCGAGCCCGATACCCACTCATACGTGCAGACCGGGCAGATTGATTCCAAATTCGGCCTGGGCATCGAAACCGGCGAGGCCCTGGCTGCTGCGAAACACGCCTGCTCATTGCCCGACGTGCAGTTCGTGGGCATCCATTGTCACATTGGCTCCTCAATCTACGTGCTGGAGCCATTCGAGATTGCGACCAGCATCATGGTCCAGTTCGCTGCCGAGGTGAAGCGCGAGACCGGAATCGCCGTCGCCGAGATCAACATGGGCGGCGGCCTGGGCGTGCGCTACAAGCCGGGCGATTCGCCGCCGAGCATTGATGACTACGCCGATGTAATCGTGCGCACGCTGCGCGCCGAGACGCAGCGATTGGGCCTGCCTCTTCCGCGGCTGTCTGTGGAGCCGGGACGTGGAATCGTCGGCGAGGCGGGAACGATCCTTTACTGCGTCGGCGTCGTGAAGGAAATACCCGGCGTCCGCACCTATGTGTCGGTTG
>Ga0315296_10001738_pt1 | contig 18949 bp, 22 predicted proteins | sample YL17G14_18_MG_FD_203921 | JGI IMG/M metagenome (GOLD analysis project Ga0315296, IMG submission 203921) | Sediment microbial communities from Yellowstone Lake, YNP, Wyoming, USA - YL17G14_18 | ecosystem: Environmental > Aquatic > Freshwater > Lake > Sediment | place: USA: Wyoming | collected... | reverse complement strand
ATAACCATTTCTGCGTAAATAGAGAAACTCTCTCCTAAAAATATCAAAATTACCATTAAAATTTTTAAAATTGAATCCATTTTATTTTAAATTAAAAATCTTTCTTAATTATACCAAAAAAACCGCCTGATTGGCGATTTTTTTACGAGCTCGCTCTAGCGGACGATTTTAGAACTTTAAGATGGGAGGAGGTATATAAATATCCTGAGATTGCTTTGGGACAGATTAGAGAATTATTGACAACTGCTTGACTTAAGATAATAGGTCTGTTTGGTAAAAACTATATCTTATTAGCGTTTTCTTCTTTCTTAACGCCTATTTTGTAGCCATGCTTCCACCCTCTAATAAAGCCGATTATTGGAGATGCATAAAAAATAGCTAATGGTAAGAGGCCCAAGATAAAACTTATCCATGCCGTAGCTCCAATCCATTCAAAACTTCCAATGTTAATTACCTTACCCAAATAAACAATTCCAAGGAATAAAAGCCAACCAATCAAATATCCTACTACTACTCCTATCAACGAGAAAATTATTGCAAACGTATACCTCTTTTTCATATTATCTTATTCTATCAAAAAACCGCCCCACACAAAAACTAAGTTTTATACGGGGTAAACCTGATTGGCGATTAAAAATTATGATTTTTGTTCTGTTTTTTCCAAAATTAAATCATTGAGTATTTTTTTGACAAGCTCAAGGCTATCCCAGTCAAATATGGAAATCTGCGTTATGTTTTTATTTAATTCTTTAAGCTTTTTTACAATTTCACGGGCAACATCGGGTGAAACCACATCTTTCTTACTTACAAAAAGATATTCCGGTTTTTCCAGAAGCAGTTTATTGTATGTCTCTAGCTCGCTGCGCACCGTTTTATAATCCGAGACGGGATCTGTCGAATCTGCGGCTACGAAATGAAAAAGGATTTTCGTGCGCTCTATATGCCGTAAAAATTTAATACCGAGGCCCTTGCCTTTAGACGCACCCTCAATAAGCCCGGGAAGATCGGCAAGTATCAAGTCATAATACACGCCCAAATTGGGTTCCAGGGTTGTGAATGGATAATTTGCCACCTTGCTCTTGGCATTGGTTAGTTCGTTAAGCAAACTTGATTTCCCGACATTAGGCATTCCTACAAATCCCACGTCGGCAATCAATTTTAATTCAAAACGGATTTCAAGAGATTCTCCCGGCTCGCCGTATTCAAATTCTTTCGGCGTTGTATTGGTGGCTGAACGAAAATGAAAATTCCCTTTTCCTCCGGCTCCCCCACGGACAATTACTGCGAGCTGGCCGATTTTAGTTATCTCAATATCTTCGCCTGTTTTTAAATTATGCGCCACCGTTCCGACGGGAACGAACAAAACCAAATCATCCGCGTTGTTGCCGTCGCGAAATTGCGAACGGCCGTCTTGTCCATTTTTGGCCTTAATTTCTTTTTTAAAACGGAATTGATTTAAAACACTCAAATCAGAAACTCCTTCAACATAAACACTGCCTCCTTTGCCGCCGCTGCCGCCGACAGGACCCAGAGACATCAAATTTTTATTGAAAGCCACCGCCCCTTTTCCGCCGGCCCCTGCTGTCGCCCGTATTTTTACATCATCGATAAGCATATTTATTTTAATCCGCATTAAAAATCAAATCCCGCCGGAAGCGGGATTTGATTTTTATTTATTTAATCTTACTGAATTAATTATTAAATGCGGGTTACGTTTGTCGCATTGGGTCCTTTTGGAGAATCGGTTTTTTCAAAAGAAACTTTGTCACCTACTTTTAATTCTTCGTAGGTTACACCCTTTAGCTCATTCTTGTGAAAAAACAAATCTTTTTCTTCGCCTTCAATAGTAATAAATCCGAATCCCTTATCTGTAAGATTTTTAATTGTTCCTTCCATGGTTTTAAAGATAAATTAATTTAATTAATGTTTTAAGGTTTTATCCTAAAGTTTAGTTCCCAGAATAAACTCGACTAAATTTTCATCAGGCAACTATCTTATTCGAAGAAGATTCCTTCTTTTCAATCTTCGCTCGGCTTCGCCTCGCTCAATATATAAATAATGTTAACATTTAAAAATCGATCAGTCAACCCCGTAGTAGATTTTGGGCTAATTAAAATTAAGTTTGGTCCCGTAGCTACGGAACCAGTCCAAAATTCACTACGGGGTCAACCTAGAGAAATTAAAGTTCGAGATTCTGCTCTCTAGGTAAGACTCGAGCCTCTAAGTATTTACTTCCATCTCAAACCTCAAATAATTAGTAGACCATTGTCCAGGATTTCTCAAGTTACGAACAGTGGTCTCCGCAACTAAAAAGAATCCCAACAATGATCCGGGATTCTCTTTGATTCCAGTGATGGAATTTTCCTACTGCTGTTCTTCTTTCTTTTCTTCTTCTTTCTTTTCTTCTTCTTTCTTTTCTTCTTCTTTCTTTTCTTCTTCTTTCTTTTCTTCTTCTTTCTTTTCTTCTTTACCACCTACTGAAGGAGTTTCCTCCTGCGATCTTAAAGGTTCTTTAATCATTTTTTTATTCGTTTTTAAGGTTAATTCCTGATGCGACCTTTGGCTATAATAAACGTTCTAGTTTTTTACTTTTCTTTAAAAAATAAAAAGGCTGAGAACACGCATTCAGTTAGCTTAAACTGTTCTGTCTATTGTCCCAGTCTTAAAAAAAGGTTATAACGTCCTTTTAATTAACCACTAGATTAATCAACCACCATTCTTACAAGATAGAATTGACTGGTTAATGAGCAGTTTGCGCCGCCCACCTGTTTATTTGGCTTCTCAGCCCAATCCACTTCAAGGTAGCTTAAATCTTGGTTTGTGTCAATAGCAAAAGCCCGGGGCAACAACGCTCGGGCGGAAACAAAAAAGATAAAATATGAGGCCTCTCGGTCTCTCGAACCGAGCACAAGCCTGCTCGCTTGGCGGGGGGACAGCTTTCGAACATTTGATTGGAGCAAAGCTCTACCTGCTCCTGAAGTGGCTATTAATCAAGTTGAGCAATTATTGACCTTAATTTGATTTACCCCACCCCGTAGTTCTCTACTGCTTGAAAACAAAAAAACAACCCACCAAAAAGATGGGTTGCTTAAAATTTTGTTATAAATTTTATTTGTGCTTTCTTTTACTTGCCTTGGCTTCGAGCATAAGCCGCTTTATTTCCAATCGCTTCTTGGTTTTATGAGAATGTGATTTTTTATGCTTTCCGACTCCTGTACTTCTTTTTGCCATATAGGTATTTTATTAATATGATTTAATTTGGCTCCTTATTTAAGACTATATAATATAAGGCAGAAACAATCAATCTTAATCAAAAAAGTCTCCTTGGCGATTTTTCTTAGTTCGCTCTAGCGGACGATTTTAGAACCTTAAGATGGGAGGAAGTGTTTGGCTATCCGGATGGCGCTTTAAAACAAATGAGGGAATTATTAACTGATATTTAATTAATATTCGAGACTATCCCACCCTACTACTCGCTATTTCTAAATTATTCGGCATGAGATTTTTGGTTTGACTCCGCGCGCCTAAAGCCTGGTTTGTACCACAAAAAGATGACAACCGCTAATACGGCGAAAATTACTCCTGCCCACAGCGGCGGTACGCTTCCCTGCCACGGCTTCAATAAATTCACTATACCTCCACTCAGGTTAACTGTGATTATCGCAAAGCCATAGAAATTGGCTAAACCGAACAAGGCACCTTTTATATTCCATATTTCTCTAAGGTGGTACAAAATTACCAATAAGACTGCGACTGACACGAGATGGTGAAATTGATGGAGTTGAAGATTGTTTTCAGTCAGAGCGGGCGAGAATGGACCGTTGAAAATCCAGGCAACGAGCGCCGATACGGCAAAACGGTTGCGCGGTAGAGTCAGAAGAACCACTCCTGCTATAATTGCCGTCATGGGGCATACCCACAGAAGCCCCCACAAAGGAACAGATCGCTTAATAACAATAATGTAGCTTAATATTCCGAACGCAAGAGGCAGTAAGCCAACCCAATACCATCCCGAACTTACTTCCTTTGTACCCCACCTTTTTATATAAAATTTTTGTACCCCAAAAAAGAGAATTAAAGATATTACTAATGGTGGCAGAATGAGTTCTTTCATAATCTTTAAATTATTTACGATTACTTATTTTATTCTACCAAAAAATCGCCCTCTTGGCGACTTTTGTTGGCTCCGAGGATGGTACAATATTAGAACTTGGTTTGCGAGTAATTTTCCAAGTTTGGAGACAAATTTAATCCTCTTGTCCAGGTAATATTAGAACTTTTTTATAAAATAAAAGGCCGCCGTGAGAATCCACGACGGTCTTTAGGCAAACAACATTTGCCCTTCGTAATGACTAAGAAGTTCTCTCCCAAAAACCAGCTAGAGCCTTTTCCATCTCATTAAAATCTCTTAGTCTCCTTTGCCTTTCCTCAACCCCTTTAGTAGCTAACTGCCAAAGTTTACTGACAATGTCCCTACCAAGACGGGGATGATGAGTAAAGAGCGTAAGAATATCGTCATCTGAAACCTCAGAAAACCTGGAATAGATTGCTTTTTCTATTACATCATAATCATTACCCCTTCCCCATCTTATTTCTCTCTCGTATTTAGCATCCCAAAGTACCAATTGTCCTTTGCGGGTAAGCAGTAATTCTTTTTCCATCCAAAAGCGCACTCCAGCACCTGGAGAAAGTGTTCCTTCACCTTCGGATGAAAGGCCTGAAACCCAGACGCAAAGACTTTCCCCATCAAAGCCCTCAAAGAACTCGGCCACCTTATTATCCGTGCTTCTCTTTTTCTGCCAATCGTTCATTGCTTCACGGATTGGGGTAAAACCTGGAAGATACTTAAGATAGGGATTGCAAATACTTTTGGATTTTTGCACGATTGCAAGCCATTCCGAAGCCCCCACGTCTTCCGCCTTAATTATTAGAGAACTAAGAATGTAATCTTTTGGTTTGATGGTCGTAACCATTGCCAAACCTCCTTTATAATAGTATCGAGTTTCGAAAACTCGACCTAATTATATTGTAAATATTTTTATTTATTTGTCAAATAGAAATGGGGTTCTAATCCTACGCAGGGGTTGGTAAAATTCAACAAAAAATAGTGAATTTTTAAGCTCAATTCTAGTAAAAAATGTAGGCTGGGACTATGGGACGATGTTAGAACCTGTTGTTTATCCTAAAATTTCAGAAACATCTCTTATAACTTGTTTTGGATTTTTCGCTAAAATAACTTTCATCCCCAGTTTTTTAGCTGGTTTAAGATTTTCATTTTGATCGTCAATAAAAATACATTCTTCGGGCTTAACTTTTAATTTTTTGAGCGCTAATTTATAAATCTTTAACTCTGGCTTCCTCATACCAACCCGGCAAGACAAAATCACAGTATTAAAGTCTTTATAACCTAAATGTTTTTTAATTACTCCAATATGAGGTTCTATTACATTCGACAATGCTAAAGTTTTAATTCTCATTTCTCTAATCTTTTTCACGAATCGAGCCATTTCCGGATATATATGAAAGTCTTTTTCGATACACTCACGCCATAAATCTTTTTTATTAGGAATTGGCTTTCTCAAAACTAGGGATAATTTCTGCCAAAATTTATTTTCAGCAATAACTCCCTTTTGAAAAAGATTCAAAATAGGCCTCATTTTTTTTGCCGTCACTTCTTTGGGAACTTTATAAACTCGTGCTATTGATTCTATACAATGCGGTGATTTTAATATTACGCCTCCGTAGTCAAATATTACTGTTTTAATCATAAATATATTCTACCAAAAAACCGCCCGATTGGCGATTTTCTTGGCTCGCCGGACAGGACGATTTTTGAATCCTTGAGTAAAGGAAATTAATTTTTATTTTAAAATAAAAAAATAAGTTTTGTAAATAAATTGACAATAAAATAAATAAATGCTATATTAAATATAGTCCAATTGTGGACAAACTTATCTTTCCACCAAAAGATTAGTTTCTACTATTAGTAGCAAGATTTGTTTTTTTACAAAATAAAGGAGACGTAACATGATTAAAGAACCCTCTAGAGAGTTGATTCCCGGTGGGCGCTCAGTTCTGAACGATGGTTTCGGCAACCGCTGTGTCATCTGTGGAAGTTGTTTCGATGAAGGCGGTATTTGCAACAACGGTCACGTGCAAGGGAAAACCTACTACTATCCTCCCGAGGAAGAACCGAAATCCGAAAAGCCCGTCGCAGTGAGGAAACAAACCTTCGTCACCTGCGAGGTATTCGGTGGGCATCATTGTAGTATTTGCAGCGGAATTTTCCCAGACGGCGACGATATCTGTGTAAATGGCCACCAAATCGGCAAACAATATCCCACCGAATAATGAGTGCCGGCAACTTCAACTCTCCGATCGAGACGTTAACCTAACAGTTAACGTCTTTTTTTTAAAATGTATTTGATAAAAAACAAAAAGGAGTCTTTAACCCTAAATTTGTCTCTATGCTCCGCGGGCTGGAGTTATTGCCCGTCCGAAGCTTTAGCGAAGGAGGGCCGTTCGAACCTGTTTATACGATTGATTTTAAATTTAAAAATGCTATAGTCCTTCCAAGGAGGATGGAATGCACCTTAAATACAAACTTGAATATTTCTTTAAAAATTGGCGACTCTGTGTTCATTTATTATTGAGAACCAAAAGATTTGGCGTAAATGGAGAATGGTGGTCGTCATTCCCATCTATTTTCGGACATCCCACATGGAAAATCATCCTAAATGTATTTAAAATATATCCCATCATTCGTAATTATAAGGCAGTAAAATACAGAGCAACAAAATTAGGATTTCTTCATCCTGATACGGTCAAAAAATTAGGATGGGGCAATGATTAAAAGGCACTGGAAAGTGCCTCTTTATTTTCTCGGCTGAGCTCCGCGGAGCAGACGACGTTCGAACCTACTGGATAAGTACAAAGGGGTGGTTTGAGGTGCCGATTTTGAGTTCAGCAAAATAGAATTCGAACTTAGTTTTAGGAAAATTTACCTAATCTGGAGTCAATTAGAATACCTGTTTTTAAATAATTAATTTAATACAAAATTTCTCTGAACCATTTTCTATAAAAGTAAGGTTATTTTTTCATTTTCTAACTAGCACCCCCAAAGCAATTGATCATTTTTTATCTCAAGCTGGTATAATTTTGGATCTATCCAATTTTCATTAGTTCTTTCTGCAGTCCATATCTTACCATCAGCCCAATCAACGTCCCAACATCCCTGACTTCCTCCATAAATCTGACCTTCTAACTTTCCATTTTTATCAAACTTACAAACCCTATCACCGCAACAGGTATAAAAATTATTTCCGTCATAGGTTAGTCCCCACCCTCCCCCAAATTCCAGATCATGCTCTTCTAAAATTTCTCCAGTATTTTTATCTAGTCTATAAAATTTACTTGTTTGGGATACTATAAAATACAGTTCTCCATTAGCAAATCCTGGCTGTCCTTTAGGAGAATTAGGGATATGATCCAGAGGTATGGAAGCAACCTCTTGGTGTGTTGAAGGGTCTATTTTGTGTAATCTTTTTGTAGAATAACCATTGACCCAAAGATATGTGCCGTCAGATTCAACGCCTCTTAACCAATCTGATGGAGTTGTAAATTTTTCTATTATTTCAAATGTGTTTGGATCAAGCTTAAAAATCTGGTCTTGAACACTTGTATAAAAATGATTTGAATCATGGGTTACTGTCCACAATAGAGGATAACCTGGAACTTCTTTTCTTAATATTTTTCTGGTTTCATCTTCATCAGGGTAAATATAAGGGTACCTATCTTTTTCATCTCCTGGACGATAACCAAGCTCAAAGTTTCTCAAATCCGGATAATCAAAAACTATTTCATGAGTTATGTTTTCTTTTCCATCACCAATTATTTTATTTTCTTTAACAGGAAGGTATCTGATTTGATTATTAGGGTCATGGAATTTGTTGAAATCAGTGTCGCCCCAGTAATTGTTTGTTGCATCAATATCAACCTCAACATTTTCTATATGGAACCAGCCAACAAAGATATTGTTGTTATTAATTTTTATAGCATCTTTCTGAAGGTTTGTTAGATGAATACCTCTTCTTATTGCATTATAGCTTATCTCTGCGGATTTAGAATTTGAAATTCCTATGCCTCCATCAATATCGTTAAATTGAATTACTGCACTGCTATCCGGTCCTGTATTTATGAAATCACCTTTTGTAAATACATTATGTTTTATTGTTGGATAAGAATAATCTACAAGAATTCCCCCTGTATCTGAAACACTAAATTTATCTGACCAGAAATGATTATAATGGATGTAAGGGTAATTTATCTGCTCCATGGCAATCCCCCAATATGCATTCTGATATATTCTTGAATATTCAATTATTGGGTGTATAGAAGGATTATCATTTTTTTCGAGGTATATACCTTCCCAATTTACCCATCTGACAATGCTGTGAGATATAGTTATCTTTGAATTGTCCCATATGCTTACCCCTTGTGTAGCGTATTCAATTATAGTGTATTTTAATATACTCTCTTCATTATTTATGAATTCTATTCCCATCCAATCGCCGTTAGTAGGCAATTCTGAATCTGAAGTAAACCATATCATTTTATTTGGTGTTCCTATTGCTTTTAGACTCCCCCTTACAATCATATTCTGCGGACCACCTTTTCTATGACACACATGTTTTCCATTTTCTATAGGTAACCAATGTTTAAACTTTACAATAGTCCCTGGTTTAATAGTTAAAGTAATTCCTTTTGGAATTTCAACCTTAGTCACCAAAATGTTTCCACTCCAAGTTTCATCTTTTTTTAGTTTTCCATCTTTTTCTATAAATTTACATTTATTAGAGCAACTCCAGCCGCAGTCTAAACCTTCTTCGCCTTTATTACAGAGGCCGTCTTTGCAGTGTTCAGGAAGAGGAATTTCTTCAACTTTTTCTTTCACTTGCTCTTCTGGAATCTCTTTTTCCTCCCCTGTTTTTTCTTCAGCCACAGGAGGAATTTCTTCTTTTCCGATTTCTTTTTCCTCAACCTTAGGAACAAAAATATTTTTATAAACCAAAAACCCTCCCGCACCCAAACCAATCAAAATTATTGAAATAAGTAAAATTTTAGTTTTCATTCCCTTTCTCTATTTTCATCCTATCAAAAAACCGCCCAATTGGCGATAAAAGGCGAAAATTGCCCAGCGATGGGCGTTTTTGTTCAAAAACGATATTTTAGTTTTCGTTGCTGAGCTCCGCGGGCTGGACTCGAACCAGCAACCTAGTGCTTACACTTATCCCCGTGTTTCCACGAAGCGTGGACTATATCATCACCCTCGACTTTACGTTAGGGTGCGAGGCGCTATAAGTCTCTGAACCTTCCGAGCACATGTGCTCGACTTGGCTGCGGATTGCCTTATGGCTTACACCACTTAGGTTTCCCGCAATTCACCTCGTTTTTCAATCTCGATTTCTCGAAGAAGCTGCGAAATTTCACAGGCACCCGCGCTACCATTGCGCCACCGCGGAGCTCAACCACGAAATATTATTTTATTATTAATAATAACCTTTTTTTTAATATAAAATCAATACTCGGCCAGTTTTTTTATTTTTTCGTGTTCTCGGATTCTTTCCAGAGACTTGGCTTCAATCTGACGAATTCTTTCTCTGGTCACCCCGAATTCATTTCCTACTTCTTCCAAGGTATGGGTTATTCCGTCATCCAGACCAAACCGCATTGCTAAAATTTTCTGTTCTCGGGGAGTTAAATCAACCAAGATTTCTTTTAATCTTTCCCGGAGTAAAGTTCTGGCCGCATCCAGAGAAGGCGAGGTAACCTTTTCATCTTCAATAAATTCAGCCAGAACGCTGTCTTCTTCGTTCTCCCCTACCGGCGTCTCAAGGGAAATGGTTTCCTGGGAAATTTTCCTGATGTGATGGACCTTTGCCACGTCCAATCCCATTTCAGCAGCAATTTCCTCTGGTAAGGGTTCCCGGCCCAAATCCTGCAATAATCTTCTTTTCACCTGAGTATATTTGGAAATTGTCTCCACCATATGAACTGGAATTCTGATGGTTCTGGCCTGGTCAGCCAGGGCTCTCGTTATGGCCTGTCTTATCCACCAGGTGGCATAGGTAGAAAATTTATAACCTCTTCTCCAATCAAATTTTTCCACCGCCCGAAAAAGTCCCAGATTTCCCTCCTGGATTAAGTCAAGCAGGGTTAAATTAGGAGAACGGCCAATGTATCTTTTGGCAATGGAAACCACCAGCCTTAAATTTGCCTGAGCCATTTTTTTTCTTGCCTCATCATCCCCCTTTTCAATTCTTTTAGATAGTTCTTTTTCTTCATCAGCGGTTAAAAACGGGGTCTTTCCAATTTCCTTTAAATACATCTGAACCGGGTCAAGGGAAACCCCGGAAACCGCTTTTTTGGTTTCTTTTTTCTTCGGCAGTTCTTCGATTCTCAGAAATTCTCTGCTGTCTTTCACCTCAATTCCCATTTTTTCCAAGTCCGAAAAAAAACTTTCCAGGCCCGATATGTCTTTTTCTAAATCGGGGAAATAATATAAAATTTCCGAGGTGGTGATAAAACCGCGGCTTTTTCCTTTTTCAATTAAGAATTGGAATTTTTCTGATTTAAAAATTTTTTTGGGCCGTCCCCGGCTAACTTTAAATTTCTTTTCTGCCCTGATTTTTTTCTTTTTCTTTCTGAACTTTTTTTTGCGGCGAACAGTAACCCTTTTCTTTCGCTTTTTTATTTTTTTCCTCTTTCTCATCAGGTTTAAATCTGTTCCAAATCGAGAAGCGATTTGGAACAGAGGTTAAATTCTTTAATCAAATTTTCAATTTTTTTTGAATCCTTTTCTTCTTCTGCCTTTTTAATTTCTTTGGAAATTTCATCTAACTTATTTTTAATCTCCAGATGGCGGAGTTCTTTCAGGCAATTTTTTATTTCAGGAATTTTATCTTCATCTGCAATTTCTTCTATCTCTGCTTGTAAGAACAGAACATTAAATAAATCGGCTGACTGGGAAGAAAAACCCATTGTTTCAAATTTAGATCCTTCTATTATGTTTGTTTTTATTTTTCTTAAGATTTCCTGAATTTCTGGTTTAAAGAAGGTAATTTCTTCTTCCTTGATAAACTTTAAAACCTCGGGAGATTTTAAAACCAGAAGTAAAACAAGGATTCTTTCTTCTAAAAGTTCTTTTCGGGATTTTGGAGGCAAATTAACAATTTCTTCCGGCTCCAAACCATAGATTTCTTCTGTCAATTTAACCTTTTTTAATTCTTCGGCCACATCTTCTTCTTTTACCTCCAATCTCTTTGCCAGTTCCTGAATCCAGAATGACCTTTCAATATTATTGGGAATTCTTTTTATAGGAGGCAGTAAAATTTTTGAAATTTCTTTTTTTCCTTCGGGAGTTTTGGAATCAAGACGAGAAAAAGTGGTGGAAAAATAAAAATCAAGAATTGATTTTGATTCTTGTAAAAGTTTTTCCCAGTCTTCCGGATTCCTGGAAACAACGTCAGCCGGGTCGGAATCTTCGGGAAGCATTAAAATCTTGACGTTAAAACCCGAAGATTGAGCCAAATCTATTCCCCGCTTGGTGGCTGAATCTCCGGCTATATCCATATCAAAGGCAGTCAGTAAATTTTCCGAATATCTTTTGAGAATTTTCAGTTGGTAGGGCGTCAAAGCGGTTCCGGAAGTGGCTGCCACGTTTCCAAAACCAGCCTGGGAAACCAAAATGACGTCGGTATAGCCTTCTACCAAAACGCACTCATTTTTCTTTCTGATTTCCACTTTGGCCCTGTCCAAGCCGTATAAAATCCGGCTTTTATCATAAATCAGGGTGTTGGGGGTATTTATATATTTGGCAATTTCTTCTTTCTCTCTCGGGCCGAAAACCCTTCCCCCAAAACCAACCACCTGGGAATTTAAATCAAAAATTGGAAAAATAATCCTGCCCCGGAATCGGTCGTAAAAAGAACCTTTTTCCGAAGTTAACCCCAGACCGGCTTTCTCAACTTCTTCTTTTTTGTAGTCGCGCGAAGTTAAAAAATCAGACAGACCCTGCCAGACATCGGGAGCATAACCTATTCTCCAGTTTTTAATAGAATCTTCTGATATTCCTCTTCCCAAAAGATATTTTTTAACCTCCTTTCCCGTTTTACTATCTTCGAGCTGTTTCTCAAAAAATCTTGTTGCCAGTTCGCAGATTTCATAAAGCCGGCTTCTTTCGGTTTTTAATTCCGGTCTTATTGGTTTCAATTCCACGCCGGCTTTTTGAGCCAACATTCGTAAAGCATCACCGAATTCTACTCCTTCTATTTCTTTAACAAAACCGAAAACGTCGCCACCCTTTGAACATCCGAAGCAATGCCAGATTTGTCTGGTTGGTGAAACAAAAAAAGAGGGTTTTTTCTCTGAATGAAAAGGGCAGAGAGCCCGAAAATTGGCTCCGGTTTTCTGGAGCCTGATGTAATTTCCAATCACCTCAACAATATCAAGCCGATTTTTAATTTCCTCAATAGGGCTAAACATAAAAATATCAAAGCTCAAAGCTCAAATATCAAGTCAAATCCAAAGCTCAAATGCTTAAAATATTTTTGGATTTTGGATTTTGAGCTTTATTTGGCATTTGGATTTTGAAATTTGGGTTTTTTACTAAAATAAAAGATATATATAATCTCAAGAATAGCAAGGGTATTTACAATCAGCAGGGCAATAAACCATCCTTTGTGGCGATTATTGGCCGCTTTCCACAAAGCCACCCCTTTCCAGGGTAAAGTCCAGGCTAAAATTAAAAATAAAATTAGTGGAGAGAAAGGAAGTCCATCCATGCCAAATTATTATTTAATGTCACAAATATTTCTTAAAACTTTTTTGGCTTTTTCCAGATTTTCCTCTTTGACCAGAATATAATCGGTCTCGTAGGTAGAAATATAGAAGATACTAATTTCCGCCTGGGCCAGAGGGGATGACAGAACAGATACAATACCGGTTAGGGTAAAACCCAAAGGACCTTCAACCTTGAAAGCCCGCCAGTCCTTTTCAGCCAAAACCCCGCCGGGAATTTTTTCCTGGGGACAAACAACCGAAAGCTCATCTTTGGTTTTGGTGATAGTAAAATAACTGCTGCCTTCGGTTGCCCAGGAAGGAATAGGGCTGTTTTCATCAAAATGACAGATGCCTAATTTTTCCGGCAATACCGAGAGTGTTAATTTTTTATTTGGCATAATTTTTTTAAATCTTTATTAAGATTCGACTTTTATAAGTATTGAAATTAGGTGAGCGGTGTATATTGAAAATAGCTCGAACGGAATTTTGTCCTCGCCGCGCTTTGTGCGGCTCGGGTGGGGAGGGCGGAAAATTAGCGCGGCTCCGCCGCGAATATTAACAATTTCAAGTTTTTCTTTGGCGGCAATAGGAAAATTTACTCAGTAAATTTTCCTCCGTACTTATCAACGTAAAGGTTTGCTGTTTTTACATCTACAATTAAGTCAGCAACCGTTGCGCCTCCTTTTCCGGATTGAGAATTCAAATTTCCATAGACGGTGCCAGAGCCAACATTAACAACTTCGAAAGTAGCGACTATTTCCATCATTTGATTTACATCAATATTACCAATCCAGCTTAGTTGAGTATCGCTTTGGTAAGTTTCGCCACTTTGCGGAAATTGAACAGAGATAAGTTTAAAAGCCTTCGGCGGGAAAACTAAGAATAGATATGTTCTTTGTGATGGGAGTTTAATTAGGGACATGACTTTATAGGTAATTGTAAAACTCTTTCCTAATTCTGGGGTATTAGAAAAAATCAACTCACTCTGAATTTGTTCATTATTCTGTGCTAATGGAAGGCCTTGTCCTTGTGCGGGATGATACCAGTTATTTTCTGGTTTGCTTCCGGCTATAGCGTCATCAGGAGTAATTTCAATGTCAATTATGGCTGTATCACCGAAAAAACTTTCTCCTTGCCTAGAAATGGCGGAACCACTCAATCGGTAATAACCAACCTTTGTGGATTTAATTATGACTTCGATTTTTCTTTCTTCATTCATTTCGAGATCGCCATTCCAAGTCGGCGTTCCGCTTACCAGTGCAAAACCATCCGGAAGTTCTATTTTTGCTTCTGTGTTCGGAGCCGGCGTTACAGATTTGAATGAAAAAACTAATGGAACCGGCACATTGAGAAACGGTTTCTCTATAATAGTTAAAACACTTTGCATCGGTGAAGTTGGTTTGTCGCCACCAGTAACTTTTGTTGGTGAGGAATATGGAAATTTAGTGGAAGTTTCTATCGGTGGTTTAACTCCTCCACGTAAAAATACTACTGCGAGGACAACTGCAATAATGATGACTGCGAAAAAAATTATTTTAGTTTTCATATGTTTTATGAAAAATTTCTTTTGCCCTTATTGATAAATCCTTTTCGTTTTCGCCCAAAAATGAATACAAATTGGCCGCCGAGCGAAGCGAGGCGACTTCCTCTGGCTTGCGAAATTCCAACTGGCGGTGGGGCAGGGATTCGAACCCTGGAAGGCCTTGCGACCTTACATGCTCTCCAGGCATGCCGATTAAACCACTCTCGCACCCCACCTTTTATTATCTTGGCAGGTTGGAAATTAATTTTGTTAAGGTCGGATACTGAATGGTGAATTTATAATTCAGGAGTTTCAGAAGGGTTAAAAAATCTAAAATTTCTTCTCTAAAAGTTTCCGGTCCGGCAAAAATTTCCCAGAATTCCTCAACTAAATTCTTAAGGTATTTATGCAAAACCTCGTAATTGGCTTTATTTTTTAGATATTCAATTATTTTTTTAAATTCCAATCGGTCAAGCCAGATTCCCTGGCAAACATTACAGACATCAACGATAATTCTTGAATCGCCATAATATACTTCATAAAGCGGTAACCGACAGGAAGGACACAATCTTTGACCGTAAGAAATTTTAAATTTTGTCCGGTCTTTCCAGAGGTCAATATCCAACCATTTTAAATTTTTGTCTTTTTCGTCCTTGGCCTGATGCAATTCATCATTTTCAAAAAAAATTCCGAGACACTGGGGACAATAGTCTATCTCTACATTATAAAAGATGGCTTTATCTAATTTTTTCTTACATTTTGGACAGAACATAATTTTTAGAATTTAGGATTTAGATTTTTAAAATGACATTTCTCTAAGGGCTTTAATTCTTTCTTCCACGGGTGGGTGGGTGGAAAATAGTTTGTTTAACCAGGAAGTTCCCTTTTTGCCCTGAAAAGGATTTACAATAAAAAGATGGGCGGTGGCGTTGTTAGCCACCGGTAAAGGAGTGGGATTCTGGGAAATTTTTTCCAGGGCTCGGGCCAATCCCTCGGGATATCTGGTTAAAAGGGCGCCGGAAGCATCAGCCAAAAATTCCCTTTTCCGGGAAATGGCTAACTGAATCAGTTTGGCTGCTATCGGAGCCAGAATGGCGAAAATCAAACCAATTAACATAATTATTAACTGAGCCTGTCTTCCCTCTCGGTCACCGCTCCTTCCCCGCCAGAGCCTGCCTCTTAAAAATAAATTGGAAAGAAGAGCGATTGTTCCAACTAAAATCACTACTGCCGTCTGGAGCAACATATCCCGATTACCAATGTGGCTTAATTCGTGAGCAATCACTCCCTCTAATTCCGAACGGTCCAAAATTTCCAATAAACCTTTGGTCACGGCCAAAACGGCATTTTGGGGATTTCTGCCGGTAGCAAAAGCATTGGGTGCTGATTCAGAAATAACATAAATTTTCGGCATTGGCAAACCGGCAGCGATGCAGAGATTCTCAACTATGTGATAAAGTTCGGGGTTTTCATTATGGGCCAGGGGTTTTGCCTTAGATATTGCCAGAACGATTTTATCCGAATACCAATAGGAAATAAAACTCATTAAAAAACTAAAAATCACCGCCCCGATTAAAATAGAATAACTTCCAAACCATAAACTAAAAAGCCATCCCAGGGCGATAATGACAATCAAAAATACGGTAAAAAGCAGCCAGGTTTTTCTGATATTGGAATCAATGTGAGTATATAAAGTCATATAAATATTATATCATAAATCATTTTATCTTAAAAAAAGAGGGGGCACCGCTTTTTTGATGCTGATGCTCCCTTAAGGGCCGTATCTTGGCAAATGGAGAACAGGGTGGTCTTTTTGACCGCAATTTTTTAAAAATTTCTCAAAAAATTCCTTATTTGGACAATGTTCACGATGACCGCGATTGAATGATTCCTGAAAAGATAATGTTTGACAGCCGCAAGACCAGCAATTAACTGTTGCTTCGGCCCTACACTTTGAACACCAGGCTCCTTTCGTCATTCCTATCTGGGCCATTTTTATTTCTCCTTTCATTTAAAATGTGCAAATTTATTTCAAAATAGCAAACGTTTCTTTTTTGGTCAAATAAAAATGGCCCCCGCTGGGGGGGGCCATTAAAAAATCTTTCTAAAATTTCACTTCCGGCGCTTCTCTTTCTTCTGCTTCCTCTATCCCGAAAAATTCCATTTTGATAAATTTAAAGAGGCCAGCAATAATATTTGCCGGAAAACTTTCAATCTTGATGTTTAAATCTCTGATATTGCCGTTGTAAAATCTTCGGGCAGACTGAATTTTGTTTTCGGTATCAGAAAGTTCTCTCTGGAGTTCGAGAAAATTGGTTGAGGCTTTTAAATCCGGGTAATTTTCAGCCACGGCAAAAAGGGTTTTTAAGGTGTTAGATAAAACATTTTCCGCTTCGGCCCTTTCTTTCATCCCCTGAGCACTGATGGCTTTAACCCGGGCTTCGGTTACATTTTCAAAGGTTTCTCTTTCATGGCTGGCATAACCCTTGACGGTTTCAACCAGATTGGGAATCAAATCATGTCTTCTCTTTAATTGAACGTCAATGTCAGACCAAGCCTCTCTTGCCCGATTTCTTAAGGTAATTAAACGGTTGTAGATGAAGATTATCCAGAGAATTATTAGCCCAACAATTATTAAAATAATTTGATAAGAGTTCATAGAATTTTTGAAAATTTTTTTATTTTATTTTAAACGACCTTGCCTTTTTATTATAACCAATTTTAAAATTTTTACCAAGCCCCGTTTAACGGGGACAAACCCCCGGCTACTTAACCATGCCCAACCCTTCATTTATCATTGGGTCGCTGGGTAAAGTAGTGTTCAAAGCTGAACTGGTGGCGCTTATTGTTGTTTCTGTCCAGGCATCTTCAGCCTCAATTTTAGCCTCACTAATTAAATCCGGAGTCTGGCCTTTCTGGGAAGAATCGGGAATAAAAGAAATTTGAAAAGCAATGCTCGCTCCCGGTTCGGAAATGCCCTTTCCTTTTTCTAAATCTCCCACCGACCAGACAATTTCTCTTGATTGAGAATCATAGGCAAATTTGGAAGTCTCTTCTTCAGGGAAAATCTTTCCGGTCAATAAAATATTTTTGGGCAGTAAAGCCCTTGCCTTAACATCTTTAACATCAGAATAATAATTTTTCACTCTCCAGATTATGGTATAAGTGGTGGTCTGACCAACCGTTGGCGGGAGGGGGCCTGTATTTCCAAAAACCTCATCGTAAAAATAACCCTGCTGGACTATTTCCAATTTTGAGCCAATCTTGGTAACGAATTCCTGTTTTACCTGCGAGATGAAAATTTTATTTTTCAAAGTGGGATTTTTAACATCTCCAAGTTCCTCTTTTAATTTTATCCAGAAATCAACCTTTCCCTCATCCATGGGGAACAAATATTGAAGTTTGGAAACCATGCGCCAATCAAAAATAATGGAATTGTCTCCCGATTGCGATGAACCTGAATCTGATTTTATTGTCTGAAAATCAAAAGCCTCACCTTCCAGTTGGCAAATCATATAGAGATCGTTCAAGGCATCATTACCGATGTTTTTGAAGTAGATTTCGTAATGAAGCCAGTCTCCGGGCAAGGCCACATATTGAGGATTGCCGTTAATTTCCTGTCTGAGGTAAAGAGAAGGTTCAACAATTTCTACTCCTTTTTTGATTTCTTTCAATAAAATAAAATTGTCCTCTTTCCAAATTCCCAGCCGGGCACCAAAAAGTTTTGCCTCGCCCACCTCTCCGGAAAGTTTGCCGGAAACCTCAATTCTTCCGCCTTCCGATTTATTTAAAATGGGAATTTCCCATTCATTTTTCTCAATAGATTTTGGATTAGCGCTAATAAATTCAAAACCAGAAGGATAATCAATTTGAATTCTTAAATCGGATAAAAAATAATCGGTATTTGAAAAATAATTTATCTTGAAATTAAAATCTTTTCCTGATTCGATTTTTGAAGTTAAATCAAAATCAAAAGTCAGGGGAACCTTATTGATAACGGTGGTCAGGGTGGTAGCCGATTCATAACGGGCTTTTAGATTTCTGGGTCGATAACTCAACCAGGCCTTGGCTAAGAAGGTGTCCCCTTCTTTCCCCAAAAGTCTGGCTTTAAAATGGATGGTCTCTTCCTGACCGGGATAAATATCTTCGAGAGTCATTTCCTCTCTTTGAGATTTTCCTTCTTCAACCAGACTATTTTGGGGGTATTCAAAAATCAATCGCGGTTCTTCCAATCTAACATCCCCATTGTTTTTATATTTCACAATATAATCAAACTCTTCTAAAAATTCGGTTTCTGCCGGACCCAAAATTTCCAATTTCAAAACCTCTTTTGAATAGATATTTTTTTGATAATAATAGTAACCGGCAATTCCTACCAGAGCGGCCAAAACTAAAATAAAAAGGGTGATTTTTCTCATAGAAAATGTATTTTAAATATAGCAGATTATTTCAATTCTCCCAATATATGAGAATAATAATCGGCTGAAATAATTTTTAACGTTTCCAAATGCGATTTTTCAATTTTTAATTTTTCAAGGATGGCCAAGTCTTTTTTAAATAAAATTCTTAATATTTTCACTGCGTCCG
>Ga0315296_10001737_pt1 | contig 18952 bp, 6 predicted proteins | sample YL17G14_18_MG_FD_203921 | JGI IMG/M metagenome (GOLD analysis project Ga0315296, IMG submission 203921) | Sediment microbial communities from Yellowstone Lake, YNP, Wyoming, USA - YL17G14_18 | ecosystem: Environmental > Aquatic > Freshwater > Lake > Sediment | place: USA: Wyoming | collected... | reverse complement strand
CGAAGATCGTTAGGCACTTTCTTTATCAAGATCAAATTTGTCTCATTTGTCTTATTTTTCTTCTCGAAATGGGATACAACCCTGCCATTGAGTTTATCAAAGGCTTCATCGAAGACTGTCCATGACTTGGCCTTTTTTATTCCGCTAAATAAATCAGCAAAGTTGTTGAATCCATTATCTCCGAGCGCTAGTTGCCACAAAGAAGTATTGGCGAATTTGAATCCTTCGAGAAACATTCCAGCTTTGTCCGCTACCTCAAAATAACTTTCGCGTGATTTAAGGAAGTCTTCATGAAGAAATCGCAAGAGATCTTCATCTGCTTGAGTTTGTTTTGGTTCAAGAGTCATCGTATATTGCTCCAACGTCTTAGCTTGGGGTTGGAGACGATACATTTCCTTGAATGCTAGACAGAGATTATTCTCATCAGTCATAAAGACTAGAATTAGTTCTGGTAGTTTTGTCTTCAAAGCATTTTCAGGACCTAAGCACTGGTCCGATTGATCTATCTTTCCAACATAACAACTCAGAAAGATTTCCTGAAATGGATGCAAAAAATCCCGAAGATTCTCGGTCGCTTGCCAAAGATCATGCCAATTTCTTGATTCTAAAATCTTCTTTCTGAAAGTCAACAAATTCGTTACCAGTATGCCTTGAACAGATAAGTTAGGCAGCTTGCGGATAGTACTTTTTTCATCCGATCCAAAATGATAAGCCGAGTCTATCTTCTTGCTCCTCCTAACGCCGATACTTTCAGGGGATTCAGTTATTTGAGTTGCAATTCGATGGAGCAACATGGTAAGTGCAAGCTTAAAGCCTTCAAAGAATTTCCTTGGCAGTCTGTTGTTTTTTTCTTTGATGTAGAATTCCTTGTAGAATTTTAGTTGCTTTTCCTGCTCGCAAAGATACAGTAGCAGGTATGTTGAACCGAACAGACATTCAGCTGCCCAACTGTCTAGCTTGACCTCTGCTTTGTTAGAGTTTTTCAAACTTGGCTCCTACATCATTGATTGAGCCTTTACCTAAAACCTTTGCTAAATTGGCGAGAATCAAACCTGTGCGCCACAAAACCCCAAGAATTGGACACGCAAATGAAACAACAAATTGAAAAACGTATCTTGGTGACTAGACAAATGCTCTTTTCTTTAGATCAGACAGGCAATTCCAATCGATTGCAGTCTTGCGAAAATTGCCTGCATTAGTCTTTCCTTCTCTTCAGGAGTAATCTCATTATTGTTTTCAAATGCTTTTTCAATATGTTCAAAGAATTCCTTTCTGGCTACAATTTCCCCTGAATGAAGAACTTGTTCCTCTATTTTCTTCCCGAGCTGAGAAATTAAGTCAACTTCATAGACTTTCATCAAGTTTCTGTCAATTTCCTTTCTTTCGAATTTACTTGTTAAGTCGAGTGATTTATTTAGAATACCAGAGTGATCTGCAACCATCAGTCGAAGGCTGCTCTTCTTGCTGTCGAAAATTCCTTGAATAGCCTTTATCAAGGCGCTTCTACCATTGGGAGCTTTTTGGATTAGTGACAAGAGAGAAACGCTATTGTCGATTGTTGATGAGTCTCTTATGAGTTCTCTAATTATCTCAAGTGGTTTTGACCCAACACCTTGAATAGGCATTATTTCTTTCAATCCGTCTTCTGATGGAAAAATCCTGATAATAAAGCATGGAAGAGATTTTGAAATGTTCTCGTCTTTATTGCGAAGATGTACAGCTCGTTTCCAGACTTGGTCAAATTTTGAGGAAAAATCTTCGAAAGTGAGCTCCAAAGGCACCAGACCAATTCTGGTTGCTTTTCCTCCCCCAGTTTGAAGCTGAACCATATTAACATACGAATTGTCTGCCTTTTCTGAAGCAAGTTGGTTTTCAGCTTTCACGATATAGTCAAAGTAATCCCTAACAAACGTTATGCCTGCAACTCCACCTGGTACCGTTAAAAGGTAGGCGGATAGCACTTGGTTAAGCAAGAATTCTCTAACGACTGTTTCATTGATGCTCTCGTAAAGTAATAGTTTGATAGGGTCTAGGTAATTGTCTAGAATTTGCGTTTCAAAACCTTTTGTCTGTAAGTCTTTGTATTCTTTCCTCACTTCTTGATTAAATTTCAACAGCAAGAAGTCCGCACTAGGCACCAGATTGCCAGCTGACAGCTCCGACTTAAAATAATCGAAAGTCGTATCGCTAACAACTCCCTGCACCGCCTGCAAAACCGCATTCTTCATAGTTTCTCGAGAGCCTGACAGACGTTGTTCGGCAGCAATAGTTATGTACTGAAATAAGACTTTTATCGCGAAGGGGCTACGGGAAGCCTCCTGGCAAAGAGAGGAATGCCCCGAATATCCATAGGTACGCAGGAACATTGCCGTCGAGGCCAGAGCAAGATCATAATGCTGTGCGTCGTCAAGTTGCGTTTCTTCAAACGTCCAACCTGTAATTTTTAGAGCCAAATGCATTAGTTGATTTTCCGTGGGCTCATTAACTTGAACTGGGCAAGTTGCCAGTATTTCTTGCATTTCCAGAGGTATTAGCCGATTCAGAATTCCATTTATCCCTAAAAAGGGGTAAAATGCATCGAGCCTCTCCGACAGAGTTTCATAACGAATATAGGCGGACACGAAGCTGTTTAAATTGAGTGTTGGTTGAGTTTTCAGGAGAATGACCGTGTTCACGTTAAATTTGCTTTTTGTTATAAATGATCTTGCGATCAGTAAAGCTGCCAATTGGTCAATTTTTGGCGTTTTTGTTAAGTCTTCGTACTTCTGCTGTGCACCATCCAGTCCATTGGCAGAGTGATATAGTAAAGAAAAAATCTCATAATCTACACTAAGATTGTGTGCTACTATCTCAATAATTTCTGTCTCAATCGACAACGGGTCGCTGGGGACAAAACTGCCTACAAAATCCAGATTAACGGATCCTAGCCTAAACTCGCTTGCAGTGTGCTGAATTCTGTGTTTTGTGCTTAAGATTTTTCCTTCTAACGACTCCACCGAGGTCTCAATCTTTGCTAGTGAAAACTCGTCTTTGTTTTGTTTCATCGATAGTTGCAGATGGCTTTTGAAAACATCTCTGAACTCTGAATAAGCAGGTCTTATTCGTTTAAGAGACAGTATAGAAGAAAGCTCATCAAGCTTTCCACTCTCTATAATCTCAGTCCAAATCTTCTTGGTTTCTTGGTCGCCTTCAGCACTTAGAATGAGCAATTGAATGTCTATTGGTCTCTTCGATAGAATATCTGCGGCAATAAATGACATAACATCTTTTCGCCAACTATCGATGTCTGGTGAAGGAGGAACAAATCGTGTAAGCAAATCTGCTTTCTCGATAATTCGCAGCCCATAGAAGTCAAGGTGACTCTTGCAGGATTCTTTGAACTTATGTAGTTCTGAAAAGAATACAGTAGCTCGGGACCTTATTTCTTCAAGATTAAACGTAGGTAGTTTTTCCAGCAAGTCATCAACAATGTCAATCGATTTCTCAGTTTCAGGGGTAGGAATTAGCTTTCTTTCAACTAATATCTGGGATAACTGCCGTCTTGTCTTCCCGTTCTTTTGAAGTTCAGTCCAAAGTTGACTCGCGTACTTGTCATCAAAGAATTCATAGTACATCAACTGAAAAATCCTGTAATCTGTGCTGAAAATTAGCGACATTACTTCACTAACATCTTTGAGCCAGGTCTTTTCATCATCATGCAACCAAGACTTTGTGATCATAATGTCTTGGGCTTCTTGCGTGGCATCGATTCCATACCGCTGAACAGCGAATACAAAATCTTCAACGAAGCGTTGTTGCTTTAGCTTCTTGCTTTGTTGCTCAATTATGGTATTCATCACTGGAATGAGCTCCAGAGTGTTATCAACTAAGCCCTTAATCGCATTCTTTGCAGCTGTTGTGAATCGTTCTAATGGAGTCAAATCATGAGCAGGTTGCGGATAAGACCCGGCGACATCAACGATTTTTCTTGTTTCGTCTGACAGTTTGCTTTCGAGTTCATTGGTGGACAATGATTTTGGTAGATACCACAAAATCACCAAAATGACAGCGGTCAACAAAGACCACAATATTAAGAAATTCCAAATATTTGCTGGAAGATAGGTAGCAAAGAAATATTCACCTATAACACCGATAGCAATCAATGTCCCTGCAACTACTGCAAGGTAAATATGAAAGTAACTGAGCGCTGAACTTATCGTTGCTTTGGCACCCTTTGTTACTTCATCCATAGATTTGACCGAGTTTGCGCCGATTCTTTTCCCATAATCTTTCAGTGCTTTTGCATCTGTCTGATAATCGAGTACGGCTTGTTTAGTGTAACCTTCAAGATTTTGAACAGAATCAGAAATATTCCTCCCGTTTTTTGTTATTCCGCCTGTGAGTTCAGACTTCTTGTCAGTTGTCTTCTGTAATTCATCGTCACGATTCGTTGAAGCACTTGAGTCCTTTTCTGAAGGCAAAGCTGGTCGCATGAATTGGGCTAACAAGTCATATTTTATTCTTTGCTACGTTTCGACAAAGGCCTTTTTCGACCATAGCGCGCGTCGGGCCCGCCAACCACCATGCGGACATATACCAGCTTCCTAACAACACATATACTCAAATCATACAAGGAGCCTGAGACTGCGGTTTTTTGACTGACTGACTGTGGCACTCATATTGGTTCACCTAGTGCGCGCTTGGAATCTGGGAATATATGCTCATATATCTTGTTTGATATTGATGTCTTGGGAAGATACGTGTGCGAGTGATGCTGAGCCATGTTCGATCTTGAAGAGGAATTCGACAAGAGCTGGCAAGAAGAATCCAGAAAGCATGCTGCAATCACAATTCGAAATGAGGTTGAGGACTGGTGTCAATCATCAAAAAGGTCCATTGCGGAGAAAAGATGGCTGTGGGAGCTATTTCAGAATGCCATCGATACTGCAAAGAGCCACTCTGTCCAAGAGTTGAATATTTCTCTTGAGTTGAAAGACGGAAATCTTCTGGTGAAGCACAACGGAGGAAGCTTCCAACTTAAAGAGATCATAGCCCTCGTTTCAGGCGGTACGTCCAAGTATTTTGGGAGAGAAACGATTGGAAGGTTTGGAAAAGGTTTTCTGGTGACTCATATTCTGTCAAAAAAAGTGATCGTAGAAGGCTTGGTAACACATGCTGAAGAAACACGACCATTCAGGATCGAACTAGACAGAAGCGGCGATGAAAGTGCTATTGAGAAGAATATTAATGACTGCAAAAAGCAGCTTTCCCAGACAAGCAAAGATACGGCTATTCCGACACAGACAGAGACGACTTTTACATATATTGGAGCAGATGAGAAGACAATTGGACTTTGCAGAAACCTTGAGCACGTTCTCCCATACGTAATGGCTTTCAACCCTATTATAGAAAAAGTAAACATCAACTTGGGAAAAGAAGATTTCCAAGGAGAATGGATAGCAGAGAAGAGTAAGGAGTGCCTTTTTGGCGAGCACATAATAGATCAGCAGACCATCGTTAGCTCATCTACTGGAAATGTGATGTGCCTGAAAACTAGCCTCGATGGTCTGGAAATTGCCATCCAGTCTAAAGATCTAGGAGGACAAGTGGAAGTTGTAGATACGAGACTTACTCCTTGCTTCTACTCCACGCTTCCATTATGTGACTCTGATGCTATAACGGCATCCTACGCTGTCAACAGCAGAAATTTCAACATCGACACTGATCGTTCATTCATGAACTCGACACCTGAGAATTCCAAGCTCCTGGGCATGCTTCCCGAATCGTTGGCAGTCTTGTTAGATTATCTTGCTGGAATTGGTGCTCATGGACTGCATCGGTTAGCCTATCTTGATATTTCAAAACTCCCTGAAGACAGAAAGGATTTCTTGAGGGAGGTCTTTAGGCTAGTCTTTGAGATAATGTCTTCTAGGCAAATTGTTGGTTGCAAGAACAAAAATGTGACACCTTCTTCCGCTCACATTCCAGCAGGAGACTATCTTGGACAACACGTACCTAACTTGGTCTCCCATACTAACTGGCTCGTAGCACAACAATACCCAGATGTTCCGGAATTATTCGAAGAATGGGAACAGATCGCGAAAGAATGGGCTGCATTGAATGTAAATCTGCAGACGCATAGTTTGGAAAGTCTGATAGAAAATTCAACGGTGGCCTCGCAGAGTTTCGACCTCAATACGAAGAAGAATTATGCAATATCCTTAGTCAGAGCTCTTGTTTTCGCTCAACAAGCCACCAAATCAATTCCAGAAGGGATAACCGAAAAACGAATTCTCATCAATCAGAAGGCAGAACTCGTTGCTCCGCAAGATGCTAATATCGACTCATCTGTCGACGAAAAACTGAAGAGCATTGCGTCAGCAGCAGGATGGGATATTAAGAATCAATTGCTTGATGCAGACCAGTTGCAAGACGATGCCATGAAGGCGTTTATCGATCACACTCTTTGCTCGGGCAGAGAAACTTTCACGAACGATCTTGTTCTCAAGAGGATCTGGCAGACGTATATCTCAACCAAGTGGGAAGAGAATCAAAAAGACCCGTCACACAGGAAAGCACTTCTTGAACTAGCGATTTGGCTTATCTTGAACAAAAGGGATGAACTGCGCACAATTTTGGATCCAGACTCCTTGCCCGTATTGTGTGATGATGATGTGTTTAGATGTAGCGAGAAGATGCAGTCCTACCCATTTATCTGGCCCCGAGAGAAATGGTCGGACAACTGCCAGCAATACGGCTCACTCATCAACTCAAGATGGATCATTTCAGGAGAATACCTGCGTATGCTTACCGATGACCAGCAGAAGCCCTTCTTGGAAGGGCTAGCCGCTTTGCCAGTCGCGTTCCAAGAACCGGTCTTCTCGTGGACAGAGAAGCAATTGAGTGAAAAAGAGGCAGAAACTCTCGTATGTTTAGGTGAATTTCCAAATGGTGCGAAAGTAAGCTGTTATGACCTCACTGGACTTCAAGACATGACTTCAGCTGTAGCCGGAACTAAGGATTTGGGAAAAGCCTCAAGGATAGTTGAGTTTATACTGAATTACGTCATAAATAGCGATGATTCTTGGGAAAGCCCCGTGAACCTGGGAGAAAAGACTCTTTTTCCATGCTATTGGCTAGCTGTCCTCAAAACAAAAGACTGGGTGCCATCAGCTGATGGCAGGCATTTAGAGCCTCTGAACAGAGAAAACCTCGAAAGACTTCTCTTAGGCATACCCAACTTTCAACTTACGAAAAGAATAGTTGATTTCTTGGCAAAGCACTTTGATATAAGCCTCTCTGGTGTCCTCGCACTGAAGCTGAAAACTATGAACCCCTCTGACAGCCGAATAAGTCTGGTAGACAGGCTCGTTGCTCTGCCCGCGGATTACGCTGAGAAGATCGCGGATGAAGTTGAGGATCGCTTGGCGATAATACAGAGAGTAAGACGCAACCAGAAGATTGGCAGAATCATTGAAGAGATTGTAAAAAAGATTTTTGAAAGAGAGGGGTTTAAGACGGAATGGACGGGGATAGGTTCCGACTTCAAGTTGGTGGAAAGTGACGACATAGGACTCATTCTACTCAATCAGGGAACCGGAAAAACGGCGGGTCAGGAGATTCTCATAGAGGTGAAGGCCGCGAGCACCGAGATGGTGAGAATGACCTTAGAACAGTCCAGAAGGGCAGTGCAACAGAAGGCTCACTTTATACTATGCGTGGCGGATGTTAGCCCTACAGATTTCCAGTTGGACGATGAGGAAGTCATAAACGATGCACTGGTTGAAGAAATCAGCCATTCCCTAAGATTCGTTCCGAACATATCGCAGAGTATAGAGACAGCAGTCAAAGAAGCTGAGGAGTTGCATCTTCATCAGATTGACTTGAGAGATGTTGAGATTTCGCCTGGAGTCAAGATAGGATTCGAAGAATCCCAGATCAGAATCGGAGTCATGAAGGAAATCTGGGGAAAAGGAAACGCAATAGAGGAAATCCTACTCTACTGCAAGAACACATTCGGTGACACTTAGGTTCCGGAGTCTTGGGTAAGCACCCTTACGTCGTTTGCGTTCTTTTCTAGTCCGCCGTCTGTAGCAATTACTAATTCTTAAACAATTAGAGCCAGTGTTGAAAGAATAGGTAAGTGTAACAAGTGCCTTTGCGCGTTTTCAATTCTTCCTGCAGACAAATAGAATCTTCCTGCCTTCTTCTCTCAAATCGGCTTGAACGATCTCGAAATACTCAGACAGAGCAGATTTCATCTTTGCAACCGGGTATATTGTTTCTTTAAACTTGTATTTGTGAAGCTGATAAAGTCCATTTGAGAGTTTTTCAAAGATACTGGAATCCCAAGTCAGCGTGTTGCCCTTCACTATCTCTCTGTCATAGTAGTATCCTTTGACGAATTCCCTGACTGATGAAGTGGACCTGTTGTATTTTTCCAGCCAATGAAGCGTATCTCTCAGCATTTTTGGAGTATACACATCAAAGATGAACAGCCCATCTCTGTTAAGATGTTCATTCACTGTCTTGAACGTTGATTTCCACTGGGCAAAGTCTTTCAGAAAGTTGACGGCATCGTTAGCAGAGAATATTACGTCGAATTTCTCATCAATCTTGAAGTTGTGCATGCTGGAAACAAAGAACTTGCCCCTTGGCATTCTCCTTCTGCAAACCTCAATGTAATCTCTTTCAAGGTCCAAACCATAGATAACGTATCTCTCTGGAAGATTTACCAAGACGTCTCCAATTCCGCAACCTATTTCCAGTATCTTCTTTGCTCGCTTGCAGTATTCATTCACAGGTTCCAGCACATAGCGTGCCCTCTCCTTTGCTCCTTCCTTGTTTGGAAATGATTCCCAAAAACTCACAAACGGTTTTGAGGTCTTGCCTCTATGCTCATATTCGACCATGCACAACCCCTAGACTCGCGAACAGTTAGTTTTGACCCTGATTGTATAAGGCTTTGCCACAAACCTCGATCAACGGCTGCGCGCACTTGCTTACGAAGACTGCGAACAACCAGATCATTTCTTGATCATGTTGTATACTAGCAGTCCAACGTATCCCAAAGCTGTGAAGACTGAGAACCATTCGAAAAGTGGCGCGCGCTATGGATCAGCGGCCAATCTATTCTTATGATTACATCAAATGATGCACAACAGGTTCATTCCTCGGTGAGATTCTGAAAAAAAGAGCGCTAGCTATTGTCGACGTCTATGACTTGTGTTGCATTTGATACATAGTCGTCATAATAATCTGCTCGTTCTATGCTATAGAAGACGATTCCATAAAATACATAAGCGAGAATGCGTGATAAACTGTTCTTACAACTCTAGTAAGAGTGAAATACAATGGATAAAGGTGATGCGACATGATTGGAAATAAAATGGTTGATAAGTTGATTTCAATGATCATTATCTTGATGCTTAGCCTTGCAGTGCTGCCGCCGCTTATGGCCAGCGTTGCTCACGCTACCGAATGTGAAGCTGGTGCAGATCCTAGCTTCGTGCAAGCTTCAGCAGTAATGTCTATTGATAAACTGAGCGCTTCCACGTTCTCAAGCGAGTCTGATTTGGATTACAATTATGTTTCACATGTTTTCACGGTGGCTGATGTAATATTCTTCAGCTATGTAGATGGAACAATGTTAGCTCTTTACGATTCATTAGGAACTTTGATCTGGAATAATGGTGGTAACCCCTTAGATAAGGGTGGGCATGCACATGTAGCTGTCCCTCAAGGGGTTTACACTGCCTGTGGATCAGAGAAATTCGCTGTATTGACAGGTGACCCCATAACACGATACGTACTTGGATATTATGCAATGGACCAAAACGGTTATGGCGTGAGCACAGAACTCTATACGTGGGTACCTCAATTATATGGGCACTGTAGCTTCATAATTTTCGCCTATGAAGATAATACTCAAGTGGCAGTAGATGAAACTGACACAGGAATTAATATCGCAACATTCACCCTTAACAAAGGTCAGCACTGGCAAATTGAAACACTGCAAAGCAAATGGTTGCACATAACAGCTAACCATCCTGTGTCAGCCCTGACCTGCTACGATCAAGGATATCTTGTGCCTTCTGCAAATGGCAGATGGAGCGGGACCGAGTTCTATACATATGTTAGTGATGTCCAAGGCTGGCCAGAAGATCTGACGGTTATCTCGTATAACGATGACACTCTGGTCACAATCAAGGACAGCAATACAGGTTCTACTGTTTGGTCAGGCGAAGTGGATGAAGGGCAGGCTCACGTTGAGAGTTTTCCGAGTGGGGCAAACAGATTCTTCACTATTACAAGTAGCAAGTCGGTAACTGTAGCTGTGCAGCCTTGGGTAGCAATGACCAGCGGTTATCATCAAGGTCTTTATGTTGGCGACAGCACTGGTACGAGGCTTGGCACTGATCTCATAGGTTCCACGTTGAATGGCGGATATCTTTACATTCTTGCTTACAAGGACAACACAAACGTCGTCGTCTATAATTCTCGTACAGGGGAGTTTGTGAATAGCTACACTTTGAATGACGGCGATTATGTTGAGGCGAATCCAGGAAATGGTTTATGGAGAATTATGAGCAACTATCCAATATCGGCGTATTCTGGATGGGGACAATGGAACGCTGAGTTCGCACCGATAGAGTTCAGAGCTGGCACACCAGTAAGGGTGGAGATATCACCTGAGAAACTATGCTACGCAACCGGTGAATTGGTGACGATAAGAGCGAAAGTTACCGACGCCGTCGGCAACCCACTATATCCACTGCAAAAAGGAAACTTCAAAATTTCGGTTGATGGAAGCGATTTTGTTATTGAGGGTTTCGAAAGAATAAGTTGCATTGATTACAGGCTTAGAATCAGAGCTCCTCAAATTGTAGGAACTTACTCAATAGTAGTGACTGCAACTGTCGCCAACGGAAAGGGATCGGATAGTACTGAAATCAAGATCTATACCATAGGCAGCGTGTCTCTTAGTATTGGAGGAAATAGGCTAACACAGTATGAAAACAGCGCTGATACACCGATCTATTGTAGGGGAGATTCTAACATCTATCCGATATTCTACGTGGATGTTGAGGTAAATGGAGCAACCCTTTCTGAAATAAAGAACTATATTGAGGTCTTGGTAAACATTAACGACTATAGAGAAGTAAGAGATGCAATAAGTATAAAGGCAATTTACGATCCGGTGACGTTGAAGTATAAGTCGTCATGGAAAAACATCCCTGACAATTACCCTGTCGGAAAATATGACGTTACAGCGGAAGTCAGATACTCAAAGAATGCCGGTATCGATACGTCTACGAACGTCTCAAATGTTCTAGATTGCTTGAAGAATAAAGGTATTCTGTTCATAGGCCGGTATTTTGCTGTTGCCAACCCTTGGAAAGCATTAACGAAGGACGAAGCGCAAAAGATCTCTGATGCCAGCATGTGCATTGTCTCAATCTGGGAAGAAGTTGCTAATGGTCCGGAGTATTTCTCATATGCTCAAGGCAAGAATGAAGGCAAAAATGCCTTCAAGTATGCTGTGAAGATAGGCCAAACTCCGAATACATCCGTGTATTTTGCAGTAGATTTCGATGTCACTTCGTCCTATAAGCAAAAGATTCTGGATTATTTTGAGGGAGTTAAGGCTGGATATGAAGAATACCTAAGCGAATGCAGACAGAATAGTCTGCCTGAGATCCATTACAAGATTGGCGTATACGGTAGTTACGATGTACTGGAGTGGTGCAAAAAGCAAGGTATCGTCACCTACTTCTATCAAGCATATGGTCCCAAATGGAGTTATGGAAGAAACAGTAATCCATGGCCGGATTATCATTTGCGACAGATCTCTGGGCAACAAGAAGTATGTAACATTGACGTAGATCATGATGAGGCATCAGCTGACTTTGGAGGGTGGAGGTATGGTACTCCTCTCCTGTCTTCAGATGAGAAGCATTTTTATCTGATATTCAAACCACCTGCTAAATATGAGGGCTATGTCTTCGGAGGCAGTACTAAATATAACCAATTTGATTGCCGACTTTGGAAACCCGTATTGGATGACATTACCGGTATTGTAACTATTGACGAAGCAGGTAAAACGCTACTTCTTTTTGCACACGGGATAGCTGGTTCATACTATGGATACTGGCACATGATGATGGACGAAACAAAATCCTACGAAGAGATCTATGGCTACCCTGACCCAACGCAGGAACATGGGGGCTATGTGTGCGGAGATGAGGGTTTAAGTGAAGACTATGACGCGTATTCTCCCGCAAATGGCTTTGCAGAACCATGGCCTTGTGATCGAAAACGTGAGAAAACCCAGAATTCCTGGTGGTTGAACATGATTGATTTCATAGAAAGCGATTTTGATCCAGAGGGAAAAGCTGACTACGCACGTCCCGTGGGTGTTTGTGATGATTACGCAACGTTGTTCGTCTCTATGGCAAGATCTTCAGGAATTCCGGCGAAAGAAGTACTTGGAATCTTTAAGGCGGACGGAGGGCACGAATGGGCTGAGATATTTGACGGAACTGAATGGATTCATTGCGATCCCACGTGGTATCAGGTTAATTCTCAGTTTGATGGCATGCTTGTTCTATATGATGAGCCTGGTGTTTATTCTAACGAACGAGGCTATTATGGTGTAGACGACTTCTGGGGGCTTTATCCTTTTCCCGTTCGGTACAGGTATCAAGTGGCAGTGACTGCAGAGTTTGATTCAGTGGATTACGATTACGGGGACACAGTGACAGCAGATATTACAATCACGAATGTAGGCAGTTTCAAAATAGAGAGACCGTTATACTTGAAGATACTTGACAAACCAACAATTGCCCGATTAGGTCCGACACACCTTATCACCGATTTATATGTTGGCCAACTCGGTGTTGGAGAAGCAAGAGCTTATACTGTCGCATATAAGTTACCAGATTTCGGCATTTTGAACGGTTTCTATGAAACAATAGGAGACAGACACTTGGTGTTGTCTCCACATTATGCGGGAAAGGTAATAGAAAAACCCTTGCTGGGTTGCATCGAGACAAATGATGCAGACATAGCATTCTGCGAAAAGCAGTTTGAAGTTCCTGGTCTCTGCCCTGAATGGAATCCCTACATTATGGTGGATGGCTCGACAGTATCTCTTGATTCCACAACAATAACCTCTTTGTATTTCAATGACACAACGAACCTGTTGACTGAAACGTTCTTAGATCCAGAAGATCTACCTGTTACAGTTGAACATAACACCAAGTACTATGATGAGTATATCAAGGAAAGTTGGTATGTTTTCAATCCGAACAGTGTTGCCCACGAATACAACTTGACAACACCGCTACTCTGTTTTGGCGACGCAGTCTATCTGCCGGGATATGACTCTGTGACTGCTAATCAAACTGTCAACTTTAGCACCAACTACTTTGTTACCTACAACGCAACCGAAGGGACGAACGGCTTTGTCGATATCTACATATTCTCCAAGAATGTGACTCTAAAAGACATTATGATATTAGACGGTGTCGCAGAGATTATTGGGACACAAGACTGCACACTGGTATCGGAAAGCGGCATATCTTACCTTCTATATCTGTCCACGCGTAATGGAGGTGGACAGAGCTTTGAGGAAATCTACCACACTCTTACACAAGAACTCATCAGCAATGGAGACACTCTAACCCACGTCGCAATACAGGGCGAACAAAACCAAATATCCTATTACAAAGTTGGAGACACCGTGTATGTCAACGTTACCGTTTCCAACAATGGATTGTTGCCTGAGACAAGAGACTTGATTCTGACGTTAACTGAACCAGGCAGATTGGAGAATGGAGTTGCTGTACAAAATGCTATCTACAACTCAACGAAAACCGTGATAGTACCAGCAGAAAGTGAGACGACTGTGACATTCGAGTATTACGTCCCCCCTGATGCGCAGATCGGGAAATATGAAATCATCATCTGCAATAAGATCGCCAAGGCAACGACGAACCTCATGATTCAAGCACCATTCGATTTCACATTTGATGTTTTGTCAAGCGTTACACAAGCGCAAGAATTCTGTGTAAACGCCACAATTACTAATGCATTGGACGCAACTCTATCTGGAATAAACGCAACCATAGAATTACCCAATGACTTCCAAACGTCAGAGAGTCTAACTAGAAACATCGGAACACTCCTTAGCGGAGAAAGCGTCCAAATTAGTTGGCTTGTGACCGCCACAGACTTCGAGTACGGTTACACGCGTATTATAGTACACATGAACTCGGCTGAAGGCGCAACATCTGTCGCATCAACATCCCTAACCGTGCTGAAACTACCCGAGATCGAAATCTTTACCCGTGCTCCCCCTGAAGTCCGACCAAATATTCCTTTCGAATTTGCACTCAATGTAACAAATCAAGGAGACCTAGATCTTCAAAGTGTCTCGGTCAGCTTGCAACTACCTGATGGAGTCACTGCAACAGACAGCCTAACGAAACTAATTGGAGATTTAACGCCTTGGGAGACCAAGTCAGTGAATTGGATCATAACTTCAATGCTTGAAGGTGATTTCTGGATAACAGTTAACGCTTCAGACATAGCCGATACACACACCGCGCAAACCACAGAACTGATAAATGTCGTCAAGCCAGAAATCGAGCTAAATGTTTTCAACCCTATCGAAGTAATCCTGAGTCAAGAGTTCATTCTCACCGCAGAGATAAGGAACATCGGGGATCTTGTCGCGACCGACGTGAAAATCAACCTAACCGTGCCGTTCAAGCTCACTACAAGTGACCCAACTGAAATCGATGTAGCATATCTTTCTCCCGGACAAACCGAAACGATAGAATGGACAATGCAAAGCATAACCTCAGGATATGCCGAAATAACAGTCAACGCGTCAACGTCAGGTATCTCAGTTACAAAAGGCATAGTAATCACCCACTTTCCTCTGGCCGTGAAGACAGACAAAGAAACCTACGTAAGTAGCGAAAACGTAATAATAACTACAACCACAACAAACGAGAATCCCCAAGTTTCCTATGTCGACATATCAGCAAATGTAACCATCGATGGCCCAAGCTTTCAGGACTCTTATGCCATGCCAATCGATTTCATAAGCAGCCTAGAAACCAGAAATTTTGCGTTGACATGGGATTCAACCGGAAAACCGTTTGGCAATTATATAGTGACAGCGGAACTACTTGAGAACACCATAGTGCTCAACGAGACATCAACTTCATTTACTTTAACCACTGTGGATAACATTCCTCCTACAACACTCCTAACAATCGGCGAGCCCAAACATCTCGATTCAATGGGTAATATCTACGTGTCTTCTGCTACGCCATTCACATTAACTGCCGAAGACAATTCAGGCGGTACAGGTGTGGCTTCAACGTTCTATCACATATACAACAGCTCATATGATCCAGGCTGGCTGGAATACTCAGCACTCTTCTATCTCGCAGGTCTTTCAGATGGCGAATACTCAATAGACTACTACAGCACAGACAACCTAGGAAATACTGAACCAACAAACACGACAACAGTAATTCTCGACAACACTGCTCCAACAACAACGCTAGCAATTGGCGAACCAAAATACATCTCAGGCACAACCTACGTCACTCCAGACACGCCATTCACCTTAGAAGCCGCAGACACAGGATCAGGCGTTTCCACTACTGCCTATCAAATATGCAGCGGCATATACAACAGCGGCTGGCTGATCTACACTAGTCCGTTCAACCTGTCATCACTTACGGTTGGGAACTACGCGATCGCATTCAACAGCACAGATAATGCTGGCAACGTCGAAAACACGAATCACTTCAACGTGACACTGGTGGGTCCAGACGTCAACGGAGACGGAAAAGTGGACATGAAGGACATAGCCCTGGCAGGAAGGGCCTTCGGAACAGTTCCGGGCGACGCAAGATGGAACCCATTCGCGGACATCAATCTTGACAACAAAGTTAACTTGTTTGATATAGCCCTTGTCGCAAGGAAGTTCGGAAAGCACTACTCCTAATCCCATTTTTCACGCACACAGACTGTCCCGAGAGAAAAGGGGGGGGGTTGTGCGGGTGATGTCTCCAGAAACCGTCAATAGTCGCGAATGCGTGGACTGTACAACTAGTAAGGGGGCTCATACTTTCAGTCTTCGACAAAAGTGTGTGCCGTTCATCTCATCGTATCTTGTCCATCCTTCGCTGCCTAACTGTTCCACTTGTTCAGGCGTGGTTGCTGCAGCTGTTTCATTATCGTTTTAGTTGAAAACTACTGAGTTGGTGTAGCGGCTTGTGCTCATGGCGATGCTGTCAAGTGTGAATAGAATGAAATATTACCAAAAAAAAGAGACAGAAAATATATCATGATATTTGTTAGTCCGCATTAGCACTTTTGATTATGAATTCTAGAAAATTCGGGAACAGATATCTATCTGGTTCACGTTGCAGCGTGTTTTCTTCTGTAGACTATAGCTGCGCATAGAGTTGCCATTACAAACAGTGACAACAGTGCGGTTGATGGAAACTCGGGCACTACAAGATATGTAGCAGTATCTGTCACACCATCTTTCGTTGCATTGTTTCCAGCGAAATCATAGGCAATTATCCTGAAACGTACACGGATTCCAGATGCTTGTCCCCGAATTGTTGCGTTGAATGAAAGGGCCGAAGAATCTTGAGGCTGCAGGGTCAGATTGAGGCTCATTGGCACTGTATGTGCGTTTGCACCATACCAATCTGTGCTGTTGTCTGTAGTGTACTGCAGGGTCGCGTTTCTTACTCCCGACTCTGCATCAGTTATATTGGCTGAGACGAGGACATCCTGACTATCACTAACTTCTAGGCCGGACGGCTCACGCGCCACGGTCATGTTGGGTGGAATGATGTCTCCAGGGTATTGTTGCGGGCCTAGATAAGGCGATATGGCGAGGGGTATGACGCAGTCAGCATATTCAACTACTATCCTGGATGTCACGGTAACGGCTGCCTCCTGTAGTGCGTCAGAGCTCTGCGACGCGTAGTTAGAAGAGAAGTCTGCATATTCTACAGCTGCTCTTGAAGACACTGCACTAGCCGCTTGGTCCAGTTCGCTGGATCCATTCAACTCGAGCCCAAAGCCGAAATCTCCATACTCCTCAACCACTCTTGTGGTCACTTCGGTAGTTGCGTTTGCAAGGTCTGCCGAATGTTCATCGGCTATGACTGATTCATAGTCGGCGCCGTCAACGATGATTCCGTCCCCCTGTGCTCTTGCTCCACTGGAAAGAAACATGACTGCAGCAACAACTCCAAGCAGCAGCGAGACTGCAAATAGACACAGCGGCAGTGTCTTATTCATGGTTGGGCACGTCCAAGCTCCATCATGGTTCCTGGTACACAAGCCCGATGCAAACGCCATACAGGTCAGAGGCTGGATAGGTGCTTGAAACGCTAACGACATGAGCGTTTGCACCTGGAAAAAGTTGTGCGGGGATAAGTGTTCCATGGTTCGTCACTGGATAACTTGCCCCAGATATAGTATTGATCGTGCTTCCATCAATCTTGAAATAGGAATAATAGTTGGTATAGAGACGTTGAGAATAATGGGACCATGACCTTTCATAGACTTCGATGTCGCTTGGGATTGTGATGTTGAAGCTGTGTTCTCCGGCGCCTACTAGAGTTCTGAAGGCTAGCATACACTTGGTGGCATTGGACCATTTGAAATGATAGTATTTCTCGTCTGGCATCGGTCCTAGGAAGGAGAATTCATCTAACCCTGCTTTCAGCTTGTTCTTGGTCAGTTTGCTTGTGTCCTTTGACCAGAAGTTCCAGTCAACTATTTTGCTAATGGGCTCTCCATTACCGTAGTATGTTACGATCCAACCGGTCTTGTGGACGAAGCAATGAACGTCGTCTTCCGCTCCAAGGCCAGGCAGGCGTAAGGACCCAACGATGTAATCAGCAGTCTCCTGTTCTATCCCGCTCCAATTAGCTGCTTTGGCCGCAACCAAGTCTATCGGCCGATCGATGTTCACGTATGATGAAATTCCAGCTTCATTGTCCAGAAAAGTCGACGCCGCGCTCATGCTCTGAGCAAAGGCAGGTTTGATGAAGAGATAGGTTTCTCCTGATTGGGTTGTTGCATCTCTGTTGGCATAAGAATACAAGCCTAGTGAACCGACGATGATGATCAAGACTGCCAACATGCTTATTCTCATTCTGCTATTCTCGAACTTCATATCTCAACTCTCCAACTCAGCATCAATCACCTTGTTCTGAGTACATTTTTATGACTTGTGGTAGAAACCTCGATATAATTGAAAGGTCTAATGGGAAAAAATATCTGGAGCTTAGAGCGCGTATACGCACGTATACGCAATTCACACAAAGAATCATTCATTATTCATGCAAAGAAGCTGAATTCAAAGAGAACTGGTCACAGTTACAAATCGGGAGAATTTCAGAAAAAACGATGTTGAGTATATTGTCTTTTTGAGAACTGAGGAAAAACTGAGATTGTGACCGATTGTTACGACAGAATTGTTACAAAAGTCCATCAAAAACCGTTAATCCTCATTTAGCGCGCACGTATTTGTCAACTAATTCCTTTTTGTTCACGGCTTTGAGTTGCTTGAAGAGGAAGTCAAATCTGTTCTCGATTTCGCTTGCAATTGCATCGCGCGTTTCTTGTGGTAGACCCATAATTTCCTTCTTGAATGGACCCAACGCTTTCTTTCGGGTTTTGTAGAGGAATTGTTCCTCAGTTTCGCCTTGTTTTGCTTCGTTTGCGGCATTGATTCTTAGCCATTCGTAGATTCTCCTCTTTAGGGCAGCTGGAAAGTGTTTTGATTCATAGATCATGTTCTGGAACTCTGTGGCCAAGTGCACTTCAGCGGTTTCGCATTCGACAAATTTGTGGAATGCTTCAGGAGGTAAGGTTGATGCTCCATGTTGCACGGCTCCTGCCAGTCCGTATTCTTTGC
>Ga0315296_10001736_pt1 | contig 18954 bp, 19 predicted proteins | sample YL17G14_18_MG_FD_203921 | JGI IMG/M metagenome (GOLD analysis project Ga0315296, IMG submission 203921) | Sediment microbial communities from Yellowstone Lake, YNP, Wyoming, USA - YL17G14_18 | ecosystem: Environmental > Aquatic > Freshwater > Lake > Sediment | place: USA: Wyoming | collected... | reverse complement strand
GATACCGGGCAGGTGTGCTCCTTGTCGATTTCGATCAGCTCGTTGAAGAAGACCCCCTTGTCCTTCGCGATTGGCATCCCTCTGCTCCAGTGGCCGGCATTCGCGGCTATGGCCACATGATCGGGCCTTATCCCGTCGGTGATGTGGACCCTGCCCTTTGCCTTCGAGCCCTTGGGGTTCTCCAGCCAGACGAGATCTCCTTCCTTCACCCCTTTCCTTTTCGCGGTCTCCGTGTTCAGCTGAATGGTGTATGTGTATGGGTCGTTCTGCGAGACCTCGTTCAGCCAAGGGTTCTGCATCGTCATCGAGTATGTGTGCAAAGCCGAGCGCCAATAGAACGCCTCGAGGTCGTACTCCGGGTTCTTCTCGGTGTGCGTCGGGCAGGGGCGCCATTCCGGGAGCGCGTTGTGCGCGCTCCAGTCGACGAGGTCGGGGACTCCGTACTTCTCGGCGACGGCCCTGCTCTTCCTGCCGGCCCTGATGATCCATTCAAGGTAGACGGGGACTCTGACGTCGTTGAACGCACGCCAATAGACTTCCTCGACCCGCTTGTCCCACTTGAGGTAGCCGTGTTCCTTGAAGTAGTCCAGGCCCTTGTCCTGGCCGAACCTGTCTTTCATGATCACGTCCAGGATGCGCTCGAAGTTGAGCTTCTCGTTGGGGCCGAAGGCCTTCTTGAGGTCGAGGTCCCCACCGTAGGCCCGATTGACCCATTCACGGGCGGCCTCGAGATACTTATCTCGCAGCCCCAGCCGCTCCGAGAGCTCGAGGATCACATCGATCATCGCCCTCCGCTCGTACATGGGCTTGATGATGGGCTGCCTTATCGCCCATATCCATTCGCCCAGCCCGGTCGCGTGGCACGATACTCCTACCGTCGGAAAAGTGGTCGCTGAGGAATATCTCTCCAGGAAGCTCGCGTCTGGCAGCACGAGGTCCGCAGCAGCTTCCTCGAACTCGGTCGAGTAGATGTTGAAAGATGCTATGAACATGAACTTCTTCAGGAAGTTGTTCAACAGCGTCTTGGGGTTCCCCACGGACATGATCTGGTTCGTCGCGAAGCTGATCATCACGTCCGGCCTGTACGGTATCTTGAACTTCTGCCAGAGCTCCTCGTTGTTCTCCCAGGCCATGATGGTCGTGTAAGTGGGTATGTAGAACATGTCCTGCAGGTCGAGCCTCTCCGGCGGGTCCTTGGGCTCGGGCGGAGGGTAGGGCAGATGCGCGTACGGCCAGTTCCGGGCGACCAGAAGGCCGTCCTTGTCGGGCTCAACTGAGTACTTCAGCCGTCCAGTACCAGGATAGCCCAGATGGACAGGTGGGCCGAACGCAAGCGCTCCACCGGGGACGTCCGCAGCGCCGACTATGTGGTTGAGAAGCACGAGGGACATGCAGTCCCAGGCCTGGTTGTAGTGGCCCTGCGAGCCTCGGAAGTAAATGGACGCGACGGGCCTGTACGGCAACGTCTTTCCATCGATCGAGATCGTGCTGCCGATCTTCGCCTCCTCGCCGAAGTCCTTGGCGATCCTCCTGAGCGTCTTCGCAGAGACCCCGCAGATCTCGGACGCGTATTCGGGAGTATATTTCTTGAGATGGTTCTTCAGCAGCTGGAAAGAGGGGGCGCATTTCGTCCCGTCGACATTGAATTCCCCTTCGAGCGCGCAGTCTTTGACGTTCTTGGAAGTGAACGGCTCTGCTCTGTTCTCGATGGTGTTCCACACGAGGGGAACTCCCGACTTCGCATCCCGGTGATACAGCCCGTCAGTGCCGACGAGGTACGGACCGTTCGTCTTCCACTTGAGGTACTCGCGGTCGTATGTACAGTAATCATTCACGAGCGAGTTGGCCATCGCGAGCGCAGCGGCGGCGTCGGTGCCCGCCTTGATCGGCACCCACTCCTCCGCGGTGGACGCTTGCGTGCTCAGGAAGGGGTCGAAGACTATCAGCCTCATCCCCCTCGCCTTGGCATCGGCCGCCTGCTTGGCCGCAACGTTGGCCGCGTGTCCTGCGCCGTGGCCCTTTGAACAGCCCCAGTAGACGGCCAGGTTGCAGTACTTGAAGTCGGGGATTACGGACCAGGAGGCGTGGTATATGCCGCCTATCATGTGTGCCCCGTTGCCGCAGTGCAGCCCTCCACCGCCAGTATAGTAGTTCGGCGTGCCGAACGCCTTTCTGAAGCAGAGTATGTTGAAGGCTCTCTCCGCAGGGAAGGTCGGGCTGCCCACGGTGTACAGTCCGCGCGGGTCCCTCTGCCTGCATTCTCGGAGCATCAAGGTCAGGAGGTCCATGGCCTCTTCCCAGCTCACGCGCTTCCATCCGGGATCGACGCCGATGCCCTTCTCGGGGTTCGTCCGGATTATCGGGTAGTTGAGCCTGTTAGGGTCGTAGAGCATCATCGGGGCGGAGAGGCCTTTCGCGCAGATGTTGCCGTAGCCTTGGGGCGAATCGGGGTCTCCCTCGATTCCGACGACGATCCCATCCTCGACGCGCACATCAACAGTGCATGTGCCGTAGCACATGCCGCAACTTGTCTTGACCATGCTTCACCAGCTACTTCCTGAGGTGGAGCGGACACATTGTACTTAACCGTGATGTATTGCAGACTGAAAGATATGCGAATCTTCTCGCGCAGGATGTATCTCCAGCTCAAATGGGTCACATGGGAAGCGCATGTGCTTTTCGGAGAAGCGCTGAGTGCAGGGAGCCGGACATGAACGGAGACATCTGGCAATTTCTCAATCATGGGGGTTTGGTACCGAGATGTGAACCTTTTCCATCTCTCTTCCTCGTCATTCAGAAGCTTCAGAGTGCATGATCCGGGTAGCTCGCCACCCACGCGCATTTCACAGGCATGCATATATACTACTGGCGGAGTGTATTCAGACCGAGGAAGTGATGTGATGGTGGCGGGACTCAGGGGAAGGGTCTTCTTGATGTCATTTCTTGTGTTGGTCGCATCGATTGGGATCGCAGGCCTGTCCTCCCGTGATGTCTCAGCCTATTCAATTCGCGCGCCGATTCTCATAGATGGCGATGCTAATTTCACATCGGCCAATGGCGTCACCGGTGGACACGGCACGGTGAATGACCCTTACATCATCTCGGGGTGGCAGATAAGCTCATACGTGGCCCACGGCATTGAGATACACAACACGATCGCACATTTCGTTGTTCGTGATGTATTAGTGCAAGGCGGATCATCCCTACACTCTGGAATTCGACTTGAATCAGCATTCAACGGCCGAATCGAGAATGCCACTCTGACTTCGAATGTGATAGGACTAGATGTGTCATTCTGCAGGGACATAGCAGTGATGAACAACACGATCACGCACAGTACCTGGGGGATATTCGCCTATGCGTGTAGTCAGATCGTCTTAGATAACGATAGCTTCTCCGACAACGAGTACTATGGAGTGTTGTTGAAGGATTCCACCTACATGTCCTTGAACAACAACTCGTTCTCGGGCGACGGCGTTTCTATCGACGGGTTCAACATGGTGTGCTTCAACACGCATGGCATACCCCAGAACAACCTGGTCAATGGCAAGCCGATCCTGTATGTCAGGAATCAGTCCGATATCGACATCTCGAATCTCGCGGTTGGCCAATTGATTGTCGTCAATTGCCAGAACGGTCGGATATCCAATGTCAGCACTGCCGACACGGATGTGGGCATCGAGGTCTCCTATTCCTCAGGCATCTCGATAGAAGACTGTGAAGCGTCGAGCTGCTACCAGGGACTGCATGTCCAGTATTCGTCGAACATGACCCTAGTCCGCAACCGTGCCAGCTACAGCAACGAAGGCTCCAGGATCAATGATTGTGAGCGCGCCTCGGTTATTGGCAATTCGGCCGACTACAACCAAAGGGGTCTCATACTGCATACATGTGGCAATTTCACCGCACGCAACAACAGCCTATCGTCGAATGACAATGCCATGGAGGTGTACTACGGCTCGAATTGTGCAATCGTCGGGAACAGCATTTCGTCCACCACGTTCACTTCCATTACTCTGGATTTCTGCAAGAACTTGATAGTTGCAGAGAACATGATACAAGACTCCTGGGGGATCTACCTGTACTCCTCTGAATACGTTCGCATCTTCCACAACTCATTCGTCAATCTTGGATTCGAGTGCAAGGAGGAACTCGGAGGACACAACAAGTGGCATGGGGGATATCCGCTTGGAGGCAACTACTGGGCGGAGTCAGGTGTCAGTGATTCATTTGTGGGCCCTAACCAGAACGTTCTCGGCTCGGATGGCATGGGCGATGTGCCTCATGTCGTCAACAGCGAGACTGGCATCAAGGACAAGTATCCGCTCGTCAGCCCGTGGATCCACAAAGGATACCTCATAGCGTCGTTCTACGTGTCTCCACAGATTTCGAATGACACATCAGAGACCTTCCATCTGGATGCGACGTCGTCGGTCTATCTGCTCAGCCCATCAGCCAGCCCAGAGGTCCGCTGGGACTGGGAAGGCAATGGTACATGGGATGTGGACTGGTCCCTGTCGAAAGAAGCGGACCACCAGTATTCAGGACCGGGCATATACTCCGTGAGTCTCGAGGCCAGGGTCATGAACCTGACGAGTACCGCCTACTGCGCGGTGTGCGTGGACAACACCCGGCCAATGATTGTTTTCGATTGGATGAATGAGACCATTCATTCAAGACATGCTACGATCGCTTGGATCTCGACCGACAGCCTGAGCCAAGTCGATCATTGCGAGTACAGCCTTGACGGAGGTGAGTGGGTGCCCATAGCCGGCAACATCGGTTCCGTGAACCTGACGGGCTTGGGCGACGGGAGACACCTGCTAGCGGTGAGGGCTGTCGACAGGGCAGGAAACGTTGAGGAGGCGAATCTATCCTTTGTCGTCAACACCTCGATTCTGAGCCCGGGAGGGCCCTACGGCCCGTGGGTCTTGACCGCGCTTGTGCTCGCAATCATCGCAGCGGTGGCTATGTCATTGCTGTACCTGAGGTTTCGGACGAGAAAAAGGACGAGCTGAGTCTCGCCTCCGGTGAGCGATCGGGTATCTACTACACCTTCGAGTCTGTCGTGCCTCGCGGTGTGCAGGGAGCCGGATTTGAACCGGCGGACGCCTGCGCGACTAGACCCTGAATCTAGCGCCGTTGACCAGGCTTGGCTATCCCTGCATGTTGGCTGAGCCGAGGAGCCTTGATTATCCGTCCCATATAGATAACTCTTCCCTCGCCAGGGGAAATCCTGAAAAAACATATAGACATAACCTGCAATCCCCACCAGAAGGAGAGTGGGTCCGATCGCCGACGTGAAGCTCATAGCAGCCATCTGTCCCAGGTGCGGCGCCAGCCTGAACATGCCTGAGGGCTCGCAGAAGCTGTACTGCATGTACTGCGGCACTCAGATCATCGTCGGCAAGGTGGACTCCGAGAGGATCCAGTGCAATGTCTGCCAGGGATACGGGCGCGTGGACATATGCCGCGCGTGCATCGGTTCCGGGAACTGCACATGGTCGACCCGGTCCCCTGGCTATCGCGGCCGGGACATACTCGCGATCGGGTTCAGTGCCTATTGCGAGGACGGGATGTGTTCAGCATGCGGTGGTAGCGGGAGATACATGCTGGGCGGTTGCCCCGGATGCAACGGCACCGGACGCTGCCCGCAATGCCTCGGGACGGGCAAGTGCCAGGCATGCCATGGCGTGGGGAACATACCGAACCCGAACGGGTACGAGCGCTGCAATGTCTGCGGAGGGTCCGGACTGATGGATGCGGGTTCCCCCAAGTCTCCCGAACCCCCGACAATCGGCGAATGCCCGCAGTGCGGCAAGATGCTGCATGACGATAATCCGACCTGCCCGCACTGCGGGTTCACCAGACGGTCATGTCCCGGGTGCGGCGCTCCGTGGGTTCCGAGAGCGACCTTCTGTGGCAAGTGCGGCTTCGGGAAGAGCCCAGAGCAACAAAAGGAATGAAGGGCTGATAAGGTGCGCCGGTTGTTCTCCTGTTGATTCAAGCCAGCATGAACTCCCGCCGCGAGATCAGAACGAGGATCAGTCCAAGTATCGCCGCCAGGAAGAACACTCCGGTCAGGAGTAGCCACACCCCCAACAACAGGGCGATCACACTCGTCATCACCGCTAGGATGGCGAACACACCACCGGCGACCGCAAGCCCGAACTGCATCCTGCGCAGGGCGGCCAGCCCGCCCAACAGTGCCAGGCATGCAAAGACAATCCTAATGGCTTGGCAAGCTACGAGGTTCGGGATCGCGCTCTTCAATGCCGGGTTCTCGCGCAGCAGCTCGTCATAGTCCTCCATCTGAGTAGCCTCCCACCCGAGGCCGAGCGTGAAGAGTACATCAATCAGCGCGAAGACGCCGGCCATCAAGAAGATGATGCCTCCAAAGCTCGTCCTCGCTGTCCTCAACGGAGAAGTAGCGTAATCCGTGTAGGTCCGGTCGTAGTACTTCTTCTTCTTCTGCTTTGGCTCTTCGCCGTCGATCGCCTTCTTCGTCGGCTCGCCCAGCAGCTTGTTGCAGTTCACGCAGAACACGGCGTCGCCCTCGTTCTGCGCCTTGCAGAACGGGCATTCCTTCGAGAGGCCCGCCTTGCGCTTCCTCGGCCTCAGCTCCGCGCCGCATATGCGGCACCGTTCCGCTTCCCTTGTTAGCTACGCCACATTTGGGACATTCCATCGGAAGACTCGTGCAGACATGCCAGTCGGCTTACTAGTCGTTTATGGTCGAGGCCGATAGAACAAACAACAAGAGACGTGCAAATCGCCGAGAGATTCTCCTCGTTGAGAGTAAAATCGTTAGAATTCCCCTCAATCTCGATAATCATTTTATTCTCTGAAATCCATTCAATCATAGGGATGGTGACGGCGATCAAGGTCGTGCAGTTGGGTTGCGGGATCACGGGCCTCGTATGCGCGGAGCATCTGGAGAAGCATCCGAAGGTGAACGAGCTCGTCCTGGCCGACAAGCAGATCGATGCTGCCGGGGCCATGATCAAGAGGCTGAGAAGTGAGAAAGCAGTTGCTCAGAAGATGGATGCAGGCGACCCATCTCAGCTGAAGAAGGTCCTCAAAGGGTGCGATCTCATCGTGACATCGGTCCCGAGCGAGATGAACATGAAGCTTTTGGAGGCGGCAGTCTCCGCAGGGGTCAACTACGTCGACCTCACGGTCCCGTTCGAGCTCATCCCGAAGCTCGAGGAGATGGACGAGCGGTGCAAGAAGGCGGGCGTGATCGCGCTTACCGGTGTCGGCTCCGACCCTGGCATCTCCGACGTGTTCGCTGTCCGCGCGGCTGAGATACTGGACGAGGTCCTCGAGATACACATCAGGGATGCCGACAACGCCGTGTCGGCCGAGCACGAGTACTTCACGCTCTGGTCTCCAAGAGATATGCTGGAGGAGCTTACGATGAACGCGGCCATCTACGAGAACGGCAAGATCACATGGCTTCCGCCCCTGCACGAGATGGAATGCTTCAGGTTCCCAGACCCGATAGGCCAGCATCCGGTGTACAATACCACCCATGAGGAGACCTTCCTGCTGCCGAAGTTCATCGAGGGCGTAAAACACGTGGATTTCAAGATAGTCGTCTGGGACAACCTCGTGAAATTGGCCAACACTATCCGCAAGATCGGCATGCACAACCTGAACGCCGTCCGGGTCGACGGATTCGATGTCAAGCCTATCGATGTCGTCGCCGAGTGCCTGCCGCGGCCGGTCGATTTGATCGGGAAGGTCAAAGGATCCTCCTGCGTTCTTGTCGAGGTGGTCGGAGTGCGGGCTGGCGAGAAGACGGTTGTGAGGACATGGGTCGCCATGACCCACGAAGAAGCGTTCAGGAACCACCGGACGAGCGCAACGGGCTACCTCGTGGGCACAGGAGCGGCCGCCGGCGCTGAGCTGATCGTCTCAGGAGACCTGAGGAAGAGCGGGCTCTACGCGCCTGAGATGCTTCCTATCGAGAAGTACGTCGAAAACGTCGTAGGCAAGAGATTGAAGGCGAACCAGGAGATTGTCACTCTCTAGAGCTGGCCCTTTCATGTCAGCTTCAGTCGCAGTGGCTCTCGAAAGCGGAAACGAAAAATCATGCAAAATGGTTTCTAGCTAGATCAGAAGAAGGGTTTCAAGGGTTTGAGAAAAAGTAGGTTTAGTGCCTACTTCTTCATTATCTTCATCCAGCCGCCGGACTCGTAGACCGCGAGTCTCCTCTTCCCGAGGGTCGACTTGAACTCGTCCCAGTCGATGATCTCCAGGCGCGAGTTCCTGCCCTTCGTGAACTGGACACCGTTGGTTCCCTTCACGCGGCCGGGCTTGATGCCCTTCTTCTTCGCTATCTCCATGGCCTTCTCAACACTGATTGGCTCCATTGCCATCCTTCATCCCTCCGTTACTCTGGCTATGCCATCCAGGCATAGTCCAGATGTGTATGGCTATGCGTGATATTTAAGGATTTGCGTATGCTGGCTCTAAATTCATCGACATCTGGCTATGTCGTTGTCATTCCCTGGGAGGCTGTAGCCAGCAAAGCTGGCTTTGGAGAGTCGGTCGGCCAGATGAGATGTCACTGTTCCGAGTCGCGAGAGTCAGACTCCTCAAGTCGTGCTGAGCATTGTCTGACTCCCGCCCTTTAGGACTCCGGTGAGCTCGTCCTCGAAATGTCCCTGGCTCTCCAAATGGGTGTTCATGTCCTTGATCATTGCATGGAGCCAATATGTCTGGAAGAATCCGAAGGTGATGATGGTGAAGAATAGGTAGAGCATGAAGTTCCTCTCGCTGATCTCGCTGGGACGAGTCGTCAGTCCGGGGTACACATCGAGCCTTCTAGGTGCAATGGAGATCGAATTCTCGAACCCTTTCCACCGCATCTCATGCGTGTATATCGTCCTCATCAGAGACGCGACTAGGTATAGGAACACGGCGAATGCCAACACGCTGTAGTACGACCACAGATAGACCGGGATCCAATCGAATCCGCCTCGTGACACATGGGTGGATCCTCGACTGCATGTAGTGAGCAGAGCCATCCATCTGCTGTTCTGATGAATGCTGGTGCATCGTCAGATCGTGGACGTTTATGTTGACGAGAACGGAGATCTAGGGCTCAGCAGTCCAACCAGTTCGAGGCATCTGGTCGTCGGCGCGACCGCCACAACCGAGAGCGAGAAGCTGGCGAGACTCACGAAGAGAGCCCGCCGGAAGCTAGGTGTCAGGGGCAAGAGCGTTCACGAGTTCAAGTTCAAGAGAAGCTCTGATTGGCTAAGAACCCAATTTCTGTCCGGAGTCTCAAGAAGCAACTCACAGATCGTTTGGGGAAGTATTGACAAGCGACTTGTACGTGGCCAATTCGAAGATGACCAGGAACGCCTCCTCATGTATCTCTACGGCAAGGTTCTCAGCAGGATGTTCGATAGCATCCGAGCGAGAACCTTGAATGTCATCTTCGACAGACGAACCGAGAAACTCTTCCGGCCTGAGAGCCTCGATTCCTTTGTTGAGCATGTTCTTTTGACCAGACATGGAGGATACTTCGCACCTGAGCTCAGGATTAGGCATATCGATTCAAGGAAGTCTGAGTGCTTACAGGTAAACGACTTTGTCGTTGGCGCCATATTCCAGATGGTAGAGAGGAACAACGACTCCTACTATCGAATCATCGGCGACAATGTGTTATGTGAACTGAGGCTGCCCTAAAGAGAATCATAGCAGACCCTGGGCGGAGTTTTGCACGGCGGACCCTTCCGATCCGCACTATACCGCCCAGGACTTACCTGCAACAGACTCCGCCCAGCTGTCGGATAAATACTTATCGCGCGGATGTAACACGAGATTCCGGGTGCCTCTCGGCAACAGCTTGAAATACGATGAGGCCCACGTAGTATAGCACCGGAACAAGACGCGTTTCTTCTCTGTCCCTCTGTACTTGACGGAGATCTTTCGCACTCTTGTGCCGGTGAGAGGAGGAATGGTAGATGGAGCGAGAATTCAGCGTGAAGCTGGCGAACAGGCCGGGGGAACTCGCGCGGCTGACCGAGGCCCTGCACAAGGACGGGGTCAACATCAGGACGATATCCACGGAGCCAAAAGCCGAGGTCGTTCGGCTCGTGACCGCCGACCCCGACAAGACGAAGCAGAGCTTGAACCGGGCGAACATGGAGTTCTCCGAGAGGAATCTCCTGGTGGCGAAGCTCGAAGACAAGCCCGGTGAGCTCGCCAGGATCACGAGCACGCTGGCCAAAGAGGGGATCAACATAGATGCCGCGTACATGCTCGACAAGGATGGCAAGCATGTGCACGTCGCCCTCGCGGTCAGCGACGAGGACAAGGCGAAGAACATCCTGAAGCTTTGAACCGCGTTCGGGAGCTTCCTTGGAAACCCTTTAATCGTTCTCCCATTTTGAGCAGATGCCTATCGAGAAATGTAATATAGTCACGTATTGTAATCGGAGTGCCCGGGGTACTGATTGATGGGTCTATTCGGCTCGTCTGGCGTTAGGGGAGTTGTCAACAAGGAGTTCACCCCCGAGCTCGCCGCGATGATAGGCATGGCCGTGGGCGGGGACGCCAAGTGCGCCGTCGTCGGCATGGACTCGAGGACCTCCGGCCCGATGATCGAGGCGGCCGTCTCGAGCGGGCTGATGGCGAGCGGGTGCGAGGTGTTCAACGCGGGGCTCGTCACGACTCCTACTCTCGCCGAGGCCGCGAGGACCATGAGCTGCGGCGTCATGATCACCGCGAGTCACAACCCTCCAGAGTATTCGGGGATCAAGCTCTGGAACCCGGACGGGATGGGGTTCGGCATCGAGCAGTCAAAGGCCATCGAGAGGATGGTCGAGTCAAAGAAGTTCAAGCTCAAGCCGTGGGACAAGGTGGGCAAGAGGCACAGCTTCAACGAGGCCGTGGAATGGCACGCCCATCGAATACTTCACGGGGCCGGTAAGGCGAAGCTCAAGGTCGTCGTCGATTGCGCGAACGGTCCCGCGTCCACCATCACGCCATTTGTGCTCCACAGGATGGGCTGCAGGGTCGTCACCATCAACTCTAACCCTGACGGCCACTTCCCTGGCAGGCCTCCGGAGCCGGTCGACGAGAACCTGGGAGACCTCAAGCAAGCGGTCGTCTCGATGAAAGCTGACCTCGGGATTGCTCACGACGGCGATGCTGATAGGATGGTCGCGATCGACGACAAAGGCAAGTTCCTCGGAGGCGACCAGCTCCTCGCGCTCTTCGCAAAGGAGTACGCCAAGAAGAAGATCGTCGTCACGGTTGACGCGTCGATGGCCATCGATGACTACGTCGATGCGAAGGTCATCCGGACGAGGGTCGGGGACGTGTTCGTCAGCGAGGAAGTGAAGAGGACCAAGGCGGAGTTCGGGGGAGAGCCATCGGGCACTTGGATCTTCCCTGACCAGACCTTCTGCCCGGACGGCATACTCGCAGCGGCTAGGCTGGTCGAGCTCGCTTCCAAGAAGAAGCTCTCCGAACTCAGGAAGAAGGTGCCCGTGTACCCGATCATCAGGGAGGCGACCAGGTACGACCCGAAGTTCAAGGCGATCATACTCAAGAAGCTCGAGAAGGAGATGAAGGCCGTCGAGTGCCAGAAGCTCCTGACCCTGGACGGTTTCAGGCTCCAGTTCGAGGACGGGTGGGCGCTCGTCAGGCCGTCTGGCACAGAGCCGAAGATCAGGTACCTGGCCGAGGCCAGAACACAGAAGAGGGCGAAGGACATCATGGACATGATATCCAAGGCGGTCAAGAGGTGCGTGCATTGAAGGGATACATACTCGCGGCCGGGGAAGGCCTCCGGATGAGGCCGCTGACAGCCAACATACCGAAGCCGCTCCTGCCAGTGGCCGGCAAGCCGTTCCTGGAGCACAACATCGAGGCGCTCAAGGAGGCCGGGATCAAGGACATCATACTCCTGGTAGGGTGGAGGGCGCAGCGCGTGCGCGAGCACTTCGGGGACGGGAAGGACTTCGGGGTGAAGATCGAGTATGTCGAGCAGAAGGAGCGGCTCGGGACCGCACACGCCATAGGCATGGTCAAGGACATGGTCGACTCGGCGTTCGTGTGCCTGTACGGCGACATCGTGCTGAGCAAGGAGAACGTCAAGGGCATGGTCGCCCACCACAAGAAGGTCAAGGGGAGCGTGATGGCCCTGACGACCGTCGAGGACCCGAGGAGATACGGCTCGATCATAGTCGAGAACGGCGTCGTCAAGGACATCATCGAGAAGGCAGAGGTGCCCCCGAGCAACGTCATAAACGCGGGCGCATACGTGCTCGAACCGGAGGTGTTCGAGGCCATCGCAGAGACCAAGAAGTCCTCTCGGTGGGAGTACGAGATCACGGACTCCTTCAAGATACTGATGGGGAAGGGCCACCTGTATACGTACATGCTAGAGGGCGAGTGGATAGATGTCGCCCGGCCCTGGGACCTGCTCGAGGCGAACAGGATCCTCATGGCCAACCTCGAGAAGAAGATCGAGGGCCAGGTATCCGACAGGGCGACCGTGATCGGAAACATCCAGGTCGGGAAGGGCACGAGGGTCCTCCCGGGCAGCTACATCATCGGACCAGCCATCATAGGCGAGGACTGCGAGATCGGCCCGAATGCCTACATCCGGCCAAGCACCTGCATAGGCGACAGGTGCAAGATCGGCGCTGCGGTCGAGATCAAGAACTCGATCGTCATGAACCATACGAACGTGCCGCATCTGAGCTATGTCGGGGACAGCGTGATCGGCGAAAGATGCAACTTCGGCGCTGGGACCAAGGTGGCCAACCTGAGGCTGGACGAAAAGGAGGTCCATGTCATCGTGGACGGCAAGAAGACGGGCTCAGGCCGGAGAAAGCTCGGCGTGATTATGGGAGACGATGTCAAGACGGGCATCAACGCGAGCATCGATGTCGGGACGATCATCGGCGAAGGCACGATGATTGGCATGGGCGCGGTAGTCAGAGGCACGGTCGCGCCGAAGAGCAGGATATTCTAATCTCTTCTTGTTCAGATATGAGATATTTGAAAATGTAGATGTAAATCATATAAGGTTAAATAGTATATATGAAATATGCTCATCAACATGAATGAAATCATATTGGAGAGGCTCAGGCAGCAGCTTCTGACCCGCACGTCATTCAAAGATTTCCCAGAGAGTGTTTGGAAGAGGGCCGGCGCTCTCAACACCTGGAGCACCAACGCGATTGAAGGCAATACGCTCTCATGGTCAGATGTAGAGAAACTCCTAATCGAGGACAGAACCGTGGCCGGGAAGCCAACCAGAGACGTCCTCGAGACCCTGCAGCATGAATCAGCTTTTCACGGGCTTCTGCAACGTCTCGCAAAGCCGATAACGATGGCAACGGTGGCTGAACTCCATGAATCAGTTTTCAGAGGCGTACTTGTCGATGCTGGCCAGTGGCGGAGGATCAATGTGAGAATCGCGGGCTTGAAGCACGTCCCTCCACGCATGGAGAAAGTAATACCCTCTTTGGAGGATTGGGGAGAGGAGTACAATCGCAGGGACACGCTTGGCGAAGGAGTCTTCTTCCTGGCCGCCTGGATGCACCACGAGTTCGAGGCGATTCATCCTTTCAGCAACGGCAACGGCCGCGTCGGCAGACTGCTGCTCAACCTACATTTCCTGAAACACAACTGGCCGCCGGTCCACATGCTTCCTCCGGACAAGGACAGGTACTTGCGCCACATGGAGAAAGGCCATTCGGGCGATCTATCGGGCCTCGAGGGCTTTCTCAGGATATGCATGGCCAGGTCACTCGTCGACCTCCTGGACCAGGTCGGGACCAAGGATGATGAACTCCTCTCCATGAAAGAGCTAGGCAGGCTCGGTCCGTATTCGGCGCAGTACCTCTCGTTGCGCGCGGGTCAGGGCGAGCTACCCGCGGTTATGGTTCGAGGTGATTGGATGAGCAGTCGGAGGGCCATCGATGTTTACCGCGAGCTTCTCGGGAGAAGTCAGAGACGGGCCAAGCTGAAGTCCGTCAAGAGAAAGACCAGATAGGGCCGGCACGCCTGCTCAGTCTACCACTTTGAGATCGCGCGGCTCACCCCTAATGTCGAACGCCGCCCAACTGGACCTGTCGTACGGGGCGCACACGATCATGTGTATCCAGCCGTACTTGCGGAATAGCTCGAGGTCGGCATCGGAGGGATAACACTCACCCGAAGGGTGCGAGTGGACCGTTCCGACGATAGTGAAATCAATCGGGAGCATGTGCATGCGGAAGATTGCGTGTCTCTCTCCCGAGACCGTCCCGGGAAGGAGCACGAGCTCGCGTATGACGCCCTTCTCCGCCCTCAGGAACCCCCCGAACTCCTCGGGGTAGCTGGACTTCGACGCCTCCAGTATCATCTTGAGGGTGCGCTTTCTGATCGAGTGGACATTCGCGCGGTCGTCCTTCGATCTGTCGAACAACGGCAAGGCCTACACCCTCTCCATGCCCGTCCTCTGCATGACAACGTCGATGAACGCTGACGGGGAGTTCACGCTTACGACGATCTCTTTCACGGGCCGCTTGATGGGGCTGCCAAGCCTGTGCTCCTCGTCGAGCTTGATCAGCACGAGCGTCCTGAAGGACGAGGTCACGAACAAAGCCTTCATTATGGGGGCGTACCTGACGCCCACTCCGACCCTGACCCCGCCCCAGTGGATCGAAGTCTCCCTGACCTCCTTGATCCAGTCGTACGGGATAGTCTCGTGGATGAGCGCGCCCATCCTGAGCCTCAGCCCCTTCGCGCCCGCTATGTGATACGTGAAGACCGGGAGGACGAACAGGTAGAACATGACGATGCCTTCGAACACTGTAGCCGCCACCCAGAACAGCCTGATCGATTCCTCGACCGCGTCGTAGGCCAGGTAGAGGAGCATGCCCGTCCCGAGGGCCCATACCAGCGTGCCCAGCAGGAACCAGTGCTTCGGGTAGTCTATCCTCACCGCTGGGACCTTCTTAGCGATCATGTCACGAACGCCGTCCTATCTAGTGTCTGTGGGCCGCGTAGGGGGCGGCGGCCACGAGCTTCTCCTCGAGGTTCCTGTAGAAGTCGTTCTTGAAGCTGACAAACCTGGCCTTCTTGTCGGATGCGGTGAACTCGAGCTTCTCGTCCCCGCACATCTCGAACTCGCACTGGCCGTCGATGACCATTATGCACGCCCTCGGGTCCTTGATCGTCACCGAGATCTTGCTCCTAGCGGGCACGACGAACGGTCTCGCCGCGAGCCTGAACGGCGCGATTGGTGCAATGACCAGGGCGTCGACTCTCGGGTCGACTATCGCGGAGCCGACGCTCATGGCGTAGCATGTGGAGCCTGTGGGCGTGGCGACTATCAAGCCGTCCGCGCGCATCTCGGTCGCGGGCTGGCCGTCTACCTGGATCGCGAAGTGCCTCATCTTTGCGATGTGCGCCGTGTGGATGACGGCCTCGTTGGTGGCGTCTTCCAGGCGCCTCCCGTTCATCACCGTCTTGAGCTTCAGCCGCTCCTCGATCCGGTATTTGCCAGCGAGGATTTTCTTGACGGCGCTCTTGATATCTTTAGCGTGGATTTCCGTCAGGAACCCGAGTACGCCCGCGTTTACCCCGAGTATCGGCGAATCCGTGCCTTGAAGGGTCCTCAGTATCGTCCCGTCCCCGCCAATCGTGATGATGACATCGGCGGCCATGTTCGGCAGCAACACCCCTTTCTTGCCAAGAGCATCAGCCGCCTTCTTCTCGAGGACGTAGTTCTGGCCCTTCAGAGCATCCAGTACTTGCTTCGCTACTGGCTTGAAGTTCTTGAGCTCGGGGGTTCCCGTGACGCCTATCCTCGTAGTACCAGCTCCTTCAGTTTCGGGTCGCCGTATGCCAGGAAGTTCTTGCGGTCCTTTAGGTCGAAGGCCATTTCGAGCTTGTTCCCCTCGAGATCGCACACCTCCCCTCCCGCCTCGCGGAGTATGAGGCAGCTAGCGGCGATATCGATAACGCGAATCATCCTGTTGAAGTTAGTGCAGTTCATGTAATGAGCTTGGACCGCACCCTGGGCTACAAGGCACATCTCGAGGGAGGCACACCCCATGGTCCTGACCCTGCTCGCGAGGAGCTTGACCCTCTGGGCGTCCGCGTGGGTGTCCACTCCATCAAACATGATGATTACCGAATCGTCCCTGTTGTACTTCGAGACGCCTATCCTGTGGCCGTTCAGCTCAGCCCCGCCACCCCTGCGCGCGAAGTAAGTGTCGCCTGTGAAGAGGTTCTTGACGAGGCCGAAGTCGCAGTCGGACAGTCTTTCCTTGCCAATGGCCAGCGAGACCGAGAAGAAAGGAATTCCTTTCGTGCAGTTCAACGTGCCGTCGATCGGGTCCACCACCAGGGTCCTGCTACCTCCGCGGTCGATGAACCCGGCCTCTTCGCTCAAGACGTTGAGGTCGATCTCTTGGTCGTCGAGGAACGCTAGGATCGCGTCCTCCGCGAACTTGTCGATCTTGGAGGTGCTCGAGCCGCTCGCGCCCTTGCCCACGAGCACATGCCCGTCGTAGTCGCGGGGGAGCTCCCGGTACTTCCTGTGTACCTCTTCAGCTATCCTGGTCAGCTCGGCCTTCACGATGCGAGTATTGGAGGATGCGTGTATATTACTTTCCCGGAGCGAGTTCGTCGTCCGTTCAGATCGACAACAAGCACGAATCGCTCGGACAGCGGCTACGTCTGTGGAAAATGCTTATATGCTGGCGCGTGCAATGTGACGTTGCAGGTAAGTCCCGGGGGGTATAGGGTACCGGACGGTGCCCGCCAAAACACTCCACCCGGGGTCTGCACATTTCTTTCAAATTCTCCTGCTGGAAACGATGTGGGATTTGATCATATCTGAGTAGCTTCCATTGCCCCTCTCTAGTTCCTGAAAGACTGCACCAGTGACGAAATCATGAACCTGGAGTCCTTCACACTTCTCCGAATTCATATGTCGAATCCTCAGTGCAGGAGCGAAGTAGCCTCGATGATGCTGTTCGAGTAGCTTCGCGACGGAAGCATCAATCTCCTTGATCTGGTTCTTCTTGAGTTTACGCGCGTCAATCAAGACGTCGATGGATCTAGCGGAGAACGAATGAAAAGCCTGTTCCAGTGTCCCAAGAAGTGCCCGTTCGTAGATTCCCCCTCCTGCCAGCCAGATCCTTTTGTCAATCGCCGTCCATACAATGGCGCATTCGGTATTCGCAACATGTCGTAGGAAATACGCTCTCAATCTGTCAGACGCCTTATTAAACTTGAATTCGATCGCTCCTTTCCTCTCGCGCCTGTAACGTTTGTGCGCCCTCTTCGTCGCCCTTGCCAGAGTCTCGCCATCCAAGATGACGAGGGCACACACCAGAAAGTACCTTGAGCTCCTATGGTTGCCAGTCCCAAGATCTCCGCTTTCGTCAACAAATATGTCAACGTGACGCGATTGCACGGATTGGGATTCGGCATCGCGGTGTCATTCCATTGCTTACTACACGTAGCTCGGAGAAGCGTCTGAGTGGCTCAGGGATGCTTCGGGGAGAAACGGCCTCCGACTCCCTTCACCAGGCTCCTGAGGCTCAGTTCAGTCTCGAACTGCTCGGCGAGCTTCTCCGCATATTCCGAGGGGATTCCCCCCGACACGAACTGCCGTTCCAGCTGTCTCGAGATCTTCTGGGCGCGCTTTCTCATCTTGAGGTACGCCCAGCCGGTCCTGAAGACTAGCGGAGGGATGGTGACCATGACTGAGGCCACTATCTCCGGTAGGTCCTGCGAGCTCTGCTTGTCCGTCATATGATCCCAACTTGGTTGCGGGGGTCTCTCTATTCCTCGGACTTGTCCCACTTGCGCCCAGTAAAGACCTGACCGACCATGCCGCCCAGGCTGAAGTTGGTCATGTACTTCTGCGTCAGCTCGTAGGCCTGCTTGTCGTCCATGCCCGCGGCCTTCATCTGCTTGTAGAACTCCGCGACAGCCTTGCCGAAGTTCTCGGCGTTCTTGGAGTCGTAGATCGTGTTGGTTATCGACTCCAGGAGCTTGGGTATCTCCGCCGAGACGACCTGCAGTATTTCCTTCACTTCTTGCGCATCGTGCTTCTCTTCTGCCATTCTTGTTCACCTCTTCGCCCGTTCCCCGGGCTTCTTGGAATCTATCATGCGTGGAGACAGTACTTGAATGAACTGGGCATTTGTGACCAGGTGAAAGTCACTCTTCCTTCGATGCTGGCTTCTTCTCAGGGGCTAGCCCGAGCAGCTGATACCACTTGTCCACGTACTCCTCGGTCAGCCAATAGTCCTTGGACTTCGGGCTTCCCTTCGATTTCAGGACCCCCTTGGTCTCGAGTTCCTTGAGGCGTCCTCGCACGATCCTCCTGGACGAAGTTCCGCGCATCTCCTTGAGCTTGTCCGTGATCTGCGATATGTTCTGCCCGTCCCTCTCGAAGAGCACCTTCACGATGTCCCTCGAGATCGGGTCCTTCACCCCCGGTATCAGGAGGTCGGGGGAGATCGCGCCGTACCTCTGGTACAGCCCGAGCATCTTGAAGTAGCTCGACGAGATCTTCTGGAAGCGTTCGATGTACTCGAGGAGCTGAGAGTACGGTTGAGCGACCTTGCTCATCGATTCCTCGACGCTCTCCATCTTTTCCGCGAGAGCCTTGATCTGCTCCTGCAGGTCCTCCGTCTGGCCCTCTTTTCCCATGCATTCCTTGAATGCCCTTCAGCATATAACTAATTACCAGGGAGTCCAATCGCTTCCTCGCATGGGCAAGCACTTCTGCCAAGTCGAGAGACTGCCGGGCGTGTTCTGGGACGGGCATTGGCTCATGACGGTCAACGGCGCCCCCGGAAAAGCGGTCTACGGAGAGCGGCTCGTGAAGATAGATGATGTCGAGTACCGGCAGTGGGACCCATATCGCTCGAAGCTCGCTGCTTCGATTCTGCTCGGAGGGAGGGGTTTCAG
>Ga0315296_10001735_pt1 | contig 18954 bp, 27 predicted proteins | sample YL17G14_18_MG_FD_203921 | JGI IMG/M metagenome (GOLD analysis project Ga0315296, IMG submission 203921) | Sediment microbial communities from Yellowstone Lake, YNP, Wyoming, USA - YL17G14_18 | ecosystem: Environmental > Aquatic > Freshwater > Lake > Sediment | place: USA: Wyoming | collected... | reverse complement strand
GGGATCGGGTTTGCGTATGCCGACTTCGTCTGAGAAGATCATGGAGTTGAAAAATTCCGCTATGCCTATTTGCGAAAGGAATCTTCGCAAAACAAATCCCGGTGTAATCCCAGTGTTGCATATGAGTCCAATGCGCATGTCTCGCTTCTGGAGCCACTGTAAGGTCTTCTTCGCATCCGGGTTCAAATACGGGGGTATTTCAAAGAGTGAGGATATGTAGGCAGAGCTCAGTTCGGGAACCCACTCTTCTTTCAGCTTGACCTCGCCGCTCAACGCATACTTGACTACAGACTGCAGCTGATCTCTGTGAGTAACATCCCGGTTCTCATCCCAGATTTTCAGAAGCGCATTAACGGTTTCTTCTACTGCTGAGGTTACTTTTCTTGGAGAGACTCTAAATCCAAAATTGTTAAGGGTCTTTGTGACATTCTGGCAACGGTTAGCTGAACGCATGGAGCTTGCTCCTTCGCTCTCGAAAATCAGAGTCTGCCAAAGGTCAAACGTAACCGCCTTGAAACGTGTCTTGTCCGTAGTCAGCGCTATAACCCTCTGGTGCGCGTCTTTTGTGATAGGCTATGTTTAGGAATTCCTTTTTAAAGCCCACGACATGTAACTATCACCATCAGAATATTGTTGACGGCATCGGAAAGGAGATAACATGAAGACGAATCCTGTCATTGAGACCATGTTAAGTCACAAGTCAATACGAAAATACACGGATGAAATGCCTTCAGAAGAAGCGGTGAGGACCATTGTTCGAGCTGGGCAGCAAGCGCCTTTCGCCACTCAATGCTACAGTGTAACACTGTCAAGAGACCAGAAAAAGAACCCCTACAAAGCGCCACTGCTATTCACAGTTTGCGTTGACTCGCACAAATTCGAACTCATCATGGCTAAAAGAAACTGGAAAATGATCGTCAGCGACCTTGGGCTGATGCTCTTGGCAATTCAGGATGCAGCCTTGATGGCGGAGAACATGATTCTAGCGGCTCGAAGCTTAGGGCTCGGAAGCTGTCTGCTTGGAAATGCTCCCCACAGAGCCGACAAGATTGCCAAACAATACGACCTGCCCAAAAGAGTATTCCCTCTCGTACAGCTAGTGATGGGGTTTCCCGCTGAAGATCCACCGCCACGACCAAGATACCCGATTGAATTTACCTTGTTTGAAGAGAAATATCCAAAGCTAAATGACGCCATCGTGAAGAAAGCTATGAAACAGATGGATGAAGGCTACCTCGCCCAAGACTATTATCGCAAACGCAATGCAAAGATACCACTAGAAGGCAAACGCACGGAAACCTACACATACGACACGTACAGTTGGACGGAGCACATCAGCAGAAAACTAGGCCAATGGGACCCAGAACCAAAGAAACTGCTTCAGCAACTTGAAAAAAGAGGCTTCTACCTCACAGGCGAGAAGAAACGAGCAGCTAAATAGCCATTCACATTCAAATCTCAATGACGCAATGTGGAAACTTGTTCCTGATCTCAGCAGTCCACTTCTCTATCAGTTCGGCTTGATCACCCTTGCCCGTCTTGAGTAACATTCACACGGCAAGTGCGCCTGAACGGACTTTCTGCAGCGCTTCAGAATTCTTGTATGCCATGGATTCCTTGCATTCGCTGCAATCAGACATTTCCTTCTCTGAGGCGCACGGTCTGATTTTGCATTCGTCGTTGCCGCCTCCTTTCAGACATCCGATGCATGTAGGCAGGTTTTGTGTTGAGGCGAGTCCCTTCATGAATTCCTTTGAATCGAAGTCTTTGGCGCCCCATTCATTGACGCCGTAGCCTTTGATCAGTTGCTCATATCTTTTGGTCAGCTCTTTTAGTGTTCCATTGCCAACTATGCAACTTCCACACCGCAGCCCGCAGTAGCCAATCTGGTTCTTCACGTTCTCGAAAGCTTTAGCCTGCACTTCACATAGCCCAGAGGAGTTCTGTCAAGCAATAGGCAAAAGCACGATATAAGAGCACATCATCACAAGCGAACACGCACACTTTTGCTAATCGTGCGCGGTAGAGTGAGATTCGCGCCTGCCAAAGTCTAATAAGAAAATAATCGCCTAGCTATTCGCGAGGCAGCTTCGTTGATAACTGCAGAAGAGCTTCAGAGAAGAATAGACGGATTTCCGAGAGTCAAACTTGTGAACTTGCCTACTCCCCTAGAAAAGATGCCTCGTCTAACCTCAGCATTGAACGGTCCACAATTATGGATAAAGAGAGAAGACTGCACAGGCTTAGCGTTCGGCGGTAACAAAGAGAGGAAAGCAGAATTCTCGTTAGGAGATGCGTTAAGCAAGAAGGCTGACGTTGTAATAACAGTTGGACCCGTACAGTCAAACCACGCGCGAGCTACAGCTGCAGCTGCACGTAAACTGGGCTTGGAAGTCATTCTTGTGCTATCAGGAGAAAAACCAAGCAGTAATGATGGAAACCTGCTTGTGAACCGTCTTCTTGGAGCTGAAATTCGATTTCTTGAGGGAAAACCAACAAAGCTCGACAGGATGCGCTTCACGGAAGAAATAGCGGCAGATCTGAGGAAGAGCGGACAGATCCCATATGTGATACCTGCTGGGGCTTCCTACCCTCCTGGGGCAATTGCCTACGTCAACGCCATGCTCGAGCTGTTCTCGCAGGCACGAAATAGCGGCTTCAGAATTGACCACGTCATTCATGCTGCCGGTTCAGGTGGAACCCAAGCGGGGCTGGTCTTAGCCAACAAGGCTCTAGGATCGGGGGTCAATATCTTGGGGGTTTGCGCGGAACCGCACATCAAAGACAAGCTGGTTGAGGAAACAGTCGAAATCGCTCATGGAGCTGCTAAGCTCTTACGTCTCAAAATGACCGTTAAACCAGATGACGTGGTTCTGAATGAGGACTATGCCGGAGAGGCATATGAAGCACCCACTCCCGAAGCTCTCAACGCTATCAAGCTTGTTGCACAGACCGAAGGGATACTGCTTGATCCAATCTACACTGGAAGAGCCATGGCTGGACTCATCGATCTAATCAAGCAGGACCATTACGAAAAGGACGACAACATAGTCTTCATACACACTGGAGGAACACCAACGCTTTTCTCGTACAGAAAAAACTTTGAGCCGCTCATCTGAAGCAAGACGCAAGCCACTAGTTGTTGACTGCGCGTGCTATTTCATTTTGCCTTTTGGGATTGTGATGGCGAAGCGACATCGCATATCGCCTTTAAGCGCACTTTCAAGTACCTCTATTTCGACTGGTTCGCCGAATATCACGTCGTAGGGCAGCTTCTCGTAGCCGCCGCTGCAGTAGCAGAACACAGGTGAGATCTCAGGTGCGCCGTCTCGTATAGCTGTCCGCGCAAGTTGACAGTGGCAGGCGTAATACCTTTTCATGACTGGGTCCTTCTCGGTCAGGTACTGCTTCGGCGCAAACGGAATTTTGCTTACGTATATTTCGTTGCCTTGCCTGACCCCGTTCTGCATCTCTTGGTTGCCTTTCACGAGTTCCAAGACTTCTGGGGTGATCTCCTGCTCGTACCATATCTCTTCCCTTTTCATGTAACCGGCTAGCTCTTCTACGAACCTGCGGTGTTCATCTTTCAAGAACTCGTCGATGCTGCTGGCTTTCTCGAACCTTTCCTTCTTCTCCTTGAAAGCCTCAACTGGCACCTTGTGATAGTTCCACGTAAGCACCTTTCTGCAGGTTTCGCTGGGCAACTCAGCCTCCAGTCCATCAACGATTTTCTTGGTGAGCTTCGGGTAGTCATCCTGAGGCGAACCCAGAGGAGGCAATTCGAATCCTTCAAAGACCTTGCGCCGAACTTCCTCTCCGGCAACAGCGGCAAGCCTTTCGCCCATGTCTGGTAATACGTTTCTAGCGCCAAGGATTGACACGAGGTAGATGAAATGGTCGTTTTTTCTCTCGAAGCGGTAGTAACGAGCAAGAGCAGTCAGTCTATCCGTCGAGTTTTTGTTTTCATTGATCAGCAATGAGACGTAATCCTTGAGCGTATCCAAACCAGCGGACTCAAACGACGTTTTCCTCTGCTTGAGATACGCCTCAAACTCTCTGACTGCTGTCACGGAGTAGTCAGCGGTCTCTTCGCTCAAACCTCGTCCTTTCAGATGCTTTCGGAATTCGCTCTCCATCAGCTTGCTCACCTTTAGCGTTTGATTCCTTGAGTAGGAGGTCTTTAAACCCTTTTCCTATTCACGTATCTTTCCGATGAGGTTAGTACAGAATCTTCTCGCTTATCTTCACTGCGTCGTTTTCTAGTGGTACGCCTTCTTTCTCAACTAGTTTTCTCCGGGACTCGGCTGCCTTGCTTTCTCCTCCGAATTTTCCATCTGATCTAACAACGCGGTGACATGGAACTGTGGGCGCGAGAGGATTCCTGTGCAATACGCTTGCAACAGCCCTATAAGCCCGTGGGTTGCCGATTTTTTCAGCTATCCTCTTGTACGTACTGACCTTTCCAGTTGGAATTCTGAAGGTGGCAACCAAAACCTTCCTCTCGAATTCAGTTTTGTCGGATAAGAAACGAACCACATCTTTCTCAGTCTTGACTTCTTCCTTTCTCATGGATTCACCAGCACGATTGAGTATTTCCAAGCACAACATAGGAATTTTAAGCTTTCAACGGGCGTTTACAAAGCTTAATTTACCTCTGCTTGAATCAGATTCGCTGAAATATACATTCAAGCTTCAAAATGCAGTATCGGAGCGTGAGGCAGGGGAAGGCAGAATGTCTGACGAGGAGATATCTAAATTCGTGAAAGGATTGAGTAGAGCTGATAGGCAATTTGAAGATCAGTGGTTGGCGAAGTTGCGCGCGCTTTTCAAGGCTTGCTGGTAATGGTTTGTCGTGGATCGCTGGATTCTGAATGTTGTCTACTTAGCTGTGGTTCATAAACCAATAATTCGGCTTCGATGAAAGTGTGTATGTTGGAGCGGGGAAATGCTATGGCTGACGCGGCGTTGATCGTTTTTTTGTCGTTGTTCTTTGTTTTTGGGTTGCCCATGGTTTTTGTGATTATCTATTTCTTGAAGGTTCATAAGCCGTTGGAGCAGGCTAGGATTCAGACGCCTAGAGAAGTGATTGTGAAGGAAGTGGTTATGGTTCCGTGTCAATATTGTGGCGGTCTGATGCCCACGACGGTGACGCAGTGTCCTAGTTGCAAGGCGCCGAGGAAGATGTAGCTAAGATCGTAGTTTGGCTGTGTGGAAGTTGACATTCGTTGTCTTAGTTTTACCACCTTCCTGAATGCTGGTGTGGGCTTTTTGTTTCAGATGTTGTTAACTTCCGCTAGACTCAAGTAATAATACCGTCCAGCCTATGGGATTGGCGACTCTTTTCATGAGAGTGCGTATGTTTTTTGTTTTGATGTTGTTTATTAGGTGGTTCTTGTCTTTCGCATGCGTGGAAATGTAGCAAAAAGAGGCGTGTTATGAGCAAGGACCGTAGCCGAGAGTCTTCGGATATGCTTCCTCGTATTGATCGGGTGATGGCTGTTGGGGTTTGTACATCGCTTTTTGTTTCTTGGAGGAAAGTTGTGCGCAAGGGTAAGTTGTCGCTGCATTGACTTTTGGGAGGTTCTATGTGAAAAGGTGGAAGTTGGCGGGCGCAGTTGCTTTCGTGATGGTGTTCGTTATTGGTGCTGTCACGTATGTTTTGTTGACTAATAGTCGGTCGAATCCTGCGCCTTTGCATTATACCTATGATGTCGTCGATGTGTATCCTCATGATGCTGGTGCTTTCACTCAGGGGCTTGTGTTTGACGATGGTGTTTTTTATGAGGGCACGGGGCTTTATGGTCAATCGTCGTTGCGGCGTGTGGAGTTGGAGTCTGGGAAGGTTCTGCAATTTTACAATTTGTCTGATGAGTTTTTTGGGGAGGGCGTTACGGTTTTTGGTGATAGGATTATTCAGTTGACTTGGCGGTCGAATAAGGGTTTTGTTTATGATAAGTATTCTTTTGTTTTGTTGCAGGATTTTTCTTATTCTACTGAGGGTTGGGGGATTACGCATGATGGTAGTCGTTTGATTATGAGTGACGGTTCTGCGAATCTGTATTTCTTGGATCCTGTGTCTTTTGAGAGAGTTGGGCAGGTTGAAGTGCGTGATGTTGAAGCTGGTCCGGTGGCTAGGTTGAATGAGCTTGAGTACATTCAGGGATACGTGTACGCTAACATTTGGTATGAAGAGAGGATTGCGGTGATTGATCCCGGCAGTGGGCAAGTAGTGCAATGGATTGACTTGGCTGGTTTGCGGGATTTGGTGAGTCCCGGTGCCGATGTGCTTAATGGAATCGCTTATGATGCGGAGGGCGATAGGCTTTTTGTAACGGGTAAGAGATGGTCCAAGCTTTTTGAGATTGAGCTAATCCTTTCAGAATAGCGCGAGCTTGTTGATTGTGGATATTGAGTTGTAGTTCATAATGTATTTGTTTCTAATGGAGTATGCGTGTGTCCTTTGTGGTTGTGATGAGCGAGGGAGTTGAGCTGCTTGAGCGTAAGGTGGCTGGTCTTATGAGGGAGTCTGAGGAGCTTAAGCGTTTTAGGAAGGATATTGACTGGCTTAAGTCGTTGCAGAAGAAGGTTGTTAAGGACCGGTTTGATTAGCTCGCGTAAGTTGAGTGATGAGGGGATTCTAGTCTCGCTTTGGGTGGTCTGTGGGATGGATAAGGAAGCTGTAGTGAACTTGGTGCGGCAGTTGAAGCCCACGGATCATGTCATCATGTTTTATGAGTTTTCTGAGGATAAGTATCGTGTGCTTTTTGAGTATTTGAAGGCTGGTTTGGATTCGCAGGAAGCTGTAGCTTACGTTGCAGGTGTTGATGAGACGCCGAGTCAGGTTAGAATGTTGTTGGAGAAACGTGGAGTCGACGTGGATGCGTGTGAGGCGAAGGGTATGTTGCAGGTGATGAGTTACAGGGACTGGTATCTTGTCGATGGCGAATTCAATGTGCAGAGGACGATTACTCGTTGGGCTGGGCTTTTGAGCGATGCGTTGGCTGAGGGCTTTAAGGGCTTGAGGGTGGCTGGAGACGTTACGTGGTTTTTCAAATGTGGCATGAAAGATGAGTTGTTGGAGTATGAGAATAGGTTGCACAGGGTTCTGGACGTGCCGTTGACTGCTATTTGTGCTTACAGTTTGCCTGTTTTGATGGAGCAGAATGAGGCTCAGCTTGTTGTTGATTTGATCAAAGCACATAATAACGTCATATTCTTAGGTGTGCAAGCTGGGCTGGTTAAGGCAGAGGCGATCAGCAATCTTACGCCTTAGGTTGTTGTGGCTCTGCGGCTGTGAAGACTGTGTGAAAGAAGAAGGGAGCATAGCCTTAAGCCCGTCTTCTACCTTGTTTTGGGTCTATTAGTATGGGTGCTGGAATTTTTTTCGAGGGTGGGCTTCGGGTGTTCTGGTTGGTGTTTTGGGTTGGGTTTTTGTTTCTGTATGGTGTTTCTTGCTGTGTTTAGCGTGTGTTTCTATGTTGGTTAGCGTGGAGTTGTAACATGGTAAGCGTGAAGTTAGCGATGTTGCTGCTGTATGGTTTTTGGGTATGGATCTGGCTGAAGCTGTATGGACGTCATCATCAGAGTGTTTCCGGTGACATCAACGAGTTTAAGCGTTGTTTCCTGGGGTCTGTTTGGGTTCTTGCATGGTGCTCTTGGCTCTGTTCAAGCCCTATCCTGCGTCAGGTTTAGGCATGGGCTTCGTCAACGATGGCGTTGTGGCTTGGTTTTTGTTTCAGATGTTATTAATCTTCGCTCAGAACAAGTCATAATACCGAGCTTATGGTGGAGCAAGGTTCATCTTGGATGTAAACAGTATTGTTTACGGTGATTCTTTGTGACTCAGGTTCAGATTAGACTGTCTGAGAAGGTCGTGAAGGAAATTGACCGCTGGGTTGCGGAGAAGGGGTTCAAGAGCAGAAGTGACGCTATTCGCGCTATTATTGGCTTTTATGAGGAGCGGGAGGAGACTCGCAAACTTTTTAGGATGTTGGCAAGTCGAAGTGGTGAGGCTAGGAAGCATCCGGAGATGCTGATTCCGTTAGAGGAATTATAGGTGGCTTTCGCTGTTTGTAGTGCTTGGGGCTGGAAAACCGTGTGGAAGAAGAAGGTGACTGACCCTTAAGGCCTTCTTCTACCATGTTGCGGCTGAAGCTGTGTGAGCGTCGTCGTCAAACTGCGCCCTGTTGACATCATCACCCAGCGTAGCTGTGTCTGCGTGGATATTTGTAGTTGTACACGCAAGACTGCACTGTACGACTTCTTTGCCTCAACAGCTTCCTGAATGTTGAAGTAGGTGATGTTCAAGATTGTATTTTTGTGGGGTAGGTCTTGTTTATGAATGCGTGGGCTTGTCCGAATGCTCAATGTGTGTATGATAAGGAGCTTCAGTTGGGGCAGCGGTGTCCGTTGTGTGGGGAAGAAGCTAGGGAGTTCAAGTTTAGTGAACTGGAAAGTTTGTGGAGGCAGAAGTGGGACTATAAGAAATCGTTAGAGAAGGCGAAGAAACGAGAAAAGGTTTTGGCGACAGTGAAGTTTTGTCCGAAGTGCGGTTCAGCAGACATTAACGTTCTTGCTTTTTATCGTCCTTCAACTTGGAAATGCCTCGACTGTGGTTATGAAGGCGCTTTTATTCTGGAAGACAGCAATTTGGCTGAGAAGATACGTAAGCGTTATCAAGAAAGGAAGAAGGGCTGAGTTTGTCGCTTTTGAGTGTTGTGGCTCTGCGGGAAGAAAAATTCCAAAAGAAGAAGGAGAACATCGCTTAGCGCCTTCTTCCAGCAGCCTTTGTTTAGAAGTAGTAGTCTGCGCCGCGTGTTTGTTGACTACTTCTTCCATGTTGGCTGGGGCTTATTGCAGCCTTGTTGCTGCTTGTTGTGGTGTCATGATGGTTAGTCCGTGTATTCGTTTGTAATGCTTGAGGTTTCTCGTTACGAGGGGGAAGTCGTTGATTTTGCAGATGCAAGCTACGAACAAGTCTCTGATCTCTATGGCTTGTCCGTGTTTTCTTAGATAGGTCATTGTGCGGCTTGCTTCGGATGAGGTTTCGTAGTCGAAGTTTATGATTTCGAGTTGGTTTAGGAAGTCTTCTGTGTCTTCAATGATTTGTGTGGGTTTGGGGTGTAGGTGTGCTCCGAGTAGTATTTCGAATGTGTTGATGCTGGTGGTGCAAATGGAGAGTTTTCGGTTCAAGGCGGCATTCATTATGCGTTGGGTTGCGTCTGAAGGCTTTCTCATGTAGTCTATCAGGATGTCTGTGTCTAAGCACACTCGGGTTAGGCTTTCCATGTGGACCACAGTTTTCTAAGGTTTTTCATGAATTCATCTGGGTTTTCTGGGTAGCCTTTCCAGCAGCCTGCAAAATCCGTTAGACTCCTCTTCTTGCCCGCTTTTTTCAGGATAATCATCTCGTCTTTTTCGGTTACTTGGAGTCTGTCGCCTACGTCAATGTGAACTTTCTTCCGCACTTCTTTCGGGATGGTTATTTGGTATTTCCGGGTGACTTTAGTCATTTTCTCCACTTGGTTCCACCGTACTACAGAAATGCACTACGAAATATTTAAGTTTACATGATTAGTATGCGACTGAGCATTGTCCGGCTAAATGTCGTCTTGGAAAGGTCATGCCATGCATGTTGATTGATGAGTGCGCCCTAGTTGGTGCCATCCACATCCCTGAGTGTTGTTGAATTGTGGGTGATAGGGCGTTTTTCTGTTTGTGAAGGGTGCTCGCAGGTGTTTGGTGGTTCAGAAACGTTTAAAGCTCCTAGAACGTACTGGGCTTGGTTTGATGTGAGATTTTGATTCCTAAGAGAAATATTGCGTTGGTGGCGCATGATAATAAGAAGGATGATTTGGTTGAGTGGGTTGTTTTCAACAAGGGGACTTTGGCTGTTCATAACTTGTATGCGACTGGGGATACCGGGAAGAGGATAATGGAGAAAACGAGTCTGAGGATTACTTTGCTTAAGGGTGGGTCTTATGGTGGAGACATGGAGATTGGTGCTTTGATTGCTAATGAGAAGTTGGATTACTTGATTTTCTTTTGGGATCCTTTGCAGTCTCTTCCACACGACGTCGACGTTAAGGCGCTTCTTAGAATAGCTGTCCTGTACAATGTGCCCACTGCCTGTAACAGGGCGACAGCGGATCTGATAATTTCTAGTCCATTGTTTCACAGTGCAGAATACGAGCCAGCAAAAGAACGAGCCAAAAAGTGATTAGAGCGCGCAAAACCGCAAAAAGTGGGATATTATTTATGTTTCAGCTTTCTTAAGGATGTTGTCTACTACAGCTCCAATTTTGTCGTGAGATATGTGGTGAACTCCCGTCTTCTCAGCGATTATTAGCTTTTCATCTCGCAGTTCCTTAAGAGTATATCCGATAGTACCTTCAGGCAACCTTAGAGCTTCAATTAACTCCTTGTTTGTGACAGTTTCTGCGTCTATATAGCCTGCGATTTTGGCATAGACCTTTCCAATCATGTAAAGGCAAATAGTTTCCTTAGCTAACAATTTTGTCGTGTCCATTTTAAAAATGATCTTCCCATCTGTTGTGATTCCAATGAGTTGCTTTACCTTTTCCTTGTTTCTGGCAAGACTATCAATCTCCGTGACTGTCAACTCTTCTTTAACCCATTTTTTCAGCTCTTCCAGAGTTACACCTCCTTCTTTCGTCCTTCAATCTTTGGTAACACTTGATTTCTAATGTAATCGGTCCCTATCGTGGTCAGTCTACGCCTACCGACATCGTTTTCTTCTACTAGTCGATCCGCACTCAAGTGGCTGAGTTCGACCTGTGCAACTTTTTTTCCTATCCGAGTTATCGCACATAGTTCGTCAATTGACATTGATTCGTCATCAAGAATTCCCAGCTTATACCCAACATATTCACCAAGAAGCGCAAGTAATAACTTGTCTTTGTGAGGCAGTTTGTCTATTGGGACGATGAAGTATGGTCCTTCTTTTGCAATTCGCAAAACCCCTTCGAGGTCATCGACCAGTTGGTCAAGTTCTTCTCTGTGAACTATCTTCGCTAGCGCGCTTTCCACATGGGAGGGTCGTATCTCAGAAAGAAGCCTGTTAATGCTTCTCCAGACATCATCGAAACTGCCTTCGAACTCCGCCTTCCTGTCTCCATACTCTAATGATACACGAAGAGGACCAGTTGGCGTCTCTAGAAATGGCATTCCCTTCCTCTTAGCCAAATCAGAAAAAACGGCATCGATTTGCTCTATTGTCAGAGGTCCCACAGTACTTAAAATCGCTAACAAAGCTTGATCTTTAATCTTAACATCACGTGTGCAAGATTCATGAAGCTTGGCCAAAGTCGAGGGTGTACAGACTAAAACACCATGCGGTCTTTTCATCGATTCATACAAATGCTTCTTCAATATTTCAATGCCCTCTTCCTTAAAATCTCTACAAACGATAAGGATAGAATAGACTTGCCCAGGATACATCACCGCATACACTTCGTTTCTTGCGCGTTCCATAGTCTCCTTTACGCGGAAAGCTCGGAAACGGTCAAGCGTTCCAGCCACACATTCGTAAAATACTAGGTTTTGGCTCATTCTAATAATGCCATCAGGCGCCTCTGACCCCAGTTGAGGCGTTCTGCTGATCTCATACGGGTGGAATATTTCCTTCAGTAGCTCATAAACAACGTTTTCGATTTTAGTAACAAATTCGAAGCTATCTACGTCCTTTTCTATGGTTTTCCTTTGGAAGAGATCAAACAATCTTTCATATCTATTCTGCATTTCTCTTTACGCCTCTGTTCTCCTTCTTAGAGCCGTGATAAACCACTTTGGGATGATGGTTATTTTTATATGGCTTGCGAGAGCCACGAGATCGTCGGCTCCCATTGTTGACCCGTTCAACAGTGTCTTCAAGTATTCGATATTAGGCAGGTTTTCTTCCCATACGTCAAAAGGCACGGTTGTTATGAATAAGAAACAAAAATGGTCTCTTCCGTATTTTCTCATCATGTACTGAATCACCGTTAAAGCCTTCTCAAGAAAAGTCTTAAGTTGTGATTTTAACTCTGTTCTTGACTCCATGCTACTTCTATACTTGCACTCACAGAAATAGTGGGTACCTCCGCCTTCTTTGGACTCTTGCTTCATAAGTATGTCAAATCTAACGTTAGCGTTCTCTGTTCGTACCATGGCAGTTTCTGGTCCGTCATAACAAGTTTCATAAATTTTGAAATCGAGACTTCGTTCAAAAAGATGGCTTACAGCGAAAACAAGTTGTCTATGTTCTTCACCGCCAAATTCGCCCAAAGGTACTCACCGCGCGCATGAGTGATTCAGTTTGAGATTAGGCCTGTCATGATTTGCAGGCGAACATCTCTGAAAGATTTACTGTTGTATAAACTATTTAAAGCGCATTGTTTTATATTCCGTTGTAATCAGAGTCAATTCTGCGAGCGTGTAAAAAGTGGGGAAATTTCATGTCAAAATAAGGACCAAGTTCGGGGAGATCAGCGTCAATGGTGATTCCTCAGAAGAAATATTAGATCTTGTAAAGGAGGCATTGAACCTCGAAAAGGACGTAGATGCTCTCATACCTGAGGAAAAGTTGGTTTCACCTATGCCTACCACGCCTGCTCCACCAACCGCTGCGAAGAAGGAATTAGAAGGGATTATTGAAGTAACGACCGACGGAAGACCCCAAATAACAGTGCCCCCAGAAAGGCTTACTGGGAAGGACGTTATTGGGCTTCTACTGTTTTGGAAATACCCGCAGGGGTTGTCAACAAACGAACTTAAAGACCTTGCAAGTTTGAGTTGGAAGAGTGTCGATCAAGGCACGATTGCGGCAAGGATAGCCGATCTGAAGGGACTCATCATAAAGGAAGGGCATAAGGGAAAGTTCGTCTATAAGCTGTCTGGGACTGGCAAGAGCTGGGTTGAGAGGAATCTCCTTCCAAGACTCCGAGGCGAAAAGACTAAAGATTGAACCATACCTTACGTTTCCCTAAATGTCGAAGAGGCTGAGTCATTTGGGTCAGACAGCTGCAGAATGTCTTAAAGGGGATGCCAGCCGAATTCAGAAAAGCTAGATAACGGATCTATTTCCTCACCACATATTTCACAACATTTTTTTCTGTTATTCGTGTCAAGCTTCTCTGCTTTACTGTGAAGTCAACGCTCAACATCTTATTAACAGATGGACGCTGATAGTGATAGCCTTCCTTTCGGAGTTCTTCCTGAATTTCTTTGACAGATTTCGGACTATCCAAGTATCCCTTAGAAATAAGATATTCAATACCCCCACTCAGTCCTTTGAATTCCTGCGGTTTTCTTGGCTCTTTCCCCTTTTCAAGTACAGCTTCTTCTAACCTGGAAATTCTGCTTTCATGTTCTTGGATTGCTTTTTCGATTTCCTTTATCTTTTCTGCCATTGGGCTTCTAACCTTGTTAGATTGTCATCCTGAAAAACTCTTCAGGCGGGTAACGTTCGAAATACCTGAAGAATCCTCTTTTCCCTCCTCGAGTCAAGAAGGCTCTTTTGCCTTTAGACCAATATTCCAACTCGTGAGCTACCCTTGAGGCATCCCAATGAAATCCTAATTCCCCAAGCCTTAACATGACCTCTTTGAGGCTCTTTCCCTCCTTAAAGAAGCCTTGACGATACAAGTCCTTTGTGACTTCCTTGGGCGTAGTCGTGACTTCCTCTTCAGGAAATATCAGAGCAACATGTGTCTCAGCTAAGTCATGGAAGAACGACACAAATCTCGGGAAGTCCGAACTCAAGGCATTACCCAAGAAAATAAGGCACTTAAGGTATTCGACATATACCGGAAGACAAATTCTTTGACTCATAGCGGCTTCTACGGGTTCTGGGGGCGGAACATCGTGAGGGCCGCTGTGGCTTCGCCTCAAGTAAATGCTCTTCAGGAAACTGACAAGGCTGTCAGCTTCTTGAAAGTGTCTCTGCTCTAATTCGCTTCTTAGTCTATTGCTCCGGTTCTCAAATGACCTGTCTTTTGAGATTTCTTCCCAGATGGTTAGAGAGTCTTTTCTGTCTATTGCCCTGAACAGGTTTTCGACTATGCGTTCAGAGAAAATGCCACCACACGTTACGGCAAATCTCCATGCTCTTCGTCTCATTTCATAAAGAATGTGAATATAGAAAAAGGTCGGACTTATGAACAGGTACAGATTCCTTGCTTTTTCTCTGTCTGCCCCTCTTATTGCCTGAATATATGGTTCAACGAAAGCGTGAAGGCCACTTCGACCGCCCATCATTTTGTCCCAGTCGCTGATGGTATCTTTGAGCCCAGAGCATAGTTTGTTCTCAGGTCTCTCTTCACCGCAAGAATATGCGTAAAGATCCTTAAGCGTGCTGTAGTGTTCCTTTTCCTTTCCTATAAGCTCAGGAATTTCACCAGACAACTATAATGCTCCATGCCTGTCCATTCATTCAGTCCAAAAAGTCCATCCTTCAGGGCCTTTTGTCCCTTTAAGGTCGCCTCTCCGCACTTTTCGAGTGATGGTAGTCAAAATTATGGCAGCTTTACCTTTTACGGGTAGAGCTTTGTCTTCCAATGCCTTCATGACATCTTTCTTAGTTTTCTTATTCGGAAGCTTGAAAAATCCCTCTTGAATCAAACCTTCAATTGCAGGAGACCAAATCTCTGGACCTCGCGTTCCCTTTTTCTTCTCTTCTCTGTCTTCTTCCTTCTTCTCTTCCTTCTTTTCTTCTCCCTCTTTGTGAGGAATAGACTTGAGCCAGTTCAGAGCCTCTTTGTATCGCTCATTTACATCCTTGACTAAACCCTCGTATTCTATTTCGATTTCTCCGTTTCTGACTCTGAAACGCGATTTGCCTTCGGACATGATTCTACCCTCCGTTATTTCATTTCTTCCACGTATTCTTCGCCAGTCCTCGTTATGACCCAAGCCTTAAGACCGTCTTTCTCCTCGGGTGCTTCGGAGAAGATGTGGCGAGCAACGTCTTGATTTATGATTTGATTTGGGTTGCTTGGCTTGGCTTTTCTCGTCTTGTCATAGCAATCAATAATGTCCTTCACATTGAATGAATTCTTTTTTTCAACTTTGTACATCCAATATGCAAAGACGGCCATAGAATCTGTGTGTTTTGAGGGATTTCCTTTCAAGTCAAGTAACTCGCCCAGAGTCTCTGGCATGCCCTTTGCGGCAGTTTGGACTCCTAGGGAGACCGTTTTTTCTTGAGTGGTCAGTTCCTTGTATTTGCCTTCCACCCAATCTTTATCTCCCTGAACTTCGACTTCAAAATCGCCTTTTCTAACCTTGATCCGATAGTTTTGGGCACTCATTTCATGTCAATCCTTAAACATACAGACATTTCTGTGACGCTATTTAAGGGTTTTGTAGTTCGTAGAATCACAAAGAGCCTAGAGATGGAGTCAGAAATATGAGCCGTTTTCATGCTCCATATTGCTTTTGAGTCACGATTTCGCATAATCGATCTAAAGGAAACTCAATGACGTACATGGATTGTATTCAACAAAAACATGCGCGGCGTAATTGCTATATCGTCATATATCCTCTTTTCATCCACAAAATCAGAAAATAGCTTTGATTTGAAGTTATTGAGTTTCTTACTACATTCAACGAGGTTTTATGTAATGCACACCAATCACGTGATTGAGTCGTCTTTAGTACGTTCATTCGAAGCAAATTTTCCATTAAATTCCCATCAACATTCGGTCAGACGTTTTGATGGAAATTCAATGACGTAATTGGTGTCCATTACTGACGATAACTCATTTTTTAGCTTTCAGCAGATGGGGGCCGCTTTTGTGCATATCGGTAACGTCGAGGCTTTCCTTCTCTACCTAGCACTCCTTCTTTAACAAGGTCTATTAAGGCGTGAGCTACGGCTGTTCGGTCATAGTGATAACCCATTAGAGCCATTTGATTGTACACTTCGTCGAGGCTTCTGGAACTCGCAAACCATTTTTCTGCCCACAGTCTCTGTATGACTCCTTTGCACGTTTCGGTCTTGGTTGACAGCCTGCCTGCTTCTGTTACGATGACAGGTTGCTTGCCGTACTCGGTTACAGTCGACAGTATTCTTTTCATTGCCTCTTCAAGCTGTTCAGGATTCCCTTCTATGTCAAACTCGAGATTGCCCACTTTCATCTTAACCTTAATCGGCTGCGGGCTTTGCGGCTGTTCTGTCATGCTGGTTCCTTATTGCTTATTGTATTGCACATCTTGCGCATGCGCAATATTTAAATACTCACCAACAAGCCATATATTGCCTATTGGTGAATTCAATTGATTCAACAACCACAATATACGCCAACAACCAGCAAATATAACTTTCCACCCTTAGCCCTCGAAGACACATCAACACTGCCACAAAGATTCATAGAACTCAGCCTACGCACAATAAAAAACATCCACAGCCGCGAGGCAACCTTCCAACAGCCTCAGACTCTGACACAAGAAGAAAACGAAACACAAGAACACATCACCCAACTTCTCCAACACGGCCAAACAACACTGCAACTCAAAACCATACCACTCCAACCCAAACCCGACCAAACACCAGTCATAGCCATAGACGTATCAAGCATAAGACTCGGCGAAACAGGCACAGGCATCCTACTAGCTTTGAGAGCCGCAGCCGCATGGAAACAAAAAGGCACAGCTTATCGCTACATGCGCTTCGGACCATTCCCAATCCACATAACAGACCAAAACCAACACGACATCCTCAGCCTATTCCACGAACACAACCCCAGCGCACAAAGAAACAGCCTGCTCCACCAACTAACCAGCACACCAGACCTCAACCAAACCCAAACCCGCATCACAGCGCTATTAGAAAAGTGGCTACAAACCCAAATCGCAACGCAGGCTCAACGCAGCCTCATACTCTTAGACGGCAACCTCACCACAGGAACCAACGACCCACCAAACGCCTTAACACGCCTACTGGAAACAGCCCGCAACAACCACAACACAATACTAGCCATGACCAAAATCACAAGGCTACGCCTAAACGGACACAACATAACCGAACTGATGCACAGAAACTCAAAACCATGCTTGCTTCAACTAGACGGCTACCAAACCGCCTCAGCCTACAGCCACATACGCCTGTTGGGCGCCATCAACGTGGCTAAACTCAACCACAGCCCATACACATTCCGCCTCGACATAGACGCAGACACACCAACCGATCAAGCTGTTGAAGCAGTTGAACGCCTCATAGGCAACGACCTAATCACAGACGGCTACCCTGAAACCCTGCGACTAGCCCACATATACTCAACGTTCACAGCTAACGAAGTCATAGGCATCCAACGCTTCCTAAGCCAAACATACGGCATCAAAATAGTCCAAAGACCCAACATAAGGCGCCTATTATTCGGACCATACGGAACCAGACACGAGAGCTGATCTCACATATGCGACTGTACAAAAAAGAAGGCAACACCGTACAAATCCTCAGCTTCCCAAACGAAACAGTCGAGAAAGGCGACTACCTACTCATCGAAGACCCAAAACAAAACCGCGCCCTAATCGTACAAGTCATAGACATCCAATTCGCCAACGTGCCAGGCATAATCGAAGACCTCCTAAGAGACACAGCAAACGGCGAACATGAAGTAACCGGCACAGACTACGACCCCCTAGAAATAGCCAGCCAAATCACAGTCATACAAGACAGCCGCATGCTCATATGCAAGATCCGCGCCAGCCTAGAAAAAGCACGAATCACCACAGGCGGCACATGGCTACCCAGCCGCACACAATCAACCATAAAACGCCTAAGCACGGCAACGCTACTCAACCTCATCAAAATCAACCACGCCCTGCCCATCCATCTAGGCGAAACAAAAGACAACACACAACTCAACATAGACGCCACCGCATTAGACGGCGCACTCAACATAGTCACAGGCAAAAAAGGCACAGGCAAAAGCCACCTATCCAAAATCCTCGTCTTAGGCTTAATCCAGCACGGCGCACCCGTAGTCGTACTCGACCTAAACGGAGAATACGCCCAAATAGGCTACGAAGCCAACGGCACAAAAAACCCATACCACGACAAAATCCATGTCCTCACGCCCAGCGTCAACTTCAGAGTAACCCTAGCCCAGATGAAACTCCGCGTCGTAATGAACGTCCTCATCCACGCCTTGAATCTGCCCGGCACTTCAGCCCGAGAATTCAGGCGCATTTGGCAGGCTCTCGACGAACACGCCGAATTAACCTTGAAGAATCTAGGCGAAGCCATACGCAACCTCAAATGCAACCAACACGTCAAAGACGCCCTCCACTCACGGTACCACAGCCTCGTCAACTCAGGCTTCTTCACAGACAACCCGTCACAGGCACTCAACCTAGAAGACCACTTCTACGCCACCCGCAACGGAGGCGCCCTAGTCATCAACCTACAAGACACAGGCTTACTTGACCGCCAAATCGTAGTCGAATACATGCTGGGCAAACTCACAGACCTCTTAACCCAGCACAAACTCAAAGCTGTATTCCTACTCGCCGAAGAAGCTCATCTATACTTACGCGAAACCTACTGGGACGACATAGTAACCCGCATGCGCCATTACGGAGTATTCACCACATTCATCACAAACCAACCCGACACCATACGAGAAAGCATCTACCGACAAGCAGACAACATATTCCTCTTCAACTTCACCAACGAGCACGACCTAGAAACCGTAAGCCACGCAGCCAAAGTAGACGCAGAAACAGTCAAATCCATAGCCGCAGACCTGCCACCACAACACTGCATACTATTAGGCAATGCAGTCAGAGACTTCCCACTCGTCGCAAAAGTACGCAGCCTAAACGTACAAACAATGGGACAAACACGACTATTCTTCAACCACAATCAAGCACAGGCGGTAAGCCCTAAGCAGTAAGCAACTTCTTCTTCGCAATTATCCTCTCAATCTCCTTCTTGGCGTCCAACTTGTGGAA
>Ga0315296_10001734_pt1 | contig 18961 bp, 17 predicted proteins | sample YL17G14_18_MG_FD_203921 | JGI IMG/M metagenome (GOLD analysis project Ga0315296, IMG submission 203921) | Sediment microbial communities from Yellowstone Lake, YNP, Wyoming, USA - YL17G14_18 | ecosystem: Environmental > Aquatic > Freshwater > Lake > Sediment | place: USA: Wyoming | collected... | reverse complement strand
AAGTTAGGGCTACCAGGTCTGTCATCCTGAGCGTCAGCGAAGGATCCCATTTGGAACGAGATTCTTCGCTCCTATCCAGATGCAGGGCAGTCCACCCGCTGGCGGATCGCCCCCTGCCCCGGAACTCGGCCGGGGCCCCGCGGCCTGCTCAGCCGGCCTGCAGGTTCTCGTCGTACATTGCCAGGATGTTATCGTCGGGGATGTCGGCGATCAGGGACTGGCTGCCGGTCATGATGTATCCCCCGCGCTCGCGCGTCAGGTCCAGATACGAGCGCACCTGCGCGCGCACATCCTCAACCGACCCGAACGGCAGCGTTCGCTGCGTGTCAACCCCGCCGTGGAAGCACAGGCGATCGCCGAAATCGCGCACAAGGCTTTCGAGGCTCATCCCCTCAGCGCGCACCTGCACCGGGTCGAGGATGTCAACGCCGTCCTCGATCAGCCAGGGGATGATCGCGCGCACGCTCCCGCACGAGTGCTTCATCACCTTGCAGCCGTAATCGTGCGAGACATCGAAGAACCGTTTGAGCGGCATGCGCAGGAAGCGCCGAAACTGTTCGGGCGAGATCACCAGCCCGCGCTGGCTGCCGAAATCATTGCCGAAGTAAGCAATGTCAAGTTTCCCCGCGCAGGCCTCCAGAAATCGCCTCGTTACCTCCACCTCGAATGAAACATAGCAGTCTATTATTGCGGATACGACCTCCGGCTTGGTGTGCATCCAGACGAAAAAAGTCTCCTGCCCGATGAGCCAGCCCACCTCGTGGAAAAACGGGCTCCAGGGCGCGCCGTAGGTTACATAACTGTCGTGATACTTGTCGCACTGCGCGCGCACCCCGCCGTAGTCCAGCGCGTCTGCCGACGGCCATTGATGTGAATAGACATCGTCGTCGGTCGTGTCATCATCGAATGGCCGGATCGTCTTGGTCGGATCACCGTCGGGCTTCGATGGGTTCGAGCGCAGGCCCCACATGTTGCGCATGTAACCTTCGTCATCCGGCCCGGTGTCGGGGATCGTGTAGTCGAACCCCACCCGCCGCATGTCAACCCCGAAATACTGAAGCAGTTCCTCGTGATCTTTCAGCCCCAGCCGCGCCAGCAGCCGATCCGTAACTTCCTGGTGGGCCTGATAATCCGCAGGCGCGCGGTCAGTCCGCCTGTGATCCAGCGCCAGCAGAACCCGCTCCCTCGATGTCATTGAATCTCCGCTGCCCACGTGCACACGCCGGCATCCGTACGGGCGGGTTTGAAACCCGCCCCTACTTCTGCGCCAGGAAAGCGCGCACCCATTCCGCCTGCTCCGGGTGCTGGTCAATCAGGCAGGCAGCCAGAATGCTGAACCCGTCAATCAGCCCCCGGTTCACGTAATCAGCCATCCGCTGCCACTGCAGTTTGAGCCTGTCCATCGGCACCCCGGCTGGCAGCGTGTAATCGCGCAGGTAGCAGCCGAGGATGAGCGGCTTGCCCGGAAATATCTGCCTGCACTTCTCCACATACTCGTCCAGATTCACCAGGTCCTTTGATTCCCAAACCCAGAGGTTCGCCAGGTCCAGATGCGGCAGGTAAGGAGCCCAGAACTGCGGGTCGAGTTCGTGCGCATAAACCACGGCCCACAGGCGCAGGGCATCGCTATGCGCTTTCAGCGCAGCGTGAATCTCGGCCAGGCGCTCGGGCGTGTAGCCGCTGTTTTTCATCAGGCCGCCGAGGTCATCGAGTATCGCCCCGGTTACATTGGGGAAATCGCGCGAGAGGCGGCTCACGTTCTCGGCCTCGCTCGCGCTCACAGCCGGGTCTCCGCGCAGGTGATGCTGCACGGCGACGCGGCCTGCTTCGTCGTGGACCTCGCGGAACTCCCACTTGGTGATGTCGCACACAACCTCATCGAGCGCGCGCAGTTTCTGCATCGCCAGCGCGCTGTTGCGATGAAACATGAAGCACGCGCGCTTCAGCCCGAAATACTGCGCGCCCTCTCCCACGCCGTAGATCGTCGGTTCCACGCCCGGATCGAACGCAAACCCCTCCCAGACCCATCCGACATCCCTCAACGCCATAGTCTCCTCCTTCCGCCGCCAGTCATCCGGGCATGTGGCACAGTCGCCGACGCGCCATAGCCGCTATGGCGACGGCGCGAGGGGCTCCCCTACAACGGGCTGTGGATTATGCGCTCGGCCAGTTCCATGCTCTTGGCAGCATCGGCGAAGTGCCCCGTTGGCTGCGTCCCGGAGGCAACGCACTGCAAGAAGTGCCGATGCTCCTGCAAGAAGCCGAGATACCTGTGCGGCACATCGCTTCCCGCCGCCTGTTTTGCGTCAATCACCTCGCCCTCCGGCTGGTTATCTCGATAGAAGACAGCCCGCTCCTCCGGCTCGACGTATGCGCTCATGCCCCGCCCGTGAATCTCAACCTTGAAAACGCGCTTGCCTGCCACATAATTCGACCACAGGAGACCCACGCACCCGCTGTCAAAACTCATCAGCGCGTTATAGACATTCGTGTGGGGCTTATAGAGCCGTCGCACATCGGCCCGCACAGTCTGAACCTCCCCGCCCAGGAACCGCGCCAGGTCAACCATGTGAATCACATCCATCCTCAGATGATCCGCCGATCCGCGATAGGGCGGCATCGCCGCATCGAGGGCGTTCTTCATGAACTCGATCATGAACTGGGTTATTGGCCCGCGCTCCTGCAGCCTTCTGCGCGCCTCAAGTATCAGCGGCATGTGCCTGCGCTGGAAGGTTACCATGGTGATGCACCCGTGTTCCCTCGCCATCAAGGCCATGCTCTCCGCCTGCTCTGTGCTCACGCCCGGCGGCTTCTCGATGCACAGGTGCCTGCCCTGCTCCAGGATATCCATCACCAGGTCGAACATCATCTGCGGCGGCATGAAGACGTAGATTGCCTCAGGATCTGCTTCCTGCAGCATCTGCCGGTAGTCCGTGAATCGCTTCGGGATCGAAAACTTGCTCGCCGCCTCATCCAGCCGCTGCTGGTTCAGGTCGCAGAGCGCCGCAACTTCAACCATCCCTTCGCCTTCGAGGTCCTTGAGCGATGGCAAATGGTACCCCTGCGACATCCCCCCCGCCCCAATCACCGCCACCCTGATTTTCCGCATGACGCCCTCCTCTATTGCCTCACTTGCAGCAGGGCTGCTCGATGGGGATGCAGCAGATGAACTTCAGCACCCCCGGCCCGGTGTTGACGAACTGGTGCTTCTCGCCGGGGGGAACGAACACCGCGTCGCCCGTGCCGAACGCCGCGGCCTGCTCGCCCCGCACCTCGCCCTCACCCGCCACGATGAACACCTCGTGCTCCCACGAGTGCTCGTGCAGGGGGGTATGGCCGCCCGGCTCGACTTCAAACAGACGCATCGCGAAGGTGGGCGCGCCCTGCGCCGCAGTTATCAGTTCCTGGATCTTGACCCGGCTCGCGCCCTCAGTTTCCACAGGCACTGCTGCAGTGCTGTCAGAGCGAATAACCCGCATTTCCATCGCCTCTCTCATAACCCGAACTACGCCAGCCTGGCCCGACAGTCCTGCTTGGAAACGCGCCCGGAAGGAATTCCGCATGGGGTAGCGCGAAAAGAATGCCGTCGTGACAGAAGCCCCGTCGGCGGAACAGCGTTCCCCATTCAGCCTGCGCGCCATCATCCTGGGGCTCGCCCTCATCGCGCTGCTGTGCATCGTAACCCCTTACACCCATCTCGTTCTGAAAGGCTCGGAGATCGCGGCCAACCACCTGCCCGCAGGGGTCGTGATGATCCTTCTGATCCTGGCGCGCTGGCTCAATCCCTGGCTGCGCCGCCGCCATGCCCGCTGGGCCCTGAGGCGCGGCGAGATCGTGGTCATTTCCATCATGATGTTCGTGACGGCAGCCATCCCAGGCCGCAACTTCCTGGCCTATGTGCTCACCGTGCCTTCCGGGGCAACCTACTATGCAACCCCAGAGAACAAGTGGTCTGAGCAGATACAGCCTTATCTTCCGAAGTGGGCGGCGATAGGCGACCAGCAGGCAGTGAAGCAATTCTTCGAGGGACTGCACGCGGGGGAGAAAATCCCCTGGCGACTGTGGCTCCCCCAGATGACCTCGTGGGCGGTGTTCATGCTGCTGTTCATCGGCGGCTGCCTGTGCCTGGCCTTGGTATTCCGCCGCCAGTGGATAGAAGCCGAGCGCCTCGTTTTCCCGCTCGCTCAGGTTCCGCTCGATATCATTGGCGGCCAGGACGAACTCGCGGGCGGCGAGCAAAGACTAGCTACTTCGCTCATGCTGCTGGGCGCAGGTCTGGTCATCGCGCTTCACAGCATCAACGCGCTGCACGAATACCTGCCCACATTGCCATCCGTCCGCCTCACCCACATTCGGATAGTTCCCGACGATATCGCCCATCCCTGGAACATCCTCACCACGGCCAAGATCTATATCTATCCATCGGTGATTGGCATAGCCTACCTGCTGTCCAGCGAGGTGGGCCTGAGCATGTGGCTGTTCTACGTTGTCAATCGCACCGCAGCCTTCGTGCTCGCCATGTTGGGCATGGACCTTCCCACCCAGCAAGGCGGCGCCGGGTGGGACATAGGCTATTTCTTCCGAAACCAGGAGGTGGGGGCCTATATTTCCCTGACGGCGCTGCTCATCTGGGATATGCACCGCCGCCTGGGCCCCTCTTTTCAGCGCGTCGCGCCCGCCGAGGCGCGCCAGATACGTTGGGCGCTCATCGGCTTCGCCGTCTGCGCATCGGGGCTCATCATCTGGCAGATGTCGGCCGGCATGAGCCCTTTTTTCGCCTGCCTTTCGGTTGCCATCTACTTCATGATCGCCCTCGGCCTCACGCGCCTGGTCTCCCAGTCGGGCGTGATGCTTGCCGCCTGGTCGGCAGAGTGGCTTCCCTCCGACGTGATCACCCAGAACCTGGGCAACCCCATCGTCCCTCCGAGGTCGCTGACCATGATCTACATGGAGCAGGCGATGTTCATCAACGATCGCCGCACGATCGAGATGCCGTTCTTGATGAACAGCCTGAAGATGGCTCACTCGGCCGGCCTGAGGACGAGGCCCCTGGCGGTTCTCATCATGGCCTCGGTCTGCACCGCGATGGCCCTCTCCCTGGTCGTCGGCCTGAAACTGGGATACGGCCACGGCGCTCTCGACCTGCGCTACGAAGCCAGCGAGCACATACCCACCTGGAACTGGGGGCGCTTGATGGGCAATTTCGCCAACACGGAAGGGCCCAACAAGGCTTACATTTCCGCCGTCGGCATAGGAGTCGTCCTGATGAGCCTCCTCACCTACCTGCACCGCAACGTCTCCTGGTGGCGCCTGAGCCCCATCGGATACCTGATGGGCCGCTCCTACGGGCTCGGCAGGACATTCGCGCCCACTTTCATCGGCTGGACGGCCAACGTCCTGGCGTCGCGCTATGGCGGCCTGCGGCTCTATCGCAGGCTGCGCCCCTTCTTCATCGGCCTGATTATCGGCGAGTTCGTCGCGGTCGTGTTCTGGTTGGCCGCCGACGGTATTATCGGTGTGAAAGGACACGACCTGTTCCCCGTTTCGTGGCCCGAATCGTAGTGGCGGCGAATGCCCCAACAAAAGGATGGGCTGCTGTTTTCTTCCGGCCGGTATTTGGCTATACTAAATGCGCAGCCTGGCCGGAGCAGGAGCGAGCGAAGATGCAAGAGAATCGGTCCACAAGAGCCACTTTCCTCGCGGCGCTCGTCACCGCTCTGTGTTGCGTCTCCTTGGCCGCTGCCAGCGCGCTTCCATCGCAACCCTACTTTCTGGTGGCGCGCGATGCATTGGCCGCATCCCGGTCGCTCGAAGCGGCCGGTGGCCGGGCCCTGCACGTGTTCCCGCCCCACGTCATCTTCGCCGCGATTGACGACCCAAGGGCCCTGTCGGCCGCGGGTCCTATTTTCGCATTCCAGGGGCCCGTGGACCCAGGCGCAGCGGCTCAGTTCGGCGAGATAGCGCGCCTGGCAGCCGAGGCATGGAACCGCAACGTCATGGGCATCGCTCCGCTGCGCGCCGAGTATGCAGTCGAGCCTCCGCCGATAATGGACGATGCCCGTCGGGCGGAGAACGTCCTGCCCACTGCAGCCCTTGCCCGCTCCCTTGCCGCCCCTCTTGGAGCAGCGCGCTACGATACTTCCGAGTTCATGATGGGCAAGGTCGCCGTCGGAATCTTTCTCCTGGAGAGTACGGGCGCCGGCGACCCCTCAACAGAAGATTGGACGCCTGCTCGCGCTAGCCAAGCGATCAGCCAGATCCAGGCAGGCTTGAGTTGGTGGCAAGCCCGCGACCTCAATGCCCACCTGACCTTCGTTTACGACATTCACAATCCCGCCAACACCTCCTATGAGCCCATCAACCGCTCCTCCGATGATGAAGGTCTGTGGATCGGCCAGGTGCTCGGCAACCTCGGTTACACGGATAGCAACTACTATGAGCGCGCATTCTCTTATCTGAACAACATCAGGAACGGGTTGAACACGGATTGGGCAATCTCGATCTGGGTGGCCGACAGTGCGAACGACGCCGACGGCGAATTCACAGACGGCTCGTTCGCATACGCCTACGTGGGCGGCCCGTTCATGATCATGACGTATGACAACGATGCATATGGCATCAGCGGCATGGGCGCCGTCACGGCTCACGAGTGCGGCCACCTTTTCTATGCGATGGACGAGTACGCTGGCGGAGGCACCGGCTCCGAGCACTCTGGCTATTTCGACCAGGTGAACTGCAATGCGGAGGTCGGCGGCACGACCAACGTCCCCTGCATCATGCGCGGCCAGATCAGTCCTTACACACAGGGCGCCGTCTGCCCATGCACTCACGGACAGGTCGGCCACCGGGATTCCGACGGCGACGGCATCGAGGATATCCTCGATGTGCCGCCTACGGGCACACTCACCCCTTACTCGCCAGATCCGGCCCCCACTGGCAGCCTGACCTACACGGGATCGGGCAGCGTGTCCAGGCTGCCGAACCTGAATACCGACATGTCAACCTTCAGCAGTCACCCCGACATCACTCTCAACAAGATCGCCGCCGCACAATTCCGCGCGGACGGAGGCCCCTGGCAGGCGGCAACCGCAACCGACGGCGCCTTCGACGAGCCGACCGAGGGATTCACTTTCACCGCTACGCTGACGGCCGGCAGTCACGTCATCGAGGCCCGCGTGCGCGACACAACGGGAAACTATCACGCTCCCGCTGCATCCGACAGCGTCACGGTCAGCGGCGGGGCCGGTTACCCCACCTGCTCCCTCACGTCCCCTGCCAATGGGGCAACCCTCACGGGCACCGTCCTGGTCAGTGCAACAGCCTCGGATGACGTTGGCGTTGCCCGGGTGGAGTTCATAGTGGACGGCACTGTTGCGCAAGAAGACACCGCCGCCCCCTATGAATGGTACTGGACCACCTATTCCATCCCCGATGGCACCCATCAGATGAGCGCCCGCGCGGTTGACGCCGATGGCCACTCGACTTCCGACACGATCACCCTCTATCTTGACAACGCCACCTTTGACGATGTCCCCGCCACTGACCCCTTCTGGGCATACGTCGAGGCCATCGCCCGCGCCAATATCACTTCCGGTTGCTCCGGTTCGCCGCCGCTGTACTGTCCGGTCGCCAGTGTCACGAGGGCCCAGATGGCCAAGTTCATTTGCATCGCCGCCAGCAATACTGCGCTCAATAACCCCACCCCGACCTTCAGCGACGTTCCCGCAGACCACCTCTTCTACGGCTGGATCGAACGGCTCGCAGACTCCGCCTCCTGGGGCGGGACAGCCGTAACCGGCGGGTGTCGCGTCGAAGGCTCGTCCAAGTTCTACTGTCCCAACTCCCCGGTCACACGCCAGCAGATGGCAAAGTTCCTTTGCATCGCCACGGGCAAGACCGAGTATAAGAGGTCTCCTGCAACGTTCGCCGACGTGCCGGAGACGAATCCCTTCCAGGGCTGGATCGAGCGCCTGGCATACGGCCCCTCGTGGCCGGGGGGCCAGCCGGTTACCGGCGGGTGCCGCGCGGATGGCACGAACAGATACTTCTGCCCCTACAGTAATGTCACGCGCAGGCAGATGGCCAAATTCCTGGTCATCGCTTTCAACATCCCGCTGTAGCGAGCGTACTGTGCCGCGAGGATCACGTCGGCCAGAGGAAAGCGCGAACTCGCGCTATCACCTCGTCCCGCCTGGCTTGCGCAGCCGCGTGCGCCGCGCCGAGCGGCTCGCCGGCCAGCCGATAGTGCTGCGCCAGGTGCGGACGCTCGATCCCGCGTTCAAGGGCCGCATCACGCGCAAGCCAGGCTACCTGCTTCTTGAATACCAGACCGCACAGTCAGGATACTTCTGGGACATTCCCATCATCGAGGAACTTCTTCGCAGGATAGAGGCCGGCGAAACTGACGCCCTGCTGCGTGAGGACTGAACCCAGCGCGCTCCAGCGTCGCCGCGAACCGGCGGCGGCTAGAAGTCAACGCTCACGGGGTGCGGCTGTCGAGCGCTTGCTTGAGCGTCTCGAAGGGGAGAAGCGCGCACTTGATGCGCACCGGAAAGTGCCGCACCCCTTCCAGGGCCACCAGGTCCCCCATCTTTTCCTCATCCGCAGGGTGGCCGTGCATCACCGCCTTGAAATCATCGAAGAGCGATTGCACCTCGGCAAGCGTCTTTCCCTCGATCAGGCCCGCCATCATGCTCGCGGCGGCCTGGCTTATCGAGCAGCCAGCCGCCGTGAAGCGAGCCGCAGCGATGCGCTCGCCGTCCAGGTCGAGATGCAAGGTTATCTGGTCGCCGCACAGCGGGTTGTATCCTTCGGCCTGCGCGTCCGGGTGTTCGAGAGTCCCCCGGTTCCTGGGGCTGCGATAATGATCCAGGATCACCTCCCGGTAAAGGCTGTCCAGTTTGACGTCGGCGTCCCCTTGCACGTTGGTCTCCTTCATCGTTCACTCGTGGAGTGCGGGAGCGCGCTCCCGCTTTCAAAGCGGCGGCAAGCCGCCGCACTCCAAAATGCTATCGCAGGTTCCCGCGACAACCGGCCGTTACCTGGAGAATAGGCGCGCGGCTTTCGGCAGGGCCGCGCACAGGGCGTCAATCTCCTCGATCGTGTTGTAAAGGTAAACGCTCGCCCTGGCGGTGGCGGCAACGCCCAGGCGCTTCATCAGCGGCATGCAGCAGTGGTGCCCGGCGCGGATTGCGATCCCCTCCGCATCGAGCACCTGCGCGATGTCGTGCGGGTGTATGTCGCCGTAGTTGAACGCCACCACGCCGCTGCGATCAGCCACGCGCTGCGGCCCATAGACCACCGCCCCGGTCTCGCGTATCGCATTCAGCGCATGGTCGAGCAGGCCCACCTCGTGCTCCCTGATGGCCGGCATCCCCACTTTCTGCAAGTAATCCACCGCAGCCCCCAGCCCGATCGCGCCCGCGATGTTAGGCGTCCCGGCCTCGAACTTGTAAGGCAGGTCATTCCAGTCGGTTCCTTCGATCGTAACCTTGCGTATCATCTCGCCGCCGGCCTGGAATGGCGGCATCGAATCGAGTATTTGCTCATCAGCCCACAGAATCCCGATGCCTGTTGGCCCCACCATCTTGTGGCCCGAGAACGCGAGAAAGTCGCAGCCAAGTTCGGCCACATTGATCGGCAAGTGCGGCACGCTCTGTGCGCCGTCCAGCAGGAACTTCGCCCCCACAGCGTGAGCCATGTCGGCAATCGCGCACGCCGGGGTTATGGTCCCGAGAACATTCGACGCGTGCGTCACAGCCACCAGTTTGGTGCGCTCAGAGAGAAGCCGCTCGAACTTGTCCAGCGGCAGGAAGCCGTTATCGTCAATCTCCGCGTAGCGCAGCGTTGCGCCCGTCTCCTGCGCCAGTTGCTGCCAGGGCACCAGGTTGCTGTGGTGCTCCATGATCGTAATCACGATCTCGTCGCCCGCGCGAACGTTGGCGCGGCCCCATGCGTAGCGCACCAGGTTGATCGCCTCTGTAGCGCCGCGCGTGAAAACCACTCCCCGCGTGGTGGGCGCGCCGATGAACGCCGCCACCTTCTCGCGCGCTCCCTCGTAGGCGGCGGTGGCCGCCTCTGCCAGGGCATGAATGCCGCGATGCACATTGGCGTTCATCTTCTGGTAGTAATTGACCAGCGTCTCGATCACGGCAGACGGCTTCTGCGTGGTAGCGGCATTGTCCAGGTAAACAAGCGGCTTGCCGTGCACAAGCGCTTTCAGGATGGGGAAGTCGGCGCGAATCGCCTGCACATCCAGCCTTGTAGCCGCAGCCTTCAGGCTGCGCTGTGAAGTGGGCCCCTGCATCACTGTGAGTTCTCCCTGAATGCCTCGTAACCGGAGCGCTCGAGTTCCTGCGCGAGTTCCTTGCCCCCGCTCTTCACGATGCGGCCATTGACGAGAACGTGAACGAACTGGGGCTCCACGTAATTCAGAATGCGCTGGTAGTGAGTGATCAGCAGGATGCCCATCTGCGGCCCGGCCAGCGCGTTGATCCCATTGGAGACCGCCTTGAGGGCGTCAATGTCCAGCCCCGAATCCGTCTCATCGAGCACCGCGATGCGCGGCTCCAGCACTGCCATTTGCAGGATTTCGTTGCGCTTCTTCTCGCCGCCCGAGAAACCCTGGTTCAGGTAACGCTCTGCAAAGGACGGGTCCATCTCCAGCATCTGCATGCGCTTGCGCAGCAAGAGGCGAAACTCCAGCGCGGTCAGGTTCTTGCCCTTCACCTGGTTGTATGCCGCGCGCAGGAAGTTGCCCACGTTCACGCCCGGTATCTCGACCGGATACTGCATCGCCAGGAAAATGCCGCGCTTGGCGCGCTCCTCTGTGGGAAGGTGGGTGATCTCCTCTCCGTTCAACATCAAGCGGCCCTGCGTGATCTGGTAACCCGGTTTGCCCATGATCGCGTGCGCCAGCGTGCTCTTTCCCGATGCGTTCGGGCCCATCACGGCGTGCACTTCTCCCTGCGCGACCTCGAGGTTCAGCCCGCGCACGATGTCCCTTTCGGGCGCTCCCGCCACCCTCACATGCAAATCCTCGATCTTCAGCGTCATCCTGCATCCTCTTGAATATTGTAGGGGCGCACGGCAGTGCGCCCGCAGCGGGACGGGCGGACAGCCGTCCGCCCCTACATTCACGCTGACGTGAGTTTCGCCTCCACCGCGCCCTCGATCCGGGCGCGCAGGCCCTCATCCTTCAGCCGCGAAATGATGTCCTCCAGAAACGCCCGGACAAGCAATCGCTCGGCCTGCTTGTGACCAATCCCTCGGCTTTCAAGGTAGAACAACTGCTCATCATCCAGCCTTCCCACCGTAGCCCCGTGCGTGCACCTGACATCGTCCGCGAGGATTTCGAGGCTGGGGATCGAGTGCGCTTTCGCTTTGTCGTCCAGTATCAGGTTGCGGCTCGCCTGGTAAGCGTCCGAGCGCTGCGCGCTCGCATCCACCCTGATGGTCCCGCCGTAAATCGAGCGCGCGCTTCCCTTGACGGCGGCCTTGTAGAGCAGGTCGCTGCGCGTGTGCTTCGCTGCGTGATGCTGGAGGGTCCGGTTGTCGAGGTGCTGCTGCCCGGACGCAAGGCTCAAACCGAACATCTCGCTGGACGCGCCTTCAGCCGAGAGAATGGTTTCCGCCTCGGTGCGCGCCGTCTTTCCACCCAGGGCCACGACCACGCCCTGGAACTCGCTTTCCCTTCCCAGCAGAACGCGCACGCGGCAGAAATGCCAGGCTCCCTGCCCAAGCCCCTGAACGCTCGCATAGCGCAGCCGCGCGCCATCGCCCAGGAATACCTCCACGGCCGCCGCGCACAGGCCCGCGCCATCGCCCCCGTAATACTCGTCAACGAAGGTCAACTCGGATCCCGCTTCCGCTACGATCAGCGTGTGCGGAAAAATCGCCGCGCCGTCGCCGGCCAGGCCGTGAACCGCGCGCAGCGGCGCCGCGACCTTGACCCCCGGCGGAAGGTGCACGAGAGCGCCCGCCCTGGTGAACGCACCGTGCAATGCCACAAACTTCCCTGCATCCGGCGGCAGGCACTGGGTCATGAACCGCTCGCGCAGAATCGGGCAGCGCAGCGCGGTGCGCAGGTCAGCGAACACGATCCCCTGGCAATCGGGGGCCTCCTGTGATGGGCGGTGCAGCGGCTGGTCATTCCATTCGATGAGCACGGCCTGCGATTCTTCCGGATCAGCCACCGCCCCCGCCAGATCGCGCGGCAGGGCCTCCAGCGTCTGCGCCGCCGGCCCCCCGTTCGCAAGCGAGAAAGCGCCCAGATCGAGGTCGCGGATATCAGTGTGCCGCCAGGCTTCGCTGCGCGGGTCGGGCATGGGCATTCGCTCGAAGGCCTTCCATGCCTTGATGCGCAGTTCTCTCAGCCACCGGTCTTCACCCGAGGCCTCCGACAGCGAAACGACCTGCTGCTCGCTCAACTCACGCACCGGCACTATCCCACCGATCCTTCCAATTGCAACTCGATCAGCCGGTTCAACTCGACCGCGTATTCCATCGGCAGTTCCCGCGCCACCGGCTCGATGAAACCGCGCACGATCATGCTCATCGCCTCGCGCTCGGGAAGCCCGCGGCTCATCAGGTAGAACAACTGCTCATCGCCCACCTTGCTCACCGTCGCCTCGTGGCTCACCGAACAGTTCTCCTCCTCGACGTCCATGTGCGGGTATGTGTCCGAGCGGGATTGATCGTCCAAGAGCAGCGCATCGCAGCGCACCGTCGAGGCGGCGTTTTTCGCCCCCTGCCGAACCCTGACCATCCCCCGGTAACTGGATCGGCCAGTCTGCATGCTCACCGACTTCGAGGTGATTACCGATGTGGTGTGCGGGGCCGCGTGGATCGCCTTCGCGCCCGCGTCCTGATGCTGACCCCTCGACGCGAACGCGATCGAGAGCACCTCGCCCCTGGCTCCAGGCCCAATCAGATACAGCCCCGGGTATTTCATCGTAACCTTGCTGCCCAGGTTGCCGTCCACCCACTCCACGATCCCATCCTCGTGGACAAACGAGCGCTTGGTTACAAGGTTATACACGTTGGTTGACCAGTTCTGGATCGTGGTGTAGCGGACCCGCGCCCCGCGCTTCACGATGATCTCGACAACCGCCGCGTGCAGCGAGTCGCTGGAGTAAATGGGGGCCGTGCATCCCTCGACATAGTGAACGAAACTGCCTTCCTCCGCGATTATCAGCGTCCGCTCGAACTGCCCCATGTTCTCGATATTGATGCGGAAATATGCCTGCACCGGTATCTCGACCTTCACGCCCGCGGGCACATAGACGAAACTGCCCCCGCTCCACACCGCCGAGTTCAAGGCCGCGAACTTGTTGTCGGCCGCAGGGACAACGGAGGCGAAATACTCCTTGAAGATGTCCGGGTGCTCGCGCAGGCCGGTCTCCGTGTCGCAGAACACAACGCCCTTGTCGGCCAGTTCCTGCCGCACGCGATGGTAAACCACCTCGCTCTCGTATTGCGCCGAAACTCCCGCTAAAAACTTTCGCTCCGCCTCGGGTATGCCGAGCCTCTCGAACGTGTTCTTGATCTGCTCGGGAACCTCCTCCCAGTTGTGCCGTGGCCTGTCCGAGGGCTTGACGTAGTAGTACATGTTATCGAAGTCAATGCCGGAGAGGTCAGGCCCCCACGCCGGCATCGGCTTGGCCTGATAAATCTCGAGGGCCTTCAGGCGGAACTCTCGCATCCAGTCGGGTTCTGACTTGATCCCGGATATTTCCCTGACGACCCCCTCGGAAAGGCCCTTCTCGACCCGATACAGGTATTCCACCGGGTCGCGCCAGCCATATTTGTAGGTAGGGCTTACCAGCCCTGCTGTCGCCATCTGCTCGCCTTTTTCTTGCGACCCCATGCGCTCCTCGCTGGTCGCATTATACGAAAATCTCACGTTTACGTCAACGTCAAGAACCCGCCGGACGGTGCCTCAGTTCCGCCACCCACTGGACCAGCGAACGAGGCCATAGCCCACGCGGGCCGAGCGCTCCCCACTGCTTCAGCGTGTCGCATGTGCATTTGCAGCCCAAAGTCGGCCATTGCGCAAACGGGCGTTCTATGATATAATGCGACGCGGGAGGCCAGTGTGCGGCCGTTCCCTTGCGACTCCGATCGAGAATGCTTATGGAGGACCTGGATGAGCGGAGTGATGGAGGATTTGAGGCGGTTCTACGATGATCTTCGACAAAGAGCCTACGCGACGCCAACCCACTGCCTGCACAGGGACCGCAGCCCGCAGCGGCGCAGGGCGCTTCGCCAGGTGTCGCGGCAACTGCTGGTTCTGATCGAGTTACAGCGCGACTTGCGCTTCCTGCTGGAAACCTACTTGCGCAGGGACCTCGGCCTGGACGACGACGTCAGGGAATCGCTGGAGCAATGGCGCGCCCAACTGCCCGCCAAACTGCGCGAAATGCGCCGCCCCTGAACTTCGCGCTCGCAATGAAGCGAGGCAGGGCTGAGAGCGCACGCGGTGGCGGAGGGGCTGCTCCCCTGAATCCGCATTATTCAAGTCGGGCGCGAAGCGCCGGTTTACTGCAGAAGGATTTCGCCCAGGCGGGCGGCCAGGTCAACGTCGCCCTCGACCGTGATCTTGCCGGCGTAGTATGCCTGAAGGCCCTGCATCGTGCGATTGAGAACCGCGAGCCAGTCGGCCGCGGACACGCCGATAGTGCAGTCGGGCTTCTGCGCTGTTCCCTCCTGAACCGTGATCGTCTTGTCCTTTACGGTAACGGTCCAGTTGCCGCCGCCCTCGCCTGACACGTTGAACTGGTAAACCGCAGAAATGCTTCCCAGCCGCTCGGGCTTGAGCGTCTTGGGCAGCGCCTCGATCCACGCTTTCACAGATGCCACCTCTGGTTTCACCTCCAACAGCAGCGTCATGAGCGCGTCAATCAGGGCAGGAGCGATCCCCTTGCCGATTGACATGCTGGTCTCGTACTTGTAGTTATCCGTGCCGTAATCTTCAGGCACGAGAATGTAGCCCAACTCGTCCTGGCAGATGCCGAACACGAACTTGGGCTGGCCGGTCATCGCCTCCTTGAGGGTGAAGTTGATCTTGGGCTGGGCCTCGCCGGGTATCGTGACGATCTGAGCGGGGCCAACGGTCGCAACGGCGACCTCGGTGTGCACGTTGCCCTCGCGTACCAGGTTGGGCAGGATACCCGCCTGGATCGCCTTCAAGAAGTCCTGGTTGTCCATCGGGGTGAGCAGGGGCGAGGACTTGAAGCGGATGGCTGCCTCCGCAACCGGGGTCGCTCCCTGCAGCAGTTCAACAGCCCTGTCTGCCATCGTGTTGCCCATGCTCTCGGCGATGGGCCAGTTGTTCGCGCCCGCGTCGTGCGCTGTCGGCGCGGCCGGAGAAACCATCGCGCCCAGGGCCCCGTTGACGAAGATCGCGACGCCGCCGAGTTTGCTTTCCAGGCGCTTGTAAAGGAAGCCCGGCCAGTCGGCGGTGATTTCGCCGACGTTCATCACCTCGGGGTGGCAGGCGTAATTGACGAGCGTCGCGATCGTCGCGCTGCCGTCCGCTGCCTCGACCTGCATCACGGCCAGGGTCTCGTCAATGCTGCTTTCCTCGTCCCAGTTCTTGGCGATGCCCTTCAGTTCGCCGCTGGCGAACCTGATGCGAGCAGGCTTCACGTTCTTGGCCGCGGTCTCAACGCAATCGCCAATCTTCTGGCGCACTGAGGCCATATACTCCTTGTCAACGCCCGACTGGCCCTCGGGCCCCCACAGGCCAATCGGGTCGGGCGCCGAATGGTCGTGAGTGGCGGCGACGAGCAGCCGCTCCGCAGGCACCGACTTCAGGTTCTTCCTGACCTCTTGCAGGTCCGCATTCATGAACCCGATCAGGTCAACGCTGACGATGGCGAGCGTTTCCTTGCCGCTCTTGAGAACCAGGGCGCGGCAGAATATGTCATCGTGCACGCCTTTGTTCTGGCCGCGTTCGCCGCCCGCCATCCACACTGTTTTGGTCGGAGTGATGACGGCGGAACACGCGCCCGCCATGATTCCCTTGCTCTCCTGCGCGCCCGAAGGCGTCGCAAGGGCGGCCAACACCAGCATCGAGACAAAGCATAGTATCAATATGCCTATCCGCATCTTGTTCCCTCCGTGAGCGATGATCTTGCCAGGGTCAGTTTCCCTGTCGGCCTCTCTTCTCCTTCCGGTGGCAAAGGCCGCAGTTCCTGTAGCCGCGGGCTTCAGCCCGCGGGGTGGGCGCGGGCTCTCCTGAGCCCGCGCAGATCGCGGCTTCAGGAGAAGCCGCGCCCCTCACGATGCGCACCCTGCCTTCGCCCTGGTCCGCCAGCCGGCGGACGAAGGGAAGAGTGCGGCTACACGTTGCTGACCCCCAAGAAGGACTGGGGCACCAATGCGCTGAAGTAGCGACACCGACATGGCACAAATGCAAACGGTACACATCGTGCTGGCGGAGACCACGCCCGGGCATTACTTCGAGGAGATGACCGGTTTCTTCACTCACGAGTGGCCCAAGGTCGTTCCGGATGAGGGCTTCACGCTCAGAGAGCCGAAGACCGAGGAACTGGGCGAACTGCTGGCGATGATGCCTGAGGCCGATTTCCTCGTGATCGGCGGCGCTGGCCAGCGGCGCCCTGTTTCTGCGGAGATAATCGTCGCTGCGCCAAAACTCCGCTTCATTCAAAAACTCGGCACCCGCTATCACCAGATTGACATCGAGGCTGCGGCGCGCAGGGGCATCCCGGTCGCGGTCGAGCCTGCGCCCAGCCACATCGCAGTCGCCGAGCACGCTTTCATGCTCATGCTCGCCCTTGCGCGCGGCCTTTTCGAAGCGCACAGGCGCGTCGTCGAGGGGTATTACGAACAACTAGGCCTCACCCCGAAGCCAACATCGCCCACTCAATACGCTTACAACTGGACGGGAGTGAAGGGCATTCGCTCGCTTTTCGGCAGAACGCTCGGCATCATCGGCTTCGGCGACATCGGGGCAGAGGTCGCGAAAAGAGCGCCCGGCCTGGGCATGAAGACCATCTATCACACTCGCCACCGCCTTTCGCCCGAAGAGGAGGACCAATACGCTGCGCGCTACGTGTCTCTCGAGCAACTGCTGCGCGAGGCGGATTTCGTCTCGCTGCACGCCTCGCACACCCCCGAAACGGAAAACATGATCAACGCCGAGCGCCTGGCGTTGATGAAATCGTCCGCATTCCTGATCAACACCGCGCGCGGCGGCCTGGTTGATGAGGCTGCGTTGTATGATGCGCTTTCCCGGCGCAAGATTGCAGGGGCGGCGCTCGATGTCTTCAAGCAGGAGCCGACGCCGAAGGACAACCCGCTTTTCAAACTCGACAACATCATCTTTACCCCGCACATCGCGGTCGGCTCGCTGCCCATCGAGGGCAGGTTCCAGGGGTGCCTTGACAACATCGTCCGCGTTCTCCGCGGCGAAAAGCCGGTCGGCGTAGTGAATGGTGTGTAGGGCAAGCAGCGCGTCCCTGCCATGAAACCGCCTCGATTGCGAATCTCTCCAGAAGTCGCGGGTAAGGTCGCCCTGGTAACGGGAGCCGGGCACGGAATCGGGGCGGCCATCGCGCGCGCTTTCGCTGAGCAGGGGGCGCGCGTTGCGCTGAATTACTTCCGCAGCGGCCGCTCAGCAGGCGCCCTTGCCGCTGCCCTGAGGCGAAAGGGATTCCAGGCCCGAGCATACCGCGCAGACATCAGAGACCCGCTCGATGTCTGCACGATGACCGCGCGCATCCGAAGCGACCTGGGCCCGATCACCATCCTGGTGAACAACGCCGCCGTGATGCTGCCAAGCCGGCCCATCGAGCGCACCACCTGGCGCGATTTCCAGGCCGAACTCGATGTCGCGCTGCGGGGCGCTTTCTTCTGCCTGCAGTCCGCGATCGAGGACATGAAAAAGGCCCGCTGGGGGCGCGTGATAAACATCCTGGCCGCCGACATCGAGCGCCCCACTTCCGGTCGTGCGGCGCACATCGCGGCCAAGTCCGCGCTGGCGGGGCTCACGCGCGCCCTGGCCGTGGAACTCGCGCCCGTCGGCATAACCGTCAACGCCGTCTCCCCGGGCTTCACGCTCACAGGCTCGACCGCTCGCCTCAAACCGTCCGTCCTCAAGCGCCTCGCCATGACAGCCCCCACGCAGCGCCTGAGCCGGCCAGACGATATTGCCCAGGCGGTGGTTTTCCTTGCCGGAGCAGCGAACATCACCGGCCATTGCATCACCGTTGATGGAGGCCTTTCCCTGGTCCATCCAGCCGCTGGGAACCTCCCTTCGCCCGGCGCTGTTTGAATCAGCGTAGGCCGGAGCGCCCCGTCCCTGCAATGGTGGGCGGGGCGTCCAGCATGGAATGGAGGACATACATATGAAATTGAGCGTCCAGCACCAGGCAGGGACGCGCTTCGAGGCCGAATACGAAGGCCACGTCGTAACCGTTGACCAGCCGGAGGAAGTGGGCGGAACGGGCAAGGGGATGGGCCCGGTTGCGCTCTTCATGGCGGCGATGGGCACTTGCATCGGAACCTTCGTTTACATGTTCGCCGCCCAGCGCGGCATCGAGCACCAGGGCTTTCGCGTCGAGGTCGAATGGGAATACGCCGAAAACCCCAAGCGCGTGGCCAAGGCCAATGCGAAGATCATCTGGCCCTCCAAAGTCCCGGAAGAATATCGCAGCGGTCTGATCAAGGCCGCCGAACAGTGCGTGATCCATAGAACCCTGCACCAAACCCCCGAACTTGGGGTAGAATTAGTTGATGGAGGCGGCGGATAGCGATGTGGATTTACGCGGTGGCGGCAGCGGTCGCGGGTCTGATCGCGTGGTGGGCGATCAAGCGCGGCTGCGCCACCTGAGGCAAATGACTTCGGCTGCCGGTCGGCAGCAGGATGGGGGATAATGGCATGGCATTGAAGATTGCTCTCGGCCTTTTCATCGGGGGCGCAATAGGACTGGGCCTC
>Ga0315296_10001733_pt1 | contig 18962 bp, 15 predicted proteins | sample YL17G14_18_MG_FD_203921 | JGI IMG/M metagenome (GOLD analysis project Ga0315296, IMG submission 203921) | Sediment microbial communities from Yellowstone Lake, YNP, Wyoming, USA - YL17G14_18 | ecosystem: Environmental > Aquatic > Freshwater > Lake > Sediment | place: USA: Wyoming | collected... | reverse complement strand
CCCGGCGCAGGCGCTGGAGGTCGGCCCTGAGATCCGACGCGCTCTGATACCGCAGCCGGCGGTCCTTCTCGAGCGCCTTGCCGATGATCCGTTCGAGCTCCGCAGGCAGCTGGGGGTTGAGCTCGCCCGCCGGAACGGGCTCCCGGTTGAGGATGCCGTCGAAGACGACCGCGCTCGTGTTGCCGGAGAATGTCTGCCGTCCCGTCGCCATCTCGTACAACACGAGCCCGAAGGAGAACAGATCGCTTCGCTGATCGAGCTCCTCGCCGCGCGCCTGCTCCGGTGACATGTAGGCAATCGTCCCCAGCGCGATGCCTGGCGTCGTCGTCAGGTTGCTGGCGGCCTGTTCGCCGGGGCTGATGGTCACGTCGCGCGCGTGTGCGTCGCGCGTCAGCTTGGCGAGGCCGAAATCGAGGACCTTGGCCTGGTCCCGGCGTGTGACGAAGATGTTCGCCGGCTTGATGTCCCGGTGCAGCAGGCCCAGCTGGTGCGCAGCATCGAGGCCGTCGGCGATCTGCACGCCGAGCTCCAGGAGGACGTCCGTGCGAAGCGGCCGGCGGTTGATGACGTGGTCCAGCGCCAGGCCTTCGAGCAGCTCCATGGCGATGAACGGCCGCCCGGCGTGCTCATCGACTTCGTAGATCGTGCAGATGTTCGGGTGGTTGAGCGCCGAAAGACTGCGCGCCTCGCGGAGGAATCGCCTGACGGCCTGCGCGTCGCCGACGAGATCGACGGGGAGGAACTTGAGCGCGGCCGGCCGGCCGAGCTTCAAATCCTCGGCGCGGAACACCTCACCCATGCCGCCGGCACCGAGTCGCTCAACAATCCTGTAGTGAGAAACCGTCTCGCCAATCATCAGTCGCCGGATTGCTCCTCGGGGCCATCGTAGGCCGGCACCAGGGGCAAGTCAACCACGTGAACTCCTACTCGTGGCGCACACCCGCGAGATCGAACAGCACGGTCGCGAGCGCCGAGTAGTCCTCATCCGCGCGGCCCGCGGCGATCATCGCGTTGACCAGCTGCTGCACGACGGCCGACACGGGCATCGGCACGTTGTGCGCGCGCGCCGTGTCCAGCGCGATTCGCAGGTCCTTCTGGTAGAGACCCGCGCGGAACCCAGGCCGGTAGTTGTGCGTGAGGATGCGCTCGCCGTGAACCTCGAGCACGCGGCTGGCCGCGAACCCGCCGAGCAGCGCCTCGCGCACCTTCGCGGGATCCACGCCGGTCTTCCACGCCAGCGCGAACAGCTCGCCGACGACGGCCAGCGAGCCCCCGATGGCAATCTGGTTGCAGGCCTTGCAGACCTGGCCGGCCCCTGACCCACCGATGTGGGTCACGCGCTCGGCGTTGCCCATGGCGTTGAGGATCGGCCGCACGCGCTCGAGCGCGGCCGCGTCGCCGCCCACCATGATGGACAGCGTGCCGTTGATGGCGCCGATCTCGCCGCCGCTGACGGGCGCGTCGAGCAGCGTCGCGCCCAGCTCGGACGCCTGGACCGCCAGGTCCCGCGCCACCGCGGGCGAGATGGTGCTCATGTCGACGATCACCGCGCCCGGACGGACCGCGCCGAAGACGCCTGCGGGTCCCGCCAGCACCAGCTGCACGTCGGGCGAGTCGGGCAGCATGGTGACGATGACCTCGGTCTGGCGCGCGACGCCGGCCGGCGACGCCTCGGCGCGCGCACCCGCGGCCACGAGCGCGTCAACAGGGCCGCGGCTTCGGCTGTGCACGACGAGCGGGAATCCCGCCTTGAGCAGGTTCAAGGCCATCGGCCTGCCCATCACGCCAAGGCCGATGAACCCGACCGGTTCGTTCATGCGCCCTCCGCGACCAGCCGCTCCACCGCTCTGACCGCGACCTTGACGCTGTTCGCCTCGGCAAGCGCCAGGTTTGCGTGCGAGATCGATTCGGCGCGGGTCCGGTTGACGACCACCCCAGCCACCGAGCCGCCGCGAAGCCCCATCGCAGCGGTCATCGTCAGGAGCGTCGCTGCTTCCATCTCGTAGTTGAGGACCTGGAGCCGCCGCCATTCCTCCGTGATGCCCTGGAAGCGCCGGGGGACGTAGCCGGTGTACGAGTCGTAGCGCTCCTGGCCGGGATAGAACGTATCGCACGTGCAGGTGATGCCTGCATGCGCCGGCGTGCCGGTGTCGCGTGCCGCGCGAATGAGGGCCTCCACGACCGCGTGATCGGCGACGGCCGGGTACTCAATCGGCGCGTAGTGGGTGGACGCTCCATCGAGGCGCACGGCACCCGTCGTGATGACCACGTCACCCACGTTCACGTGCGGCTGGATCGCGCCGGTCGTGCCGACACGGATGAACGTCCGGACGCCGAGCTGGGCCAGCTCGTCAATGGCGATCGACGCCGAAGGGCCGCCGATGCCCGTCGATGTCACGAGCACCGGCCTGTCGTGCATGTAGGCGATCCACGTCCGAAACTCGCGCTTGCACGCCAGCTCGCGCCCGCCGGTGAACGGCGCGAGCAAGGCCAGCGGCTGGACGCGGCCGGGATCGCCAGGGACCAGCGCGAGGGTCGCCCCCTCGATCGCACTGGCATCGAGGTCGAGGTGATAGACGGATCGCCCGCTCATATTGACTCCATCCCTGGATTCCGGCGTACGCCGGAATGACGGTCACAGTAGCGTGGGCGTCTCGCCCGCGCGTGGCGTGGGCGTCTCGCCCGCGCGTGGCGTGGGCGTCTCGCCCGCGACACCGCGGCAGGCGGGTCGCCTGCCCCACTAGATGAGAATGCCCGGACACGGGAACGCGGCGGTGAACTCGCGGACCTCCGCGGCAAGCCGGTCGAGCACGTCCTCCTGGCCGACCGCCTCGCCCACACGGCTGAAAAAGGCCGCGATCCGGGCCATCTCGGGCTCCTTCATGCCGCGCGAGGTCACGGCGGGCGTGCCCAGGCGGACGCCGCTCGGATCGAACGGCTTGCGCGGGTCGCCGGGCACGGTGTTGTAGTTGCACTCCAGGCCCGCACGGTCCAGGGCCTTGGCGAACGCCTTGCCGGTCAGTCCCCGCGGCGTGACGTCCATCAGGATCAGGTGAGTGTCCGTCCCGCCGGAGATGAGCTTGAACCCGTGCTCGGCCAGGTGCCCGGCGAGCGCCCGCGCGTTCCTCACGATCTGGTGCGCATACTCCGCAAACGCGGGCGTGGCCGCCTCTTTCAGCGCCACGGCAATCCCGGCGGTCGTGTGGTTGTGCGGGCCGCCCTGCAGGCCCGGGAACACGGCCTTGTCAATCGTCTTGGCCATGTCCTCCCCGCACAGGAGCATCGCTCCCCGCGGCCCGCGCAACGTCTTGTGCGTGGTCGTCGAAACGACGTGCGCGTGCGGGATGGGGCTCGGGTGCGCGCCGCCCGCGACGAGGCCCGCGATGTGCGCCATGTCAACGAGCAGGTGCGCGCCCACCTCGTCGGCAATGCTCCGCATCGCCTGGAAGTCGATGAGCCGCGGGTAGGCCGTGGCGCCCGCGATGATCAGCTTCGGCCGCTCCTTCCTGGCCAGGTCGCGCACTTGGTCGTAGTCGATGCGGCCGGTCTCCACGTTCACCCCGTACTGCACGCTGCGGAAGAACGCGCCCGTGATCGACACGTTCCAGCCGTGCGTCAGGTGGCCGCCATGCGGCAGCGCCATGCCCATCACTGTCTCACCCGGCTTGAGCAGCGCGAAATAGACCGCGAGGTTCGCCGGCGACCCCGAATACGGCTGGACGTTGGCATGGCCGGCGCCGAAGAGCGCCTTCGCCCGCGCGATGGCCAGGCTCTCCAGCGGATCCACGCACTGCTGGCCCTCGTAGTAGCGCTTGCCCGCGTAGCCTTCGGAGTACTTGTTCGTGAAGACGCTGCCCGTGGCCTCGAGCACGGCGCGGGACACGTAGTTCTCGGACGGGATCAGGCGGATCTTCTCGAACTCGCGCCGCTCTTCCCGCGCCAGCAGCTCGGCGACATCCGGGTCGGTCTGTCTCAATGTCAACTGGGTCATGGCTCCTCGCTGCGGTTCAGGGCTGTTCGTTCCAGCGTCAGCGACGGCTGCCCACGACGATGCGGAGCGCCCGGAGCCGCGCATCGAGCTCCTCGGGGGTCATCGAGGCGTACTTGGGCGGCAGCAGGCGGCGGCTGGACGCCTCGAAGACCGCCAGCAACTCCATGTACTCGAGCATCTCCGTGTCGCGGCTCGGGAAGTAGTCCGCGGAGGCGCGCTTCAGGTGATCCACCGTGACGGGCGCGTCGCCCCCGGCCTCCCGGGCGGCATCGTCGTTCGCCATCAGCAGCACCGCCTCGACATCGGCGTTGCTGTAGCCGACGAGCCTGGCCGAAAACTCCGGCCGGATCGACGCCAGATCGACGTCCGTGCGGATCCGGTTCTTGCGGACCAGCGCGCGCGCCACCTCCTCGACTTCCTCCGGCGTCTGGGCATACAGGAACGGGATCTTGCGGTCGAGCCGGCCGGCGCGCTTGAGATCGACGTCCAGCCTGTCCGGCCGGTTGGTCATCACGAGAAACAGGATGCGGCCCCGGTTCGAGGTGTCCGCCATGAACTCCTTGATCCGGCCGATGACGCGCGCGGAGGTGCCGCCGTCGCTCTCGCCTTCCTGGTTGCCGAACGCGCGGTCCCCTTCATCGATGATCAGCACCACCTGGCCAATCGCCTTGATGACGGTCAGGATCTTCTCGAGATTGCCTTCGGTGGCGCCCACCCACTTCGAGCGGAAGTTCTTGAGCTTGATGGTCGTCAGGCCGCATTCCTTGGCAAACGCCTCGGCCACAAAGGTCTTGCCCGTGCCCATCGGGCCCGTGAACAGGATGCCCATCGGCACCCGGCTGGTGCGGCCCTCGCGGATGTTCTCGGCGACGACGCGCAGGTCCTTCTTGACCTCGTCCATGCCGCCGACAACCTCGAACCCGTGGTCGGGCTCGACGAACTCGACCAGGCCAAAGCACTCGCGCTCGAGGATCTCGCGCTTGCGCCGGGCGATCAGCCGGTCGATCTCCTGGCGCGCCTGCTCCGCTGCGGAAGCGGCGGCCACCCCCGGGTCCAGGGCCCCTGGCGCCAGGAGCTTCTTGATGTCCTCGCGGGACAGTCCCGCCGTGAGCGCGGCCAGCTTCCGGGCGCGCTCCGCGACGTCGGTCCCGCCGCCCAGGATGCCCGAAATGAACGCCTCGCGTTCAGCCGTCTCCGCCTCCGACGCCGGGGGCGGCCTGAGGATTGACACGATCTGGAGGGACTTGAGGCCGGCCGTCACCTCCGCGTAGCGTTCGGCGTCCCTGTCCGGCAGCTTCGGGTCGGCCAGCCGGGCGGCCGCCTGTCGGGCCTCGCGGTCCGGCATCGGCACCTGGATCACCGCGACCTTGGGGTTCGACACGATCTTCGGCGCGATCTCGCTCAGGTTCTCGGTGATCAGGATGACGACGTTGTCGCCGCGCTCGATCTCCGGCAGGAACGACCAGCGATGAAGCGTGACGACTGCCGCGCGGTCCGCGTCGGCCTGGAACGCCGGGTCGCCGGCGGGCGCCACGGCCTCCGCGTACTCGATGACCACCGCCGTGCGGCTCGCGCCGATGAGCAGGCGCTCCAGCGCGGCGAGGACCTTGTCCTTCTGGGAGGCAAGCAGCAGGTCGTCGAGGCCGATCATGCCTGCCGCCTGGCGCTTCACGAAGCGCACGCCGGTCGCGATGTTGTACACCGCGATCGTGTCCTTGGTCTCTTTCAGGAGCACCTCGGTCAGGAACTCCGCCAGGGTGCGCATGCGCTGCTGGTGGATCACGCCGTCGTACACGTTGCCGTGCAGGACGAACATCGAGGCCTCGCCGCGCAGGTAACGCCGGCGAAGGTCCTCAGCCCAGGGCGGCAGCAGGCGTGGATCGCTCATGTCGTCGTGCTCCCCGTCGCGAGCGTGTTCAGCAGCTGATCCGTCTCGACCGCGGTCTGCTTGATCGACTCCACGCCGTCGAGCAGCTCGTTGAGCTGGCCGGACAGCTCCTGCGGCGACTGCATGGTGACGATCTGGTCGGTGATGAGCTGGAACGAGTTCTCGATGAGGTCGAGCTGCCCGCGCGCCACGCTCAGGTAGCGCCGGATCTCCTTCATCTTCTCGAGACGCTTGAGGATGATCGCCAGATTCTTCTTCACGAGTCCGGCGGGCGCCTCGTCCTGGCTGCTGCGGACCTCCCGCTCGAGGCGGGCGCGCTCCCGGTCGAGGCCGTCGAGATCGACCGACTCCAGGTACTGCTCGTACCGCGCCGAGGTGACCGCCATGTCGATGAACGCCTCGACCAGCCGATCCGTCTTGAGCAGCTCACCCCTCAGCAGATCGCCGGTGAACGAGGGGTTCTCGGCGGCCAGCCGCTGGATCTCGCGCTGGGCCGCGACCAGGTGTGACACGCGCTGGCGGTCCACCTGGCCGAGAACCCTCAGCCGTTCCGCGCGTTCCTTTTCCTGGAGCGCAATCCTGATCTTCTCGAACTTCGGATCCCAGAGCAGATGCCGCAGCCGCTTCGAGTCCGGTGCATGAAGCAGCCAGATGGCCTCGAGGCCGAACGCCGCCAGGGCGAGGGCGGGGTTGAGCGTGATTCCGGCCGCCAGCAAAGCACCGAGGAACAGCGAGACGTTGTACGGGTTCGAGAACGCGAACCTCAGGTAGGGCCGCTTCTCCAGCAGGACGTCCTTCACGGTCGCCCTGGCCGCCTCGACCACGGCCCCGGACGGCACGGCCGGCGCCTCGGCCTGCCGGCGCGCCTCCGGCTTCGCCGCGTCGGACGCCTTGGACTTCTCGGTCGTGGCCATCCGCTACATTCTACGCGGGAGGGGCGGCTGCCGTGTACAGAAGATCGAGCAGGCGCTTCTCGACCGCCCGGAACTCGGGCGCCGACTTGAGCGCGATGTCCCGCACGGCGAAAAACGGCACGTCGACCTTGTGCAGGATGCGCGCCGGGCGCGCGGACAGGACGTAGACCGTATCCGCGAGATACACCGCTTCGGACACGTCGTGGGTCACGAACAGGATCGTGTTGTCCTCGCTCTTCGACACGTCGAGGAGCAGCCCCTGCATCCCCCACCGGGTCTGCGGGTCGAGCGCGCCGAATGGCTCGTCCATGAGCACCAGCCTCGGCGTGTTGACCAGGGTGCGGGCAATCGCCACCCGCTGCTTCATGCCCCCTGACAGGTCCTTCGGGTAGCGGTTGGCGAAGTCGATCAGCCCGACGGCCTGGAGATACTTGGCGGACTGGGCGCGCCGCTCGGCCCTGGACACCCCGCGCAGCCTGAGGCCGTACTCGACATTGTCGCGCACCGTGAGCCAGCCGAACGAGGTGTACGCCTGGAAGACCATCCCCCGATCGCGCCCCACCCCGTCGATCGGCCGGCCATCGACGAGGATTTCACCGGTCGTGGGCGGCAGCAGGCCGGCGACGGCCTTCAGGATGGTCGACTTGCCGCACCCCGAGGGGCCAAGGAACACGACCACCTCGCCGCTGCCGGGCTTGTCGGCAATCTCAAACGAGATGTCGCGCACGGCTTCCGTCCGGGCGCCCAGCCGGTCGATGTACGTGATGCCGAGGTTGCTCACCCGGAGCTTCGGCGGCGTGCCGGCCAGGTCGGCGCGGTACGTCGGCGGCAGCCCCTCCCGCCCGGTCACCGTGACGGCGACCGTGCCTGGCTCACCCGCGTGCGGAACCCCGCCCGGCGGGCGCTCGGTCGTCATGCCGCCTTCTCCCTCCACCGGAACAGCACGTTCGAGCACGTCCGGATCAGAAAATCGGTGAGCAGCCCGATGCCGCCGATCACCAGCAGGCCCGCGAACGACCAGGAGGCCTTCTGGTGGCCGCGCGCCAGTTCGACCATGTAGCCGAGGCCGCCCTCGGCGTTCACGGCCTCGGCCAGAATCACGTACGTCCAGGAGATCGCGTTCATGACGCGGAACGAATCGAAGATCTCGGGCATGGCTGCCGGCATGAGCACGGTCCTGACCACCTGCCACCGCGACGCCCCCAGGGTGTGCGCGGTCTGCACCAGCTCCTCCGGCACGGCCCTGATGGCGGTCACGACGACGGGCAGCAGGTAGACAAACACGCCCAGGAAAAGAAACGCGACCTTCTCAGATTCGTAGATGCCGAACCAGAGAATGAGCAGCGGGATGAACGCCGAGATTGGCATGTACCGCAGCGGGGCCATGATCGGCTCGAAGATCCGGTTCACGGGCTCGAACGCGCCCATGAACACGCCGAGCGGCAGGGCCATCGCGGAGGCCAGCAGGAACGCCAGCATGATGCGCCGCGTCGAGATCAGGATGGCGTCTCCGAGGTCGTACTGGAGGAACAGCTGGAGTGTCCCCCGGACCACCTCCGACGGGGACGGCAGGAAGTCGGGAGGCGCGAAGCCTCCGTAGGAGACTGCACACCACGCGCCCAGGACGACCGTGGGCGCCACGAACCCCAGGCCGAGTGCCAGACCGCGCGGCAGCGGGGCCCGGAGGGCAAACAGATCTGAACGTGACTTGGGCATAGACGGGTGTGAAGCGGTGGAGCCACCGGTTCAGTTCTCAGTTCGCAGTTCTCGGTTCTCGGTGGGCCGCGTGCCGCACTGAGAACTGAGAACCGCGAACCGAGAACCGTTGACTGCCGTCACTGTGTCGCCAGCACCACCTTGATGTCCGTCCGGCGGTTGAGCTGCCGCCCGGTCTCGGTCGTGTTGTCGGCCACGGGGTTCGCCGACCCCCGCCCGATGGTCTGGAACCGCGCCGGCTGGATGTTCGGGAAGTTCTGCAGAATGTAGGTCCTCACCGCCAGGGCGCGCCGCTCGGACAACGTCAGGTTCACCGCCGCGGGCCCGGTCGAGTCGGTGTTTCCCTCGACGCGCAGGTACGTGTTCCCGAACGAGGTCATCGTCTCGCCGAGGGCGTCGAGCACGAAGTACGAGCCCGCCATGATTACGTCGGAACCCGGCGTGAAGTGAATTTGGATCTGCTTGTTGATGATGGCCCGATCCTTCTCCGACGCCTTTCGCGCCACGATCGTCGGCTCCTCGACCTTCTGACCCGGGTACTGGGTGGCCAGTTCCCCGATGAACCGCGTGTCGGCCCAGTCCTTCCCGTCCACCGGCCGGGTCACCAGCCCCTTCTTGCGCCAGATCACGAACGCCGTGTTGAACAGCGTGTCGTAGTGCGCCTTGCCGCCGGTCAGGCCGTAGAACTGCGCGTTGTCGGCGTACGGCGTGAGTTTCAGGCCCGACAACATGCCGGACACCGTGTCCGCGTCGAGCTTCAGCGCCTTGCCCACGACGGCATACGCGGCGGCCGGATCGTTCTTGATCAGCTCGATGCCGTCGAACCACCCCTGGACGAAATCCCGGACCGTGCCCGGCGCCTGTTCGATCAGGTCCTGCCGGGCAACCAGCGTGTCGGCGATGATGTTGGTGGCCGCGGTCGTGGACACCAGAACGTGCGCTTCATCCCCGCGCGCCGTCACCGACGTGGACAGGTCCGGCTCCCACGTCACGGCCGCATCGACCTGCTTCGCCTTGAACATCGCCGCGGCCGCGGGCGCATCCTGCGTGAAGATGATGCTCTTCTCGACCGTCGTCCGGTCCTCAGGGGTCAGGCCCGACTGGGCCAGCAGGTACAGCAGCAGAAAGTGCGACGGCGTGAACTGCGTGCAGGAGATCTTCTTCCCCTTCAGATCCTCGACCGACTTGATGGTCGAAAGCGAGACGATGCCGTCGCCGCCCCGCGACCAGTCCTGCATGATGATCGATTTCGCCTTCTGGTTCTGATCGGCCAGGATCGAGGCCTCGCGCGCCCAGTTGTCCACGGTGTCCCACATGATGTCCACGTCGCCCTTGCGGAACGCGGCCAGCTTCGCGGCCGGATCCTCGAGCAGCACGAACTTCACCTGCAGGCCGAACCTGCGTGTGTAGGCCGAGGTCGGGTTCGGATCGAGGCCGCCGTTGAACACGACCCCGGGCGCGTGCCCGGCCCACGTGTTGATGGCGACCACCAGCGGGCGCGACAGCCTGGCCTCGCCCGTCATCGCGACGGGCGTCACGCCCGTCGATCCGGTGCCGCGCAGCGGGTCACCGGGCGCGCCCCTCAGCGCGTCGAAGTCGCCAGCCGTCACCTGGCCCGCACCGGCCCGGCCAGGCCGTTCACCAACGGCCCACCGCCGGATCGCGTCGCCCTGGTAGTGCCAGAGCGCGTAGCCGATGACGCCGAGAATCACAATCGTGATGAAGATCTTGGCGAAGGGCGTGAGTTTCATAGCTCCCTCTCATCCCAGCAACCTGTCCCCTGCAACCTGTAACCTGTAACCTGTAACCTGTCCCCTGTCCCCTGTCCCCTGTCCCCTACATCGTCTTCTGGCCCTGAGCCGCCTGCTGAGCTTCCCGCTTCACCTTCAGCTCGGCGAGCTGCTGCCGCGCCTGCGCCTCGCCAACCTGCCCCCGGATCGCCTGGAGGCGCGCATCGAGCGACGACTCGGACAGTTCGCGGCCGAGGTTCGCCTCGGCAATCGTCGTCCTGATGTGCTGCCTGACGTTGTCGAGCGCCTTGACCTCGGCATCAACCGACAGGCCGTCGAGCTGCTCCTGGATCTTGATGCGCGCCTGCGCCGACTGCATCTTGGCGAGCATCGAGTCGCGCTCGGCCTTGAGCTTCTTGATCTCCCCCTGCACCGTCAGGAGCGACGACTTGGCGGAGTCGGCGTCCTTCTGCGCGGTCTGGAGGTCCGCCTGCATCTCGGCGATGTCCGCTGCCAGCTGGTTCTTCTTCTGCAGCAGCAGCACCGCCACGTCGTCCTGGTTCGTGTCCAGGGCGACGCCCAGCTCGGCCTCGGCCTGCGCCAGCTCCTTCGTCCAGCGCTGATACCGCTCGTCGGTCTCCTCGCGGCGCCTGATGATCGCGGCGGTGGCCGTCTTCAGGCGGGAGTACTTCTCGACCATCGAGTTGATCGCGTTCTCATAGGCGATTTCCGGGTGCCCCCTCTCGACGTCGGAAATCCACAGCGACAGGAATCCCCTCCACAGGTTCGCGAGGCGTCTGAAGAATCCCACTTGTGCCACGGCTGCACCCTTCCTTTATCGTGTTGATCCGCGGTGACCGGACGGATCGATGAGCCGGGGCGACGCCTGCACGACACGGGCAACCGCCTCCTGCCCGAAGAACTCGAGGATCTGCTGCACCTGAAGCTTCTTCGCGTTGCAGGACGTCTGGACTCCCTGCTGCTCCTGCACGCGCTGCTCCATCACGAGCCGGATCCGCTTGATCTCGTCCTCGTACTGTTGGATGCGCCGGGTCGACTCCTGGAGCAGCTTCTGCGTGTCGGCCGCGCCGGCGCGAATGTAGCCCTCGAGCGCCTGGATCTCGCTGACACCAGCCTCGATGATCTTGTCGATGGCGACGCCGAACGCCTTGAGCGACGCCTCGACGATCTGCTTCTTCACGGCCACAGCGGTCTCCGCCGGAAGGCTGGCCAGCAGCTCGCTGGCCTTGGCCACGCGCTGCCGCTCGTCGGCGTCGATGCCCGCGGCCTCGAACACCGCCTCGAAGTCCACCTGACCCCCGGGCGCAGCCGGAGGCTCCTTCCGGAAAATCGTGGCCGCCGTTTCGGGGCCCATTGCTGGTTGAGACGGCGCCGGGGTCTCGCCAGTTCCGCGCCCCTCCGCCGTGGATGTCTCGTCCTGGACGATGAACCACCCGAGCACGGTCGAGCCCCAGCTCTTCTTCTCGCTCACGAGCCCCTCCGGTCAGTCCCCAAATGCCTGTGGGGCGGGATCATAGCACGTCGCCCGCGCGGCTTCAGGCACGGACCGCACTCCTGGCAGCCAGGAGCCGGCTGGTCGCCGCCCGCCTGGCGTCAGCCGGACCCGGCTCAGAAGACCTGCTTCTCATCGAGCAGGAGCTCGGCCTTGAACCACCATCGCGGCTGGTAGCTCGCAAAGATGGGCAGCTCAGTCCCTGAGCTTTCCATGGCGTACACGACGGCGAACCTCTCCTTCCAGGAGAAGCCCTGCATCGAGATCTCGAAGTCGTTCTGGACGAGGTTCGCGAAATAGCGTCCGTCGTACTGCTGGGTGCCAACGAAGGTGGAGGAGGCCAGCTTCAGGGTGTAGACCTTGGCGTTGAAGGCGTAGCGCGCGATCTTTCCCTGGGCGCCCCGCGGGCTGCGCCCGCGGCGCCTGGCTTCCGCGTCCTCGCGCATCACGCCGGCGATGGTGGTGAGCAGGCCCGGCGTCACGCCCGACTCGACGCGGGCGCGTTTGACCTCTGGCTGACTGGTCACCCCGTTGAACTCGGTGAGGAGGGCATCGAGGTCGCGGTATGAGTAGTCGCGGCTCACAAAGGCCTTCGTCACCTCCGTAACGGACTGGTCCCCGCTGACCGTCTCACGGATCATGTTGAACACGACGCTGCCGCTCTGCTCTTTCTCGAGACGCCGCTTGGCTTCTTGGAGCGAGGCGTCGTCGGTCGGTTTCATCACACCGATCGTGGTGGCAACGCCGCCGCGGCTTTGCTCGGCGACGTATCCCCACCGGTTGATCCTGCGAGGCGCCCGCAGAGGGTCCGACCCAATCAGCATCTCAAGGCCGCGGTCCGCACCGTCGCCCCGGTACCACGTCATCCGGGCGCTGCCGACGTCGTCCCAGCTGAACCAGGGAAGGAGCACCCTGATCTTGACCTTGATCCGGTACCGGTGGTCAGCGGCTTTCGGCAGAGAGAGCCAGGGACGGAGCGCCGTCGCCTGGTCCGTCCCCCGGGCGCGTACGGCGAACGCGGAAGCGAGCATGACCCCGGCGGCCAGAACCGAAGCGACAACCAGCAGAAGTCCGACTGTGCGCGTCAGCCAGTGGATTCTCATCCAGCCCTGCATTATACAGCGCTCATGGGCTACAATGTGCCGGTCGTCCATGGTGTTTGCCACGCTTCGCCGCATCGGCCGGGTCTTCTCGATAGTCCTGCTCGTGTGGACGACCGTTGATCTGATCGACCACAACGTTTGCACCGATCACGCTGCTGGCGTTCCGAGCACGCGCGGTGCCGCAGTCGGGCAGGCGGTGCCCGTTCAGGCCCCGGCGATTCCCCACGTCGATCACAGCTTCTGCTGCTCGCAGACGGTCGATGTCCAGACGCCGTTCCGCATTGCCCTGACATTCCACGCGGTCGGCCTCCTGCAGGCCGAGAGCCCGGCGCTCCGGTCCGGCTCGCCTGGCAGTCTCTACCATCCCCCGCTCGCCACGTCCTGATCAACGGTCCCGGCTCCAGCCCATCCTGGAGCGCGAGGCGGGGATCTCCTGCTCATCGGTAGAACCGGGATGACCGCGTGATTCGACAGGCCGCACGCGCGGCCGGCTCAGGGGTGCCGGTCGCGTTCTCTGAGCGACGGATTGTCTAACTGATTCCGGCAGATTCCGCTGGCCGGCGGAGCGTTCCGCAGGGGGCGGTGATGCACGGCGCGGTGATACGGCATGGCACCGACACCCGCTGGAGATGCCGGAGAGGCAAGACTCGGTGCAGCACGATATGGGCTTTCTCCAGCTACGTACGTCCAGCGCGATTGAGTTGATCACCACACCGGGTTCTCATGGGCCGGCCTGCGCGGATTCGTCGGACACTGGGCTGCAACGCGGCTGGCGGGGTGAGACCCATGGACCCTGGTCCGTCACTCAGCGTTTGTGCTCACGGCCGGCTGACGGCCTCCCGTGGGCGTGCCCTGTTCGCGTTCTGGATTGCCTCCCGGCCCGCACCCGCACAGCAGACATACGGCTGCTCCCGGGCCGGGATTCCCGCACCGCTCGGCAACGGAGCCACGCTCGCGGCGATCGCTGTCGACGTCTTTGTCGAGGTTCATCAGCGGTTTCGGCACCCTCGCGGAGTTTTCGGCAGTCCGATAATCCTGGACGCCCGCGACTCGCCGCCGGGCAACAGAACCTTCTGCTCCTGCGGCTGGGTGCGACTGGGACACGCGAGCGGGTTGCGTGCCGTTCTGGTGCGCGGTGTCCGGTGCAATGCCCGAGTCAGTTGGTGGTTGCCCCGCGGCCGTGGTACAATTTTTTTCTTACTCATGATCTGGCTGCGGCATTCCGTCCCGAGTCGTACTCTGGCGCTGTTGTTCCTGCTCTGGGTCGGTTTCGACTTCGGTGCGCATGGTCTGTTCGCGTCCGACCTGCCGCCAATCGCCCCCGGTCACGCGTCTGTTGGCGCCTGCCTCGAATCGGTCAACGGGTCCGGCCCTGCCGCCCCCGACCACTGTTTCTGCCACACTGTCTCGATGGGCGCCGAGGTTCCAGCGCCAGTCGGTGGCCTGCTTGTCGAGGCGGGCGTGCTTTCCGGCCTATCCTCACCGGTCCCTCGGACTGTTCCGCGATCGGTCGACCGGCCGCCTCAACTCCCGGCGTAAGCCTCCCGCTCCCGGTCTCCGTACAACACCTCCGCCCTCGAATTGTTGGAGTGCCATGCGAAGCGTCTACATTGCCATGCTTGCCCTTGTTCTCTCCGGGCCCGCGTACGGCCAGGGCGCGGATGTTCCGGCCAGGCTCTCACTTGAAGACGCGCTTCGGATCGCCCAGGCCCGCAACCTGCAGGTTGTCGTGGCGCAGCAAGGCGTGGTCGCGTCGGAGGCGGATGTCATGGGGGCGCGGAAACGGCCCAACCCGGCCTTCACGCTGAGTACGGAGGGGATTCCGCTGTCCCAGCAGAACCGCCCTCCATTCCTCGACAATCAAGAATTGACCTTCGCCGTCCAGCAGGAACTGGAACCGGGTGGCCGCCGGAAGCTTCGCACGGAACTGGCGCAGCGCGGCGCGGACGCCGCCCGGGCGTTCTCGCGCGACGCCCTCCGCCAACTGCGTTTCGAGGTCGGCCGCGCATACATGCAGGCGGTCCTGGCGAAGGCGGACGACGAAGTGGCGCGCGCCACGCTGGAGGAGATTGACAAGGTGCTCGCCCTGAACCGGGCGCGCTACGAGCAGGGCGAGCTCTCCGGCGTCGAACTTCGCCGCCTGCAGGTGGAGCGCTTCCGGTTCGCCGACGACGCGTTTGCGGCGGAACTGGCGCTGAAGAACGCGCGCAGTGTCCTCCTCGCCCTCCTCAATCTGAGACCGCTCGACCAGCCGTTCGACACGGTTGACGACCTGCTGCCGCCATCGACGGTGCCATCCGTGGCGGCACTGACGGAGGGCGGGGATGTCTCGCTCAACCGGGCGCTCGCCACCCGGCCGGATCTGGAGGCGGCCCGTCGTGAGCTGGAACGTGCAGATGCCGGGCTGCGCCTACAGCATGCCCTGCGCACGCCTGCTCTTGCCGTCGGCGCCGGCGTCAAGCGCAACTTCAGCACGAACGGCCTGGTCTTCACCTTCGCCGTGCCGCTGCCGCTGTTCAACCGCAACGAGGCGGGCGTGGCGCGCGCCGGCGCCGAGCAGCGGCAGGCGGCGGCGCGGCAGGCGGCGCTGGAGACGCGCGTCTCGCTCGACGTGCAGCAGGCCCTGAATGCGGTCGATGTCAGCCGCCGCCGCATCATGTATGTCGAGGGCGAGTACCTGAAGAACGCGCGCGAGGCGCGGGACATCGTCCTGGCCTCCTACCGGAGCGGCGCCGCGACATTGATTGACTACCTGGATGCGCAGCGAGCGCTCCGTGAAGCGTTGCGCGCACAGAACCGCGCGCGCTTCGACTACCGGATCAGCCTGTTTCAGTACGAGGCGGCCGTGGGAACTCCCGGGCCCGCCCAAGGAAAGGATCTGCAATGAAGAGCCAGTGGATCGGTCTGGCGGTTGTCGGCCTGGTCGCCTGCGGCGCGTGCAACTCCTCCCGCGCCGAGCGCCCGGACTCGGAGGCGCGGGAGTCAAAGTCCTCTGAGACGGCCACGGAGCCGAACGCGGTACGTGTGTCGGGCGAGGTGCAGGAGAAGTGGGGGATCAATGTCGGCCGGGCGACTCGCACCACCGTCACCAGCGCGATCGTCATTCCAGGCGTGCTGAGCCTTGATCCGCGACACACTGCGCAGATCTCCTCGCTGCTGAACGGCAGGGTCGTGCTGGTCGACGGCCAGGTGGGCGATGAGGTGCGGCGCAACCAGGTGCTGGTGACGGTCCACGCGCCGGCGCTTGCGCAGGCGAAGGCCGCGTACGTGCAGGCGGGCGCGAAGCTGGAACTCGCGCGACGTGAATTCGAACGGGCGGAAGCCCTGCTGAAGCAGGAAGCGATCGACCAGAAGGAGCACCTCCGGCGGCGGACGGAGTTCGAGAACGCGTCGAGCGAGTTCGCGGCCGCGGAGTCGAACCTGCACGCGTACGGCCTCGACCAGGCTGCTGTCGACCAGTTGCTTCGCGAGGCGCGTCGTCCGAACAATGGCACCGCGGCGATCGACGACCACGCGGAACCATACCTCAAGCTGACGGCACCGATCGCGGGCCACGTCGTTGAGCGGGACGTGATCACAGGACAGCACATCGAGCCCCAGAAAACGCTGTTCACCATCTCGGATCTTTCGACACTCTTGGCCATGCTCGACGCCCGGGAGGCCGACCTGCCGCACGTGGCGCGCGGGCGTGAGGTGCGTGTCAGGACGACCATCTACCCGGACCGGGTCTGGCGGGGGCGCGTGGACCACGTGGGAGACATCGTCGACGAGAGGACACGCACCGTCAAGGTGCGCGTCGTCGTACGCAACGACGGGCGGCTGCTGAAACCCAATATGTACATCCAGGGCGAGCTGCCGGATGCCGTGACCGCCCGTGACGTGCTCACGCTGCCGCAGGAGGCGATCCAGACTATTGGCGGCGAGTCGATAGTGTTCGTTCGCGAGGGAACCGAGAAGTTCGTGGCGCGCCCGGTGGAAGTCGGTGACCGCGTCGGCGCCAGACGGGTGGTGTTACGGGGCCTGGACGGATCGGAAGTGGTGGTCGTCGCCGGGGCGTTCAACCTCAAGGCGGAACTCTTGAAATCCACGCTGGCCGGCGGGTAGCCGCCATCGAGTGAGAGGCCCCTGCACATGCTTGAACGGTTGATGGCACTTTCGCTCCGGAACCGCTTGGTCGTCGGCCTGGCGGTCGTGGTCATCGTCGGCCTCGGGACCTACGCGGTTCGGACGATCCCGATTGACGCCTTCCCGGACGTCACCAACATCCAGGTCGAGGTGATCAGCACGGCGGCCGGCATGTCGCCCCTCGAGATCGAGCAGTTCGTCACCTATCCGCTCGAGAACGCGATGCGCGGCCTGCCCGGTCTCGTCATGATGCGGTCGGTGACGAAATACGGCATCTCGGTGGTGACGCTCGTCTTTCGCAGCGACATGGACCCCTACTTCGCGCGCCAGCAGGTCCACGAGCGAGTGTCCGGGGTGGAGCGGACGCTGCCCGAGGGTGTGGAGACCGAGATGGGACCCATCGCGACGGCGATGGGCGAGATCTACCAGTACACGCTCGAGAGCGACCAGACCGCGGCGGCTGCGGACCAGGTCGCCACGCTTACGCGGCTCCGAACCATCGAGGACTGGATGGTCACGCCGCTCCTCAAGGGCGTTCCCGGCGTCACCGAGATCAACTCCTTCGGTGGGTACCTGCAGCAGTACCAGGTCCTCGTGGACCCGGACAAGCTGCTGAAGTACGACCTGTCGGTCGATGCGGTCGCCAACGCGGTGCGCAACAACAACTCGAACGTCGGCGGCAACGTCGTGTCGCAGGTGTCCGAGCAGTACATCATCCGCGGCGTGGGCCTGATCCGCTCGGAGGACGACATCCGCAAGATCGTGCTCAAGGCCGAGAGCGGCACCCCGGTGTCGATCCGCGACATCGGAGAGGTCCGCATCGATCACGCCATCCGGCAAGGCGCGTCACAGAAGGACGGGCAGCGCGAGGTCGTGGGCGGCATCGTGATGATGCTCCGCGGCGAAAACAGCCGAGAGGTCGTGAGGAACGTCGAGGCCAAGGTCCGCGAGATCAATGCCAGCCACGTCCTCCCGGACGGCCTTCGGATCGTGCCGTTCTACGAGCGCTCGTCGATCGTCGAGAAGAGCACCTCGACCGTGCTGAAGGCCCTGGCCGAGGGATCGGTGCTCGTCCTGGTGATTCTCGCCGTCTTCCTGCGCAGCGTCCGCGGGGCGCTGGTCGTGATCTTCGCGCTGCCCCTCTCGGCCCTGCTGACCTTCATCATCATGCGGTACACGGGCCTGAACGCGAACCTGATGTCGCTCGGCGGGCTGGCGATCTCGATCGGGATGGTCATCGACGCCACGATCATCCAGGTGGAGAACGTCCAGCGCCACCTGGCCCTGAACCCGGATGGACGGAACAAGCTCGAGACGGTGCTGCGGGCGGCCGTCGAGGTGCGGAAGCCGAGCATCTTCGGGGAGCTGATCATCGCGCTGACCTTCATTCCCATCGCCACGCTGCAGGGGATGGAAGGCAAGATGTTCTCGCCCCTGGCCTACACCGTGGCGCTCGCGCTCCTGTCTTCGCTGCTCCTGTCCATTTTCGTGATCCCCGCGGTGTGCCTGGTGACGTTGAAGACGGTCCACAAGGAGAGTCCGGTCTTCACGCTGGCCAAACGCTTGTACCTCCCGCTGCTGACCTTTGCGCTGCGACAACGTCTCGTCGTCGTGGCGGGAGCCACGATCGCACTCGTCGGCGCCCTGATCCTCGTCCCGCGACTGGGCACCGAGTTCGTGCCCGTCATGGACGAGGGAGCGTTCGACATGGACCTCCAGTTGATCCCGGGCGTCTCGCTCGAGCAGGCCATGAAGACGGCGGGCGAGGTGGCAGAACGGCTGAAGCGCTTTCCCGAACTGGAGACGGTCGTGTCGCGCACGGGACAGACGGGCGTGGCCATCGAGGCGCGCGGCGTGGACAAGACGGGTTTCGTCGGCGCGCTCAAACCCCGCGAACAGTGGACGAGTGCCCATTCCCGCGAGGAACTGATCGACAAGATGCGCGATTCGCTGACCGACATCCCGGGGATGGTGTTCAGTTT